>Ga0187872_10001988_pt1 | contig 19158 bp, 17 predicted proteins | sample June2016WEW_16_4_FD_132973 | JGI IMG/M metagenome (GOLD analysis project Ga0187872, IMG submission 132973) | Peatland microbial communities from SPRUCE experiment site at the Marcell Experimental Forest, Minnesota, USA - June2016WEW_16_40 | ecosystem: Environmental > Terrestrial > Soil >...
GCGCGTTCAAGCGCGCCCTTGATGCCTTGGCGCAAGACGAGAAGCGCGATCCGTACAAGCTGTTGTTTGATTCATCCTGATTTTCACCCCAAACCCGCCATCACTGAGGGATTACAAAGAAAATGCGATTTCATTTGAATAACGGACAAACCTGTGCTAACAAGTGCGGGCTTGTCAGGCGCCTCTTTCAGTGGCAAGGTGGAGGTGCGATGAAGACCGACCTTCTGAAACGAATTACGATTGAGCCTGGGAAATGCGGCGGCCGGCCCTGCATTCGGGGCATGAGAATTCGCGTTACAGACATTCTACAACTCCTCAGCGCCGGGGCGCCTTACGAGGAGATTCTGGAGGACTATCCCGATCTTCAGCGTGATGACATTCTGGCCGCCATGGAGTATGCGGCCCACCAGACGGACCACATGGTGTTGCCGGCGGTGTGAAGTTTCTGGTGGACCATCAGTTGCCGGTGGCGCTGGCCCGGTTCATCGCCACGCAGGGCCATCAGGCGGAGCACGTCCGGGATTTGGGATTAAAGGAGGCCGATGACACGGCAATCTGGCAGCGCGCAAGCGCACACGACCTGGTCATCGTCAGCAAAGACGAAGATTTCACGTTCCTTGCCGGTGTTCCGGGCGGGGCTGGCAAGCTGGTTTGGGTGCGGATCGGCAATTGCCGGAAGCAGGTGTTGTTGGAGGCTTTTCGAGTTCAACTCCCTCGTATCGTGTCGGAACTTGAAGCCGGGAGCCAGATCGTCGAACTCCGCTGACTGGGCCGGATACGGCAGCCGTGGTCGGGGCGCTGGAAAGGTGCGGGCAGGCTGGAACAAGGGGGCCTGCCCGCTGGAAGGCAGGGGCCGCATGGTGCCGTCAGGCCGGCCCGGGCTGGAGGTTGGATCAGCTCTGGGCCTCTGCTTTGGGAGCCATGCTTTGCCTTGCTGTTACGGCGGCCTACTGCTGATACAGCCGGTAGAATTGGCTGCCTCCAGAAATCGCGTTCGTGACCGTGTATTGGAAGCCGACGATAGCCGGCACGTTCGTAGCGGGCGCCCATGAGTTTGTCCCGGTGAGGCTGGCGCTGGTTTCGAGCGCATAACCGTTCGCCGAGACGGGCCACGAAATCACCAGATTCGTGCCCGATGCCTGTGCCTGCAGCGATGGGGCCGGCATAGCGTAGAACTGGAAATTGCTTATCGTTAGCGACGCATTCGTGGAAGTGCCGCCGACGATGCCGAGGAATAGCTCCACCTGCTGCCCCGCGTACTGTGACACCTCAATCGGCCCGCTATTCATGTCCACGTTGGTCTGGATGAGGTTTGAGGCCAGCGACAGGATGTTCGTGCCATCGAGCGCCGCCGCGAAGGAATCCTGCGCGCCGTTGCCCTGGAGCATGAAGTCGAACGACATCAAGACCGCGTTGGACGGTATCGTCACCGGTATCCAGGCGCAGGCCGGCGTATTAGTGCTCGGGGAACCGTCAAGCGGGTGAGGCACGTTTTCGGAAACGCCGCTGCCGCCCTGCGTCACCAGGTTGATGATTGCCTCGACTCCACTGGTCTCCTCGCCCGAGACCATTTGCCCGGCCACGAGACCGACGGCAGGGTCAATCAATTGCACGGCTGTAAACCCGAGCGTCAGCCGGTCGGAGATGTGGTATCCCTGCCACCGCTGAGTGAGCAGGTTGGTCGCGGAAGCCCAGTTTGTTGTTACCAAGACCGATTGGTGATATTGGTCATCAGTGGCCGGTTGGAGATAGACGGTGCCGGGCGCCGGCGGGGCGATAAGGCCCCCTTCCTCAAATGACCAGCGGAAACCCATCTCCGCGCTGAGCGGGCTTGGAATGGTATTACTGTACCACGTGCAGGGGTACGCATGAAAGGAGGTGGCATCTGTGATCAGGCCGGCAATCGAGAACTCGGCTGTGGGCAAACCGTAACTGAGGATCACGTTAGCCGCTTGCGGGTGGAGTTGGCCAACCAGGCTCACGTAGTTGTCCGCCCAATCAAAGTTTGACGGCAGAGGCTGATAGATAGTCTGGGAGGCGGAAGGCATGGACCACAGCGCGAGCGCAAACAGGTCAAGGCAGCCAACGTCTGTCCCTATCTCCGCCTCATCCAACAGCGTCATCTCCGTATTCATCCAGGAGTATCCGTTGGCATGAAGATAGTTCGCTGCCGCGGCATTAACCATCGTGCCAAAGCTGTGGCCAATGAAATGAATGTGGTGGCCGTAACCAGGGCCGAGCGCTGCCAGCAAAGCTTGCCCCAAAGCGGCTCCTTGTGTCGGGGTCTGCCCAGCCGCCAAGCCAGGCTTGCACGGGAATGACATCGCTGCACAACTCCAGTCCCATCCAACGATGTTGTTGGTCGCACCAAAACCTTGGGTGACCAGTGCCCCGGCCATGTCCGCGGGCCACCCCTGAATCCCGCCGGTCAACCCGAACGGCCCTACGGACGGTATCCACCCGTGCGTCAAGATAATCGTGTCCTTGGCCGGACTAGGCACGCCGGTAGCCGTAAATGCTCCGTCCACAAAAGTCTTAAGCTGCAAAGGCGAGGTTGGACACGCGACCGCCGATGTGGTCTCGTCAACGGTTGGTGTGAGGCTGGTCTGCACCAGAACCATGGGCTGGGTAACCGTCAACTGGGCGGGGGCGCTCACGACCGAACCGTAGGCGTTCCCCACAACCACGGAATAGGCGCCTGCCTCTGTGGAACTCACAAAGTCCAGAGTCAGCGTTTGGCTGGTCGCGCCGGGGATGTTCGCGCCGTTGAAGAGCCATTGGTAGGACAACTGGCCCGTGCCGGTGGCTGTCACGCTGAAGCTGACGGTGGCTCCGGCGTTTGCGACCTGGCTCTGCGGCGGCACGGTGATGGTTACGCCCACCCCGCCGGAAGCCACGCGGCCCTTCCGAATCGCGTTGTTGTAAGTGTCCGCCACGTAAAGGTTGCCCGCGCCGTCAACCGCAATCCCATAGGGATTGTCAAAGATGGCGGAACTGCCGACGCCGTCGGCTCCGCTCGTAATGCCGGCCACGCCACCAATGGTCGTGACTACCCCGGTCGGGGTCACCTTCCGAATCGTGGAGTTGCTGTAGTCCGCCACGAACACGTTGCCCGTGCCGTCCACTGCCGCGCCGTTAGGATTGTTAAACCGTGCCGCGCTACCCGTGCCATCGGCGCTGCCGGAATTCCCCGCGCTGCCCGCCAGCGTTGTCACTACCCCCGCCGCGCTCACCTTCCGGATCGTGTCGTTGCCCGAGTCCGCCACGAACAAGTTCCCCGCGCTGTCCACCGTCACGCCAGAAGGCCAGTAAAACCGCGCCGCACTGCCCGTGCCATCCGCACTGCCAGAATTCCCCGCGCTGCCTGCCAGGGTTGTCACCACTCCTGCGGGCGTTACCTTCCGAATCGTGGAGTTGCCCTCGTCCGCCACGAACACGTTGCCTGTGCTGTCCACCGCCACGCCGGCAGGAAAGTTAAACAGCGCCGCGCTGCCCGTGCCATCGTTCGTGCCGAAATTCCTCACGCTGCCCGCCAGCGTCGTCACCACCCCAGCCGGCGTCACTTTCCGGATCGTGTAGTTGACAGTGTCCGCGACGAACACGTTGCCTGTGCTGTCCACCGCCACCCCGTCAGGCCAGCAAAACCGCGCTGCGCTGCCCGTGCCATCCGCACTGCCTGAACAGGGCACGCTGCCCGCCAGCGTCGTCACCACCCCCATCGAAGTCACCTTCCGAATCGTGTCGTTCTGTCGGTCCGCCACGCACACGTTGCCCGCGCTGTCCACCGCCACGCCGCAAGGATTGCAAAACCGCGCGGCGCTGCCCGTGCCATCCGCACTGCCGGAATTCCCCGCGCTGCCCGCCAGTGTCGTTACCACTCCTGCGGGCGTTACCTTCCGGATCGTCTGGTACCAGATGTCCGCCACGAACACGTTGCACGCGCTGTCCACCGCCACGCCGCAAGGTTCACCAACGCTGCCCGCCAGCGTCGTCACCACCCCAGACGGCGTCACTTTCCGGATCGTGCCGTTGCCGGAGTCCCCCACGAACACGTCGCCGGCGCTGTCCACCGCCACGCCCCAAGGCCAATTAAACCGCGCCGTGGCGCCCGTGCCATCGTTTGTCCCTGAAGCCCCCGCGCTGCCCGCCAGCGTCGTCACCACTCCAGCCGAGGTCACCTTCCGAATGGTATTGTTGTAACCGTCCGCCACGAACACGTTGCCGGCACTGTCCACCGCCAGGCCGTAAGGCCAGTCAAACCGCGCCGCGCTGCCCGCCAGCGTCGTCACCACCCCCGCCGGGGTCACTTTCCGGATCGTGCCATTGCCGCCGTCCCCCACGAACACGTTGCCCGCGCTGTCCACCGCCACGCTGGTCGGGCAATTGAACCGGGCCGCGCTGCCCGTGCCATCGGCTGTCCCCACGCCGCCCATCTGGCCGGCGAGAGTGGTCCAGGTATAGGTCGGGCTGGTCTGGCTGAAAGCGGGCCAGGCGCCGGCTATCCACAGCAGGGCGAGCGCTGGCAAAGTTAGGAGCAGGGAAGTCTGGTTTTTCACGGCGTTATCCTTGGGTTTGAGTTCGTCTTGGACTGGCGGTGAGGATCAGAGCGTGAATAGTTCACACGAGGCGCGAATCGCGGACACGGTGTAGCCGCCGACGGCAGTCGGCGCATTCTGGTTGATGGGGGAATTTGCGCCGACTGCCGTCGGCGGCTACGAGGGCCGGCATGCACGGCCAGCCCGTGCGAAACTGCACGAGCTTTCCCCGGGCCACACCACTGTCTTCCGACTGGCCGCAAAGCGTTCATCCCGGAGCCGAGTTTACGCTTCGTGGCCGGGCAGGCAAGCTCTAATTTAAGTGGTTTCACTGACTGGCGCTGTCGTAAGGTGGGGGCGGTTTGAAAGCGGGAGCAAGCTCCACGCACTCCAAACGCTTCGCGCAGTTCGGTTGCGGCTTTGCCGTGCTGTGGTTAAGCTGCCTTTATGAAACCTAACACTGACAAAATTGACGACGCCGTGCTGGCTCTGCTGCACCTGACCAGCTTCACCGAAGGCACGGGCGAATTCACCCTCACCCGCGCCTGGAAAGGGCACGACTGGGAAGCGCTCGATCGGCTGCATCAAAAGGGCCTTATCTCCGATCCCAAGAACAAGCACAAATCGGTCGGGCTGTCCGAGCAAGGCAGCCAGAAGGCCGAAGCGTTGTTCCAGCAGCTCTTCTGCGACTAACTCCAGTAACCGCGCAACACCTTTCGCCCCAATAGGTATGCCGCTTGAGCCTTTTGACCTGATTTGCCGCGACATTGCGATGGCGGAGATGCGGGTGTGCGAAGCGCCGGGACTCGCGTCGCTGGGTCTGCCAACCCGGTATTTCCTGCGGGAGTTTTACTGCACGGAGTCCGGCTGTGACTGCCGGCGGGTGCTGGCGCAGTTCATGCCGGATGACAATTCCGGCGAGGTTGCGGCCTCCATCAACTACGGCTGGGAAAAGGCCAAGTTTTACAAGAAGTGAAGCCACGACCCCGAGCTGTGGCGTGAGATGGCCGGCGCCACGCTGGAGCGCTGGGCCGAACAAGGGCTTCACGCCGACAAGTTCCTGTTGATCTTCAAGAAGATTGTTGAAGACCATACCCTCGTGGCCGTCTTTCGCAGGCATTACAAACTCGTCAAGGAAATCATGGATGTGTGCTAAGGAATAGCGGTGTTTGATGATCGAGATTTGAGCGCGGGGCGGGAGCAGGCCATCGCGATTCACGGGGCGCGGGAGCACAATCTGAAGAATGTGTCGCTCACGGTGCCGCGGGGGCGGTTCGTCGTGGTGACGGGGGTGAGTGGTTCAGGCAAGAGCACGCTGGCGTTTGACCTGCTGTTTGCGGAGGGGCAGCGGCGGTTTCTCGACTCGATGAACGTCTATGCCCGGCAGTTCGTGGAGCAGTTGTCGCGGCCAGACGTGGACCTGATCACCGGCATCCCGCCGACGGTGAGCATCGAGCAGCGCACCAGCCGCGGCGGCGGCAAGAGCACCGTGGCCACAGTCACGGAGGTCTATCATTTCATCCGGCTGCTCTTCGCGCGGCTAGGAACGCAGTTCTGTCCGGACTGCCAGGTGCCGGTCGAAGCCCAGACGCGCGATGAACTAGGCCGGCGATTGCGGCGCGAGCTGCGCCGGCGCGGCGACCTGCTGCTGCTGGCGCCCGTGGTGAAGAATCGCAAGGGCTTTCACACGGATGTGGCCGAATGGGCCGCCAGCCACGGCTATGCCGAGGTCCGGGCGGATGGAAAGTTCTATCCCACCACCGAGCGCCTGCGCCTGGACCGGTTTCGCGAGCACGACGTGGAGATCGTCGTGGGGGTGCTGGAGGCCAGACAACGGGTGCGAAGGGCGGTAGGGCGAGCGTCCTCGCGAGCCAAGATATATTCGGAAAATACGGCTCGCGAGGACGCTCGCCCTACCAAGGCTCCGCAGGAGCGTCGCCCTACCGGCCCGGAGGCGCAGCAGCTTATTGACGAGACGCTTAAACTGGGGCAGGGAACGTTGCTGGCGCTGGACAATCACAGGCATATCACGGTCCATTCGACGGAACGGGCCTGCCCGCAGTGCGGTCGCTCGTTCGAGGCGCTCGATCCGAAGAATTTCAGCTACAACTCGCCGCAGGGCTGGTGCCCGCGCTGCCGCGGGTTTGGCGAATTGTTCTATCTGCCCGACGTGGACCGCGGCGCGCGCGCGGACGCCATCGAGGAATCCTGGTACGGCTGGCAGGAAGGGGAACGGGAGATTTGCCCAGACTGTGGGGGGGCAAGGCTGAATCCGCTCGCGCGGGCGGTAAGATTGCGGGATGCGGAATGCGGATTGCGGATTGCCAATTGGAAGACGGCGCCGACGATTGAGGCGTTCGGACAAATGCCGGTGGAAGCGGCCAACCGCCTGTTCGGCAGGATTAGATTCAAGGGCCGCGCCGCCGCCATCGCGCGCGACATATTGCCGGAGATTCGGGAGCGGCTGAAATTCCTGCGCGAAGTCGGCTTGGGCTATTTGCAGCTTGGGCGAGGTGTCCCCACGCTGTCCGGCGGCGAGGGGCAGCGTATTCGGCTGGCGGCGCAACTCGGCTCGAACCTGAGCGGCGTGCTTTACATTCTCGACGAACCGACCATCGGGCTTCATGCGCGCGATAACGAGCAATTGCTGGCGGCGCTGGAAAAGCTCAAGGCCCGCGGCAACTCTGTGCTCGTGGTCGAACACGACGAAGCCACCATGCGGCGCGCGGATTACATTATTGACCTAGGCCCAGGTCCGGGTGTGCATGGGGGCGAAGTGGTCGCCACGGGCACGCTGGCCGAGCTGCTGCGCCATCCGGAATCGGTTACCGGCCAATGGCTGCGGGCGCGTCGGAAGTTCCCGACGCGAGGGGAGCGGAGGGCGGTGCGCAAATCCGAAATCCGAAATCCGAAATCCGAAGTCCGAAGTGCGAAATCTGAGGTTGGGCAGAGCCTGCTTGCGTCGGCTCCTGCGGTGGCGGGGGATGGGCGGTGGCTGACGCTCAGCGGCGCCAGGAAGAATAATCTAAAGGACCTGACAGTGCGGTTTCCTCTTGGCCGGTTGGTCCTGGTGACCGGCGTGAGCGGCTCCGGCAAAAGCACACTGATTCGCGAATGCCTGCTGCCCGCTCTCAAATCAAGCATCAGCCGGCACGGATCACGAAGCCCCAATCACCAGTTACCAGTTACCAGTCACCAGTTACCAGTTACCAGTCACCAGTCACCAGTCACCAGTCACCAGTTATCAATCACCGGTTTCGACTCCCTCCAAGCCGTTTATGAAGTGGACCAGTCGCCGATTGGCCGCACGCCGCGCTCGATTCCCGCCACCTACGTCGGGTTCCTGGACGACATCCGCCAGTTGTTCGCGCAAGTCCCCGAAGCGCGGCTGCGGGGCTATTCGCCCAGCCGATTCTCCTTCAACAGCGCGCAAGGCCGCTGCCCGGAGTGCGAGGGCGCCGGCACGATCAAGCTGGAGATGAACTTCCTGCCGCCTGCTTTCGTTCGGTGCGAAGTCTGCGGCGGGACACGGTTCGACCGCGAGACACTCGACATCGAGTACCACGGCAAGAACATTGCCGCGGTGCTGGAATTGTCGGTGGAGGAAGCCCTGGACTTCTTTGCGAGCCTGCCGAAGATCAAGCGCCCGTTGCAGGCCCTGGGCGATACGGGGCTGGGCTACCTTAAGCTCGGCCAGACCAGTCCCACGCTCAGCGGCGGCGAAGCCCAGCGGGTGAAGCTGGTCAGCCACTTGCTGGCCGGCTTGAAAGAGCCGCACCTGCTCGACCGCCTGCCCCGGCGGAACCTGTTCATCCTCGAAGAACCGACCATCGGCTTGCACATGGCGGACGTGCAGCGGTTGGTGGAGGTGCTTCAGCGGCTCGTGGACGGCGGCCATTCGGTGATCGTCATCGAGCATAACCTTGACCTCATTGCCGAAGCCGATTGGGTCATTGACCTCGGTCCCGAGGGCGGCGAAGGCGGCGGGCGCGTCGTGGCGGAAGGCACGCCGGAGCAAATTGCCCGCAACAAACGCTCGCACACGGGACGGTTTCTGCGTAGTTTTTTGGCCAAGGCATGAGCGAGACGTATGCGGAGATTCTCAACGGCGCACCCCTGGCGCGCCGGGCGCCCGGCGCCCGGCACGAGCTGATTTGCGCCCGTCTCCACCAGTGGGTGAAGGCCAGCGTGGCGAACTTCGCCGGCACGCGATTGCTCGCGCCGCGGGCAGAGGTCCGGCTCTCCCCGAAGCACACGGTTTGCCCGGACCTGGCGCTCGTTGCCACGGCGACGGGCAAGCTGTGGCTCGCCGCCGAGATTGTCAGCTCCGACGACCACCAGCCGGACACCGTCGTTAAGAAGCAAATCTATGAGGAAATGAAACTGCCGCGCCTGTGGATGATCGATCCGCGCTACGATAACGTGGAGGTCTATCACAGCAACGAATACGGCCTGGCCTTAAAGGGCATATTGGCCGGGCATGAGCTTCTGACGGAAAAGCTGCTGCCCGAATTCCAGTTAACCATAGCCGAGTTGTTCGCCACGGAGCCGCAGCGGGGCTAGCCCGTATCCATGCAGAAGAGAACCACAGATGAACACGAAGCGGCAAACACGCAGCCAAAAGAGTTAAATGAGTTAAAAGAGTTAAATGGGTTGAATGGGTTACATGGGTTACATGAGTTACACAAGCTAAAGGGGTTAATTGTGTGGGCCGCCTTCGTGTTGCTGGCGCAATTCACGGGCGCCTGCGCCGCCGACCAGCAGACAATCGTGGGCGCGGTCGGGCCAACCAACAGCGGCTTGGATTGGATCAGGGTCTCCAAGGACAAGCAAGGTTTTGCAGGCGCATCCTCCGGGCGGCCATTCATTCCCTGGGGGTTCAATTACGACCGCGATTACAAGTCTCGCCTGCTGGAGGACTACTGGGAAGCCGAGTGGCCCACGGTCATTGAGCATTTTCGTGAGATGAAGCAACTCGGCGCCAATGTCGTGCGGGTTCATCTTCAGTTCGCCAGATTCATGGATGCGGCGGACCGGCCCAATGAGGGCTCGCTCGAACGCCTGGGCCGGCTCGTCAAGCTGGCGGAGGAGACAAAGCTGCACCTCGATCTCACGGGGCTGGGATGCTATCGCAAGCAAGACGTTCCCGCCTGGTACAACGCTCTGGGCGAGGCCAAACGCTGGGAAGCACAGGCGCGTTTCTGGGAAGCTGTCGCCGGGAGTTGCGCCGCCAGCCCGGCCATCTTCTGCTACGACCTGATGAACGAGCCGGTCGTTCCAGGAGGAGCACGAAAACCCGGCGACTGGCTCGCCGGGGAGTTAGGTGGGCTCTGCTATGTTCAGTTCATTTCGCTGGACCAGGCTGGCCGCCCGCGCCCGGAAATCGCGCGCCGCTGGGTCGCCAGGCTTGCCGCCGCCATTCGCAAGCACGACCAGCGGCACTTGCTGACCGTCGGCCTCCTGCCCGACAGCGTGGGAACGACGGGGGGTCTGTCAGGCTTTGCTCCTCGAACGATCGCCACCAAGCTGGATTTCATCAGCGTACACCTTTACCCGAAGACGGGCCAATTGGAGGAGGACTTGAAGACGTTGAAGGGGTTCCAGATCGGCAAGCCGGTGCTGATCGAGGAAACCTTCCCACTGGCTTGCAGTCCCGCCGACCTCGGGGAATTTATTGGCCGGTCCAAACCGTATGCCGCCGGCTGGATTGGATTTTATTGGGGGCAGACGCCAGCGGAATTGAGCAAATCAACCAAGATAGGCGATGCTCTGACGGCGGGCTGGCTGAAGCTCTTTCAGGATATGAAGCCGAATTGAATTGCCCAGGCTATCGACTCCCGCGCTGGGCCAGAATCAAGTCGCGCACGCTCTTGGGATTGGGGATCGACTTGATCTGCTCCGCACCTTCGGCCGAGGCAGCGGTGGAGATCGTGAGGTCGCCGATGCCGACGAGGCGTTGGAAGAAGCTTTGGTCGATGTCAATGGAGCGGATATCGCGCGGGTTGTAATCCCGGTAGGACTTGGACAAAAGGCCGCGCGCCAGCGTGATGCGCTCCGGGAAGACGCGCAACACCGTCGAAGCCCGGCGGAAATACGCGACGATGGGCGGCACGATCAGCCAGAAGAAAAAGAGGTGCCAAAAGTAACCCCACCAGGAGGGCCGAACTTCCGCCAACGGCTCCGGGCGCTCAGGACGGGGGCTGGCCGCGTCCGTCGCCGGTTGCCGGGCCAGCATATCAGCTACCGGGTAACCGCAGTTGGGACACGCCTGAGCTGCCGTGGAAACCGGCTTCCTGCACTCGGGACAATCGATCAAGGCCATAATTTGTTGGATAGTCTGGTTGCTATTTGCGAAAGACTTCGTTTAGCGCCTGGGAATGAAGCTGGAGGGCAGACTTGCCGAAACAAACCAGCCGCACTCGTTCAACGGATGTAGTTCGCTCCAGGAACGCTCTTGTCTCCCGCACCGCGATGCGGGCGGCTCGGTCCATCGGAAAGCCGTAGGCCCCCGTGCTGATAGAGGGAAAAGCGATGGTGCGGATGCCATGCTGTTCGGCCAGCGCAAAGCAACTTCGATAGCAGCTTGCGAGTAGCTCATCTTCGCCGTGCTCGCCGTCGCGCCAGACCGGGCCAACCGTGTGAATGACCCATTTCGCGGGCAGCCGGCAGCCCTTGGTGATTTTGGCCTGGCCGGTCGCGCAGCCGCCCAGCTTCCGGCATTCTTCGAGCAGCTCCGGCCCGGCTGCGCGATGAATCGCGCCGTCCACGCCGCCGCCGCCCAGCAGGGTTGTGTTGGCGGCGTTCACGATGGCGTCCACCGTCTGCTTCGTGATGTCGCCTTCTACTGCTTCAATTCGGTTCGAGATCATTTCACTGCTCATATTCCTGCTCTCCGTCCGAAGGCGCCCCTCACCGCGGCCCTCTCTCCATCCGATGGGGAGAGGGAGACACACTATCAACTGACAGTGTGGCGCATCCTGCGGACCGCTGTGTAACTGACGCAACCATGCAACCCCTGTAACCATTTGGCAAGGATTGTGAAGTACACCTTGTTATGCCGAAGGGCGGATTCAAGAACCCACGAAATTGTAGTCGCCGACGGCAGTCGGCGCACTTTTCCTCGGCCACAGAAATCAGCGCCGACTGCCGTCGGCGGCTACGGTTTCATGAATCCAACCTTGCTATGGCGTTTGGCCATACTTCCGGGTATAAGGGAGACCATGAAACACCGTTTCGTCCTTCTGCTTGGCCTGGTGACGGCTATTATCCCGTCCGCCCTGCGTTCCCAAACCTACGACGTGGCCATTCGCCAGGGCCGCATCGTGGACGGTTCCGGCAATCCGGCCTTCTTCGCCGACGTGGCCGTCAAGGGCGGACGCATTGTGGCCATTGGCCGAATCGCCGGCGATGCCAAAACCGAAATCAATGCCCAGGGCTTTATCGTTGCGCCCGGGTTCATTGATGTTCACACGCACGCCGATGACGTGGCGGACATGCCGCGGGCGGAGAACTTCGTTCGCATGGGCGTCACCACAATCGTGGCGGGGAATTGCGGAGGCTCGACCTTGAATGTCGCGAAGCTCTTCCGCGCGGTCGAGCAGACGAATGTCGCCGTCAATGTGGCCACGCTCGTAGGCCATAACAGCGTCCGGGAAAAGGCCATGGGCGGCTCCTTTGATCGCCCGCCCACGGCTCAGGAACTGGCCCAGATGAAAGCGCTGGTCGAGCAGGCGATGAAGGACGGCGCCGTCGGACTCTCGACCGGCCTGATCTACCAGCCGGGCGTGTTTGCCAAGACCGATGAGATCGTCGAACTCGCCAAGGTTGCCGCGGCGTATGACGGCATCTACACCAGCCACATGCGGCACGAGGACAACGAGATCTACCAAGCCCTCGACGAGGTCTTCCGCGTCGCGCGCGAGGCGGGCATCCGGGCCGAGGTCTCGCACATCAAGCTGGCCGGGCCGAGCGCCTGGGGCCACGCCGACCGGGTGCTGGCCTATATTGAGAAGGCGCGCGCCGAGGGCCTGGACATCACGCAGGATCAATACGCTTACACGGCTTCGAGCACGGGCCTCAGCCAGTTGATTCCCGACTACGCGCTGGAGGGTGGCCGCAAGGAATTCACCAGGCGCATCGCCGACCCGGAGCAGAAAGCGAAGATTGTCGCCGAAATGAAACGGAGCCTGCACAGCAAAGGGCGCGACGATTTCTCGTATGCGGTCATCGCGTCCTGCAAGCACGACAAATCTCTCGACGGCCTTAACATTGCCGAGGCGGCCAAGGCGAAGCGCGGTTCGGACTCAGTTGACGACCAGGTGGAGATGATCCTGCAAATCGAGAAAGACGGCGGCGCCAGCGGCGTATTCCACGGCATGAGCGAGGACGATCTAAAGGTCTTCATGCGGCATCCGAACACCATGATCGCCTGCGACAGCGGCTCGCGGAAGCTGGGCGAAGGGATGCCCCACCCGCGCGGTTACGGCAACAACGCGCGCGTGCTGGCCCGGTATGTTCGCGAGTTGAAGGTGCTGCGGTTGGAGGATGCCATCCGCAAGATGACAAGCCTGCCGGCGAACACGTTCCACTTCAGGGGCCGCGGCGAATTGCGCGAGGGCAACTGGGCCGACATCGTGGTGTTCGACCCGGACAAGATTCAGGACACGGCTACTTACAAAGACCCGCATCATTATGCGACCGGAATTCCTTATGTGCTCGTGAACGGCATTCTGGTGATTAAGAACGGCGAGCACACGGGAGCGAAGGCGGGCCAGGCTTTGCGGCATGTTTGCGCGTCAAAGTAGGGGGGGCGGGGCGAAGGGTGTCGCGCGAAGGCCGCGAAGCCCGAAGGCGGGTGGCGGAGGCTGGGTTTAAGTTTCAACGCAGAGACGCAGCGCGGCAAAGGGGCGGACGCGCCCTCCCTCGCCAGCGGACGGCGCGCTGGGGACAGCACGCCCTACCCGCCGGATTGACGCGGCGGGGGAAGGCGGCTAGAATGCCGGCGCTGGAAGCATGAGCCAAACAGTTCCTTCGCGTAAAACGAACCCGCCGGCGGACCGGGTGGCCGGCGCCTTGACGGGCCGGGAGCGGTTCCTGAATGCGTGCCGGTGCCGTCCGGTGGATCATCCGCCGGTGTGGCTGATGCGCCAGGCGGGGCGCGCGTTGCCCGAATACCGCGCGCTCAAGGAGAAGCATTCTTTCCTTGAACTGGTGCAGACGCCGGAATTGGCGGCCGAGGTGACCTTGCAGCCGATTCGCCGGTTCGGGTTCGACGCGGCGATTCTGTTTTGCGACATCCTCGTCGTCGCCGAGGGGTTGGGGCAACGTTACCAGTTTCGCGACCGGGGCGGGATCGAGATGGAGTTCCTGCTGAAGTCGGCGGCGGACATCGAGCGACTGGAGGTGGAGGCGGTGACGGAGCGGCTGCAATACGTGGCCCAGGCGCTGCCGCTCATCAAGTCGGCGCTGGGCGGTCGGACGGCGCTGATCGGGTTTGCCGGGTCGCCGTGGACGCTGGCGAACTTCATGATGGAAGGGGGCGGGGTCAAGGAATACACCAAAGCCAAGGCGTTGTTTTACTCGGACCGGCGGCTTTTCGGGCGGTTGCTGGAGAAGCTGACAAAGGCTGTGACGGGGTTTCTCCAACTGCAAATTGACGCGGGGGCGGATGCGGTCCAGATTTTTGACAGCCTGGGCGGCGTATTATCGGATGGTGATTTTGGGTCCGCTTCGGGCCGGTGGATGGGGCAGATTACCGGGTGCTTGAGAGCGTCGTCGGGAAGTTCGACGGGCGGTGGGGCCGAGAAGCGATTAAGAGTAATATTAAGAGGAGGATTAGGATTGAGAGAAGGAACGGACCCCTCACCCCGGCCCTCTCCCCTTGGGAAGGGGAGAGGGGGAAGCGTCTGTTCGGGGGCGGGGCGGGCGCCGGTGATTGTGTTTTCCAAAGGCACGCATGGGAGCTGGGATGAGTTGGTGGCCACGGGCGCGCAGGTGCTGGGCGTGGATTGGAATGTGCGCCTGGCGGACGTGCGCGCGCGGTTGCCGGACGGTGTGGGAGTGCAGGGGAATCTCGACCCGTTCCTGCTGACGACCTCGCCGGCAGTGGTGGCAACTGAGACGGGCCGGATTCTGCGGGAGATGCGGGGGCGGCCCGGGCATATTTTTAATCTGGGCCACGGTGTGCCGCCGAATGCGAAACTGGAAAGCATCGAGAGCCTGGTCAGCGCGGTGAGAAGTTTCAAATGAGCGTGCTGAAAGTCGATCTTGATAATGCGCCGACTAACGTCGGCGGCTACAGTTGAATGAGACATGCTGAAAGTTGATCTGGCGCTGGTGAAGAAGTATAACGTGCCGGGGCCGCGCTACACGTCGTATCCGCCGGCGACGCATTTCACGAAGGAGATCGCGCCGGAGGTGTTCATCGGGAACATCCGGGCCAACAACCAGACGGACCGGGATTTGTCGCTCTACTTCCATCTGCCGTTCTGCTACTCGCTGTGCTGGTTTTGCGGCTGCACGACGGTCATCACCGCCGACCAGAAGAAGAGCGGCGAATACGTGACGTATCTCGAACGGGAGATGGATTTGATGAAGCCGCTGCTGAATCCCAAGCGCAAAGTGGTGCAGCTTCACTTCGGCGGCGGCACGCCCACCTTTTCGCTGCCAGACGAGATTCGCCGGCTGGGGGAGATGATTCATGCGCGGTTCGCGTTCGCGCCGGACATCGAAGCGGGGGTGGAGGTGGACCCGCGCCGGCTGACGCGGGATCATCTTGTTGCGCTGCGCGAGGTCGGCTTCAACCGCGGCTCGATGGGGGTGCAGGACGACGATCCGGTGGTGCAGAAAGCGGTGCACCGCATCCAGCCGTTCGAGATGACGCGGCAGGTCGTCGAGTGGATGCGCGAAGTGGGCTTTCACTCGGTCAATATTGACCTGATTTACGGTCTGCCTTATCAAACGCGGAGCGCCTTTGCGAAGACGCTGGAAGAGATACTGTCGTTGAAGCCGGACCGGTTTGCGGTGTTCAATTACGCCCACGTGCCGTGGATGAAACCGGCGCAGAAGATTTTGAAGGCCGAGATGCTGCCATCGCCGGAGACCAAGCTGGAGTTGCTGAAGCTGGCGATCGAGCGGTTGACTTCCGAGGGCTACGTGTATATCGGCATGGACCACTTTGCGCGCGCGGGGGATGAGCTGGCACTGGCGCAGCGGCAAAAGACATTGCAGCGGAATTTCCAGGGCTACAGCACCCGCGGCGGGGCGGACATTTACGCCTTCGGCATGTCGTCCATCTCGCAGGCGGAGGGCTTTTACTGGCAGAACCACAAAGACCTGCCGGACTACTACGGGGCGCTGGACGCCGGCAAGCTGCCGCTGCACCGGGGCTATATTATGACCGAGGAAGACAAGGTCCGCCGCACGACGATCATGCGCCTCATGTGCGACCTGGGCCTGGATTACGAGGGCATGTCGAAGTTGCTTGGCCTCAACTTCAGGGAACACTTCGCCCATGAACTTGAGTCGCTGGGCGACATGGAGGCCGACGGGTTGCTGGTGAAAACGCCACAGGGGTTGATGGTGACGGACCTGGGACGACTGCTCATCCGCAACATCGCGATGCGCTTTGACGCGTACGCGACGACGCGAAAGGAGAACCGGTTTTCGCGGACGATATGAAGTCCGTGGCAATCATTGGCGCCGGCATGACGGGCCTGACGGCCGCCTTTTACCTGAAGCGCCGGGGCGTGCCGGTCACGGTCTATGAGGCCAGCGACCGGGTCGGCGGCGCCATCCAGTCGGTGCGGGCGGAGGGCTACCTGGCCGAGTTCGGGCCGAATACAATCCTCGAAACTTCGCCCAAGGTAGCCCAGCTCGTAAGGGACGCGGGGTTGGTGTCGCGCCGGCTCGATCCCGATCCGAAGGCCGAGGCGCGTTATGTGGTGCGTTACCAGCGGCCCATTGCGATGCCGGAGTCGCCGCTGGGCTTTTTCACGACCCAGCTCTTTACCGCGCGGGCCAAGCTGGCCGTGCTGCGGGAGCCGTTCGTGCCGCCGCGCCGCGACGGCAAGGAGGAGAGCGTCGCCGAGTTTGTTCTGCGCCGCCTCGGGCAGGAGTTTCTGGACCAGGCCATCGATGCACTCGTCGCCGGGGTGTACGCGGGCGACCCTTACAAACTCTCGGTGCCGCAGGCATTTCCGAAGCTGGGCCAGCTTGAGGCGCGCTACGGCTCGCTTATCAAGGGCCAAATCTTCGGGGCCCGCGAGCGCAAACGGCGCGGGGAAATTGCGAAAGACCGCGCGCCGAAATTCTCCTTTGACGAAGGGTTGCAGGTGTTGCCGGACACTTTGCGTGAGCGTTTGGGGGAGGCCGTGCGCCTCAACACCGCCGTGACCCGGCTCACCCAGACGCCCGAGGGTTGGACGCTCGACTTGCGCCAGCGCGGCCAGCAGACGCGCGCCGAGCACAGCGCGGTGATTTACGCGGGCACGGCCTTCCGGCTGGCGGAAATGGAGGTGCAGGCGCCCATGCCCTTGCACTTCAGGACCTTCGCGGAGATTCGGTATCCGCCAGTGGCCAGCGTTGTGCTGGGATTCCGGCGCGAGGACGTGGCGCATCCCTGCGAAGGGTATGGCATGTTGATACCGAAAGTTGAGGGCTTCAAGATCCTGGGCACGATCTTTTCTTCATCGCTGTTTCCGAATCGCGCGCCGGCGGGGCATTTGACCTTGACCAGCTACGTTGGGGGTGAGCGGTGCCCGGAACTGGCGTCGCTGCCGCCGGAGAAACTTTTCGCGCTGACGTGTGAAGACCTGCGCGTGTTGCTGGGCGTAAAAGGCAAGCCGACCTTCCAGCACAGCGTGTTTTATCCGAGGGCGATCCCGCAATACAACCTCGGCTACGGGCGCTACCGCGAGCTGATGGCTGACATCGAGGGGAAAGCGCCCGGGCTGTTTTTCGCCGGCCACTTTCGCGACGGCATCTCGTTGAGCGACACGATCGTGTCCGCCTGCAAGGTGGCGGACAGGGCAGGGGAGTTTCTAAAGGCTGCGCCCACGGGCCGGCCTGAGACCCAGGTTCCCGCATGAGCCTAAGAGATGAATAAGGGAGTCTTGCTGGTCAACCTCGGTTCGCCGGACTCGCCGTCGGTGCGGGACGTGCGCCGCTACCTGCGCGAGTTCCTGATGGACGGACGCGTGCTGGACGTGAACTGGCTGCTGCGCTTCTGCATCGTGCATTTTGCCATCCTGCCCTCGCGCCCGAAGCAGTCGGCCGAGGCGTATCACAAAATCTGGACCCCCGCCGGCTCTCCCCTCGTGGTCACGAGCCGTAACGTGCAGGCCAAGCTCCAGCGGCGGGTCCCGGTTCCGGTTGAACTGGCGATGCGTTATCAGAATCCGTCCATTCCGCAGGCGGTGCGCAACCTGGCGCAAAAGGGGGTGGACGAAGTCCTGCTGATTCCCTTGTTCCCGCATTTTGCGATGTCGAGTTTCGAGACGGCGGTGGAGCGGGTGAAGGAAGTGGCCGCGGCGCTCGCGCCGCCATTGCGAGTGCAGGTGCAGCCGCCGTGCTTCGAGCAGCCCGACTACATTGCGGCGCTGGCGGCCAGCGCGCAGGAGTTTCTCCAGCGGGGCTACGACCATCTGCTGTTCAGTTTCCATGGTCTGCCGGAGCGGCACCTGCGCAAGTCCGATCCCACCGGGCGCCACTGTCTGGCGGCGGAGAACTGCTGCGAGACGGCCAGCCCGGCCCGCGCCACGTGCTCCCGGGCGCAGTGTTTCAAGACCGTGGCCGCGTTCGTTGAGCAGGCTGGTGTGCCGAAGGAGAAGTATTCGGTGGCGTTCCAGTCACGGCTGGGGCGTGAGCCCTGGCTCAAGCCTTACACGGACTTCGAGCTTCCCCGGCTGGCGGAGCGCGGCGTCAAGAAACTGCTGGTGATCTGCCCCTCGTTTGTTTCCGATTGCCTGGAGACGCTCGAGGAAATTGGTCTGCGTGGCCGGGATGGTTTTCTGGCGGCGGGCGGAACTGATTTTGCGCTGATTCCCTGCTTAAACGAGCACCCGCTTTGGCTCGATGCTTTGGAGAGAATGGTGCGCCGCTTTATGGCGCCGGAGCAAGGTCAAGCCGGGGCGAAAGCGCTCGAAGCGGTTGGGTGAGTCGAGCGGGTTAAATGAGTTAACTCGGTTAACTCGGTTAAGTGAGTCGAAGGAGTCAAATGAGGGACAGGCCGGCTGCGCGGAAGCGGAGCCGGCCCATTGCGGTGGAGCTTGCGTATCCCGTTAAACGACTGCGGGGCGGAGCGGCTCGACCAGGATCGGACATACCCGTCTTGAGCCAAGTCAAGGGAACCGTGAACCCACATAAGTTACGCCAGTTCCAAGGGTTACATGGGTTGCGGTGAACAATTCAGGGTCGCCAGCTTGACAGGTTGGGGATCAAATCTATAGTGCGCTAACCCAATTTTAGGGGAACAATGCACATTGACGCTTTATCGGAGAAGGGCGAAGAGCCGCCATCGTATAGCTTGGCAAAATCTCTCAAGGAGTTCCGCCCGGCCGGGCGGGGCTTTTGGGCCGACGTGCCGGATGCGGAGTGGAACAACTGGCACTGGCAACTCAAGCAC
>Ga0187872_10001989_pt1 | contig 19130 bp, 14 predicted proteins | sample June2016WEW_16_4_FD_132973 | JGI IMG/M metagenome (GOLD analysis project Ga0187872, IMG submission 132973) | Peatland microbial communities from SPRUCE experiment site at the Marcell Experimental Forest, Minnesota, USA - June2016WEW_16_40 | ecosystem: Environmental > Terrestrial > Soil >...
CCAAAATGGCCATTCGCATCCTGCTGGCTGACGATCACGCCGTGGTGCGCGACGGCCTGCGCGCGCTGGTGGAAAAACAACCCGACATGGCCGTGGTGGCGGAAGCCTCCGACGGCCGCGACAGCGTGCGGCTGGCCGAAGAGCACGCGCCGGACGTGGTGGTGATGGATATCGCGATGCCCAATATGAATGGCATCGAGGCCACCCGCCGCATCCTGGCCGCCAATCCTCGCACCGCCGTAGTGATCCTCAGCATGCATCAGGATGAAAGCTACGTGCTGCGCTCGCTCAAGGCCGGGGCCAAGGGCTACCTGCTGAAAGATTCGCTGCGCGGCGACATGGTGGAGGCTATCCGCGCCGCCGCGCAAGGCCGGTCTTTCTTCACCCGCAAGGTGAGCCGCATTCTGCAGGAAGATTACATCCGCGAGATGGAGCGCCGCGGGGTGGACGACACGTATGAGTTGCTCACCGACCGCGAGCGCGAAGTTCTGCAGCTCGTGGCCGAGGGCCGCACCAATAAAGAAGTGGCCGGGCTGCTCAACGTCAGCCTCACCACGGTGGAGACCCATCGCACCCACATTCTGCAGAAGCTGGACCTGCACAGCGTTCCCGAGCTGATTCTCTACGCCGTGCGCAAGGGAGTGATTTCGTAAGCCGGTACCGCTCTACCCTAAGGCATCGTTGATCTCGATGTCACGCTTCAGCACTTCGGTTACAAGCTCGGACAAATCCACGCCTCGTTTTTCAGCTTTATCGGAGAAATACTGCCAGACATCCCGCTCAATGGAAACCGGCATCAGCACCTTGGCGCCGAGTGGAATGTGGTGAAGACCGCGAACTCCCCTGCTGAAGTCTATTTCGGTTGGCATCGCTTTCGTGCGTTCGCATCCGCCCCGGACTCGTCCCACCTGAACTGGAACAGCCGCTCACTCACCACTCTCTCATACCACGCATGCCGAAGGGCAGGCAACCCAGGTCCGGCCTGCTTTCATTTCGCCGGCGCGACAAAACGGTAGCCGACCCAGGGCTCGGTGACCAGGTATTGCGGCCGGGCCGGATTGGGCTCGATTTTCTTGCGCACCTGGTTGACGAACACGCGCAGGTACTCGGGCTCATCGCCGTAATCGGGTCCCCAAACGGCTTGCAGCAACTCGCGATGCGCCACCGGCTTGCCCGCATGAGCCACCAGGTGCCGAAGCAGGTCGAATTCCTTGGGCGTCAGGCGCACGTCCCGCCCCTGGGCCGAAACGCGCCGTGTTTCGAAATCGATTTCCAGCCCGGGACAGGAAAACGAACGCGGGCCGGCATCGGGCGAGGCCGCCGAGCGCCGCAGGGCGGCGCGAATCCGGGCCAGCAGCTCCTCGATGCCGAAAGGCTTGGTGACGTAATCGTCCGCGCCGGCGTCGAGCGCCGCCACTTTGTCTTTCTCGCTTTCCCGCACGGTGAGAATGATGACGGGAACGTCGGAGGCCGTTCGCAGCGCCCGGCAGGTATCCAGGCCGCCCATGCCCGGCATGTTCATGTCGAGCAGCACCAGGTTCGGCGGCTCGCGTCCGATAACCTCCAGCGCGGCCTGCCCGTCGCGGGCTTCGGTAACCTCGTAGCCGTGGCTCACCAGGGTCGCCCGCATGACGCGGCGAATTTGCGGATCGTCGTCCACCACCAGAATCTTGCCCTGGCTCACGGCTGGCGCACCTCGGGCGATACCGGCAGGGTGAACGAGAACACCGCCCCCTGGCCCTGCTCGCTTTCGACCCAGATGCGCTCACCGTGCGCATCCACGATTCCCTTGGCGATGGCCAGCCCCATGCCGGTGCCTTTGGTGTCGTAGCGATGCCGCCTGCCGCGAAAGAACTTGTCGAAGATCAAGATGCGCTCGTTCTCCTGAATGCCCGGGCCGCGATCGGCAACCCTGATCAAGATTTTCGCACTCTTCGCTTCCGCCGAGAGGGCGATGGCCGAGCCCGGCGGCGAATAGTTGGCCGCGTTCTCCACCAATTGCTTGACCGCTTGGCGGATCAATTCCGGATCGGCCAGGGCGGCGGGAAGGCCCTCGGCCACCCGCGCCGACACCGGCCGGCCGCTCAGCCGCGGGGCCAGCTCGGAAAGCACCGAATCCAGCAGCTCGCCGACCGGAAAGGGCCGCGTCTCCAGATGCAATTTGCCGGCTTCCACGCGAGCCATGGCTATCACTTCCGCGGCCATGCGGTTCAGCCGGTCGGCCGATTCGTGAATGATGCTGAGCAATTCCCGCTCGGTTTCCGGCGCCGTGCCGAGCAGGCTGGTGACGGCGGCCTTGATCGCCGTCAGGGGAGTCTTGATATCGTGAGCCAGAGCGTCCAGCATGGCGGAGCGAAACGCCTCGCTCTGGCGGGCGGCTTCCGCGTGGCCGGCCTCTTCGAGCGCGCGCGCCTTTTCGATGGTCAGCGCCACCAGATCGGCGATGGCCTGGATGGTCTGCGCCGAGGGCAGCGGAGCGATCATCGCCAGGCTACCCAACGGTCTGCTGCCCAGCCGGACCGGCGCTAGCGCCAGGCCCCGCCCGCTATCGATGCGCACGCCATCGAGCTCCGCGGCCACCCGCAAATCGTGATCGCCGGCTACCGCGCTCTCCGCTCCGGAACGAACTACTTCTTCGGTCGCCCGATAGTAAAACGCCGCCGCCGTAGATCCAAATTCGCGCACCACCCGGTGAACGAACTCGCGCATGGTCTTCGACGAGCCGCCGGTCAGCATCATGGCTTGCACCAGGGCGTACAGGCGCTCGATCTCGGTGCGCCTGGCGTCGGCTTCCGCTGCCCGGCTGCGGGCGCTCGCCGAAAGCTTGCTGGCGGTGAATGCCGTGGCCAGAAAGGCCAGCAACGCCACCCAGCTTTCCGGATCCAGGGTGAACGTGCCCACCGGCGGAAGAAAATAGTAGTCCAGACCGACCGTGGCCACCACCGATGCAACCACAGCCTCGGCCAGGCCCCACCGCGCCGAGACAAACAGAATCACCAATAGCAGCGAAAGCGCCACGGTGGTGCTGTTCACTGGGAGGTACCGGTAGAGCGCGATCACCGCCGACACAGCCAGCACCGACCCGGCCAAACGCAGTGCGCGCGTCATGGTCTGGGCTTCACGAACGCCCGAAGAAGCCGTTAAACAACGCGCGCGTGCGGTGGCGGATGTCGCGCAAAGTTTCGTCCAGCCGCTTCCGGTGCAGATGTTCCGGCGTCCAGCGGCGCACCAGCCGGGTCAGGGTGTCCATTTGCGCGTGCGAAGTGGGTAAACTGCCCTCGGCATGGCCGGTGGAGAGGCGCTGGCCGTGATCGACGGCGCGATAGAAGCCCGCGGCTTCACGCAGGAAATCCGCGTCTTCCCGGTCCAGATGGCCCATCTTTTCGATCACGTCGATGCGCTCCGGTGTGTTGAGGGACTTGTAAAAGATACCGGCCCCTTTCAAGCGAAGATACATGAGCGCGAAATCGATGTCATAGTAGCCGCCCATGCCGGCCTTGAGCGGATTGCGCGGTCCCTGGTCGCGCTCGAGGCGGGCGCGCATTTCGGCCAGCTCCTTGCGCGAGCGCATGCTTTGCCCGTAGCGGCGCCAGTCCAAATCCTGCAGCTCGTGCAGAAACGCGGTGGCGCGCTCCACGTCGCCAGCCACGCCGCGCGTTTTCATATAGGCGATGCCTTCCCAGGCTTCGGCGCGCTGGGCGAAATAATTCTTATAGGCGCCTTCGGTCTGCACCAGGTCCCCGTCGCGGCCGTTGGGGCGCAGCCGTGTATCCACGGTGAACATCAGGCCTTCGCCGGTATACGCGCTCAGCAGTTGGATAATGCGCTCGGCCACTTCGTGCCAGAAAGCGTGCTCCGCCGCATCGGCATCGGGCAGGACGAACACCAGGTCCGCATCTGAGCCCAGGTCGAACTCGCGCATCCCCAGCCGTCCCAGGGCGATCACCATCATCTGGTCATCGGCGCGATACGCCCCCGAAGCCGGCGGCGGCGCCTCGCTGACGGCGACTCCGTAGGCGGCGGCGACGATACTGTCCGCCAGCACCGAGGTTTTGCCCAGCGTATCGAAGATCGGCGCGGCCTCCAGCAGACTCTCGCTCTGGATGCGCAGCATCTGGCGGCGGTAGAAGCGCCGCAGTCCCGCCCCATCGATCAGCGGACCGCCCTCCAATTGGAAAGGCTCCCCGATCTCGTCCAGCAATTCGGGATAGCGCAGCAAATCGTCGGCGAAATAAGGGCTGTGAGCGAATATATCGAGCACGCCGGCCGCGAGCTTGTGGTCGCTGTCGAGCCGTTCGAGAATCTCCGGCTGCGCGAACGCCTTTTCCAGAAAATGCTGGAATCGCTCCCGGCCGCGGTACAGATTGGTCGCCGCCACGGCTTCCGCCAGGCGAGGCGCGCGTTCGTCCAGGAAGCGGGTCAGGTTGGTGGCGGGCGGGGCGCCCGGTCCCGCCTCTTCCGATTCCGGCACGGCACCGTCGGGCTCCGCGCTGCTAGGCACCATGGTGTAGTACATGGGCCGCTGGGCGTGAATCACGCGCTCGTAGATCTCTTCGACTTCCGCCTGGTGTTCGGCCAGCTTGCGCTTCAGCGCGTCGGCCGAAAGCAGATCGCCGCCGCCGGACGGCATGCGGCGCGCAACCGACTCCAGCGCATCGTCGTCCGCCGGCAAAGTGTGGGTTTGCCGGTCCTCTTCCATTTGCAGGCGGTGTTCCAGGTTGCGCAGAAACTGGTAGGCGTTGGCCAGCCGACCGTATTCGGTATCGGAGAGCAGGCCTTTGTCGCGCAGGCGGAACAGCGCCATCATGGTGCCCCCGTGGCGCACCCACGGCTCCCGCCCTCCGTGCAGCCGCTGCAAGCACTGCACCAGGAACTCGATATCGCGAATTCCGCCGGGGGCCAGCTTCACGTCCACGCCTCCCGATGCCAGGCGCCGCGAGGCCATCTTTTCGGAAATGCGCTGGCGCGTCTCCGACACCGCTTCCACCGCGCGGAAATCGAGCGACGACTGGTAGATCAGCGGCTCGACGAATTCCAGCAGCTCGCGCCCCGGCTCCTGGTCGCCCGCCGCCACCCGCGCCTTGATCAGCATCTGTTTTTCCCAGTCGCGCGCGCGTTTCTCGTAATACTGTTGCGCGCCTTCGACGGAAGCGCAGATCTCGCCCAAAGCGCCGTCCGGCCGCAAGCGCAGGTCGACGCGATAGCACTGGCCCTCGGCGGTATACGCCGAAAGCAACGCCGTGTGTTGGTTCGCGATCTTCTTGCAGAATTCCTTGTTGCTGATCGGCCGTGGGCCATCGGATTCGCCCGCGCCGCCGTACACAAACATCAAATCGATGTCGGAGCTGTAATTCAGCTCGCCGCCGCCCAGCTTCCCCAGCGCGATCACCGAAAACCCGCAGACTTCCCCGTTCGGCAGGCGCGGTTCTCCGTGCCGCGCCACCAGCGCGCCGCGAATTCGCCGGTAGGTAACGTCCAGAATGGCGTCGGCCAGGTTCGAAATCTCTTCCGTGATCTCCGCCAGCGCCGCCACGCCCAAGATGTCGCGCAGCACGATCCGCAGCAATTGCCGCCGCCGGAAACGCGCCAGATCCAAGGATTCCGGCACCCCGCTGTGATCGGCGCCCAGGAATTCGCATAAGCGTTCGGCGTATTCTTCCGCCGTCAGCACCCGGTAGAAGCTGCCGGAATTCGCCACTTGCAGAATTCGCTCCGGATTTCGCAGCACCGCTTCGGAGAGAAAATGGCTGTAGGAAAACAGCGCAGTGGCGCAACGCAAGGCGGCTGGGGAGCTTACCACGCGATCGAAAACCGCGGGAGATTCCTCGTGCAGGCGTTCCAACCGGAACGCGGCGATTTTGCGGTCCGGCACCGCGGCCAGCAAAGCTTCCATGCGCGCAGCAATACGCTCCGGTACCCGTTCCAAAAGAGATCCCATGAGTCAGGCAGACAGGGCCACGATTCCAATTCTAGCAGGGGGTAAGCCTGCTTCAGCCAATTCCCCAAGCGCCGGCGCGGCCGCTCGCCGGTTTCCCGGTGCAAAATAGGGCATGGAGCGGGCCGACCCTCCCCATCCGTCGCGAAGCTGGGCGCGGCTCGACGGGGTAGATGTGCTGCGCGGCGTCGCCATCTTTTTCGTGTTGATGAATCATGTCAACATGCGGCTGCGCTCGGTGAGGGTGCCTTACACCAATGGGCTGCCCGAGCAGCTTGTCGATTCGCTGGTCTGGAACGGCCAGTGCGGCGTGCAAATCTCCTTTGCCGTTTCGGGATTACTCATCACATCCACGGCACTCCGGCGCTGGGGCTCGCTCTCCCGCAACTCCATTCGCGATTTCTACCTGCTGCGTTTTGCCCGCATTGCACCTCTGCTGGCCGCGCTCCTCGCGATCCTGAGCTTCCTCGACTTGGCCCAGGTGGAGTATTTCATTGTCCCAGCGAAGGCCGGAGGGGAAAGAGGCGTTGGGCCTGGGCCACGCCGTATTGCGCGCCAAGGAACTGGTCGGCGGCGAGCCGTTCGCGGTGGTGCTGGCGGACGACGTGATCGATGCCGAAGTCCCCTGCCTGAAACAATTGCTCGACGTCTACGACTTCTTCAACGCGCCGGTTTTGGCGGTGATGGAGGTGTCGCCCGAAAATATTTCGTCCTACGGCGCGATCGCCGCCGAGCCGGTCAATCACAACGGCACCACCGGCCAGGTTTTCCGCATTCGCGATCTGGTGGAAAAACCCAAGGCGAGCGAAGCGCCGTCCAACCTGGCCATTATCGGCCGGTACGTGCTGACGCCCGAGATCTTCGACTCGCTCGCCAGCATCAATCCCGGCTCGGGCGGCGAAATTCAGCTCACCGACGCTCTTCGCCACCTGCTGCGCAGCCGCCCCATCTACGCCTGCAAATTCCAAGGGACACGGTACGACGCCGGCGACCGGCTCGGCTTCCTGAAAGCGACGGTGGAATATGCGCTGCGGCGGAAGGACCTGGGCGGACCGTTCCGGGAGTATTTGAGAGGGCTGAAGCTGGGGTAGAGCCCTGGAAAAGTGGGTCGGGGTCAAGCGGGAATCCGGCGCAGCGGTTACTGTCCCCGGTTCCAACCCCGGTTCCACCGCCGAAGATCCAGGAGCCTGAACGCCGCGTTGACTTCGCACTTGCAGCCCGCTAGCATCGGCTAAATGAAAGCCCCGGCCGAGCACAACGTGCGTAGCCGATTGCGGCGGCTGCAGTTTCCTGCCGCCATCGTCGCTATCTTCTGGTCGCTGGCCTTGGTGCTCTGGCGCGAGACCGGGGAACTCTTTTACGTCTTCGACCTGGGTTACATCGGCGCCTCGTTGGGCGCCGGTATTGGACTATACGAACTGCTGCCCAGGAAAAAGAAACCGGTCGGACGGCGAATCGCGCAATTCCTGGTGGGACTTTACATGGTGGGAATGCTCGGGCTTATCCTCGGCTTCCGCGGGGTCATTCCGTTCCAAAACATGCAGTTGGAGGGCTTGTTCTTCTACCTATGCACGGGCATCTTCAGCGGCGCGATCATTCACTACTCGATTGCGAAGATCTTCGGCCCGGTGATTTTTGGGCGTGGATTCTGCGGTTGGGCGTGCTGGACCGCGATGGTGATCGACCTGCTTCCTTTCAAGAAGAGCACCGGCTGGGTTCGGGGGCCATGGCGCTGGGCGCGGTATGCGCACTTCTTCATGAGCCTCGCTCTGGTGGCCGGGCTCGTTTTCGCCTTCCACTACCGGCTGAACCGTTGGTCGCCGCTGCTCTGGCTTCTTGCCGGCAATCTTCTCTATTACGCTTCCGCTATATCGATGGCGTATCTGCTGAAGGACAACCGTGCCTTTTGCAAGTACCTGTGCCCAATCCCTGTATTCATGAAACTGGGTTCGCGGTTCGCTCTGCTCAAAGTGGGCGGCGCCGGCGAGCGCTGCGACCTGTGCATGGCGTGCGTGAAGATGTGCCCGATGGACATTCGTATTCCCGATTACATAAAGGCGGGGAAACGGGTGCTCTCCACCGAATGCGTTCTCTGCCAGACTTGCGTCACCGTATGTCCGACCGAAGCGCTCGCGGTCAGTTGGGGATTCGATCTGGGCGGGCGCGAGCACCCCGAGCAGCGTCCGATGCCGCTTGCGGGCGCATCAACCGATTCTTGCTAGCCTGAGGCCGGGTCCGATAATGACCACAAAAGCGATTGCAACCCCAGCGGCTGCAACAACCCAAATGGCATTCCGGGTCACCGGTTGGGCCGGCGACGTAACCGTATTGGGAGAGCCGATGAAGCGCCAGAGTGCAGGTATTAGAAGCAGGCCCCAAACCCCAAGAGTGGTGTCTACGGCCATGAGGAGCACTTGAGACGTCTGCAGAATGGAATTCTCGAGGCCGGCGGCGCAAGCTACAAACGCGGCACTGAAATAGGGAACCAGGATAAGCTGCCAGACTCGCGCGGAGCCGCGGGGGCCAATGTACTTTCCGAGATCGCGTGTGACCACCCAGACCGCTGCCGCATAGAGAAGCGCGCCCGTTCCCGCCGCCGCTATCCTCCAGTGCCAAACCGGAGCCAGCCCTCTGGCCGCATTCGCCAAATCGCCTGAATTCCGAACGGCCGAGCTCACCATGTAGCCGAAGCCTGTAAAGAAGTTATAGGCCATGGTGAGCCAGAGAAAGTAGCGGGTACGGACCGCGGTGGGGCGCGCAAACCGTAGAGCGAGCGCGCAGAAGGCGCCCAGCGCAATATTGAACAGAATGCCGCCGGAGCAAACCAGCCGCTGCCAGCCACCGAAGCACTGGAAGTGCACCGTTGAAAATGAGATCGCGTGGCCACCCGTTACAAGACAAGCCGCGCCATGGCCCACTAACTCGTGACCCATATCGCAGCAGACGTAGGCAAGAATGCCGATCGCGGCAAGGGTCAGAAAATCGTCTGACTGCCGATTTGTGCTCGATCCCGGGGCCAATGGCATCAGAGTTGAGGACCTGCTTGACTTTATCATAGGGGCAACGATGCCAATCACCCGTGGCCGAGCGTAGTAATCTGGTGCAAGCGCTCATGCGTTTCTCCCGCCGTCTCTTCCTCGCCGGTTTGCCGGCCGCGGCCGCCGCCCGTCCCGCTGGCGACGCGATCGATCGCCGCGCCCGCGTCTCGCGCCACAATCCCACCCTCCACGCCTTTGAGCCGTTCTCCCCTCTATCGGTGGGCAACGGCGAGTTCGCCTTCACCGCCGACCTCACCGGCCTGCAGACCTTCCCCGATATCTACGAGGAAAAGCTGCCGCTCTGTACGCAGTCGCAATGGGGATGGCATTCTTTTCCCGGCCGTCCGGACGGAGCCCTTCGGCTGACCGATTACGACACCTACGGCCGGCCCGTGGGTTACGCCACCAGTTCGAAGGGCCAGGAGGGGCTCTTCAATTGGCTGCGCGAGAATCCTCAGCGCCTGCACCTCGGCCGCGTCGGCTTCGCCATCGAACGGCCCGAAGAAGTCTCAGGCGTCACCCAAACGCTCGACTTGTGGACGGGCACCCTGGTCAGCGCGTTTATCTACCGCAGCTCTCCGGTTGCGGTACGGACCTGCTGCCATCCGGAGCTCGACATGCTAGCTGTGACAGTGGATGGCGCTTTGCCCGTGGTCTTCGAGTTTCCTTACGCGTCCATCGGAATGTCCGGAGCCGATTGGAAAGCCTCTGCGCGGCACCAGACCCGGGAAATCGCCGGTTCGGCCGGCAGCCTCGATCTGGATCGCATCCTCGATGCGGACGGGTACAGAGTCTCAATCGAGTGGCAGACCCCGGCGGAAATGCGGCGCGAAAGTCCGCACCGTTTTCTCCTGCGGCCCGAGGGCAACCGGCTGCAGTTCATCTGCGAGTTTCGCCGCGCCGGCGCCGCACGGCCGCACCTGCCCACGGCCCGGCAGACCGAGCGTGCCGCGAGCGGCCACTGGCGGCAATTCTGGTCGAGTGGCGCTATGATCGACCTCTCCGCGGCCGCCGATCCGCGGGCCCGGGAGCTGGAGCGCCGGATCGTGCTTTCCGAATACCTCACCGCCATTCAGTGCGCCGGGTCGCTGCCGCCCCAGGAAACCGGACTTACCTGCAACAGTTGGTACGGCAAATTCCACCTGGAGATGCACTTCTGGCATGCCGCGCACTTCGCCGAATGGGGGCGCACGCCGTTCATGGAGCGCAGCCTGGGCTGGTACGCCTCGATTCTTCCCTCCGCCCGGACGCGCGCCCGCGAACAGGGTTACCGGGGCGCCCGATGGCCCAAAATGACCGGCCCCGACGGACGCGACAGTCCTTCGCCCATCGGCCCGCTGCTTATCTGGCAACAGCCTCACCCCATTGTGATGGCTGAGCTCTGCTACCGCGCCCGGCCAACGGCCGTGACCCTCAACCGCTATCGGGACATGGTGATGGAGTCGGCCGGGTTTATGGCGTCCTTCGCGCATCTGGAAGCGGAGCGGGGCGTGTATCACCTGGGTCCGCCGGTGATTCCGGTGCAGGAAAACCATCCGGCGCGGGAAACTTGGGACCCGACCTTCGAATTGGAATACTGGCACGACGCCCTTGCGATCGCTCAGCGCTGGCGCCGGCGCCTGAACCTCGCTCCCGAGCTTGCCTGGGATGACGTTCGCCGCCGCCTGGCGCCGTTGCCCGTTGGCGGCGGCGTTTATTTGGCCCACGCCAACTGCCCCGAGACCTTCACCGAGCGCAATCGCGACCACCCCTCGATGCTGGGCGCGCTCGGCTGGCTGCCCGGCAACCGCGTGGACCGCGCCGTCATGCGCCGCACTCTGGATAAGGTTTGGGCCGACTGGAGGTGGCCGGACGTATGGGGATGGGACTTCGGCATGGTAGCCATGACCGCGGCCAGCCTCGGGGACCCGGAGCGCGCCGTCGACACGCTGCTCATGGATACCCCCAAGAATACGTGGCGCGCCAGCGGCCACAACTGGCAGCGGGCCAATCTACCCGTGTATCTTCCCGGCAACGGCGCCCTCCTGCTGGCGGCGGCGCACGTGGCGCGGCTAGGCGCCTTTCCTAAAGCCTGGCGCGCGCGCTGGGAGGGGCTGCCTTCGGGCTCGGTATACTGAGCCTGTGCGCATGACGCCGCGCAATTTCTTCTGGCTGCTCGAGCGGAGCCTGATCTCGGCTTTTGACGACAACTGTCTGGGCATATCCAAGGGCGCGGCCTACTCGGCCCTGCTGTCGTTCTTTCCCGTGCTGACGTCGGGCGCGGCCATCCTGGTGCAGACCCGCGCCGGGTTCGTTTCGCGCTTCATTGAAGACGCCCTTTCCCAGGTGGTTCCACCCGGCACCGAATACCTGGTGGTGGAGCAGTTTCGCGCCACCGGCGCGCGCCCGACCGGCCTGTTGGTGTTGGCCGCGATCATATCGCTCTGGGCCGCATCCGGCGTGATCCAGAGCCTGACGGAGGGTTTTCACGCCGCGTATCGGGTCCCCAGCAACCGCGGCGTGGTACACGGCACGGCGGTAGCCATGGCCCTGGTGTTGCTGGCGGCCGCGCCCTGGGTGGCGGCCACCCTGTTGACGGTTTTCGGCAACCAAGTGGAGCGCCAGGTTCTGAACATGATGCGGGTAGACCCACTGCTCAATCCGCTGGCTTGGCTCTGGGAATGGCTCAGCCGCTTGGCGCGATATGCCGTGGCGTTCGTGAGCACGGTTACAGTCACCGCACTTCTATACTATTTTGGGCCCTACCGCCGCCAGCGCTGGCGGTACGTCTGGCCCGGCGCGGTGCTGGCGACCACGCTCTGGTTGGTAACCACCTCGGCCTTCGCCTGGTACGTGCGCCACATCGCCCGCTATAACGTGATGTATGGCTCGGTCGGGGCCGGTATCGCGCTGCTGGTATGGATGTATCTGATGGCGGTGCTGGCCTTGTTGGGTTGCGAATTCAACGCCGAGTGGGAACGACAGTGGGAACGAAACGACGGAGATCGGGGCGCTATTTCGGTACAATAGGCCCAGTTGTGACAAAAACCGTTCTGCTCATCCTTGTCCCTCTGTGGTTGGGTGCAAAGGACGTCCCCATGACTTTGATCCTGGCGGACGAGGCGGAGCCTATTCATAGCGCGATCATTCGCAAGGAGGCCTGGACGCTCGACCCGGTCCGCCGTTTGCGTGCCGCCGCCGACAAGCGCCTCAAGGAGGGTCCTTGGAGTGTGACTCCCGAGCGGCCGCAGGGCGTCGACATCGACCCGCACGATTACTACAGCCAGGCGCCTTACTGGTGGCCCAATCTCGAAGACCCCTCTGGGCCGTACATCCGCCGCGACGGACACACCAACCCGGACCGCTTCCTGGCCAATAAGAATGCCCTGAGCAGCATGTGCGACGCGGTATTCAGCCTCGGCACGGCGGCCTATCTGCTGGATGACCCGCGCTACGCCAAGCGCGCCGCGATGGTGATCAATGTCTGGTTCGTCAATCCCAAGACGCGCATGAACCCAAATCTCGAGTATGCGCAATCGATCCCCGGCGTGAACGATGGGCGCGGCGCCGGCATTCTGGATGGCCGGGTGTTCATCCGCGCCGTGCAGGGTATGGAGTTCCTGGCCCTGACCGGATCCTGGGACGCCAAGGACCAGGCAGCGGTATACCGGTGGTTCCAGGAGTACCTGCGCTGGCTCGCCACCAGCAAGCAAGGGGAAGACGAAAAGAGCAGCGGCAACAATCACGCCTCATGGTGGACCGCGCAGGCCGCGGCCGTGGCGTCATACCTCGAAGACAAACCTGCCGAAACCGCCATTTTCCAGCATTACCGTGACCAGATCGTCGCCAAGCAGATTCGCGCCAACGGTAGCGCCCCGCGCGAAGAGAGCCGGACCCGGTCGTTATCTTACTCCGCGTTTAATGCCGAAGCCTATGTCATGACGTGCCGGATCGCGCAGGTGCAGAGCGCCGACTTGTGGAACGTCCGCGCTCCCAACGGCGCGTCTCTGGCCACGGTGATCGGCTATCTCGCTCCGTTTTTTCAGGACCCCAAGCGCTGGTCGAAGGATCAGATCATCGAGTTCGACAGCGATGGCCTTTACCTTCTGGCTTTCGCCGCCATGGGGCTGAAAAAACCCGAGTACGCAGCCCTCTATCATCAACTGGAGCGCCCGGAAGGTGCGTGGCTCAGCTTTGTCGATCTTCTGCTGGCCCGTTGGGAGGACGCCGCGCACCAGACGCGCCATTAGATTCGCCCGCCGTAACCGGCCAAGGGCTTCGCCCTATATATCCCTGCAAGATATTGAAGTCACAAGCCATGAGCGAGAAGCGAGGGCGAGCCGGCCGCGCTGGTTTTCCGAGGCTTTCGAGCACACCGGGAACGAAGTTCTCCTTATCACCCATTTAGCGGCAATTTAATCCGGAAGGGTACGCGACCTCGCCAGGCGATACACGAGCACCTCACCTGTGCCGGTGTGAAACTGGATCGTGCGGCCTCGAACTCCGCCCAGGTCGGACGTCAGAGGATGGAGCCCCTCCTCCTTCAAAACCTCCAGCGCGACGCGGCAATTCATGGCGCCTATGGTTGGTTTGCGATCCCCACCGCCAACGGGGAGCACATCCGCGCCGCCGAAAAGCTTGATTTCCAGCTCTTGCCGTCGAACCCCCAGAGCATCAAACTGCTTCGCCAGATAGCGGATGCTGATGTCGACGTAGCGGTGGTCGTCGGCAGCGCCGGTAACCCGAGGGCATCGGGGCAACACGCCGTGGCACAACGCGCCCACACCCAAACGAGCACTCCAGAACGTGGCACTAACACACGATCCGAGAATCGTCAGCAGGAGGGTCGGACTACGGGCCAGATACAGTTGTCCGGGTTGGACACGGATCGTCGGCAGGTCCGCCCCCGTTACGGCCGGAGTTCCGTCGAAGCTCGCTGCCCAATGGCTCCGCTTCAGGCGATGCATGGCATTGGGGGGAGGCGGAATTCGGTCCGCCTCCGCCTTCCCTTTCTTAGGCAATCGCTTCAGCCAGCGTGGCGGCAGGCTCGGCGCCGCGGATGGCCGACAACTCATCGGTGGAAAAAACGCGATCGATATCCAGGATCATGATCAATTGCGCATCGCGCTTCCCCATCCCTTTAATAAAATCGGTCCGGATCTTGGTGCCGATTCGGGGTGGAGGCTGAATACTGTCCGGCTCCAGGTCGATCACTTCCTCCACCGAGTCCGCCAAAGCACCGATCACGCTGGATTCGCCGTCCACCAGCATCTCCATCACCACGATGCAGGTGTTGACGGGTTTTTCCGTCTTCGACATTTCGAAACATAGCCGCAAGTCGACTACAGGCACGACGTTGCCGCGAAGGTTGATGACCCCGCTCATGAATTCCGGAGTGCGGGGTATTTTGGTGATCGTCGTGAAATCGAGGACTTCACGGACCTTGGCGACGTCGGTTGCGAACACCTCGTCGCCCAGTCTGAATGTGAGGTACTGCCGCGTGTCGGTTATTTCGCTTACGCTCATAGTTCGATCTCCTTAACGCATTTTGGAGTTGCGGCGCGAAACTGGAATAAGCCCGCGCCGCACCCGGCTAGTAGCGTTCGAACTCCTTATCCAGTTGGTCGCCGGCGTCCTTCAATTTCAGAGCGGCTCCGGACTTGCCGGCCGGCTTCGACGAGGGAGGCGCGACGGTGTGGGAGACAGCCTGGCGCAGTTTCGCCAACGAATTCGGCCGTTTCACGGGGGAGGAATTCGCGGGCGCCTGCGCGGCATCGTTGGTGCGGAAGAACCCCAGCGAGGTCATCAATTGATCTGCTTGGCCGGTGAGCTCCTCCGTGGTGGAGGCCATCTCTTCGGCGGCCGCGGCGTTCTGCTGAATGACCTTTTCCAATTGCTGAAGTGCCTTGTTGATTTGCTCGGCGCCGGCATCCTGTTCCCGGCACGCGGCGGTGATTTCCTGGACAAGGTCGGACGTTTTCTGGATATCGGGGACCAGCTTATCCAACATCTCTCCGGCTTTCTCCGACACCTTGACTGTCGTGCCCGAGAGTTCGTTGATTTCGCCGGCCGCTTTCTGGCTGCGCTCCGCCAGTTTGCGGACCTCGGCGGCCACCACGGCGAAGCCTTTCCCATGTTCCCCGGCGCGCGCCGCTTCGATGGCGGCATTCAAGGCCAACAGATTGGTCTGGCGGGCAATTTCCTCGATGATGAAGATCTTGCTGGCGATTTCCTTCATGGCCGCGACCGCGGCCAGAACGCACTTTCCACTCTCCTGCGCGTCCTTGGCGGACTTAGCGGCAATTTTTTCGGTCTGTTGCGCATTGTCGGCATTCTGCTTGATGTTGGAGACCATTTCCTCCATCGAAGACGACGCCTCCTGGGCAGAGGCCGCCTGCGTGCTGGCGCCGTTCGATACCTGAACTGAGGAGGTGCTGATGGCTTGGCTGGCGGATGCGACTTCGCCGGCGATGCCGCGGATCTCGGTTACCGTGTGGGTCAAGCCGTTAACCATTCCGATCAAGGCCTGCATGAGCTTGTCCTGGGCGGAGCGCTGGCTCATCGCCACCGTGAGGTTGCCTTGGGCGATCTCCTCGGCGGCATGAGTCATTTGATTAGTGGCGCCGAGAAGCGCGTTGAGGTTGTTCTTGATGGTGTTGAATTCGCCGTGGTAGGTGTCGCTAATGAGCGGGGGAACATCACCCTTGCTGACTAGGTCCACGTACTTGGCTGTCACATTCAGCGGCGCGATCAGGGCGTCCAACGTCCCGTTCATGCCGCGCACAATGTCGGCATACGCACCGTGAAAGTTGTCGGCCTTGCCACGCTCGGAAAGCTGGCCCTCTTTGGAGGCCTCCGTCAGGCGGACTAGCTCCTTCTGAAGACCTTGGAGCGCGACCGCCACGTTGTTGACCGCCTGTTTCATCTTCTCGTGATCGCCTTTGTAGGTCTGGGCGATCAATTCGTCGATCTTGCCACCCGAGATCTGGGCCAGAATTCGGTTGCCTTCCCCGATCGGAAGCAGAATTGCATCGAGCATGGCGTTCATGCCGCGCACGATGTCCGCATAGGCGCCCTGAAAGTGCTCCGGTTTGCCGCGGTCGGAAAGCTGGCCTTCCTTGGAAGCCTCCGTCAGCCGGTTTAGCTCCTTCTGAAGACCTTGGAGTACGACGGCCACGTTGTTGACCGCCTGTTTCATCTTCTCGTGATCGCCTTTGTAGGTCTGGGCGATTAACTCGTCGATTTTGCCCGTTGAGATCTGCGCTAGTATCCGATTGCCTTCGCCAATCGGCACCAGGATCGCATCCAGCATGGTGTTGATGCCCTGGACAATTTCGCGATGGACGCCTTGGAATTGATCGGCCCTGCCGCGTTCTTCCAGCCGCCCCTGGTGAGATGCCTCAACCAGGCGCAGAATTTCTTGCGATACGCGGTGGATATCCGAATCTTCGGCCGCCTCCGGACCGCTGCCGCGAAAGCGCTCGCCGCGGGTATTATCCGGAGGGGCCACGCCGACGCCGGAGTTCCGGGACTGTTTCTTGTGGGTTCCTTTAGTTGACATGAATTCTCATTTCCTTTTGCGGGAGTGCGCTATTCCGTGCCGATTCCCGGCTGAGTGGGTTTTGATTCCGCCGGGTTGTTCGGACTCCGGCAGTTCGGTGATGGAAAGACTGAATCGCGTTCTGCACCAGGCGATGCGGATCGAGAATCAGCGCCACCGTCCCGTTTCCTAGGATTGTGGCTCCAGAGATCATCTGCAAATCGCGATAGAGCCGGCCTAAATTCTTAATCACGGTCTGATGATTGCCGAGCACTTCATCCACGGCGAAGCCGTAGTGGCCGTACTCGGTTTCGACCACCATGATCTGCTCGCGGTCGGCCTGCTCGGTTTCCAGCTCGAAATACTCGCTGAGCCGGATGTAGGGAATGGTCTCGCCCCGCACGATGGCGACATGATTCCCATGTGCTTCCTGGATGTTCTGCCTGGTCAACTCGACACACTCCAGACTGTTGACCAGCGGCAGAACGAAGTGTGTCCGGCCGACCCGTACCAGCAGGCCGTCGATGATGGCCAAGGTCAGCGGGAAGCGCAGGGTGACGGAGAGCCCCGCCCCCGGATTATTGGAAATCTCGATGGAGCCCCGCAGGGCCTCTACGCTCCTCCGAACCACGTCCATGCCGACACCACGCCCGGAAACATCGGTGATCTCGCGGGCCGTCGAGAAGCCCGGCGCCAGAATCAGGGAGAAGATTTCGGATTCGGGAAGCTGCGCCACCCCGTCGATCAGACCCTGCTCGATCGCCCGCTCCCGAACTGCCTGGGCATCCAGACCACGCCCGTCGTCGCTCACCCGGATCAGGACCTGCGCGCCGGAGTAAAGAGCCGACAGGCGAATGATCGCGGTGGGTGGTTTGCCCGCGGCGCGGCGGACATCCGGCGTCTCGATTCCGTGATCCATGCTATTGCGAATCAAATGAAGAAGCGGATCGTTGAGGCGATCGATCACGGTTTTGTCGAGCTCGGTATCGGCTCCTTCGATCACCAGGTCAACCCGCTTGTTCAACTCGATGCCGAGGTCGTGAACCAAGCGGCGAAAACATTCGAAGGTGTTGCGGACCGGCAACATGCGGATGCTCATGGAGTTTTCCCGCAGTTCCGCGGTCAGCCGATCGACCTGTTCGGAAATGGCCAGAATGTCAGGATCGTCCCGGCGGGCGGATATCTCGCTCAGGCGCGCCTGCACGTTCACCAGTTCGCCCACCAGATTCACGAGCTGATCCAGCTTGCCGGCCGAAACTCGGATGCTCGACGCAGCGGCCGGCGCCTTGGGAGCAGAAGTGTCGGCGCCTCGCCTTGCGGAAAGCTGCGCCGGCGCGGCAGCTTGGTTCGCCCCTCCGCCAGCCGGCTCAATTCGAAGTTCGCTCTCGTCTTCGACGAAAATGAAGACGTCCCGGATTGTATCGGGTCCTCGAACCGTGGTAAGAACCAGGTCCCAAGCCACGTAGCAGCGCTCCGGATCGATCTGGGAGAGCGGGGGTATGGCGGCCGTGTCGATTTTGATCCGGAGCTGGCCCAGTTCCTGCAACTCGCGCAAAAGCAGGATGGGGTTGGTCCCGTTCCGTATCAGATCGGGCGCCGGTCGAAAATAGATGTGCCAATCGGAAGGCGAACCCGTATCCGCCACGCGCCCGGGGGCGCGCACATCCGGCGCCGTGTCCGGGCAGAGTTCCGATCCTGCCAGGCCGGCCAATTCGGCGAGAATGCGGTTGGAGCGCTGCGGATCGGCAGTGCCCCGGCCGGCGGCCTCATCCAGCATGGCTTTCATCTGGTCGCCGGCGGCGAGGGTCAGCTTGATCAGGTCGGAACTGGCCTGAAGATGTCCCTTCCGCAGCCGGTCAAAAGCCGTTTCCAGATCGTGAGCGAAGCCAGCGAGGTTGTCAAAGCCGAACATTGCGCCCGATCCCTTGATTGTGTGCAGTGCCCGGAAAGCCCGTCCCACAATTTCGAGATCGTCGCGGTTCTGGTCCAGTTCGAGCAGCGCCGCTTCCAGTTCACGCAGGAGTTCGCGTGCTTCTTCCTGGAAAGCCTGCTGGAACCGTTCGTTCACCCCATCCTCCGTTTCCCAATGGCGGCCAACTGCTTGGGAGTCAATCGTTTAAAGCTAACGAGCGTTGCTCGGCCAGCCGGCCTGTTCCACTCCATTCGTTTACTCATCGGGCGTTGCCGTACCGGGGATTCCGTCGAAACCTGCATCGCGAGCAGCTCTTTCGGCCGCCTCGGACGGGCGGCTGACCATTCGGATGCTTCGTTCCGCGGCATCGCGCCCAGCGGCCCAGAGCAATTGCAGGACGGTAAGGTCCCTCGGTGCGCTCCAGATCCACTTGCAAGTTCTCGCCGCTGGCGATCCAATCGAGAAGCAGGCTCTTCAGTTCCCCCGAGGACGCTATGGTGACCCGGCCCTCCAGCCGGATCAGCCGATGAGATTCGTGTTGAGCAATGCTGACGGGCATTCCGCTTCACTGGCATCTATCGGCGGAGTGTCGAAAATCCTTATAGTCCTCGGCGGTAATTTCTTGAGCCTCTTGCAAAAGGAAGCGAAGTTGTTGAAATAAAACAAAACCACCTGATTTTGTTTGGAAGGCGGGCCCCACGGAGTTAAGCTGTTGCTGTCAACCAA
>Ga0187872_10001993_pt1 | contig 19106 bp, 15 predicted proteins | sample June2016WEW_16_4_FD_132973 | JGI IMG/M metagenome (GOLD analysis project Ga0187872, IMG submission 132973) | Peatland microbial communities from SPRUCE experiment site at the Marcell Experimental Forest, Minnesota, USA - June2016WEW_16_40 | ecosystem: Environmental > Terrestrial > Soil >...
GACGTGCGCCGCGTCGCCGACGAGGAAGATGCGGCCCTGCTGGAAGCGCTCGGCCGCGTCGGCGGTCGCGTCCCATTGCATGACGTTTTCGATCGTGAGCGGGATGTCGCTCGTGCCGAGCCCAGCGTGGAGCAGCTCGAGGCAGCGCTCGTTCGTCAGATCCCGCGAAACATCCGTCACGGGGTTCTTCGGATCGCCCAGCCAATGGACGGCGAGGAATCCCGACGTGAACGGCTTCTCGATGCGAAAGAATCCGCTGAGCATGGGATTCAGAACATAGATCACGCTGAGATTCCGACCGCGCAGGAGCGAAGCCACGTCGCCGCGGAAATAGATGGTGATGCTCTTCGAGAAGACGCCGTGGCCGAGCATGCGGATTCCGAGGCGCTCGCGAATCCGGCTGTGGCTGCCATCGGCCGCGACCATGTACCGCGCACGCACGGTAAAAGTCTTGCCGCTGTCGCGCTCGCGAATCTGCGCCGTGATGCCGTCCTTGTCCTCTTCGAACGAGATCATCTCCGTGCTGAAGCGGAGCTGCGCTCCCAATTCCTCGGCGCGCGACTTGAGCAGGGGCTCGAGCAGGCTTTGCGTGATGAAGATGCGGCTGCTGGGGCTGACGTCGCGCACGCCCTCGTTGAGGTTCGCGATGAACCAGGCGAGCTCCTTGCCGGCCAGCGTCTCGACCGCCATGATGGCGCCGTCCTGCACGAACTGCTCGTCCGATTTTCGCAGCACGATCTGCTCGACGCCGACGGTTCGAAAAATCTCCATCGTGCGCTGCGTGATCATCGCGGCGCGGGGATGGATGGCCGTCCCGCGATGATGCTCGACGACCAGCGCGGGAATGCCATGATGGCCGAGCAGCAGCGCCGTCGACATCCCGACGAGGCTACCTCCCACGATCAGAACCGGAACTTCGATGTCAGGCATACTCGATCCCCCGTTAGGAGTGGATGCGCGAGCGAGCCTCTTGGTCGATTTCTTGCGCGAGTTTGCATCGGACCACCGCTCGCCGGCGGCGATCCCGTCGTGCGGAAGCTATCACAACTGATGTTCGTCTTGCCAAGCAGCCTTGCCGGCGGAAGCCGACATCGACCGAATGCGCCCGAATACTAGTACGGCCCAGAACCTATGTTGACAGTCGCAACACGACATCAGTAAGATTTCCGCGCGGGCAGCATCCAGGTCGCGTATTCTTGCGGGAAATTCGAGCGGGAGATCAAAAATGAAGAAGATTCTGTGGGCCATTCTCGTTGTGGTGACTTTTGGAGCGACGGGAGCATCCCGCGTAAACGCCCAGGCGCAAACGCCACCTCCGCCTGGTACGCCGACCACGGCGCCTGCCGCACCGGGAGCCACGCCGGGGAGTCCGGGGACTGTTCCACAGGGCCGCAAGAAGCGCGTCGCCATCTTCGATTTCGATTACGCGACGGTGCAGACGGCCTCGGCCGCCGCGTTCGGCACGAACATTGACGTCGGTAAGGGCATCACGGACCTTCTCGTCAAGTATCTCGTACAGGACGGCACGTATTCGGTGATCGAGCGCCAAGTGCTGGACAAGATCATCGCCGAACAGAATTTCTCGAATAGCGACCGCGCCAATCCAAATTCAGCCGCGAAAATCGGCAAACTGCTGGGCGTGGATGCCATTATCGTGGGCGCCGTGACGCAATTCGGAAACGACACGAAGAATACAAATGTCGGCGGCGGGGGCGGCGGGTTTGGCGGTTTTGGCATCGGCGGCTTCTCGCACAAGAATACGAAGGCGATCGTGAACATCGACGCCCGGATCGTGGACATTGATACTGCGGAGATCCTCGGCGTCGCCGAGGGGCACGGCGAATCTTCGCGCTCGAGCACCGGGCTGCTGGGCGGCGGCGGAAACTGGCACGGATTTGGCGGAGGCAACGTTGACTTCGGGAGCAGTGACTTCCAGCAGACCATTCTCGGCGAGGCTGTCAAGGCGTCCGTGGAGCAATTGAGCACAGGACTGATCGCGGACAATACGAAGCTGTCGGTGCGTACGATTGTCGTTTCTGGCTTAGTTGCAGCCGTGGATAGCGGGCAGATCGTTTTGAACGTGGGCGCGAAGGCCGGTCTGAAGGTAGGCGATCAGCTTTCCGTCGAGCGCGTGACGCGCGAAATCAAGGATCCGGCAACGGGCCAGGTGATCCGCCGCATGACGAATCCCGTTGGCGTGGTTCGCGTGACGGATGTGGACGATATTTCGGCAGTGTGCGCGCCGGTTACCGGCTCGGGATTCAAAGTAGGCGACGCGGTGAAGACGGTGACGCAGTAGGGCACCCGACGAGGCTCATTCCATCGGCAGGCCGACGTAGTTTTCGGCGAGTGTTTGCGATCCCGCGCGAGAACTCGTGACGTAATCGAGTTCGGCGAGCTGGCGGCGCCGGTCGAACGCATTATCGGTGTCGAACAGGTGCAGCATCGAGGTCATCCACCAAGAGAACCGCTGCGCCTTCCAGATGCGGCGCAGGCAGGTGGCCGAGTAGTTCTCGATCAAGTCCTTCCTTCCTGAACCATAGAAGTCCTTCAGCGCGCGCGAGAGCACGAGCACGTCCGAAGCGGCCAAATTGAGCCCCTTCGCGCCCGTGGGCGGCACGATATGGGCCGCGTCGCCCGCGAGAAAAAGGTTTCCGTGCTGCATCGGCTCGACAACGAAGCTGCGCATTCCCGTGACGCCCTTCTGAAGGACGGGCCCTTCCGTGAGCTTCCATTTGCCGTCGGCGGTTGCGAGGCGCAGGTGAAGCTCCTGCCAGATGCGATCATCCGGCCACTGATTGATGTCCTCGTCGGGCGCGCACTGGATGTAGAGACGGCTGATCGTCGGCGAGCGCATGCTGTGCAGGGCGAAGCCGCGTTCGTGGTAGGCGTAGATAAGCTCGTCGGATGAGGGAGGCGCCTCGGCCAGGATACCCAGCCACCCGAACGGATAGATCCGCTCGAAGACCGTCAGCGCTCCGGCAGGAATCGAAGGCCTGCATACGCCGTGGAAGCCATCGCACCCGGCGATGAAGTCGCAGACCACTTCCTGCGCCTCGCCGCCCGCGCGGAAGAGAATCTTCGGATGGGTTTTGGGGTCAGTGCCGGCGAAGTCGTGCACGCTCACGTCCTCTGCCTCGAAGAAGATGCGGCCGCCCGCAGCCAGGCGCGCGTCGAAGAGGTCCGCGACAACTTTGTTCTGCGGGTAGACCACGATTGCACGGCCGCCCGCGAGCTCCTTGAAATCGATGCGGTGGCCGCGCCCGCCGAAGCGCAATTCGACGCCGTAGTGATACAGCCCCTCGCGCTTCAGCCGCTCGCCCACGCCTGCTTCGATCATCAGATCGGCGGTACCCTGCTCGAGCACGCCCGCCCGTACGCGTTCTTCGACGTACTGGCGGCTGCGCGTCTCAACGACAACGGACTCGATGCCTTCCAGATGAAGGAGGTGCGATAGCAGCAACCCCGCTGGTCCCGCACCCACGATTCCAACTTGTGTGCGCATCAGGTCCCCATTCGATCGTGGCGCGACTTTTCTGCGTTGAGCCGCCGCCGCACGCTTCGGCGCATACTCGGACAACCCGGGGCCATTCTACATTCAACTTGCAAAGCCGGGAGATCAATCTAGAATGCTGGCACGTTTGCCGGGGTGTCCGCCGATTTGGGCGACGGGACCAGGAACACAAAGGCGCCGCTTGCAGGCCGGCTTTAAGCAAGCGCGCGACACCCGTTCGTTGAGGAGAATCCAAGTGCCGAAGGAACGAGGATTCTACGGCTGGAAGCTGGTGGGCGCGCTTTCCGCGATGGATTTCCTGAACCTCGGATTTCCGTTTTACATCGGCGCGGTCATCAATCCCTACATGCTGCAGCACATCGCGATGAGCCGCGGCACGTACGGCTTTGGATTTACGCTGCTGAACCTGTTCGTCGGTTTGCCCTCCACCCTCGTGGCCATCTCGATCGTGCGCCGCGGCATTCGCGCGACCTACGTGATCGGCTCGGCGCTCGTGTGCATCGGCTCGCTGTTTCTGGCGTTTGCGACCACGAAGCCATGGGAATACTTGCTCGGCTTCGGGGTCATCAACGGCGTCGGCGTGTGTTTCGGTGACATCATTCCCGGCAGCACCGCGGCGGCGCGCTGGTTCGAACGCTACCGCGGCCGGGCGGTCGGTCTCGTTTTGAGCGGCTCCGGTGTCTGCGGATTCGTGATGGCGCCGCTGATCGATAAGCTCCTGCGTGCAAATGGCGGCAATTGGCATCTCGGCTGGGAAATTGTCGCAGGCGGTGCCGTTCTCGCCGGAATCATCGCGCTGCTCTTCGTCAAAGAGCGCCCCGAGGATCTCGGCCAGCTTCCCGATGGCGATGCAAAAGCGGCCGTCGGCGCTCCGCCGCAACACGCACCTTCAGCGCTGGTCACAAAGTACGAATGGACGCCCGGCGAAGCCTATCGCACCAGCGGCTACTGGCTGGTCGTCATCGGGGGCTTAGCCGCGCAATTTCCGTTCTTCCTTTTCACCGCGCACTGGCTGTTGCATTTGCAGGGCGCCGGCATCCCATCGGGTGACGCCGCATTTTCGATGGGGCTCTTCACCGTCTCCTGCATCGCCGGGCGCTTGATCGGCGGCTGGCTGATGGACACGATGACCGCGCGCTACGCCTTCGTGATCGGTCTATGCTGCTACCTGATCGGCTCGCTCGCCGCCATGCGCGTCGGCCCCGGCGCGCTGCTGATCGCCAACTCTGCCGCCGTCCTTTACGGCCTCGGCATCGGCTGGACGTTCACTTGCATGACCACGTGCATCGCGCACTTCTACGGCCCCACCTCTTTTCCGAAACTTGCTGGCACGCTGCTGCTGTTGACCTCCGGCGGCGCATCGCCTGCAGGCTGGGTCGGCGGGAAGATTTTCGACATGTACGGCAGCTACGCACACGCGTGGCAACTGAATATCGCCGTCACCGTGATCGGCATCGTCGCCATCCTCTTCGCCGCCATGCCGCATCACCGTACGGAAAGCAGCGCGGTTGCCCGAGCCGCATGAAGATTAAAATGCCCTCGGAAATCGCATAGGAGACCCAAGTGCCCGATAAACCAAAATTTTACGGCTGGAAGCTGGTCGCCGTGCTCTTCACCCTCGATTTTATCAACATGGGATTCCCCTATTACGGCGGCACCATCATCAATAGCTACATGATTCACGATATCGTCATGAAGCGCAGCACCCTCGGCCTGGGCTTCACGATCCTGAATCTTTTCGTTGGCCTCGCCGCCCTCGTCGTGGCCATGTCCATCGTCAAATGGGGAATCCGCAAGACCTTCATGCTCGGCTCTCTCATCATCGGCATCAACGCGCTTTTCCTCGGCTTCGTGGCATCGAAGCCCTGGCACTACCTCGTCGCCTTCGGCGTCGTCAACGGGACGGGCATGAGTTTTGCCACCCTCGTTCCCTGCGCCACGGGAGTCACGCGCTGGTTCCGTCGCTACCGCGGCGCCATGATGGGCTTGACGCTCTCCGCCTCGGGAATCTCCGGATTCTTCCTTCCCCCGCTGCTCGACAAGATGCTGCGCGAAGGCGGCGGAAACTGGCACGTCGGCTGGAGAATCGTCGCCTGCGCCATGGTCGTCTCCGGGCTTATCGCATTTTTCTTCGTAAGAGAAAGTCCCGAGTCCATGGGACAGACCGTCGATGGTCTTCCCGAGGAACAACAGGCGCAGCCCTCCCGCACCGACGCGCTGGCCACAAAGCATGAATGGACCGCCGGCCAGGCCTACGCCACGCCGGCCTACTGGCTGGTGGCCATCGCCGGAATCGCCGCCACATTTCCGTATTTCCTGTTCATCGCGCACTGGGTCGAACATCTCACTGGCGTCGGGATCACTCCGCAAAGAGCCTCGTTGGGAATCAGCCTGCTCACGCTCGGCACGCTCGGTGGGCGCTGGCTTGGCGGATTGCTGATGGACTATCTGAATGCCCGCCTGGTTTTTGCGCTCGGCGCGAGCCTGTACTTCGTCAGTTCGTATCTGGCCTTCACCTCCCGCGCCGATGCGTTGGCCCTCGCCTACGTCGCGTCGGCGCTCCAGGGCATTGCCTATGGCTGGACCTACAGCTGCACCAATACGATGATCGGCCATTATTACGGGCCCAAGGCTTACCCCAAGCTCAGCGGGATGTATATTTTCCTCACTTCGGGTTTCGCTTCGCCTGCCGGGTTTGTTGGCGGCATGATTTTCGATCGGTACGGAAGCTACGTGAAGTCATTCGAACTGAATGCACTGCTTGCGGTGATCGGGATTGTCGCCGTGATTTTCGCTGTCATGCCTACGCCGCGCGAGAAAGTTCCTGTGATGGTCGCCGAGCCTGAGGTCGCCTGATGATCCGACGCCGTGAATTCGTGAAATCCTCGCTTGTCGCCGCCGCGCTCGGCTCGCCGCTCGCGCGCGCTCTGTTCGCGCAAATAGGCCCGCCCGAAGGACCGATGGTCGAAACCAAATCCGGAATAGTTCGCGGCGTTTCAGCGGACGGCGTCCAGATTTTCAAAGGCATTCACTACGGTGCTTCGACGGAAGGCGCGATGCGCTTCATGCCGCCTGTGCCGCCGAAGCATTGGACCGGCGTTGCTGACGCGCTTCAATACGGCACGATGGCCCCGCAAAATCTTTCCGCCGCCACCGGCTCGGACATCCGCGTCGCCATGGGCGATATTTTCGGTCCCGGCGGTGTCGGCGAAGACTGCCTCGTGCTCAATGTCTGGACAGCAGGCTTGCGTGGCAAGCGGCCTGTGATGGTTTGGCTGCATGGCGGCGGTTACACCGGCGGATCCGACGGCGCGCCCACATACGATGGCACGAACCTCGCGCGAAAACAGGACGTGGTCGTCGTTGGCATCAATCATCGGCTGAACGTATTTGGCTATCTCTATCTCGGTGGGATGGGTGGCGAGAAATACGCCGACTCGGGCAACGTCGGCATGCTCGATTGCGTGCTTGCGCTCGAATGGGTGCGCGACAATATCGCGCACTTCGGCGGCGACCCGAATAACGTCACCATCTTCGGCGAATCCGGCGGCGGCGGAAAAGTCAGCGTGCTGATGGCCATGCCGCCCGCGAAGGGCCTGTTCCACAAGGCGATTGTCGAGAGCGGTTCGACGCTGCGCGTCAGCACGGCCGACGAAGCCGACGCCGCCGCGCGAAAAGTTCTAGCGCAGCTGAAAATCACGCCTGATCGCGTCGACGATCTCGCGAAAGTGCCGATGAACGACATGCTCGCCGCCACGCGCGCCATGACCGGCCCCAACTCCATTCGCCTCGGCCCCGTCGTCGACCGCCGCTCGCTGCCGCGGCAACCGTTCGATCCCGACGCGCCCGCGCAATCCGCGAATATCCCCATGCTGATCGGCACCAATGGCACCGAAACCACGGCGCTGCTCGGCATCGCCGACGCGTCGCTATTCTCGCTGAATGAAGCGGACATGCGGACCAAGTTGAAGACGTATCTCCATCTCACGGACGATTCCCAACTCGAAAGCCTAATCGCCATCTACAAGAAAGACCGGCCTGACGCGACGCCGAGCGACATCTACTTCGCCGTCACCACCGACCGCATGATGCGGATGAACGCCGTCACGCAGGCCGAGCGCAAAGCAGCGCAGCACGCCGCGCCCGCCTACATGTACATCTTCGCGTGGCAGAGTCCAGTGCTCGGCGGCAAGTTGCGCTCGCCGCACGGCATCGAGCTCGCATTCGTCTTCGACAATACGGACAAAACCACGGGAATGAACGGCACCGGCGCCGACTTGCAGCCGCTTGCGGACAAAGTGAGCGGTGCTTGGGCCGCGTTTGCGCACACGGGCAATCCGAATCATCCCGGCTTGCCGCACTGGCCTGCCTACACCGCGAGTGACCGCGCCACCATGATCCTCAACGACGAATGCAAAGTAGCAAACGACCCCGGCCGCGAAGAGCGCCTCGCCATCAGTGCGCTGCCAGCCGCGTAGGGCCTCCCCAAGGTTCGGGTGCTGTTCTCGTATTACAGCTGAATCTTTGAAAAGAAGTAACTCCCGACTGCGAGCAGAATCGCCGTCAGAATGGTGAGCACGACGAAGTCCGTTGTCATCCCGAGCGCGAATGAATTGCTGAACGCCCCGCGAAGTCCGTCCACGCCGTAGGTCAGCGGATTCAGTCGCAGCGCGAACTGCAGCGCTTTCGGCAGGCCCGTCGCAGGAAAGAGTGCACCCGAGAAAAAGAATAGAGGCATCACCAGGAAATTCATGATCAGCGGAAAGCCCTGCATATCTTGCAGCACTGAACCGATGGCCGTCCCGATCGACGTGAAAAGCAGCGCGATCAGAAACATGAACACGATCGCCACCGGCAGAAGGATCAAGCTTTCCAGCCGGAAGCCGAAGATCAGGCATATAACGAACACGACCGCTCCCTGAGCCATCGCCACAATCGCGCCGCCGAGTGTTCGCCCGAAGACGATTTCCAGTCGCGAGACGGGAGCCACTAACGTTTCCTTCAGGAAGCCGAATTGCCGGTCCCAGATGATTTCGATTCCCGAGAAGACGGCGTTGAAGAGAATCGCCATGGAGATGATTCCCGGGGCGAGAAAGTTGAGGTAATTCCCGCCGCCCGCCCTCGCGAACATCGAGCGGAACCCGAAACCGAGCGCGACGAGGAAAAGAATCGGCTGCCCGAGCGAGCCGACGATCCGCGCGGGCGAGCGAACGTAACGCTTGAGCTGCCTCAGGCAAAGAATGTAGATGGCTTTCATCGGCGCCCTGTTCCTCTCCAGACTCTCCCCATCATGCGCATGCGATCGGCGGAGGTCGCCTCTTCCTCGCGAATGGCGTGACCGGTGAGCGCGATGAACGCGTCTTCGAGCGTCTCGCTCTTCGTCTTCTCTTTCAGCTCGGCCGGCGTGGCTTGCGCCACAATCTTTCCATGGTCGATCACGGCCACGTCATTCGCCACCCGGTCGGCTTCATCCATGTAATGCGTGGTGAAGAAGACCGTGACGCCCTCTTCCTTGCTCAATTGCTGGATGTAGCTCCAGATGTGGTTGCGCGTCTGCGGGTCGAGGCCGATGGTCGGCTCGTCCAGAAAAAGGATTCGGGGCTTGTGCAGCAGCGCGCGCGCCACCTCAAGCCGGCGCTTCATCCCGCCGGAATAGGTCTTCACGAAATCCTTCATGCGGTCGCCGAGGCCGACGAAATCGACCAGCATGTTGATGCGCTTCACGCGCTCACCGTGCGGCACTCCGTAGAGGATGCCGTGCAGGTCCATGTTCTCGTATGCCGTCAATTCGTCGTCGAGGCTCGGGTCCTGAAAGACGATCCCAAACGAGCGCCGCACTTGTTTCTGCTCGTGCGTCGGGTCGTGCCCGTTCACGAGAATCTTGCCGCTCGTGGGATCCAGGACGGTCGTGAGCATCTTGATCGTGGTCGTCTTGCCCGCGCCGTTCGGTCCGAGGAAGCCGAAAATCTTTCCCTCGGCGACCGTGAACGAGATATGGTTCACCGCGCAAAACTCCCCGTAGTTCTTGACGAGGTCCTGCACCGTAATCATTTCGCTCATCGTGACCCTTTTCTTGCCGGATGAAACCCCCCAGCGCCGGAAGGGTGACACAGAATACGATGTATCCGCAGGCTCGGGCAATTAGATATAACGGCTGAAAGAACGTGGATATTTCATCGGCCGGATATATATTCGCACGAGCGACCCAGGAGGCCCGCGGCCGTGACCACAGTCCGAGAGGCGACCTACGAAGTGCTGCGCGATCTGGGAATGGCGAAGATTTTCGGCAATCCCGGTTCGAGCGAGTTGCCATTCCTCAAGGACATGCCTTCCGATTTCCAATACGTCCTCGGCTTGCACGAACGCGTCGCCGCGTGCATGGCTCTGGGCTACGCCATGGGCCGCAACGAAGCCGCCTTCGTGAATCTGCACTCTATCGCCAGTGTCGGCAACGGCCTTTCCGCCATCATCGACGCATACCAGTGCCAGGCCCCGCTCGTGATCACCACGGGACAGCAGGATCGCCGGCAGATTCTCGCCGAGCCGTTTCTGGTGAGCCGCGCGGTCGAGGTCGTGAAGCCTTACGTGAAATGGGCGTACGAGCCGCTACGCCCCGAGGATGTTCCCGCGGCAATCGCGCGCGGTTATCACCTGGCGATGCAGCCGCCGCGCGGGCCTGTGTTCATTTCGATCCCGATGGATGACTGGAACAAGCCGTGCCAGCCGGTGGTGGCGCGCAGGGTCACTCAGTCGGTTTCGCCCGAACCCGCGGCGCTCGATGAAGTGGCTCGCGCAATCGACGCGAGCCGCAAGCTCGCGCTCATCACCGGCGCACAGATCGAACAGGATGGCGCATGGAACGGCGTGATCGCTCTGGCCGAGCGGCTGAACGCCGACGTGTACGCCGAGCCGATCGCCTCGCGCTGGGCGTTTCCGCGAAGCCATCGCCTGTTTCGCGGCGGCCTGCTGCCCGCGCAGAAGCCGCTCGCGGATCAGCTCGCCGGCTACGACACGGTGGTCGTTCTGGGCGCGCCGGTGTTCCTCTACTACGCGTTTGTCCCCGGAGATCCGATTCGGCCCGGCACGAAACTTTTCCAGATCACGAATTCGCCGCGCGACGCAGCCGCGGCACTTGCCGGGACAAGCATCGTCGGAAACATCGCGGTAGCGGCCCGGTACCTCGCGGAGCGCGTGAAGCCCGTCGAGCGCAGCGCGACGCCGTGCCCTCCGGCGCCCGACCCGAAACCCGAATACCCGATGACGACAGCGTATCTTTTCAGCGTGCTGAACAAGCTGCTGCCGCGCGACGCGATTATTTCCGAGGAGTGCCCTTCGTCGAAGGGCGATCTCGACCGCTACGTGAAGCTCGACGAGCCCGGCTCGTTCTACTCGGTTCGCACCGGCATTCTCGGCTTCGGCCTGCCGCTCGCGGTCGGGTTGCAACTGGCTCATCCGAATCGGCGCGTTGTCTGCCCCGTCGGCGACGGCTCGGCGCAGTATTCGATTCAAGGGTTGTGGTCGGCCGTGCAATGCGGCGCGCCCGTAACCTTTGTGATCGTGCGCAACGGGAACTATTCGGCTCTCAAAGGATTTCGCGACTTCACGCAGGTGGGCAAGAACGTTCCCGGAATCGATATTCCCGGAATCGACGCGGTGAAGATCGCGCAGGGCTACGGCATGGCGGCGCGCGAAGTGGATCGGCCCGAGGATCTCGAGCCGGCGCTTAAAGAAGCGCTCGCAGCCAAAGAACCTCGTCTGGTCAGCGTGAACGTGCAGCAGGGCGGGCAGAAAACGATGGGGATGGATCAGTCGGTGAACCCGCCCAACTACGGATGACGCCTATGTAGCTCAGGTTTTTAGCCCTGAGGCTTTCTGCTTCTCAATTTCCTCGATCGCGATGTGAAACCCGGTGTTCGCCACGGGCACTCCCGCATAGATCGCCGACTGGAGCAGCATCTCTTTCAGGTCGCACGGCTCGAATCCGTGTTCGAGCGCGGCGCGCACGTGCATGCGGAACTCCTCCCAGCGCCCGAGCGCGGCCATCATCGCAATCACCAGCAGCCGCCGCGTGCGCCGGTCGAGTCCAGGCCGCGTCCAGATCGTGCCCCACGCGTAGCGCGCGATCAGCTCCTGAAATTCGCGGTTGAAATCGGCCGTTGCCGCAATCGAACGGTCCACGTGCGCATCTCCCAGCACCGAGCGCCGCACGGCGAAGCCTTCGTCGATTGGATCGGTGTAGGTGCCTGGCGCCGCCTCGGGCCGCAGCAGATCGTAGATCGCCGCCGTGAAAGATCGCGGCTGCTCGACATTCGACAGATGCGCGGTCGGCAGGTGCACGACCTTCGCTCCGGGAATATCGCGCGCCAGGATTTCGCCATGGCCTGCCTACGGAGTGGAAATGTCGCGGTCGCCCACGATCACGAGCGTCGGCACGCGGATTTTTCCGAGCGAGCCGATGTGGTCCATGTCGCGAATCGCCGAGCAGCATCCCGCGTAGCCGGCAGGATCGGTCCCTAGAATGACCGCGCGAATCGAGCTCGCATATGGATTGTTTTGCGCCAGCGTCTCGGGCGAAAAGAAGCGCTGCATCACCGTGTCGACGATCGCTGCCATCCCGCCTTCGAGCACCATGCGGCGGCGATCGTCCCAATTCGACCTGGGCGCAACGCGCGGCGACGTGTTGGCGAGAACCAGCCCCGTGAGCCGGTCGGGCGCGTTGATGCCGAGCCACTGACCGATCATACTGCCGAGCGAGAGCCCGCAAAACGCGAACTTCGAAATGCCGAGCAAATCGACGAGGCCGAGCACATCGCGCCCGAGCTGCTCGATCGAGTATTCGGTTTTCGGTGCGTCGGACGCGCCGTGCCCGCGCGTGTCGTAGCGCAACACCTGAAAATCCTGTAGCAGGTCGGGCACTTGCTGAGCCCAAAGGCTGTGGTCGCACCCGATCGAGTGCGAAAGCACGAGCACCGGCTGGCCTGCGTTTCCCTCGAGCCTGTAGAAAATCCGCGTCTTGTCAACGGTGGCGAACGGCATCGTCGCTAACTCTTCTTTTTCGAATCGCCCGCACCGGAAACCAGGCGCTTGCGCAGCTTGTCGGCCACGCCGAGATATGCTTCGGGCGATCCGAGATCGCGCAACGCTTTGCCATCGAGCACGCGCGTAACCTCCGGCATCTCGGCGAGCACCTCCGCGAGCCTGCGGCCTTCGACAGCGCTTCGGCGCACGGCTTCTTCGACCAGCTTGTGCGCGGCGTCGCGACCAAGGCTCGCGCCGAGCAGCATCGCCGCGCGCTCCGCAAAGATGGCGCCACGAGTCGCGCCGATATTTTCGCGCATCCGCTCTTTGTCGACGTCGAGCCCTTCGGCGGCCTCTGCCATCGATGCCACTGCCAGTCCCGTTGACTGAATCACGGCTGCGACCGTAGGCCACTCCGCTTGCAAGCCGCCCACGCCCCGCTCGTGCTCCTGCACCATGCTGGAAAGAAACGCCGCGACCAGTCCCGGCACGCGATTTGCCGCGGCGAGCGTGACCGCGGACGCGATCGGATTGCGCTTTTGCGGCATCGTCGACGAACCGCCGCGGCCTTCATCGCCCGGCTCGGCTGCCTCAGCGACTTCGCCTTGCATCAGCAGGCTGATGTCGCGCGCCATTTTCCCCAAGGCGCCGGTCAAAACGCCGCATGCCGCGACGAGCGCGGCCAGTCGATCGCGATGCGCGTGCCAGGGTGCGTCCGGGAATCCGAGGCCAAGTTCTTCCGCCATTGCGCGACCGACGGCCAGGCCCTTGTCGCCAAGCGCGGCGAGCGTGCCGCTCGCGCCGCCGAACTGCAGAACAAGCGCCTCCGCAAACGCCGCTTCGAGCCTCGCGCGGCTGCGGCGAATGGCTGCAAGCCAACCCGCTGCCTTCAGCCCGAATGTGACGGGCGGCGCGGCTTGCAGCAGCGTCCGGCCGAGCATCACGGTGCGCTGGTGCTCGTCCGCGAGGCGGTGAAGCACCGCTTCCAGGCGCCCGAGATCGGCTGCAAGAATCGGCTGCGCGCGCTTCAGCAGCAGGATTAAACCGGTGTCGGCTACGTCCTGGCTTGTCGCACCCCAGTGCACGAACCGCGCGGCATCCGGATTGGAGGCGCGTACTTTGGCCGCGAGCGCTTTTGAGAGGGGAACCCCCGGAGTGCCGGCGCGCAGGGTTTCTCGAGCGAGGGCTGCGGCGTCGAAGTCTGCCGCCTTGGCTGCGGCTCGAATCGCGTCCGCTGCCGCCCGAGGTACCACGCCCGCGCGTGCCTCCGCGTGCGCGAGTGCCACTTCGAAATCCAGCATCGCCTGCAGAAGGGAATCGTCGGAGAACAGATCGGCCAGCGGGCCCGTCGTCGCCAGACTATCGATCAGCCGCGGGGGCACGCACTTCCCCTTTCCCGGCGCGAGGTTCGTGCGCGCCGCGACGAGCCGCGGGCGTGTGGAGCGTTGTCACCAGGTTCAGACGTCGAAGAAGACGGTTTCGTACTCTCCACTGACATGCACGGTGAACTGCCATGTGCCAGCCTGACCTGCGACCGGCTGCGCCATCAGCGTTGTGCGCCGTTCCTTGGGCACGAGCGCCAGAATCGGATCCTGATCGTTCGCCGGATCACCCGAAAAATAAATTCGCGTCGGCAGGCGCCGCAGGATGCCGCGCGCGAAAACCGAGACGGCCAGATGCGGCGCCTGTAGCGCACCATTCGGGTCGGGCACGCGGCCCGGCTTGATCGTTTCGAAAGTGCAGAGGCCGTTTTCATCGGTGCCCTGGCGTCCGTAGCCCAAGAATGCCGGATCGACGGGTTTGGTCTGTTTGTCGTCGGGATGGTTGTACTTCCCATCCGCATTCGCCTGCCATATCTCGATCAGGGCATCAGGGACCGGGCCTTCTTCATCGAGCACGGTGACAATCAGCTCCACGCGCTCGCCTTTCGCGTTCGGGCCGGCGATCTGCTGGATCGCCAGAGGGCCGATCAGGCTGATCGTGAAATACGGCCCGACCGTCTGCGAGGGAATCGGCGTGAGGTCCATATTATTTCCCTTCGAATACGGTCGCTTCGCGACCTCGCAGAATAATATCGAACCGGTATGTCAAAGCCCAATCAGGTTGCGTCAAGTCCATATCGAATTTCGCGATCAGGCGCTGCCGTGCTTTTTCATCCGGAATTGAGTTGAGGATCGGATCGAAGGGGAAAAGCGGATCACCCGCGAAATACATCTGCGTCACCAGGCGCGTCGCAAACGCCGTCCCAAAAAGCGAAAAGTGAATGTGCGCGGGGCGCCACGCATTCGGATGGTTGCCCCAGGGATACGCCCCCGGCTTGATCGTGACGAAGTGGTAGTTGCCCATCGCATCTGTCAGCGTGCGGCCGGCTCCGCTGAAATTCGGGTCGAGCGGCGCGTCATGCTGATCGACCTTGTGGCGATAGCGTCCGGCGGCGTTGCATTGCCAAATTTCGATCAGCGTGTTCGGGACCGGGCGTCCGCCGTCGTCGAGCACGCGTCCCGAAACGATGATGCGCTCGCCGATTGGCTCGCCCGCGTGCTGCCGAGTCAGATCGTTGTCCGTTTCTTTGATGTCGCCGTGCCCGAATACTGGCCCGGTTACCTCCGAAAGTGTATGCGGCAGCAGGATGAGCGGCTGGCGAGGCGCACGAGATACGGTGGCCCCATATGGCGGATACAGAAGCGGCGGCTGCGTGTTCTCCGGATGCCGCCGGTACGGCGTGACGAGGAAAAACTCCCCCGGTTGTGTTGTCGTGCGGGGTGAATTAGGCGTCATGGATTGAGGGCCTTGCGAAGCCTTTCGAACGTGGTCGAAAGTTCTTCCGGCTCGACGCGCGTTTCCCCGGTGACGGTCATGAAGTTTGCGTCGCCGGCCCACCGCGCAAGGACGTGCAGGTGCAGGTGGCCGGTGACGCCGGCGCCGGCGGCCCGCCCGAGATTCATCCCCAGATTGAAGCCTTCGGGATGGTACGTGCGATCGAGAGCCGTCTTGACGCGCTGCGCCAGCCGCATCATTTCCGCGAGCGTGTCGGGTTCGGCGGCGGCGAGGTCTGCGACGTGCGCGTAGGGGACCACCATCACGTGCCCGGAAGTGTACGGATAGCGGTTCAGGATGACGAAGTTTTTTGCGCCGCGCAGAACGATCAGCGTGCGGGCGTCGTCATTGGCAGCCAGGACGTCGCAGAAGATGCAGCCTTCATCCTTCGACGCGTCGGCGACATAGCGATACCGCCACGGCGTCCACAGATAATCCATCCCGCTCAGCCCTGCGTGCCGCGGTCGGACGATCCCGCAGAGGCACCCGCCGCATGCGGGTTGTTGACGTGATCCTTCAGCTCCTTGCTGGGCTTGAAATAGGGGATCTTCTTCGGCGGGACTTCGACCTTCGCCCCGGTTTTCGGGTTCCGGCCCGTGCGTCCGCGGCGCTGGCGCGTGCGGAAGCTTCCGAACCCCCGGATTTCGATTTTGTCGTCGGCTTGCAGCGCCGTGATGATGCTCTCGAAAATCGTCTCGACGACCGCTTCCGATTCCTTCCGCGGCAGTTCCGTCGCCCGCGTGACCTCTTCGACGAGGTCCGCTTTCGTCATCGTATGGTTATTCCCACGCTCTCCCACAACCTCAGCCATCTCTTGCACAGCCTCCTCTCAACCTTCAGCTTCCATGGGCCGTTTGCGCGCCAGGGTGGGTCGCCGCGCAATCTTGCATATCATCAAATTACCGTAACGTAAATGGCTTTTGCCGCCCGGAATGTTCCTGAGAGCTCTTGCGAGCCCCGCCCCGTGAACCCACAAAAACGTTACGACGATTGCCGCTTGGCCAGAATTGCATCGCCAATCGTAGCATTCGGCGACGACTTCGACGACCGAAACGATTCCATCTCCTGCCGCTCGACCTGCTTCTGCGCGGCGCGGTAGCTCAGGCTGATCTTCCGCAGTTCCGGTTCGAGCCGCAGGATCTTGAAGTCGTATTCCTGGCCGGGCGAGAGTACGGAAGTCACGCGCTCGCCGCGCGAAACCTTTGCCTTGTCGCGCTCGCCCTTCGGCCGCCGCTCTTCGATTTCGGAGACGTGGCAGAGCCCTTCGATGCCTTCCGCCAGCTCGACGAACGCCCCGAAATCCGTCGTTCGCGCGACTTTTCCCTTGAGGACGTCGCCGATCTTGTGTTCCGCGAACCAGTTCGCCCAGATGTCGTTCACTTGCTTGATGCCCAGCGACAACCGGCGGTTCTGCGAATCCACTTTCAGCACGCGGGCTTCGACCGCATCACCCTTCTTGAATTTCTCGCTGGGGTGCTTGATGCGTTCGGTCCAGCTCATGTCGCTGATGTGGATCAACCCTTCCATGCCCTCTTCGATTTCCACAAACGCGCCGAAGTCCGCGAGGTTTCGAATGCGGCCGTTGACGAGTGTGCCGACCGGATACTTCTCCGCTGCCGCTCCCCAGGGATCGGGCAGCGTCTGCTTCAGGCCGAGCGAAATGCGCCGCTGGTTCGTCTTGACTTCGAGGACGGCGACTTCCACTTCGTCGCCGACCTTCACGATTTTCGAGGGGTGCTTCACGTGCTTCGACCAGCTCATTTCACTGACGTGCACGAGACCTTCGACGCCCGGCTCGATCTGCACGAAGGCGCCGTAGTCCGTCACGCCGACCACTTTTCCGCGCACGCGGGCGCCCGTCGGGAAGCGGTCCGGCACCGTCGCCCACGGATCGGGCAGGAGCTGCTTCCGCCCGAGAGAAATGCGCTGTTTTTCCTTGTCGAACTTCAGGATCTGAACCTGGATTTCGTCGCCCGCCTTCGCCACCGACGACGGGTGCTGCACGCGGCCCCATACGAGATCGCTGACGTGCAAAAGTCCGTCCATTCCGCCCAGGTCGACGAACACGCCGTAGTCTGTAACGTTCTTCACGTGCCCGGTCACCACGGCGCCTTCCGCAAGCGTTTGCGCGAGCGCGTCCCGCTTCGTTTTCTGCTCTTCCTCGAGAATCGCTCGCCGGCTGACGACCACGTTGCCGCGCTTGCGGTTCAGCTTCAGGACGCGCACTTCGATCTCGCGGTCCTTCCACGCTTCCAGATCGTGCACGGGCCGCAGCTCGATCTGCGAAGCTGGCAAGAACGCGCGCACGCCGACGTCCACCACCAAGCCGCCCTTGATCCGTTCGAGGATCTTTCCCGTCAGGTTCGTGTGTTCGCGATAGGATTTCTCGATTCGCTCCCAGACGCGCCGCCGGTGCGCGCGTACGTGCGACAGCAGAACGTAGCCGTCCTTCTGCTCGTGCAGCCGCTCGACCTCGATCGTTTGCCCTTCGCCGAATTCAATCGCGCTGCCCGAATCCAGGAATTCCTGCGCGGGCACCAGGCCTTCGAATTTTCCGCCCACATCCACGACCACGCCCGCGTCCGTGACCGCGAGCACCCGCCCGTCGAAGATATCCCCCTCCGCCGCCACTGGTTCGGGCGCGGAAAACTGATCGAGGAGCTGGTCCATCGTTTCAAGGGCTTCGGAGGATTCGGGCCTCTGAGTCTCTACAGCTTCTGCTGTTGCCGGAGTGGCCTTGGTGGTCTGGGGGGCTGCTTCCGTTGAGTTGGCCTCCGCTGGAGGCTCGGTGACTCTCGGATGCTCCCGCGCGGGCGCGGCCGCAGCAGCGCCGTGCCCGTCGGGCGAGCCTATGGTTACGGCGGGAGCTGCCGCCGGGTTCTCTGCTGCGGACTCGCTTGTGGCAGTTTCAATGGCAGAAGGTTGTGGGTTCTGGTCGTTGTCGGGTGACATGCGGAGCGGCCTCCGTACGGGTTCCTGCCCTGCTCGCCGAGAGTTCGACCTCGGTCACTCCACCCTGCTGGGGGCTAGAGCAATGAAGGGGGGATAGAGCGCCCACGCTCAGCGCCGTATCGCAAGAAATGATACCCGCCCGGTTTGCGCGTTGTCAACAAAACCAATCTCGGAGCCCCGGGCCGGCAGGGTGGTGAGCTCGAAACCTCCCCACTCATCCACCGTCATCCCTATTGCAGGCTGGCGGGAAAGGCGTGCTATACTTTTTCGCCTGTCGCCTCTGCGCATTTTCTGTAGACTGGGGAGACAGGAATCGGGCGGCGAACACAAATTTCGCCGGCCCGGGAGGTGGGTTTATCGCAGAGCGGGGTTCGGGCGGTCTCCGGGTGAACGAGCGCATTCGCGCTCGCGAAGTCCGTGTGGTTGATGACGCGGGGAATCAACTGGGCGTGATGTCCCTGTTCGACGCGATGAAGGCGGCGCGGGACGCGGGGCTGGATGTTGTGGAAATCTCGCCGAACGCGGTGCCGCCGGTCTGCAAGCTCGTCGACTACGGAAAATTCCTCTACGAGCAGAGCAAGAAAGCCCACGAAGCCAAGAAGCATCAGAAGAGCTCGCACATCAAAGAAGTGAAGTTTCGGCCTGCGACTGCCGAGCACGATTACCAGGTTCGGAAGAACCAGATCATTCGGTTCCTCGGCGAAGGCCATAAAGTGAAAGCCATGATTTTTCATCGCGGGCGTGAGATGGCGCACCAGGACGTAGGCCGCGCCAAGATGGACCGGCTGCTCAAGGACATCATGGA
>Ga0187872_10001994_pt1 | contig 19098 bp, 16 predicted proteins | sample June2016WEW_16_4_FD_132973 | JGI IMG/M metagenome (GOLD analysis project Ga0187872, IMG submission 132973) | Peatland microbial communities from SPRUCE experiment site at the Marcell Experimental Forest, Minnesota, USA - June2016WEW_16_40 | ecosystem: Environmental > Terrestrial > Soil >...
AAACGATTTTTCCCTCGCCCGGATCTGGCCGGGTCCGGCAAGGAATTCAAGAAAGCATAGCAGGGCCTGCTTTGCGGGCCTGCCCAGTCTTTGATATCAGTCCACCTCAATGTATTCGCGGACTTGGGGGGGCTGTTTTTCTTTCCTCTTCACATATATTCATGTCCGCAAAAACCGGCCTGAGCAGATTGCAAAGCATGGGAAGCTTTGAGGCGAAAATCAAAGCCCCCCCAATGCAGCAGGCCGCCCCCAACAGCATTGTGTCTTGAACTCCTATTTTCCCCGCGATGCTTCCGGCGACAAGACTTCCGAACGGCATGACGCCCATGAAGGACATTGCGAAAAGACTCATGATACGGCCGCGTTTGTCCTCGTCGACGATCGTCTGTATGATCGTGTTGCTGGAAGCTATGTGGGTCATCATCGAAAATCCGGCTATAAAAAGAAAAAAAACGCAGAACGTGAAGCTGTGAGAAAGCGCAAACGCTGCAATGGCAAGCCCGAATGCACCCGCTGCGGCGGGAATTAGTCTTATGAGCCCATTGGCGTTTTTGCGGGATGCCAGGTACATGGTTGCCGAGAGCGCTCCTATGCCTGCCGCGGACATCAGAAACCCGAAAGTGTGGGCGCCCCCATGCAAAACGTCTTTGGCATACGCGGGCATGAGAACCAGGTAAGGCGCGCCCGCTATGCTGAAGACCGAGAGCAGGGCGAGGATGGCGATAATCGGCTTAAAATTGCGGGCATAGTCAATTGCTTCTCGGAATTCGCCCCAGAACGGGCCGGTTTGCCTTCGGCGTTCTTTTTCAGCCACCCTGATGGCCTGAAGGACTGCAAGCACAGCCAGGTAGCTGATCCCGTTGATAAGGAAGCAAACCCCCTCCCCAACGGTAGAGATCATTATTCCTGCAACCATGGGGCCGATGAAGCGAGCGCTGTTAAACATCGCCGAGTTCAGCGCTATCGCATTTCCGAGGTCCTCCCTTCTTTCGACCATCTCGATCACGAATGACTGACGTATGGGTATATCGAAGGCGTTTACCGTTCCAATGGCAATGCTCAGGGCGACAATGTGCCACGGCTCAATGGCCCCGGCCAGAACAAGCGCGGCAAGGACCAACGCCTGCACCATGGAAAGCCCCTGGGTCCAGAGAAGCAGTCGCTTGCGGTTGAATCTGTCAGCCACAACACCGGCTAGCGGGCCGAGAAAAAGCGTGGGGATCTGGTTGGAAAAGGCCACCACGCCGAGCAGAAGCGTGGAGCCGGTAAGCCGGTAGACAAGCCAGCTAAGCGCAACCTGCTGTGTCCAGGTCCCGATAAGGGACACACCCTGGCCTAAGAAAAAAAGGCGATAATTTCTGTACCGGAATGCTCTAAAAATCGCCCCGACGCTTACCCCTAAATCAAACTTCATTACATATTTTCCTGAAAACCGAATTCAATGATTGAGCAGAGGATGGAGAAGGCATACAGGAGCGATTTCTCAATGGGTGGAAACACATTAGAGAATGGTTCCGGACACAATCTTAAGCTCCCGGAGCTTATTTATTACTCCACACCGGCTTTCTCTTATCGATAAATGCGCTCATCCCTTCGAACGCGTCTTCCGCCATACAATTCATCGCGATGACTTCTTTGGCGTAGCCGTAAGCCGACTTTTCGTCGAGGTCCACCTGGGAGTAGAAGGCGTGCTTCCCGAGGCCGAGGACAAACGGACTTGCCTGTGCCAGTTCCAGTGCCCAGTTACGGGTTTCGTCGGCGAGTTTTTCAAGCGGGACGACCTTGTTGACGAGGCCGAACCGCAAAGCTTCTTCGGCGGAGACAAAGCGGCCGCTGAGAAGCATGTCCATGGCTCGCCGCCTGCCGACTACACGAACCAGAGGGATCATTGGAGTGGTGCAAAAAATACCGATCTTCACGCCAGGAGTGGCGAATCGAGCTCCGGTTTCGGCGATGGCCAGATCGCACGCTGCGACAAGCTGGCATCCAGCGGCCGTTGCGATCCCGTGTACCTGGGCTATTACGGGCTGCGGCAGCTCGTGTAGCTTGAGCATCATTTTGTTACACGCGGTGAAGATTTCCCGCAATTCGCCCAGGCTCTCATGCTTGCGCTTCATTTCCCGAAGGTCGTGCCCGGCGCTGAACCCCGGGCCGTTGCCTCGAATGACGAGTATGGATACCTGGGGATCTTTTTCAACCTCATTAAGGGCGCCTTGGACCGAGTCGATCATCTCCAGTGAAAGCGCATTCCTGGATTCGGGCCGGTTCAACGTGAGCCAGCCAATAGGAGGGTCTTTTTCAAGCAGTACTGAGTTCATCGGATCAACTCCCATTCACTTCAACGATTAAAGGCCATAAACCGTGTCAGGACCCATGCGGCATCTGCTACAAAGTTAATTCTGCAAGAGACCGTTTAACACTACTGCCACTCCGACTCTCCATCCAGGCAGAAGCGAAGGGCTTTCTTTATCTCATCGATCTGCTCGGGGTCTGTAACCTTCCCTCGCTTTTCATTCCTGATGTAGAAGGCGTCTGCCGCCTGATCGCTCTTGGTCGTGATTTTGGCTACGGATATTGGTATCTGAAGTTCGTGCAAAGTCCTGGTAATGGTATAGAGAAGCCCTATGCGGTCCGCCGTATAAACTTCCAGGATAGTATACACGGCCGAGGATTCGTTATCGATAACGATCTTGCTTGGCGCCGCCCGCAACGCTTTTGGCTGCTGCCTGCCTGCCGAGCGCGCCGCTATGCGGTAGTGCAGAGCTAACTTGCCCTTGAGCAGGCGGTCCATATCACTTTTCATCGCCTCCCAGTCCGTTGCGGTATCGCCCTCCGGAAGCCTGCACTGAAACAGGAGCAGGGTTATTTCGTTGTTCATTGTAAATGCCTGGGCGCTGATGATGTTGAGTTCGTGGAGCGTCAGGATTCCCGCCGAGTTTGCAAGAAGCCCCGGCCTGTCATAGCTCATGAATGTAATTTCTGCGGTTTCGCGCCCGGAGGAAACCTCCCAGATGAAAGAGCCGCCGGCTTCCTGGAGCCTGCGGCCCAACTGGATATGCTTGACTATCTCCTCTGGGGATATGGAAATTAAATACCTTGGAGGGAGCTGTGAAAAATAGGTCTCCACCTCCCCAGGGCTCAGAAGATCGGAAACGCGGCTCTCGATCTGCTTTTTAACCCTGGCCACCCGTTCGGAGATGACCCGTGAGCTCGGTTCGCCTTTTTCCAGTATGCCCCGAAGATTGCAGTAGAGGGTCAGCACCGGTGTATCGCGCCATTTATCCCTGGCGCGGGGACCAGTGGACATCATGTCGGCAAAAGTGAGCAAAACGAGCTGATCGAGGTATTCCTTGCTCCCGACCGCGGCAGTGCAACTCGATAGCATTTCGTGGTCGGCCAGATCGCGCAGAGACGCGCTGTCGAGCAGAAGCAGGTGTTGTGATACAAGGAACCGCACCGTCTCGGTTTCCTGGGATGACAGGCCCAGGCGTCTCGCAATAGCGTGCATCATCTCGCCGCCCCTGGCCGCATGGCCGCTGCCCGAACTTTTTCCCACATCGTGGAGGAGGCCGGCCAGCAGCATGGGTGCAGGGTCCCCCATGTCTGCGGCAGTCACGGTGAGTTCGGGTTCTTGCTCTGAGTACACTCCGGCGATGATCTTCTTTAGCTCGGAGACAGTCCGAAGGTGGTGCTCCTGGACCGGGTAGAGGTGAAATTCGTCGTGCTGGACCAGCCCGTGCACAGAGGCAAGCTCAGGGATGAGCGCAGTCATCAGGCCGTAGTCGTAGAAGCGGCGTAGAACCGGGACCTCGGGCGAGTCGGCCCGGAGCAGGTCCAGGAATTCATCCTTAACACTAGGGTCTCCGGAAGCCGCGTCCAGAACGTTTTTATTGTGAGATATCCATTGCCGTGTAACGTTCGCCAGTCCAAGGCCGCGCCTGGCGGACACCGCAAAGAGATGAACCAGGCGCTCCGGCGTTGCCGGGTACCGGTCGGTCTGGATGTGGATCTTTCCGGACTGGGCGACCATCCCCTCTTCAATGATGGTTTCGGTCTGTTCAGCGCCGGTGGAGCGGCCCTCATCGAGTCTTTCCCAAAATTCCCGCGAAACCTCGGCAACCCCTTCAAACAACTGGTGAACATGCTGCATGAAAATTTCGACCGGAAGAAAACCCGATCTTTCCGCATACCCCAGCTTGCGTGCAAGCGTCTCCTGGTCGCCGAAAAGAAGCGTGCTGACCGCGAGTCCGGACGTGGCCCGCAGAAGTGTCAGGTACCGGCAGAAGGCTTTTTCCGCAGTCTGAAGGAAGTCCACTTCCTGCCGGCTGAGATAGCCCTGGAAAATCGCGTCCTCAAGGTTGCGGATCTTGGATTCGACGCGGCACCCGGCCCGGATGGCGCGAATTTCAGAAAGTCCTCCGGGATTCTCCTCGATGTCTGGCTCAAGCCAGTTCTTAGCGTTTTCGAGCAGCTTCTTGCGGGTTAAAATGGACTCGCGGAGAGAACTGAGAAAAAAAGCCCGGTTTTCGAGGATATGATTGTCAATTTCCCGATCTAGCTGATCGGCGAGGTTGCGGTTTCCGGAAATGTAGCGGAGGTCGAGGAGCTTGAAAAACAATGCCGAATCCGCCCTCGCCAGGTCCATTATCTGTGCCGGCGATCCCTGGAAGGCTTCAACATGCCATCCAGCCTCGATGAGAGGTTCGGTGATCTCATCGATCCAGGCGTCTTTTATAACAGAGCCATCGGCCTTGAGACACAGGAACGGAACTGCCTGGGTCGGGCTCGATATGCCGCGTCCAAAAGAGCCGATCGCCGCGATCGCGCCTGCGGCGCGGAACGCCTCGGAGCTGCTGACCAGCCGATTGGCAAGACGGTTGTATAAGGAGATGATAGCGATCTCCAGCAGGCTGGTGTGGCGATCAAGAGCCTGCTCGCTGCCTTCCTCGAGAATCAGCTCGCGCTGCTTCCTCAAGGATTCAGAGATGTTCCCGTTCATGTTCGGCCTCGTTTCAGATTTGTTTTAAATTTAAATTCTAAGCAGTTTTGCTGCAAAAGAAAGGGTAAAATGAGCCAATCCAAGTGGGCAATCGCCAATCCGTCCGATCCCCAGGGGCAAAATCGGCAAACACCGGCAGCGCCGTCTTCCACGGCGGCGGTGGTATAGTAAAATATGAATTCCTTTCTTATCCCTTGGCGTGTATAGACAAATTGTCTATACGGATGACGAGGAAAGAGCATATCATGAAATACACGACTGAGGAACTTGACGAACTGGTCAAAAAGGACGGCTCTCGTACCGATTGGGAGAAGGCGGCCGGCATGACAAAAGCCGATATTGAAGCGGCTGTTGCCTCCGATCCCGATGAGGCGGATACGGTCATGGACTGGGACAATGCAACTGCTGAGCTACCCAAGCCCAAGGCCATTTTAAACATGCGAATCGATAGAAACGTATTAGAATATTTCCGCAAGACCGGAAAAGGCTACCAAACCCTGATTAATGCCGTTCTTCGGTCGTATGTCAAACGGAAGGATCAGCACCATAACCACGATTAAAGCCAATCGTCCACGCTGCCTTTCCTTGCCCTCGCGCGCGGGGCGACATAAAAATGACGCTACCGAGGCCGCAAAGCATACGTTTCAATCCACGCCCCCGCGCGGGGGGCGACAAACAGGGGATGATATGACCCGCGACGACGCTATAGTTTCAATCCACGCCCCCGCGCGGGGGGCGACCTGATCTCCTGCAACCTCTCCACCCGCACGCTCAGTTTCAATCCACGCCCCCGCGCGGGGGGCGACGGGCGGCCAGGGGAAAACCCACAACCAGGGTGAGTTTCAATCCACGCCCCCGCGCGGGGGGCGACCGGGCACTCCCGGACCTTCTCCAAAGCAAACAGGTTTCAATCCACGCCCCCGCGCGGGGGGCGACTCCAGGATCAGCACGTCCCCGACCTGGAGCATGAGTTTCAATCCACGCCCCCGCGCGGGGGGCGACGCTTAGAACCACGCCAACATCGAATAGATCACCTGTTTCAATCCACGCCCCCGCGCGGGGGGCGACTCCAGGATCAGCACGTCCCCGACCTGGAGCATCAGTTTCAATCCACGCCCCCGCGCGGGGGGCGACGTTGACCATGTGTGCATTTTCTCCGGCCAGAACGGTTTCAATCCACGCCCCCGCGCGGGGGGCGACGCGCCGCGCCCTCCACGCCCTGGTGCGCTCCGTCGTTTCAATCCACGCCCCCGCGCGGGGGGCGACCAGAAAAATTGCGTCACGTGACGGAGATCCTCGAGTTTCAATCCACGCCCCCGCGCGGGGGGCGACGGAGAAAGACATCAATGCTCCCCGGCCAAATAAAAGTTTCAATCCACGCCCCCGCGCGGGGGGCGACTTCACGCAGCCATTTAAGTTCCTGGCCCACTACCTGTTTCAATCCACGCCCCCGCGCGGGGGGCGACTTGCGCCGGTCCGGAGATGGCACATGTTCCTGGATGTTTCAATCCACGCCCCCGCGCGGGGGGCGACTCTCATGTCATCGAGATCAATGGCTGTTCCACATGTTTCAATCCACGCCCCCGCGCGGGGGGCGACGGAGCAAGAGAAAACATGGGAAGAGCGTCAGAAAGATCCACGCCCCCGCGCGGGGGGCGACGGAGTGCCCGCTGAACGAGCTGCTCTGATCGAACGTTTCAATCCACGCCCCCGCGCGGGGGGCGACCTGTTGATGCCCTGCGCGGCTTCTGCTTCTCAGTGTGTTTCAATCCACGCCCCCGCGCGGGGGGCGACAGATCGGGCTTCAGGAGTCCCGCTTCGATCAATTGTTTCAATCCACGCCCCCGCGCGGGGGGCGACCATTACGTTTCCTACCCATGGGAGGACATTCAGGGTTTCAATCCACGCCCCCGCGCGGGGGGCGACGCCCACGCTCTTCAGTGCGTCCAGCTTCGCCGATGTTTCAATCCACGCCCCCGCGCGGGGGGCGACCAAGAACGAATTGCCCCCCATCCGCGGCAGGATAGGTTTCAATCCACGCCCCCGCGCGGGGGGCGACGTTCGCTTTGGATAGCTTCCCCGTGATCGGGATGATGTTTCAATCCACGCCCCCGCGCGGGGGGCGACGCTCTCAAGCGCAGGTGCGTCCAGCTTCGCAGAAGTTTCAATCCACGCCCCCGCGCGGGGGGCGACATTGTCAGATGTAGGTGTAACAGTCGATGGAGAAAGTTTCAATCCACGCCCCCGCGCGGGGGGCGACGGCTGCATCGTCTCGATGCTGCTTAGGGAACCGGTGTTTCAATCCACGCCCCCGCGCGGGGGGCGACGGCTGCATCGTCTCGATGCTGCTTAGGGAACCGGTGTTTCAATCCACGCCCCCGCGCGGGGGGCGACGGCAGCGCACAGCGCCAGGCAAGTCAACATCCAGGTTTCAATCCACGCCCCCGCGCGGGGGGCGACTTACAGGGCCGGTTCCTCAAGACCAAAATAACTGGTTTCAATCCACGCCCCCGCGCGGGGGGCGACTTAAAGTGCGCCCGGTGGTTTAAAGGCGAAAAGGTGTTTCAATCCACGCCCCCGCGCGGGGGGCGACGCCCACGCTCTTCAGTGCGTCCAGCTTCGCAGAAGTTTCAATCCACGCCCCCGCGCGGGGGGCGACCAAAAGCGAGCAAGGCGGATTACTATGCTCGCAAGTTTCAATCCACGCCCCCGCGCGGGGGGCGACTCGACCGTGCACCACATGCCGCGAACCGTGGAGAGTTTCAATCCACGCCCCCGCGCGGGGGGCGACCTAATTAATGGCCTTTATAACCGATTATCAGGGGTTTCAATCCACGCCCCCGCGCGGGGGGCGACCAACATTGTTGGCGATGTTATTAATGGGAGATTGGTTTCAATCCACGCCCCCGCGCGGGGGGCGACTTATCCCGAAGGGCTTGGACCTTTCAACCGATGGGTTTCAATCCACGCCCCCGCGCGGGGGGCGACCTCGCGTATAGCTGCATTTGTGGAATGTATCATGGTTTCAATCCACGCCCCCGCGCGGGGGGCGACTTGCCGATCCGGGGAGATTCGAGACTGTAACTAGTTTCAATCCACGCCCCCGCGCGGGGGGCGACATGACCAGAGCGGAATTAAAGGAATATCGGGGAGGTTTCAATCCACGCCCCCGCGCGGGGGGCGACTAAGGTGCTGAGAGGTTCCTTTTCTTTGGCTTGGTTTCAATCCACGCCCCCGCGCGGGGGGCGACAAAATGCCGTATCCAACGGGATCAATACACCACCTGTTTCAATCCACGCCCCCGCGCGGGGGGCGACTCCCATAAGAGTAAATGGTATTCCCCTCATAATACGTTTCAATCCACGCCCCCGCGCGGGGGGCGACCTTATCCTATATAGTGCCGATTGCACCATATCCTTGTTTCAATCCACGCCCCCGCGCGGGGGGCGACCAATGTTCCCCCTATACCCTTAAATCCATTATGATCGTTTCAATCCACGCCCCCGCGCGGGGGGCGACTTCTCTGACAGAGTCAACCAACCCCCGCAGTTACTGTTTCAATCCACGCCCCCGCGCGGGGGGCGACTGTCAGCTTCTAAACACTCGCTGACAAAGGTTTTAAATGGGACATTTCGCGAATGCCCCCGTTCACTCTTTTGGCATATTCAGTTGTCAAAGATCTGATCTCATAACCCATCGACATTAATAGCAATATCGAGCTTGCGAACCTCACCTGAGTGAATAAGCCCCTAAATGCAGGCGGTGAAAGGCCGAGCGACAAAGTCCGAAAATGCGAGCCCGGGGTTCGCGCGCCTGTCTAAACGACCAAAGGGTCATCAGGATCGATGGGCTTATTAGCGCCGACATGTTCAACCTTCCGCCTCCAATTTGCGCCCAGGAAATAAAACCTCAGGCTATCCTTGTCCGAATCGATTTCCTTCATCAGTTTATCGCGGAACAAGGCCCACTGCGCAGGGTCAACGGAGCACTCGAAAACTGAGTATTGCACCCTTTGCCCGTAGTCCTTGCAAACCTTCGCGACACGCCGAAGCCGGGTCTGTCCCTTCGGATCCATTGTGGAAACGTCGTAGCTTACGACAACCATCATAGGCGCAGCCTATTTCCAGATAAATGGAGGGTATGCATCCAGTTCACCTCTGAGCGATCTGCTAAACAGTAGCGCCTGGATGAAAAAGAGCATTCCGACCTGCACCTTTTCTCCAAGGAAGGGATGCATGATTTCTTCCTGTTTTCTGTTCTGGTAAGAGATGAGCACCTCCTTTCTTGTTTCATCTGACATTAGCACGGCCCCGGAATCAGTTTTCTTGAAGCCGCTTTTCCTGACCTTCTTCAAGTTGATCAAAGAAAGTACGAGCCTGTCGGCCAGAAAGGGCCGAAACTCCTCCATGAGATCCAGGGCCAGCCCGGGCCGCCCCGGCCGGTCTCTGTGCAGAAATCCAACTGCCGGGTCAAGGCCCACTGATTCCAGCGCGGAGCGGACATCATGCGTGGTGAGGGTGTACACGAAAGAAAGAAGAGCGTTGACGTTGTCAAGCGGCGGCCGGCGATTCCTCTCTGCGAAAACGAAGTCTTCCTTCTGCGCTGTAATGAGTTCATTGAACACGCTGAAATACATGCGGGCAGCGTCGCCTTCTATCCCCCTGAGAGCGTCAGGATCGGTTTCGTTACCGAGCCGCTCCAGGTAGTGGGTCATCCTGGCGGACACTTCTTTGATCGCCTGGATGTTCACCTTCTCCTCGTGGTTCCTCAGCGCCCTTTGGAGGACTGTCCTGCAATTCGCCAGCTTTCCGGTTAGAAGGCTTCCGGTGATTTCTGCGGTCGCTTTCGGGTCGTCAGCTTTACGGTACTGTTCGCGCCTTAAAAGAACATTTCCGGACACCGGCCCCAGGACCCTGGCAAGAAACCTTCCATGCTCGGTCAAAAAGCTGATGGTCACGCCTCTTTCGGCGCAGAAACCCAACAAAAACGGGCTGCACAGGACGTTTCCGAAGCACACGATGCCGCCGATGGTGTGAACGGGTATCCTTAGACGGACTTCGTTTTCCGCCTTGACGACAACCGTCTCCCCCTCCTTGGAGAGGTAGGAGCCCTGTGTTGTGACAAACAGCGTGTTAAGATGTTTTTTCATTGTTCTTCCAGCACCTGTGTTAGATAAGCATTTACGGACCTCTTCCTGTAAAGGACCTGTGGAAGACATCGCTCGATAAGCGAACAACTTTTGCATTTCTTCATGTAGACCGGCTTCGGCGTATTCCCTGACCCGATCAGCTCGTGGACCCGCCCGGCCGCTTTTTGCGTCGCTTCGCGCAGGGCTTCATCAAACGCGACTTCGAGCCGATGCCGTGTCCTTCCATAGAATATGGCCCCCGAGGGGACCTCGACCCCAAGCATCTCTTCGAGGCAGAGCGCCTGAGCGCAAAGCTGAACCTTGTCGCTCTCGTCGGGCTTTGGTTTTCCCCGTTTGTGCTCAACCGGAAAAGGCTGCCACCTGCCCCGTTCCACGTGGTGGAATTCCACCACATCGGCTTTCCCTATCAACCCCAGCCTCAGTGACCGAAGGGACACGCCTCTGGCGATCCTTACAGTGCCTCGCGACTCCTCGCCCGCCTCGTGCACCCGCTCGTGCATGATCCGGCCTTCGGCGGTAAAGCGGTTTTCATCCCATGCCTGTTCGACATGGATCAGAGCGCACTGCCGCTCGCAGAAGATAAGGTGCTGGAGGGCTGAAAGGGGTATGAGATCGTCTTCAGCGTAGTTCATGGCTTCTTTCCGCTGTTACGCATTTGCTGACGTGCGTGATAGAGCTTCTCGGTGAAACCGCCGCCTTTCAGGAATTCCTGCTCCAGAGCGCGCAACTGCTGATCCAGCAGATAGTTCGCCTGGTGAATCAGGCAGGTCATAGTATTTGCCGCAGTCTCGGCAGAGGCCGGAACTTCAGTATAGGGCTTATAGGTCAAATAGGACCTATTCGACTTATAACACAGCCCCCGGACTTCTCGCGCCTGGGGGTGGTCTTTACCCCACAGGGGCAGGCCGTGCTGCCGGAGGTAGTCCTGGTAGTCCAGCAGCAGCTCTTCCAAACTTGCACGGGCCACCCCCACCAGCTTCAATTCGGTTTTCTTGGACGTGCCGGAAGCTGTGCTGCCTTCGGCGATATTTTGCTTGCCGCTTCGCGCCGCCTGCACCATCTGGTCGTGAGTGCGGGAGCGGCGGCCGACGAAACGGTCGCAGAACACCACGGTGGCGTCATGGATAATTTCGGCCATCTGGTAAGACTTCAGATCCCGGTAGCCGCCATGGGGAGGGATGATTTTGGGAGATTCTTTTTTATAAGTCATTCTGCGTTGCCTCGATCCATCATACAAATCAGAAGCCGTCAATGGGTTCTGGCTTCAGACCTGTGAGGGACTTCAATTTCTCCAAGTGCAAAGTTCCATCCGAATTTACTGAAAGGCTCCTGTGAACTTTTGCGGATGAATACTGGCCATGTGGGCAATTGTGCTGCCACCAAATCACCTTAAGGACTTCCATGCTTCCTTCCGGACGGGCTGAGGATGCGTCGTTCTCAAAAAGTTTAGGCAGGATTTTTTTGATTGATTCGGCATCGTCGTCACTGAAGCCGGTTTTGTTGGCGAGTTGAGGGTTCATACTTCCGTAGAAAACATAAACCCCTTCGTCTACCCGATGTTTCATGCCCATTGTATCGGAGCCTTTCTTTGTGCCATCGCCTTCTCCGCTTACACTCTTTGTGATTTGTGTACTTGTTATTTCCACGGGAGACAAAGAGAACGCTGTATGAATGGAAACCGGCCCCCTCACTCCTATCGACACGCCAGCACCCTTCGTTTCCCCTCCATACGCGAAAACTTGACCGAACGCCCGGACATCGAACCATTTTTTGCAGGCTAACTTGGTATTTACAGCGGAAGATTCTTTTGGATTTAGAACTGTCTCGGCCCGTTCTCGCAGATTCTTGCAATCATCGAGTTTGTTGTCATCAGACTGAACGAAGATCTCCTTTCCTGCTTCCATGAGACGATTTCGGATTTTTCGTTTGATGCAAACGTCTGAAACTTCACCGATCCGGTCATAATTTGTGCGTGGCCTGTTACCGTTCAGGGGATCACCGTTGGGGTTGGCATTCTTGACTTTGAATACAACTGCGAAATCAATTTTATTGGTTAGACTCATTTCCATTCTCCTGTTGGGTGGTAATAATATCAGGGCTTGATTTGAAAAGTTCTATCCTTTGGCAGTGGAATCCCAAAAGGAATTCCCCCGACAGCGGCTCATCCGATGCGTAACCAGAAGCGTCATTGAACAATCCGTGAATGGTATCGAGTTCAACTTCGTATTTATTATTTCGGTTAAGGCGGGTCTTGTAAGGGACTAAAGCAAGCTCAATGGTTTTCCAAGTGCTGCATGGCCGATCAGCAAACCGTTGCATCAATTTTGTTGCATTGGTCTGCCTGCCCTCATTCGAAAGCTTGAGCGCATACCCCTCCAGGCAGTCTGCCACCGCAAGCAGCCTCCCGTAGAGATAGTCTCTGGTTTTCCGTTCTCGATCAAGCCCCATGACGTAATCCTCCTTTTCGTTGGAGTAATATCTATATAGTCCGCAAGCTATACCTAGGGTTTTTTGCCAAGCCCAATCCGGCAGGCTGTTTCTTTGTGTCGCCTTCTTCACGCATGAATCAACAATGTCCCAAGGAAGTGGAGCGCCATCGATAATGCATGGAATCAAACGCTCAATTGTCGTTTTTTGCAGGTTATCATCGATCTTCAGCAGATCACCGTCCCTCGTTCCGTAAGCTGCCTGTGCAATGTCCTTGGGAGATGGCGCTCCAAAAAATTCTTTGTCTGTCGAGAAGCGTTGGAGCCATGCACATCCTTGATGCCACGATTGCAGCCGTTTTAGAAAATCAGATCCCGCCAGTTCCCGGTAATAGGTAAGCGCCATACGTCCGGGAGTGGCGGAATCTACTCCCATCACAATAATTTGATTTGTCTCCCCCAGCTTAACATTATAGCCCGCAAGGTATTGGGAAAGGCGAAGTCCGAATTCCTGAGCAGTGAATCCGGCCTTTCTTTTCTCTGGTTTTACCGGCACGCTTTCGATTGATATGTCGCTTAACAAATCGTCACTGTCAGCCAGCGGATCAGGGACATCCGCACCAGACACCGCCCATGCGACAAAGGCTAGTCGCGGTTTCGCCTGCCCGCCAGATTTCACATAAAAGACCTTGCCTTGTCGTGCGAGTAGCCAACGTAGGGCGCTATGGGCTTTTTGTGTTATTTCAAAACCCAATTCAGCAACTTGAGAGTCATCCGTAAACCGCCCTCGATAGGTAAATCCTGAGGAGTCATTTGACGAGATAAGTTTTGCCTTGTCACCCGCATTTCGGAGCTTTGCAGGATGGCTATCGGCCAAAAAACGAGGTTCTCCTGTAACAAAACAGAACCCTTTCTTTGCTTCTAGACTTGAGGAGTAGTCAATCCAGGCACGTTGAAGAGTCACATCCGTAACTGTGGAATCTAAGCAATCCGGAGTTTCAACCGCCCAACGGACAAAGGACTCCGCCTGCCAAGGATTTCTCTTTCCGTTTTTCTGCATTTTTCCATTTAGCAATTTGAATATTTCCGGTTTATCAGATTCTTCGCCCATCCATTCATGCATGAGCTTCGATGTGCCATCAGGTGCCAGTTCTGCATGCAAAATTCTATTATCAATGAGGTCTGATACTACATGACCCTTTTCAATATAGTTAAGAATTGCCTCTATCTTTGGATGCGAATAAAGCGAGGAACACCATTTTCGTAATTCAGCTTTATAAGTTTCGTAGGGTTCAGACGGTTTGCTTTGAAATCCAATTGTCACCTCCCCGCCGAACTTGCTAAAGTCGCCAGCGAGATATTGCAGCTTGTCACACAGCGGATGATTTACCGGGCGCGTTCCTGAACGGCCGGAAGAGGCTTCCGTACAGGGGACAATTGTAGGCGAGGCATCTTTGCTGATTACAGTTGCACGCAAAATGTTTCCATCACCGCCAAGGACTATTTCGATGTGAGCATTTTGTGCCGTGTGGCAAATGGGGAATAGGGGTATGGTATCATTCGGATCGCCGATCATAGCAGTGTTGTTTTCATAGGTCTGGTAAAGTTTCTCAATCCAGCTCATTTTTCAGCGCCTCCTCATTAAGGCCAATGGATTGGGGCGGATTGGGTATCATTTCGCGCACAAATTTCCGCATGGTGCATTCCTCAGAACGCATAAACTTGATGACCCCTCTGCGCATGACAGGCTTCCAGAACCGACTATGAAGACGATATTCCCCCGTTTCATCAGGTTTGCCGTCTTCATCCGTTTTCCCAGTTTCATCAGGATAATCAAATCCATGAAACATGATGCCGTAATCCAAGCGCTCAATGTCATCATAAGCGCCACTACCTTCTCCAAAAACGCACGGCTCGACATACCCCTGGCATTCTCGTGCGCCAAGAAAGATGTCCTGCCGTCCGCCTTTCTCGATCATCCTCTTTGCGATCTGGAAATGTTTCCCGTCGATTTGATCCGCCGTCATGTCTTTACGGAACTGATTCCAAACAAAGTGTGCCTTAACCTGATATTCGACATCAGAGAGATAGGTGTACATTGCCAAAGTATTTCCACCTCCATAATCCAGGGGCTTGACGCTTTTGGCTTCCGTTTTGATATGTTTCATTATTCGGACTTCATCGAGAATCCAGATGAGCGTGGGCTTCCAATACACAGATTTCAAAATCCCTTTTAATGCCTCGTAGGTGGGAATGTGGTAGGAACATTTCTCTCCCCCCATTCTGGTCACGGGGTCAGTGAATAGAGCATGCCGTCCTGTTACTTTGAATTCGACAAGGTTTTTCACGTCGGCCTCCTTATGCGTTCAACAATTCCATTGGCGAAACAGGCTCAAGGCTCACGCCGAAATCCTTGCTATAATACCGTGCATCCAAATGCCATATTCCACTTTCTTTGTGCGTATGAAACAGGGCATTTTCTTTATGTAGCTTTTCCATCATATAAGAGAAGATATTTACTGAGTATTGCTGTGCTACTTTCAAAAGAGCCGATTCTTCTTTCAAGGATAATTCTGTTGAAAGTTTTGCAATGATCGATTTCGCCTCTTCATTGTATGGGACGATAATTCCTTCTGTCGGCGCATCGACCACGCGGAAAAGTTCGCCCGCCGTCTTGAAAGATTGTCTCAAATACAAAGTGGGACTTCCGTGTTTTCTCTTGTGTTCGCCAACACTTTGCTGATTCGTTGAAAGCATGCACAGCAAGTCATCGTCTCGCCCCAGCTCTTTTCTGGAAATCCGATAGGTCATTTCGTGTGCCCGTTTGTAAAAATAATAACTATAAAAACGTTTGATGGCTTTATGACCGATCAAATCTTCATCGAAGTCGGCTGGGTTCTTTTTGTACTCGTCAAGTATTCGTAATGTCACATCTTGGGCGGTTCTGATTTCGGGTAATCTATCAAGGTTCTCGTTGTTCAGATTGATAATTTGGACTACTCCCAATCCTTCTCGGCCATTGCGGTTACAGCGCCCTGCCGCCTGTGCTATTGAATCCAGGCCGGCCAAACAACGAATTACCGCTCCGAAGTCAACGTCTACCCCGGCCTCAATCAACTGGGTGCTGACACAGACGATAGGCTTAGGATTCATTGGATCAAGGCAATCGATAACTTTCTCTAAAATCGTTTTCCGGTGTTTTGGACACATGTTTGTACTGAGGTGAAATACGTTTTCCGACAAGTCTCTACAGGATTCATACAAGCGTTTTGCGTTTGGCTTCGTATTTGTAACTACAAGCACGCTCCCCTTATCGTGCAAAAGCTTCCCCACACGCTCCGCGAGTTCCTCTTCCGTCCACCCTCCGCTTTTAAGGGAATTTTGCACATGCACCCTTTTCAATGTACGAAATAGCGGTGGGAAATCGACGATCTCCATGGCATCAGAATAGGTTACCGCACCCTTAGACGGATCAACTGCATGCAGGAGCGGTTGAGTCGCTGTACAAAAAACGATGGTCGAGGAACAGAGACGTGTCAAAAAATTAATTGCATTGTTAAACAGGTGAACGGTCTTGATGGGCAGCGTCTGGATCTCATCAAAAATGATGACCGATTTTGCCAACTGATGCATTCGACGCACACTGCGCGTCCCTCCACCGAAAAGCGTTTCGAGCAACTGCACAGATGTGGTGAAAACAATGGGTGCATCCCAGTTTTCGGACAAAATCCGATTTCGCCATGTGTCTTTTTCGGGCACCAAATTTGAATGATGCTCCAAAACGATTTCCTTGGAGATAACATCAAATATGTTTGCCACTTTCGAAGCGTTCTGATCAATAATCGAGGTGTACGGAAGGACGTAAATAATTCGGTCAAGTTTGTGTTGCTCTGCATGATGGAGGGCAAAACGGAGGCTGGAAAATGTTTTCCCGCCCCCCGTCGGAACCGTCAAGTAATAAAGCCCCTGTTTATCACTTGCCCGTTGCCTGCAGGACGATGAAATTTCGCTTCTTTTTTGATCGATTTTATTTTTTATTTCAAAAGATATTAGTTCAAAGCAATCGATCAGTTTTTGCCAGTCAGGATAATCTTCGAGATACCGCAAAGGTGCATCTTGGGGATTCTCGAAATCGGCGGTGCTTAACCGGTCAGCATCCACCAAGCTGCTGAAAAGGAAGCGGGCCAACAGCCCTTTCAAAAATGAACGTATCGGGTCACTGGGAAATTCATGGATCAAGTCTATTAATTTCCGGAATTGATCGTTTTTCGTTTTTGATATGATCAGCTCGCCTATGCGGGTCGAAACTGAATGGTCGATTTTTTCTTGCACCTCGTAATAATGCGTCGAGGCGGAATCCTTACTCAGTCGGGCCGAGAATTTATCTTCACCCGCGATATCGAATACATCGATTAAGCCGGAATGGTGAGAAAGCACACATAAAGATATTATTTCCGCCGCCAGCTTGTTAATTTTGACTTCATCCCTCAACGCCTCGTTAATCCATTGCGCGCCGGCAGTGGAATGATCGATTTTGCCTTTATATCTCTTCGGATCTACATAATTTTTATCTCCCGGACAAAGCAACCCAACAGCTGATTTTATGTAACATTGATATTCAAAACTGTATTTCCCCGCATCATGAAGCAGCCCTATCAACTCTCCGATCAGGTCCAAGCCTATCTTGCCCGCAAATTTCTTCGCAAACAGGGATGCTTCCACGGAGTGCGTTTCAACACTGTGGCAGACGGCATCAGCCTCACGGTAATGTGCCAAATAGAATGTTGGTCTCATCGATATTTGCTCTCCCTAGAGGACTCGCACCATATTCTTCAAAGCCGTTCCATGCGCTAAGGCCCCGGACGACGCTTAATTGTCAATAATCCGTGTAAATTCCAACATATTGGTTTCAATCCACGTCCGGGGCCGTTCTGGAATGAGAACCAGATAGAGAACGTCTCATTTCCTCTCGACAAAATAGGTGCTTACCGCTTACAATGGCAGAGAAGGTAATGGTGGATCCCGACAACGAGGTTGCACAGACCAAGTCACGGTTCATTTTTCCCTTCGATCCGGCCTCAACCTCGCGCCAACGAGGGTTTGGGCCTTTTCTATTGAGGGGTTTATTCACATTCCAAAAACCTTATACGCCAGGCGTGGGGAGCTGTCAAGCTTAAATGCCAACTTATTGGAAACTAAACGAATCGATCTGAGCTTAACTGCCTTTGGCCCTGTGAGAAATTTTAGCATTGTATTCGCTCACTCAGCAGCTCACCGGTGGGTCTTTTGAACATTGAAAACCGGTTCACACCATGCCTCCCACCCCCGAAAAGATGTTTCGACCGAGACCACTTACACTGCTCTGTCAGCCCTCACCCCCCAACAATCCTTTCCAAAAACTCCTCAAAAAGATCCGGATTGGCCTGTTTCATGATTCTGCGTACCTGCATCAGGTCGATGGTTTTGACGAATTTGAGATTTTTTCGCTTCTCGCAGGATCTCTACCCGTGTAGGTTATACGTAGACATGCGGTCGCCACAAGACTGCCTCGAACATCCCTTTTGCGGCTGAGAAAGTGGGCACAGGATAGGAAATGGGTGTCGATCCCGCGTCCGGCCTCGTAAACATCGCTGCTGCCCCCTCGACCTCAAATTGAACCTCATAAGGCGTAGCCAGGGTTAACCTCCCTTCTGATGGTTTGAATCTCCTGAGAATTGGCCCTAGCGGGACTATCTCAATAGACCGCCGGAGCGAAGGACTAATCAATAAAAAGTGAAATCTGTAAGGATGCAGCCTTCGCCCTGTGGCGGATAGCCGGTTTTGCGCTGTTTAATTCGATGTAGGATATTCTTGGATATGAAACCGTGACAAATGAATACTTCAGAGGCAAATCTATCACTATCGTGTCAGGAATAAAACCAAATGTTTGTCCGTCCGATTACGACACACAGGAAACGCTGATCGGCAAATTCGGGGACCTTGTTTCTCAGTCTTCACCGCTCACTCTTCACTGCGCCCCGCTTCCCACTCCCTGTTCTTTTTGCCGCTTCTATTGCCGCTTCTGCTTGCCGTTTCTCGTTGCCTTTTGGCAGAGCAAAAACCCTCGCGCTACGCTGTCGCCCGATCAGAATGCATCGCGGTATTTGACGAATCAGGGTGTCGAGGAATTGAGGAATCGAGGGACATCTTTTCACTGTTCAACGGAGGATAAGTTTGGAAGGGCGGAATTCCGTCCTGTTTCTGCTCACCTTTCCCCTGTATCTGCAGAAAATGGAATTAAAAGTATCAGTGATATCAGTGGGTTATTGGATTATAACCTGCATTTGCCCTGTATTTACAGGGACGGCCGCTATTTAGCAGTTAAATCGGTGAGTTGGGCGCAGCCCTTCCGGCTCTTTGAAAACTGTCTTAAATATGCCTCTTTTCCTATGATAGAAGAAACATTGTTTCGGGAGGGAGAGGCCGTCTTCTAATTGGAGTTTTGCACCCGTTTGACAACCTGGTCCAAGAATGATGATGAACTT
>Ga0187872_10001996_pt1 | contig 19081 bp, 15 predicted proteins | sample June2016WEW_16_4_FD_132973 | JGI IMG/M metagenome (GOLD analysis project Ga0187872, IMG submission 132973) | Peatland microbial communities from SPRUCE experiment site at the Marcell Experimental Forest, Minnesota, USA - June2016WEW_16_40 | ecosystem: Environmental > Terrestrial > Soil >...
AAGCCGTCGGCTACGAGCGCGACTACCTGCTCCTCGCGAGGCGTCAACAAAGACCCCCCATGTGAGTTGAAGACACGCAGAGTGGGCACCTCCGATAAAGCATCCACCGCGTAATTCATCTGCCGGCGGTTGATCCAAACCTCTCCCCGGAAAACGCAATGAATGCACTTGCAGAGCATGGGAAAAGGAGTGTGGGCAAAAAGGAAAATGCCCCTCGCGCCGGCGCGCAAGGCATTCACCACCTGTTCGCGGTCATCGCTCTCGACCAGCAGCACCGGAGCGACCTTCGGATACGAAACTCGCAACCAACGCAGCAGGCTACAATCGGCCAGGTGGTTCCCCGCAATCAAGACCACGTCGACGTGATTCGACTGCATGAAGTCGTGGAGAGCAGACGTCTCTAAAGCGACCGCGGAAACCTGAAAGTCCCGCCGACTTTTCAGGGCCCGCGTTAAGAGTTGAGACTGAATGGGACCCGAATCGGCGACCAGGACTTGCACTACTTCGGTCTCGACCGGCGCGATTCCCGTGGACTGCTTCGCGGAGTGCATGGTTTTCACGCTACCATCATGCCCAAACACGCAGGGACCGGATGTAGGCTTCGTCACACCCTGTTGGTGATGAATTCCGCGCTCCATATCTACTTTCGCAGGGCTACTCTTGTGCACGACTTTCGCATCAGGACTCTCCCACCCGGCGTGCGCCCGGGGGCCGGAAACCCAGCCCTGGCGGCCCAGTTGCTCATTTCATCACCTTTCCGATGGCTGGAACGTGCCCTGTACCGCGGTGGACAGTACTTTCCAAGTCCGCTATTTCCTGCGATTTCCGGTGATATTTGACACTCTCCGGCGAAAAGTGTATATAACGGAGCATGTCTCTTTTCAAAAGGGGAAATATTTGGTGGAGCAGGGTAATGATTGACGGTGAAGTCACCGTGCAATCCTTGAAGACCCGCAACAAAGCTGAGGCGCAGGCATTTGAAGCCTTATGGCGTGCGGATCACTTGCGGGGGGAACACGGTCTGCTGAAGCCCCCGACCCTATCCGCGTTCGCAACAAGGTTTCTGAACTACCAACCAGGGAAAGTCCGGCCCTCATCTTACACCGCATACATCTCTAGGTTCAAGAGTCTTCTTGACTATGGGCCCTTGGCGGAATGTACCCTCGATAGAATTGACGATGAGCTAATTGAAGCTTTCCGGAGATCGCAGCCGGTGAAGATTTCTACCGTCAACGCACGGCTAAGAACTCTCCGGCGTGCTTTGAGGTTGGCGCAAGAATGGGGGCTCATTCGCAAAGTGCCGAAGATTCGGATACCGACAGGGCAGGAACACCAACGGGAATACGTTCTCAGCGAAGCGGTGCTGCAACAGTTCTTAGACAGGGCACAGACGGAAATGCACCGGGCTTTGTGGGCGATTCTCTTCGACACCGGGCTCAGAATCGGTGAAGCCTGCTCGCTAACGTGGGCGGATATTGAAGGAACCCCGCCTGTCGCAGTTCATGTCCGGAAGGGAAAAACGAAGTACGCACGGCGAAGGGTGCCGGTTACAAAGCGAGCCTCAGATGTGCTGGAAAGCATTCGCCGCGGTTCGGGGCCGGTGTTCCATCGGCATGGCCGGGCTATTAACCAACCGTGGGCTAACCATCCCTTCACCGCGATCCGGAAAGAATTGGGGCTGCCCTCGGATTGCGTCCTACACTCGCTCAGGCATTCCTATCTGACGCGCCTTGGCAATGCCGGTGTGAGTCCCTTCGTTCTGCAACGGCTCGCCGGTCATTCCAATATCGCTCTGACGGCTAGATACTCGCATCCGGATGATGAGCAACTAGACCGGGCGATTGCGCTGCTGGATTGAGTTATCAACAACTTCCACCTACTCTCAATAGTTTGCGGCTGTCTCCCTATTAGAGAGAGAGAGACACTGATATTCACCCGGCTCCGCAGCGGGGCCGCGATCCATCGATTTGTGGCAAGTCTTGCATCCGCCCTCACTCTTGTGTTGTCAGCAACTTCCACCTACTCTCAACGACTTAGGGGGTGCGGATACCAACCACCATATATGAGGGGCATATTACCCCTAGAGGGCGCTTAGCCCTCCTGCCTCGGAAAGGCCGACCGCCCGCCCCCAAGCACGAGCCGCACGTTGATTGCCAACTATATTTTTTCATTAGGCAACCTTTGGCGTGAAACGTGCACAAATGAAGCCGTGGCGATTGCCAGCGGCTTCACGCAGCAGGCCCGTCATTCGCAGGTCGTTCTGTTTCGCCGGATTTCCGCGTACGTAGCCGAATCCCACGTGATTGACCTAAAGAAGATGTTGGATTCTCGCGATCTTCGCGAAGATCTTCACCTTCAGCCCGGCGACTTTATCTTTGTGCCACAAAGCCGGATATCAAAGATACGCAAGTATGTTCCGACCAACTCCATGAGCTGGTACATGAACCCATTGCAGTTTTAGCGGAAAGGAGTAGCAGCATTCACTGATTGCGTCTCCAAAATCTGGCGAGTTCCCATAAAGCCCGCCGGGTGTGATCGGCTTTGCTGTACGATCCATGTCCGCGGAATTGAAAGGAAACTCGCACACCCCTATCTCCCCCACGCCCCGCGAGCTTGCGGCCACGCTGTTCCGGCGTCCGCGACTCGTAGCCGTTTCTTTTGGGTTCGTATTGGTGGCGACGATGCTCTTCGTCGTCTTCTCGGCGCGATATGAGTCGCACTTCAAGGTTCTGCTGCGGCGGGGCCGCTTTGACCCCATCGTCTCTTCCCAGCCCCCCAGCGCCATGGATTTCACTCGTCCCGACATTACTGAGGAAGAACTCAATTCCGAAGTCGAACTCCTGCGCGACGAAGATCTCCTGAAGCAAGTTGTGCAGATGGCGGGACTTGTTCCAGCAGACACACCGGACTCCGAGCGCCCAGCCGAGATCGAACATGCCGTTCGCAAGCTGGCGCGCCGCTTGGATGTCGAAGCTCTGAAAAAGTCGAACCTTATCCAAGTCAGCTACAAGGACACCAGTCCGGAACGAGCCGCTCGCGTTCTCTCAGCGCTTTCTACCCTCTACGTGCATAAGCACACGAATCTCCAGCGGCCCCCGGGGGAGATCCAGTTTTTCGACCAGCAAACGGCGGAATACGAAAAGAGACTGCATCAGTCCGAAGCCGAACTCGTGCACTTTACTCGTGCTCGGGGCGTGGTTTCGGCGGCGCTGGAACGCGATATCGCGCTGCAGAAGCTAGGCGAAGCGGACGCGGCGTACCGCCAGATCGACCAGGATCGTGTCGAGACCGAGCGCCGGATTTCGTCGCTGCGCGAACAGCTCAAGTCGTTTCCTTCTCGGTCGGTCACCCTCAAGCGCTGGGCCGATAATCCGGAGGTTCTCGAAAAAATGAAAACGCACCTGCTGGAGCTCCTGCTCAAGCGCACCGAGCTTCTCAGCCGCTTTGAACCGTCCTACCGGCTGGTGCAAGAAGTTGAACAGGAAATCGCGGAAACTCGCGCGTCGATTGCCGCCGAAGCGCTCACCCCGGTACGCGACGAAACCACCGACAAGGATCCGAACTATGAGTGGGCCCGCATGGAAATGGAGAAGGCCAAGGTGCAGTGGGACGGCCTGCGGGCACGGCAATCCGACGCTTCCACCCAGGTCGCATCCCTGCGCACATTTGCCCAGCAGATGCAATCCGACTCCGTGGATCAACAGGATCTGATGCGCGCCGCCAAGGCTGAGGAAGACAACTACCTGCTCTGCCTTCGCAAGCGCGAGGAAGCGCGCATCGGCGACGCGCTCGACGAGCGTCGCATCCTTAATGTGGCCATCGTGGAGCCACCCGTAGCCCCGGCCCTAGCCGTGCACTCCTTGCTCCTTTATTTCCTGCTCGCTTTTGGACTGGCCATGGCGTTCAGCGACGGCATCGCCTTTACGACGGAGTACTTTGACCCGACGATTCGCACGCCCGACGAAGCTTACGGCCTACTGGAAGTACCGGTGCTGGCCTGGCTGCCGGCGCCTGAGCCCGGGGTTCTGCGTCCTTTTATTTCTCGGATCGGCCGGCCCAAGGTGGTGGTCCAGTGAACACTCTCCGTGAGCTTCTTGCCGAAACACCATCTGCCGCTGAGCAGCCGCGCGTAACTCCGATTCGCGAGCAAGTCCGGCGCAAAGCAGTTTCTCCGACAGCCTCGGTTCACGATGATCAGATCCATGCGCTGGTTCAGCAACTTTTCTTCCGGCATGAATCGAAGCCGGTGCGGCACGTCGGATTTGCCGCGGTCGAACCGTCAACTGAGACTGCGACACTATGCCTCAAGGCGGCCAGAGCTCTGGCGGAAGAAAACAGGTACGACGTCGGGCTGATCGACGCCCACCCGGACTCGGTCCTTCTGCAGAATCAACTGCAGATTCCGCCCCCCCACCGCGCGGAGGCTACCTGGCCGATCGGACCACGTCTCTGTATGGTTCCTCGCCAGAGCTGGCTGCCGCAAGCCTGCGGCAAGCGGATCACCGACCAGAACTTAGCGCGGCTCCGCGAACTCACGACGGAGTTCGACTTTTCCATTCTGTGGTGCGCTCCGGTCTCCTGGCTCACGGCGAGCATTGGCCAGGCCTGCGACGGCCTCGTGCTGGTGCTGACCGCCAACAAAACAAGACGCCTCGTCGCCGCTCAAATCAAGGATCAGCTGAGCAAGGCGCAAGTTCCTCTGCTCGGAACCGTCCTCGCGGAACGTCGTTTTCCTGTGCCGCAAGGCCTATACCGGAGTTTGTGAATCCTATGAGCGAATTGACCACAAATCGACTATGGGACACCGTACCCAAAGATTGCCCCTCGCAGTATGCCCGCATGATTCTTGGGACTTCTGCAAAACCGCCTTCCAGGTTCGCGCCGACGGCCAACGCCACCTCCACACGTCCTGTCAACGCGATTGACGAAACCACCACGAGACGCACTCAGGCGCGAACGCTAACTCAACTACTCCTGCCGCAAACTACCGTTGATCGATTCACGCTTTGTGAATTGGTGGCAGCCGATTTGATCGTTCTCGTGGTCGTGTGCGGCGCGTCATCGCTGTTCTCTCCCGCTTGGGGCCTACCGTGGGCTTATCTGCCTATTTTTGCTGCTCTGGTAACGCTCTTCGGCTTCGGTGAGGGGCTCTACAAACGCGCCGGGGATCCGTCTCCCGCCGGAATCGTCCCAACCCTGGCGAGGGCAACCCTGTTCGCGATCGGGCTGGTCTTCATCGCTGCTTGGGACGGAATACGTCCTCTCGCCGCCTCCAGAATATTTGCCAGCAGCCTGGCCGGCCTCGTGCTGTGGCGCCGGTTGAGGCAGTTTGTATGGAAGCGGCGGCGCCGCGAAACAGAATCGCGCAAGATCCTCATCATTGGCGGGGGGCCGGTCGCTCGCTCCATCGCCCGCGCACTGCGCAATGATCCTCTCCGCCGTGCAACCGTCTGCGGCTTCGTGGATGACGACCTGCCTCTCTCCCCGGCGGTATCGGGGCGAATCGCAGACCTGGACTGGCTCGCTCGAGCCGAATTCATCGATGAGGTCATCCTCGCTCTCCCCGGTCAACCCGACCAGACGCGTAAAGCTGCCGAGGTCGCGTTCCGTAACCACCTGGACATTCGTGCCGTACCCGATCTGCCCCCGGGTCCGTGGCCCGACTCAGGCATCGATCGCATCGGAGAAGTGCCGGTCATCATGCTTCATCGCGAGCCATTACCGAGCGCCGCTTTGTTTCTGAAGCGTTTGCTGGATGTCACCGGTGCGACGTTCGGTCTGGTGTTGGCCGGTCCTCTAATGGCGATCGTGGCCCTGCTTATCCGGCTGGACTCGCCCGGTCCGGCCATCTACTCGGCGGAACGTACCGGCGCCAAAGGCCGCCGCTTCCGTTGCTACAAGTTTCGCTCCATGGTGACCGACGCCGAACACCTCAAGGAAGACTTGCGCGCTCACAACCAGAGACAAGGCCCGATCTTCAAAATCGACGACGACCCCAGAATCACCCGCATCGGCCGTATCATTCGCCGCTACAGCCTCGACGAACTGCCTCAGCTCTGGAACGTGCTGCGCGGGGAGATGAGCCTGGTTGGACCGCGGCCTCATCCGATCGACGAAGTCAACCATTACGAACTTCACCAGTTCCGGCGCCTTGACGTAAAACCCGGCATCACGGGTCTGTGGCAGATTACGGCGCGCGACTGTCCGTCGTTCGAACTCAACATGCACCTTGATCTCACCTACATCGAGAACTGGAGTCTGCGCCTGGACCTGCGCATCCTCGCCAGCACAGTTCGCGTGCTGTTCGCGCCGGAAGGAGCCTGACTCTCGCCATGAGCAGCCGCGCCCTAGCTTTAACCCGGGACAGTGACGACAACCCGCTTTGGCGCGCTGCCGGTCTGCTGCTTCGCCCCCTTCACCTGGGATTGGCTTTTCCCTCGATCCTTTACGTGGCCGCGATGACCGTTTTCCTGTTTCGTCCCCCAGACCTTTTTTCTTTTTACGCCGACCGAATCGCGTTCGGCATCCTGGTCTTCTTCGTTGCTCTGCGTACTATGGCGCTCCGCGAAAAGGTCCCGTTCTTTGCTGGACTCAGTTTGCCTATGCTCAGTCTCACGGCGCTCGCCGTGTTCCGCGCGCTTCGGGAACCGTTCGACGCACAAACCTGGAGCATTATCGCCAGCAAGTACATTGTCCCCTTTGCGCTGTTTCACCTCGCTGCGCTGATCTTTCGAGGCGCATCGCAACGAAGACACTTCGAAATCTTCGCGATCTTTGCGCTCGCCTACCTCGTGTTCATTGCCGTTGCCTTCCTCGCGGACGCCCGCTCGCTCATCTTTCCGCGTTTCATTCTTGACGAAAGCCTTGGTTTTCATGTGGACCGCGCTCGCGGCCCATTTCTCCAGGCGGTGGCCAATGGCGTTTCATTAAACATCCTTGGGATTCTTGTCGTTGCGCTTCTGCAAAAGCGCCGAGCCGTAGTCTGGCTGCTGTGGCTGGTTCTGCCCCTGGCCGTGCTCGCCACCATGACGCGCGCCGTTTGGATCTCGTTCGCCGTCTCCACCATCGTTCTCGGATTCCGTCTGGTCGAACGCCGTCTGCAAGCGGGGTGCACCTTGTTGACTGTTGCGGGGCTGATGGTTGGCCTGGCAATCGGCCTCAGCAACCATTCGCTGAAGACTGCTCTTTGGGACCGCACCGGAGAACGCGGTCCGGTGGAGGCGCGCCTGGCCGTGTACGACGCCGGCTGGGCGATGTTCCGGGAGCGGCCGTTCACCGGTTGGGCTGCCGGTGGTATGTATGCCGAGCTTGCCCGTCGCATGGAGGGCTATCATCTCCGCACCTTCTACGTGCACAACACCTACCTCGCCTTGCTGGTTGAATTCGGTGCGCCGGGGTTGGCCCTGTACGGCATTCTTTTCTTCAACCTCTTCCGGGTCTCGTGGCACCGTCCGCCCGGTGAGTCGGGCCCCGTCGCTTCCCTGCGCAAGGTCTGGCCAATCTTGCTCAGCGTTTATCTCTTCAACGCCTTCTTCGTCGACATGGCGTACCAGTTTGTCATTGGACTCATGTTCACCGTTGCCGGGATGCTCTGCGCGTCCGAGGAGTCCATCGTATGACCACCATCGCCTACATCGCCAATGAGTTTCCTTCGCCCCTCGAACCTTACGTGATCGATGAAATCACAGAACTGCGCCGCCGCGGGGCGCAAGTGATCTGCTGCAGCGGCAAACGCGTCTCGCCGGAGGATCTCAGCATGGAGGAGCGCGCTTTCTGGAAAGAGACGCGCTTTTTTCAGCCGCTCTCCGACGATGAGCTTGTACGGGCAGTGCGCCGGCTCGCCTCCGATCGTCACAACCTCTGGCAGTTGTTGCGGCCCCTGCTGCGGGAGCGCGGAGTTTCCCCGGGCCGCCGCATTCGCGCGCTAGGCCACACGGTGATGGGCGCCGCACTGGCAGAAGAACTGGCGCCACTCGATGTCGAGCACATCCACGCTCATCACGGATACTTCGCCTCATGGGTGGCCTTAGCCGCTGCCCGTCTGCTCGGAATCGGCTTCAGCTTCACTCTGCACGGCTCCGATCTGCTGCAACGCGCGGATCTGCTCTCGCCCAAGCTGCGTGCTTGCCAGTTCTGTGTAACGATCTCCGACTTCAACCGACAGTACATTCTCCGCAACTACCCTTCCACGCCCTCGGAGAAAGTCATCGTGCAACGTCTTGGGGTTGATCGCGTGCTTTCCTGGCCCACACCCGCCAGCGCAGCCGAGGCAGACCACCGGCGGTTCTGTCTCCTCTCCGTCGGACGCCTGCATCGAGTGAAGGACTATCGCTTTCTCATCCAGGCCTGCGCCGCGCTTCGCGACCAAGGTCTCGACTTCCTCTGCTGGATCGTCGGCGAGGGACCGGAGCGCCCGGCTCTCGAAAGCCAGATTATGGCGTTGGGGCTCCAAGGGCGTGTTTATCTGATCGGTCACGTGCCTCGCACCGACCTTCCCAGCTACTACCGCTACGCCGACCTGGTCGTCATGACCAGCAAGAGCGAAGGAATCCCGGTGGTCCTCATGGAGGCCATGGCTCACGAAAAACTCGTGCTGGCTCCTGCCATCACCGGGATTCCCGAACTGGTCGAGCACCAGCGCACTGGATTTCTTTACCAACCTGGCTCTTTGCCCGATTTCGTCAGCGCCGTCAGCTGGATTCAGGGCCACAAAGCTTCCCTGGCCGGAATCCAGCGCGCGGCCGCGGCCAGCATCGCCGCTTCCTATAATCGCCAGCGAAATCTGCGCGCTTTTGCGGAGCAATTCCTGGCCCGCATTTCCCAATCGGAGGGTGACCATGCGCATCCTGTATTGCAACAAATACGACTATCCGTTTAGCGGCACTGAAGCGTACCTCTTCGACCTCATCCACCGGATGGATGGGCGTGGCCATTGAAACCGCTCTGTTCAGCATGGACCACGGCCATACTTCCGCTTTCACCGGCCGCAGTTATCGCATTCCGCATCTTGACTTCAAGGATCCAAACGCCGGCTTCCTGAAGAAGGTTAAGATGGCGGCGCACACCCTCTATTCACCATCGGCCCGGCGCGCCATGCGCAGTTGTCTGGCTGATTTTTCACCCGATCTGGCGCACGTTCGCGGAATCTACCACCACTTGTCGCCCTCGATTCTTTGGGAACTGAAGCACCAGGGGATCCCCGTGCTCTACCACCTGAACGATTTCAAGATTTTGTGCCCAACCTACAATTTTGTCGCCGATGCCCGCCCCTGCGAACTCTGCAGTCACGGCGCTTTCCACCACGCCGCCACGAAGGGTTGCTATACCGGCCCGCGTTCCAGCGCGGTGGTTCTTGCCGCCGAAGCATACCTGCACAAATGGTTGCGAACTTACGAACGCTGCGTGGACATGTTCCTGGCTCCTAGCGATTTCGTGCGCAACAAGTTGATCGCCAGCGGCTTCCCTGCGCAACGCATCGAAGTCCTGCCCCACTTCCAGGCTCTGCCCGGCGACGAGCAACTCAGCTCCTACGAAGGGTACCTGCTCTACTTCGGCCGGCTCTCTCCAGAGAAAGGCGTCTATGAACTCTTGCGCGCCATGATGCGGCTGCCACACATTCCTCTCGTTATCGCAGGAGACGGTCCGGAGCGTCCCCGCCTCGAGGCGCTGGCGCGAGAATTGAACTTGAACCAAGTCCTGTTCGCGGGCATGATCCATGGCAAGGAACTCCAGAAACTCATCGCCGGTTGCAGCTTCTCCGTGTTTCCGTCCCATGCCTACGAGACCTTGGGGAAATCCATTCTGGAGTCCTATGCCTGGGGACGGCCCGTCATCGCCTCCGATCTGGGTTCGCGCCGCGAACTCGTCCAACATGGCGTCACCGGCCTCCTTTATTCCGACGGGGACCGCGAACAGCTCGCTCATTCCATCGGATTTCTGTTTGACCGCCCCGATCTGATCGAGAAGATGGGCGCCGCAGCTCGCAGTCGCGTGAAAGCAAACCACGACCCCGATCAACACATGGAGAAGCTACTCGAACTCTATTACCGGCTCACATCCGCCAAAAAGCTTCTGTCCTTCCCCGCCGCACCGCAGCCCCCTCGCCCGCGCCGCAGCGTCCGTGTCGCGTTCATCGGGGGTCGCGGCGTGGTCTCCAAGTACAGCGGCATCGAATCCTATTACGAGCAGGCGGGCCACGAACTGGCCCGCCTGGGGCACGAAGTCACCGTATATTGCCGCAGCTATTTCACTCCTCCCATGGACACGCACAACGGCATGCGCGTGCGACGGTTGCCGACCATCCGCTCCAAGCATCTGGAAACTGTCGTCCACACTCTGTTGAGCACAGCGCATGCCATGACGTCGGACTACGATGTCATCCATTACCACTGCCTGGGACCGGCGTTGTTTTCTTTTCTTCCGCGGCTAGCCGGTAAGAAGACCGTCGTCACCGTGCAGGGTCTCGACTGGCAGCGCGGCAAGTGGGGCCGGATCGCGTCGCGCGTGCTGCGCTGGGGAGAAGCGGCTGCCGTTTCCTCGCCCGATGCCACCATGGTCGTCTCGCGCACCCTGCAGCAGCACTACCGCCAACAGTACAAGCGCGATACCATCTACGTCCCGAACGGAGCCACGGTGGCGCCCTGGCGACTCCCCCGTAAATTGATCGAGTGGGATCTCCTCGCGGACAACTACGTCCTTTTCTTAGGCAGGTTTTCGCCGGAAAAAAACTGCCATCTGCTGATCAATGCTTTCGAAAACCTCCACACCGGCATGAAACTGGTACTGGCCGGAGGATCGAGTCACTCCGATGCCTACGCCGAGAGCTTGCGCCGCCACGAATCCGACCAGATCCGTTTCCTTCCCTGGGTCTCGGGAAGCGATCTCGAAGAGCTTCTCTCCCATGCCGCTCTGTTCGTGCTTCCGTCGGAACTTGAGGGCTTGTCCCTGGCACTTCTCGATGCCATGGCGGCCGGTGTCTGCGTGCTGACCAGCGACATTCCGGAAAATAATGAAGTGGTCGATGGCGCCGGCTTCACCTTCCATCGCGGCGACCAGGCAGATCTGGAGCGTATGCTCGACTTGCTCATCCACAATCCCGAACTTCGCCGTCAATCCGCAACCCGGGAACGCGAGCGGATCCAGGGCCAGTATCTCTGGCCCACAATCGCCCGCTCTATCGAAAACGCCTATTACAACGTGCTGGGCTGGAGCTCGAGCGAGCGCGTGCCGAGTGAGCAGATCCAGGTCCGCAGTTCTGCAGTCCGGTAGCGCCGCTGGATCAAGCCCTGGCCGTCTGGCCCCAACCAGACCCTAACCCGTACCCGCCTGATCTGGATACCCGCCACCGAAGCTGGGCACGACTTCGCGCCCGGCTGTGATTATGATTAGAATCGGAATGCGGCGTCTTGCACGATGCCGTCTACCCAACATGGAAGACCTCATCCTCGTCACCGGCGGCGCTGGCTTCATTGGCTCGAACTTCATTCTCCAATGGATTGCCTCGGAACGCGCGCGCGTCCTGAATCTCGATAAGCTGACATACGCGGGCAATCTCAACAACCTGCGCGCCGTCGAGGCCCACCCGCGCTATTGCTTCGGGCAGGGCGACATCGTCGATCGCGAGCTATTGCGAAACTTGCTGCGGAGCGAACAACCGCGTGCCATCGTTCATTTCGCCGCCGAGAGCCACGTTGACCGCTCCATCCACGGCCCTGATGATTTCGTCCGCACCAACGTCAACGGCACATTCAACCTGCTCGAAGAAGCGCGCGCCTACTGGTCGGAGCTTCCGGAACTCGATCGCGCCTCGTTCCGTTTCCTGCACGTTTCCACCGATGAAGTCTACGGTTCGCTCGGCCCCAACGACCCGGCCTTCAGCGAGAACACTCCTTACGCTCCCAACAGCCCGTACTCCGCGTCCAAGGCGGCTTCCGATCATCTGGTCCGCGCCTATCACCATACCTACGGCCTGCCCGCACTGACCACGAACTGCTCCAACAATTACGGGCCCCACCAGTTTCCCGAAAAACTGATCCCGCTCATGATCCTGAATGCGTGCGCCGGCAAGCCGCTCCCGGTGTATGGTGACGGCGAAAACGTTCGCGACTGGCTCTACGTCGAGGATCACTGCCGCGCCATTCGCGCCGTGCTCTCCCACGGCCGCGTCGGAGAAACCTACAACATCGGCGGGCGAAGCGAAAAAAAGAACCTGGAGATTATCGGAGCCATTTGCCAACTGCTGGACGAACTGCGCCCGAACGACCCCGCAGTTCCACACAACAAGCTCGTCACTTTCGTCAAAGACCGCCCCGGCCACGACCTCCGCTACGCGATGGATACGCGCAAAATCGAGCGCGAACTGAACTGGCACCCGCTGGAGACGTTTGAGAGCGGCATACGCAAAACCGTCTACTGGTATCTTGAACACGAAGGCTGGGTCCGTGATGTCACCAGCGGCAGCTATCGTCAATGGATGGCGAAACATTACGCCACCGAGCCCTGAGACGGAAAGCTGAGACTGAAACTCGACATGACCAAAACAGCGCAACCAAATTACAAAGGCATCATTCTCGCGGGCGGATCGGGCACGCGCCTCTATCCCGTCACCCACGTACTTCCAAAGAGCCTGCTGCCGGTGTACGACAAGCCGATGGTGTACTACCCGCTCTCCACGCTGATGCTGGCCGGCATCCGCGACATTCTGCTCATCTCGACGCCCGAGGATCTGCCCCGCTTTCAGCACTTGCTCGGCGATGGCTCCCGCTACGGCGTCCATTTCCAGTACGCGCTTCAACCGAAGCCCGAAGGCATTGCCCAGGCATTTCTGATCGGCAAGGAATTTATCGGCTCCAGCGGTTGTGCGCTCGTGCTCGGCGACAACATTTTCTACGGACACGACCTCGTCAAAGAATTGCGCGCTGCTACGCTCCAGCACAAAGGCGCCCGCGTTTTTGCGTACCCCGTTCATGACCCCGAGCGCTACGGCGTCGTCGAGTTCGATCTGCATGGAAAGGCGCTCAGCATTGAAGAGAAACCGAAGCAGCCGAAATCCCGTTACGCCGTCACCGGACTTTATTTTTACGATCGTCAGGTCGTCGAAATTGCCGCGAGTCTCAAGCCTTCCAAGCGCGGCGAACTTGAAATCACCGACGTCAACCGCGTATATCTCGAGCGCAACCAACTCAACGTCTGCGTGATGGGACGAGGCACGGCATGGCTCGACACGGGCACGCAAGAGGCCTTAATGGAAGCCTCTTTATTCATCCAGACCCTGCAGAAGCGGCAGGGCCTCATGGTCGCCTGCCCCGAGGAAATCGCCTATCGCTCCGGCTACATCACCGCCGCGCAACTGGAAGCGCTGGCGCAGCCGATGCGCAACAATGGATACGGCGCCTACCTCCTGCAACTGCTGCGTGAGCGCGTCTTCTAATTTGGAGAGTAGTTTGCGTGATCGTCCGATTTAGACAGTCCAATTAAGATCGCCCAATTAAGATCTGCCGATGAAGACCGTCCGATGAAAAAAATCGCCACCAGCCTCCCCGGACTTCTACTCCTCAAACCGCTTGTGTTCGGCGACGACCGCGGCTTCTTTCTGGAAAGCTACAACCAGCGCACGTTTGCCGAGCTCGGCATTCCAGAGCCATTCGTACAGGACAATCATTCCTATTCCGAGAAAAATGTTATCCGCGGCTTGCACTACCAGATTTACCAGCCCCAGGGAAAACTCGTGCGCGCCATCACCGGCGAGATTCTTGATGTCGCGCTCGACCTCCGCCGCACCTCTCCCACCTTCGGAAAATGGGAATCCTTCAAACTTTCAGGCGAGAACAAACACATTTTATGGATTCCGCGCGGATTTGCTCACGGCTTCCGAGTCATGTCCCAGACCGCCCATGTTCTGTACAAGACCACGGACTTTTATGCACCCGAGCACGAACGCACAGTGGCGTGGAATGATCCTGCGTTAAACATCGCGTGGCAACTCGACGGCGAACCGATCATCTCTGCAAAAGACCAGCGTGGTGTGTCCTTCCAGCAAGCTGAAAAATTTGAGTAGCACCGCGTCAATTCAGCCGGAACTCGACCGCAATCGTGGTTTCAACTTCAACCGCCTTGCCGCTGGATAGGTACGGCTCGAATTTCCAGGACTGCACCGCCTCCGTCGCCGACTGCACCAGCAGATCGGGTCCGGACACCGGCCGCAAGCGTTTCACGCTGCCATCCGGCGCAATCACAGCATCCAGCACTACCAGTCCTTCGGTCCCCGCCCTTCGCGCAGCCTCCGGATAAACCGGCTCCGCCTTCGTAACAATCCGCTTCTCCATGGTTTCGGGAGAGACTCGCAACCCCGACTCCCCAACCGGCCCCCGCTTTTCCAGTTCGTTCCAGGACCTCTGCCACTGCCACCATCCCAGACCGCCCAGAGCCAGCATGCAGGCGATCAGCGCATAAAATCCGCGCCGCCCGATGCGAACTCTGCGCCTTGGCTTAGCAGCCAGTTCCCCGACGACCACGGGCGCTTCCGTCTTTGCAGCTACGCTTTTCTCTTCTTTTTTGAAATCTTTGAAATCCACCGGCGGCAGAGCAGAGCGGTAAACCCAATACCGAATCATCTCCCGCTGCTCCACCGACAACCCCACAAACTCAAGCCCGCAACGGAGCCGTGACTGATAACGAACCAGCGCGCGCGCCCGAACCGGCACGCCAACATTCGGCAGCCGCAGTTCGACCGCGACCTGTTGGCCCGCAGCCAGTTCTCCGGCCACCACCGCGCCCACACCGGTTTCGCTGAGGTCGGTGCAACGCCCAGGCAAGTTTTCGGGGACCCCGGATCGCAATGCGATCAAGTCCAGAGGTACGTTGATGGGGTGCCGGGGAAAAACGCGCTGTAGCGTTTCTTCGAACGCCGGCGCTGGAGCTGCACTCATCAGACTGCCTCCGCAGGATCGAAAATCTTTGTCATGCGGCTGGAATCAACGACGAATGCGGCGCTTGAGAGAATCGTTCCACCGATTATATCGGAAACGCTGGAATAGTTTTCCTCAGCCTCGGACTTTCATCATTTACTGTCTCGATGCGTTTCCCTACTCCATGTCCCGCCAGTTTGGCCCTACTCCGACTTCCACCAGCAGCGGGACCTCGAGCGAATGCGCTTCCTCCATGTGCTCCCGCACCAGCGGCTTCATTGCCTCCACTTCGCTCTCTGGCACTTCGAACACAAGTTCATCGTGCACCTGCAAAGTCATCCGTGACCTCAGCCCGCGCTTCCGGATTTCCTCATCAATGCGGATCATCGCCAGCTTGATCAGGTCCGCGGCCGTTCCCTGCAGCGGAGTGTTCACCGCCGTGCGCTCCGCAAATCCGCGCTGGGTGGCGTTCTTGCTGTTGATGTCGGGAATCGGCCGAATGCGCCCGAACAGCGTCTTCACTTTCTGATCGCGCCTCGTCTGCTCAATCGTTGCATCAATGAACGCCCGCACTCCCGCGTATTTCTCGAAATACGCATCAATGAATTTCCTAGCCTCACCCGGCTCAATACCCAACTGCTGCGACAGCCCAAACGCCGACAAACCGTAGACAATCCCGAAGTTCACCACCTTCGCCTGCCGCCGGTGATCCGGCGTCACCATCAGCGGCGGCACGCCAAACAGCTGCGACGCGGTCAGCGTGTGAATGTCATCACCGCGCCGAAACGCCTCCAACAGCAGTTTGTCTTTCGAATAATGTGCCAGCAGCCGCAGTTCGATCTGCGAATAATCCGCCGCCAACAGCACGTGTCCCGGCTCGGCGATAAACGCCGCCCGAATCTCTCGCCCAAGTTCCGTGCGAATCGGAATATTCTGCAGGTTCGGATTCGTCGAAGACAGCCTCCCCGTCGCAGTCCCCGTCTGCCCGAAAGTCGTATGCACGCGGCCGCTCTGGCTGCGAATGAGCGCAGGCAAAGCATCTACATAAGTCGACTTCAACTTCGTCAGTTGCCGGTACTCCAGCACCAGTCGCGGAACTTCGTGATCAGCAGCCAGCCCTTCCAATACATCCACCGCCGTCGAAATCTTCTTCCCTTTGCCGTATTTCACCGGCATCGGCAGGGCCAGCTTGTTGAACAGCACATCGCCCAGTTGCTTCGGCGAATTGATGTTGAACTCCAAGCCGCAACGCTCATAGATGTCTCGCGCTTTAGCTTCAGCCTCGCGCTGCAACTTCACCGACATCTGCCCCAGCGCCGCCGGATCAATCTTTACTCCCGCGTCTTCCATGCGCGTCAGCACGGGGACCAGCGGTGCATCGATATCCTCGTACACCGAGGTCAATCCCTGGTCGTCGACTTCTTTGCGGAGCACGCTCCCTAGCCTGCCCGTTACATCCGCCGCTTCCGCCAGGTTGCCGCTCAGCTTCAAATTGAATCTCCGCAGCGCAACCTCCGGCAACGAATGCGACGAGTAGGTCGGATCGAGCAAGTAGGAATACAGCATCGGATCGTGCCTCACTCCGGCCAGCGCAATTCCCGCTTCAGAAAACTGCTCTGAAAAATAGTGCAGCGCCAACTTGAGATCGTGAACTGTCTTCGGCACAGCGGCATCTTCGAGCACCTTTCTCACTCGATCGGCGAGCGCTTTGTCTTCCAGCACGACCATCGCCCCAGCCCCCGGCGCATTCGAGACGGCAATGCGCGTTACACCGGCACTCTGATCCTCCGCATCGGTGGGCTGCAAAGCCAGAAAGCCCGACTGTGCAGGCTGCGGCTCCTCGTCTTCCGCTTCAATGCTCTCGGTGTGCTCGGTCGGAATTGCCAGCGCGAGGGGCGCGCTCTCGCCCAAGCCTCGCAGATAATCTTCGAACTCAGCCTTCGACTTGATCTCCCGGTAGTCGCCCTCCTTCACTTCAACCACGGGAAGCAGTTCTTTCAGCAACGAAGTAAATTCGAGTTCGGCAAACAGCGCGCGCAGAGATTCAACGTCGGGCTGGCCCGCTTTCATCGCGGCAACATCCAACTCGACCGCCACGTCGGTATCAATCGTCACCAGCTGTTTGCTGTGCAGGATGTTGTCGCGATTGTTCTGTAGCGATTCCCGATACGTCTTCTTCTCCACCTCAGCCGCATGTTCCAGCGCCTGTTCCACGCTTCCAAAGCGTTGAATGAGTTCCACCGACCCCTTGTCGCCGATCCCCGGCGCCCCCGGAATGTTGTCCACCGCGTCGCCGCGCAGCGCCATCACATCCACCACCTTCGACGGCGGCACTCCGAGAATTTCCGCAACCTTCGCCGCGTCGCAAATCAGGTTGTCCTTCGGAGGATTCAGCACCTGCACCTTGTCGTTAACCAACTGCAGCATGTCTTTGTCGCTCGACACCACAAACACCGGATACGATTCCGCCGCCGCTTTCCGCGCCAGCGTTCCGATCACATCGTCGGCTTCGTAACCTTCGAGCTGCAAAATTGGGATGCGATACCCCTCCAGCGCCCGCCGAATGTGCGGAATCTGTTGCGCCAGGTCCGGCGGCATCTCGGCGCGGTTCGCCTTGTAGCCGCCATACTCCGCTTCTTTGAAGGTCTGCGTCTTGATATCGAATTTGCGGATCGTCGTAATCGCTTCCGCCTGCCGATTGCGGATCGTCGGCGCGCCCACATCAAACACTGCTGCCAGATACTCGGGCGAAAAATCCTCCCGCAGCTTCCGCAGCATGTTGACGAACACATAAGTCGCCGCCGTCGGAACCCCCGTCTTCGTGGACATCGGCCGCTGCCGCGCCATCGCGTGATAGGCGCGAAAAATGAACGACATCGTATCGATCAGGAAAATCCGGCCCTTGCCATGAGCGGAAGCGGGCAGAGGCTCAGGCGCGGCACTCACTTGCGACGGCGATTTCTTTTTGGCAGGCAACCGGCCAAGTTTAACAGCTGTTAACCACAGGGAGCACAGGGACACGGGGGAAGCGCGTGTCTCGAGATCAATTTGATAGTCGGTTGAAAAAGAAGTCCCCTGTGTCCCTCTGTGCCCCCTGTGGGTAAGACCTTTGGAGGCCGGACCGCACCCGAAGCCGAGCGTGATGATCGAACAGCGAACGACGTCCTTCCAAATCTCGGGCAATCGCGTATGATATGAAGTTTTCGGCTCCCGACCCGCCGGGTGCTGAATCCTGCGTGCTGCATGCTCCCATTCAAGCTCGTCTACAGCGACGACTATTACCTGCCCATCGGCTCCCATGTCTTTCCCGCCGAAAAATACAAGTGCATTCATGACCGGCTGCTCGCGTCCGGAATTGCGGCGCCTTCCGATTTTGTCACTCCTCGTCCGGCAACCGACCAGGACGTGCTGCTCGTGCACACTCCGCAGTACGTCGAGAAATTGAAGGCGGGCACGCTCAGCGCGCGCGAAGAGTTAGAGCTCGAAGTCCCGTACTCGCCGGAGTTGGTGCGCGCCTTCTGGCTCGCCGCGGGCGGTTCCATGCTGGCCGCCGATCATGCCCTCAAGGATGGTCTGGCGATCAGCATCGGCGGAGGATTCCATCACGCGTTCCCCGATCACGGCGAAGGCTTCTGCATGATCCACGACGTGGCCATCGCCATCCGCCGCATGCAGCGTGACGACAAGATTCGCACCGCGATGACCGTCGATTGCGACGTCCATCAGGGCAATGGCACCGCCGTGATTTTTGCCGGCACGCGTGTCCCCAGCGAGCCGCTGCCATCAGTGCCCACCTTCACGATGAACCCACCGCGCCCGGCTGAAACAAGAATGCACAGCGCCCGCGCCGGGGACGTCTTCACCATCTCGCTCCATCAGCAAAACAACTACCCGGTGTTTAAGCCCCCTTCGTCGCTTGACCTGAATTTGCCCGACGGGATCGGCGACGCCGAATATCTGGCGTGCGTCGGCGACGCGCTCAGTTTGGGATTGGGCATGTTCAAGCCGGAACTCATCTGTTACCTCGCCGGAGCCGATCCTTATCGCGAAGATCAGCTCGGCGGATTGTCGTTGACGATTGAGGGATTGAAGGAGCGAGATGCTCTCGTGTTCCGAATCGCCAAGGCCGAGCGCATCCCCGTGATGGTCACACTCGCCGGCGGCTACGCCCTGAA
>Ga0187872_10001998_pt1 | contig 19070 bp, 17 predicted proteins | sample June2016WEW_16_4_FD_132973 | JGI IMG/M metagenome (GOLD analysis project Ga0187872, IMG submission 132973) | Peatland microbial communities from SPRUCE experiment site at the Marcell Experimental Forest, Minnesota, USA - June2016WEW_16_40 | ecosystem: Environmental > Terrestrial > Soil >...
AAACCGTCCGTGCCACTCAGGAAATCGATCTTCTCTTCTAGGGTCATCTTGGCAAGAATCGATTCCACGCGGAGGTTGGCATCGGACTCCGTTGACGATCCCGATCGCACCTGCGCCTGCATCTCACCGAGCAGAACCAACAGCAGCAGGCACGCGACCTGGCGGCCGAGTTTCACGAGTCCCTGCCGCACTTTGCGTGATCGATCATCTGTCTTTCCCCCAATGGTTTTTATTCGCGCCGGTTCGGCCCGATGCGCGAAGCGAAATGAAGGAGTTCAGCCACCGATGCCGGCGGAGGATTGTGACTAGCGAGGAGGGCCGTATGCGGCTCCTGTAGATGGAAGACGCCAGAAAGATCGCAAGTTTCATTGCACGCTCACTGCGTGAGGATTTGGACGCCGTCGACGTCGCAGAAACTGGCGAAAAGGCCGCTGAAGCCGAAGCCTGCGGATTTACCTTTCGCCGAAGCGATAGACGATTCCAACGGAAATGCGGCTGCTGCCGTGATCGACATTCCCCCCATAGAAATGGGCTATGTCGTAGTCGTATTCGAACAGACGAATGCCGAGATGCTTTTTGAGGTACAGGTCCATGCCTCCGCCACCACCCCAGGCGAAGGCTGTCGCGCTTAGAACCGAACTCCCGAAGCCTCCGTTCGCCGGAACGGCATTCCGGTAGTACCCGGCTCCGAAGAGCACGTGACCGAAAGGCGTGAGTTTGCGATGGCGAAGGGGATAGAGTTGCGGACCGACTAGCAAGGTATAGATGGACGAATCCCCGTAGACGCCTCTACCCCTGTAGGTGGCGGATATCTCCGCGTAAGCGCCCAGCCAACTCTTGAAATTGCGGTCGAGGGACGCGTAGCCTCCGTTCATACCGAGCGTGGGCGCGGTTGGCTCGTCAGGGAAGTAGAATCTGCGGTAGTTGTACCCAGCGGAAAGTTCGTACTCGGGCGTATGTCTTTCCGCTGCTACCGGCGGCGCCGGCGTCTGCGCCGGGGCCTGCGGCGCGGCAGGCGGGGTGGTAGGCGGCGTTTCTTGCGTTCCTTCCTGCGCCCGCGCCACAGCCGGCAAAACGAAAAGCACGAGCAGAACGAAAAGCCCCGCCTTTTTCATCTACACGTTCCTCCTCTGGAACAGCGACCGAAGTGTCCTTGCTTGGAAGGCGCGATACGCTCCGGAGGTTGGCTCACCCCAGACGTCATCTGAAAGGACAATTTGAATTTGGCTGGAGAGAGATACCACAGAACCTGGACTCTGCGAAAAGAAAAAAGGCCGGGCAGCGGCGCCCGGCCTTTCGATCAGGGGAAGGAGTTATTCGAGCTTAGAAACGAATCAAGATGCCGGCCTTGACCTTGAAGTTGTCCTGGGTCGGCAATCCCACGCCATTGAAGAGCCGCGTCTGTTCGAAATCAAACTCACCCAGGCGAATGGCGAAGCGGCTGGACAGATTCACGTCCAGGCCGCCGCCAATTTCATAGGCAAAAGCGCTATCGCTTTCCGTAAAAGCCGGACTGCCCTCGGAGCCCCCGATGGCCGGGAAATTGATCGCTGTATGCGCACCCCCGAAGAGGGCATGCACGAAGGGACTCATCTTGTGATGACCAAGAGGGTAAACTCTGGGTCCAAACAAGTAGCTTTCGAGCCACCCGCTGCCATTCGAGCCTTGGTCGCTATAGGTTCCGTCGAAGTCACCCGCGAGCGTCAGCCAGTGATTGAAGTCGAAGCTTGCGGTGGCGTTCCATCCGTTCATGTTGATGCGGTTGCCGGGAAGGCCCCAAGACCGGTACGCATATCCGCCCCCAACATCCACTCGGGAGTCGTTGTCTTGCGCCATCGCCGGCCTGCCGGCGACGCTGGCGAGTGCGAGTAGTGCCAAAAGACCCAGTAGCTTCTTCATATCCGACCTTCCTCCTCGTCCGAAAATCTCCACCTAAGCCCTTCGCGGCTTGCCTCATTCGTTGGCGTTGCTGCGGGGCCCCCCATCTATGAGCCATAATGGCACAAGTTCTAGACGTACTGGAACAGGAATCACGCTCATATGTGCCGAATTGCGCACGTATCAGGGTACGAAAATCCCCGGTTCCATTTTGGTAAGCCCTGAGTGTGGTCTACGGATGGGGTGGACGGGAATGGACCTGAGGCAGGTGCTCGCACGCTTTGTCGATGAGGTCGCACAGATCACCGATTCGGAAGGACTCCTTGTGCGGCCTCAATCGCCGAACGGGAATGCTCCTGACCAACCGGCCAAGTAAATCGAACTCGCGTCGGCGCATGTCTTTGTCCAGGAAATTCGTCGCGTAGGAGTCCGTAACGAGGGCCATGAGGGCCTCTTTCGGCGACAGTTCCTCCACAAACGGGGCAACCGGGTCCGTGATCCGTCCCCCGAGAAGAAAGACGGCGCCGAGCGGCAAGGGAGCTTCTTCAAATTGCAGGCGATTCTCTGCAAGCAAGAGCTGGCGTTTGTTCCAAGTGGGCGAGAAAGGCGGAAGCGCATCGCCAGAGCCGTACAGCAGCTTCACCGAATCCGGCCAAAGGCAAAGATATGGATAAGCCGGCAAGACGAAAAATGCGCCATCCCGCTCAACGAGCGCGACGATATCGTCGGAAACAACCGGATGGCCGCGGCGGGCCAGAGCCGCCGCTGTTGTAGATTTCCCGGCCCCTTCGGCGCCGACAAACGCTGCGGCAAACTTTCCAAATGCTATGGCGCTCGCGTGCAGACAGGTCACGCCGCGTAGCCGTAGCACCAAACCCAGGATCGGGCCGAGCAGATAACTGGCGACATCCTCGATGAGCAAAATGGCGGGCCAAAGAGCCCAGATTGCAGTCCCTTCCCGATCCAGCCAGAATTGCATCCCATCAAAGTAATCAATGCGGAGGAACCCGTGCCCCGCGTCCCAGATTTTCAAGGCCGGCTCGCCCGCGTCGCTTGTGAATGAACTGACGTATACGGGTTCTTCCATGTCACTTGGACGCGTATTGGCAAGACGCGGAGAAACTCCGAGGTGGAGTTCGATATCGGGACTCTCCTGAGAATTGGATACGGTGAGTCCGGGAACAGAAAGATTGCTGCGGAGAACAAGGCCGAAAACCGAGTGGTCGAAGCTCACGTCATTCTGCGTATGGGAACCTACGAATTGGCGGCGGAGAGGTCATCTTGTTCGCGACTTTCTTCGAACCGCACGTCTAGTTTCGCTAGTACAGTCTACCCCGCATGCGTTCTGATTTTGAAACCACGCCCAGTATGATCGGAGGCACCAATTAGCGAGACAGCCTGGGTAAGTTGCTGCACGGTTCCATAAACCGTTAAAACAGGCGGCGAATAGAGCTTCTTGGGCTCCCCGGTAGTCGGTTTAGCCATACAATGCCTCCGCAACGTTATACCGAACTCGTACCCTGGACTGCAACCAAAAGTTAAGACACAAGGGCCGTGTTGCCTGGATGGCCTTCTCGGAATCTTCTCCGTCGTGCAGCGGCAATGGTGCGTCCCGGTCGACGTAGTTGTCGATCTCTTCGCTCCAACGAGTTCTGTCCAGCCAAGGCCCCTCAGAGTATCGACGAAGCATTGCAACGACAGGATCGCCTGAGAGCGGAGTCTTCGGCCTCCGGCGAATGTCTTCAGGTAGGCGGCCCTTCATCGCCTCCCGAAGTAGTTTCTTGTGAAACGCCCACGGAAATGGCGGAATAGCCAGAAGGTAATTCACGACTCGCAGATCGAGGAAGGGATAGCGCACTTCCACCGGGCAATGGGTGATGCCCGGATCGGCCAACTCGAACAACCGCGACCACTGCGGCAACGACAACGACGCATGGGCCTTCGGCTTGATTGGATGCCCGGGCACGCGAGGAAGGGTGCTGTGTTCCCGCCAGCGCGCCTCGATGTCCACACGCCGCGCGAAATCGGGGGCAATCCAGCGCGGGAGTGCAGGTTCATCATCGTTGCCGAACAGTCGCCGGGCTCGCCGTCGAAGGCCGCGCCATGGGAACGGCCGCACCCACAGATAGCGCGGTACATCGGCGAAAAGCCGGCGCCACTCGCGGTTCCGGAAGAGGTGGCGTGTGTACGGCCACATCTGAAAGTGCATCAGGTTGTCGTTGCCCTCCCCGGAAAATACCACGCGGCAATCGGCAGAAATCGCCCGGTACTGATCGTACAGGCCGGAAAAAAAGGGGTCGTCCACGGGCTCGGAGGGAGCAATCTCCGGATCGTCCCAACGATCAAAGGGCGGCAGATCGTCTACATCCATGACGCGAATGGGAATCTGAAGGAATTCGGCAACCGACCGAGCGAAGAAACTCTCGCGATCGGGGATCAGCGACTCAGAGGTGGCCGTGTAAGCACGGAGATCCGGTTTGCCGGCTGACTCCGCAGAGAGCTCGCGCGCGACGACCGCGATCGATGAAGAATCCATCCCGCCACTAAGCCAAATTCCGGCGCGGTCCGCAGGAAGGCGATCGGCAACCGCCGCCCGCAGAAGAACCTGAAAGTGCTCGATGTAGTCTTCGTCCCGATGGTAGCGGATGCGGCCGTCGGTCGGCGCCGACCAGTAGCGCTGCACCCGAACATCGTCTGAAGAAACCGTCAGAGAATGCGCGGGCGGCAGGCGGCGCACGTCTCGGAACGTCGTGGACGCGACGTCGCAGTTGAGCCCAAAGAGAAGAAAATCCGCGATCGCGGCTTCATTGAAATCGTCCGAAACTTCCGGATGAATCCGCACGCAATCGAGCGTGTTGCTGAAGAGAAAGAGATCGCCCAGATGGGAATAGTAGAAGGGCTTGACGCCGAAATGGTCTCGCGCGCAGAACATGGTCCTTCGGCGCGCGTCCCACACGGCAAAGGCAAAGTCGCCGCGGAGATGCTGGACGCACTCTTCGTCCCAGGCGGCGTAGGCGTGCAGGATCAGTTCGGCATCGGGCGCGTTGCGCCGAATCCTGCGCCCCGCTCGATCGAGTTTCGTTTCGAGCTCCGCGCGGCCGTCGAGCCGCGCATCGGCCGTAATGCAAAAACGCCCGTCGAGACTCGCCGGTTGGCGCTCGTTGGGGGATTCGTGCGTGGTCCGCAACATCGTGTGGCCGAAACCGGCGGGGCCATCCGACCACACGTCGCGAGCATCGGGGCCGCGATAGGAAAGGAAGTGGGTAAGGGAACGCAGGAGCGAACGTTCCACCTGAGCGCCATCACGGCGGAAAATACCGACGATGCCGCTCACGGAGTCTGCGTCTCCATCGCACTGGCCGGGCCGTCGAAGGGCACGAAGTGCAGATGGCTCTCGCTCGTATCGTTCAAAACGATACCGCTCGATTCCACCCAGGCATGCGCCTCAAAACGTCCCGCATCTTTTCGAGCGCCGATACGCAGTTCCGCAGCGATCCCCCTTCTACGAAGGAGCCACCAAAGCGCCAGTGATTGTTCGAGACAATTCGCTCGGGAAAAGAGGTGGTTCGCAGCGGATTGTTCCATGCGCGCGATCGCACGTGCGGAGTTGACCACATCCTGCTCGGTATTGTAAGCGGCCTCCGATGGCATAAGCCATGCGACGGCGGCCTGCCAGCGGCGGAATCCGGCCAGACGCAGCCCAACCCGAGTGGCGACGAGTACCGCAGCCGCTTCAAGGGTGACGCCCCGCTCGAAGCCGCTGAGCCGCCAGAACCTGTGCCAAGTCTCCGTCATCCCTTTCAACCCGTCACCTCGGGAAAAGTCGCACGACTTCCGATGCCTGAAGCCTTCAGCAAGCTGCTGCGCTCCTCACCTGGATCAGCCCCTCGCCGCGCATCTTCTCGAGCAGTTCGAGCAGGTCCCGCTCACAGCGCTCCGCCTCCACTTCGTACTCCTCGAGGAGAGCATCGCGGAGTTCGCGGACGCTTCGAGGCTGTTGCAGTAGGCTCCAGACCCGTGCGCCGACCGGATCCAGACCGTAATAGACGGTGTTTTTCAGGTTCAGGATGGCAGACTCGTCGCCTAGCGGGCAGGACACCTGCTCGGGAGCAGCGATTACAATCGAGTGTATGGAGAGTCCTGAATCCATTTCAGCGGTGCAATCCTCTGGGCTGGGCGGGCATGCGCGCCGGCCACCGCGCCGGCGTGCTCGATCCGTGGGAATGGCAGGCTCCCAAGCGATCCCTCGGACGCAGTGTATTGTACCGGGACCTTCCGGCAACCGCAACGACGAGCTTTTGTACTAACCGTACATATAACAATCGGCGGCGTGGCCGCCGAGCCCGTTTCGTGCCGTACGACGACCAGATGACGAGAGGCCTGTCCGTCTGATAGGCTTCGTCCTCGCATCGGAAGGCACAATGAAGCTCAAGCGATCACTCCCGATGGCGGCGTTTTTCTGTGCGGCAGGCTTCGCCTGCACGGCGCAGGTCGATAGTGCCGCGAAACAGCTCGCGCGCGACATTTTCCGCCAGCTCATCGAAATCAATACCACCGATTCGATCGGCAGCACGACAGTCGCCGCGGAAGCAATGGCCAAGCGCCTGCGCGACGCCGGGTTTCCAGAGAGCGATGTGCAAGTTCTCGGGCCAAACGCGCGAAAGGGGAACATGGTGGCGCGGCTGCACGGAACCGGCGCGCGACGGCCGATTCTGCTGATCGGGCATCTGGATGTGGTCGAAGCGAAGCGCGAAGACTGGTCGACCGATCCGTTCCAGTTTATCGAGCAGGACGGCTATTTCTACGGTCGTGGCACGCAGGACATGAAGGACGCCGACGCGATCATGGTGATGGCGTTGATTCGCTTTCGGCAAGAGGGCTACCGGCCCGACCGCGACATCATCCTGGCGCTGACCGCCGACGAAGAGGGTGGAAAATCGAACGGCGTGGACTGGCTGCTGCGGAACAATCGCGATTTGATCGACGCGGAATACGTCCTGAACCCCGACGGCGGCGGCGTCTACACGCAGGGCGGCAAGGCCGTCATGATGTCGATCGATGCGAGTGAAAAGCTGTACGCCGACTACCAGCTCGAAGTAACGAACTCCGGCGGCCACAGCTCGCTGCCCGTACCGGACAACGCGATCTACCACCTGACGGACGCGCTAGCGCGACTCGAACGCTATCGGTTCCCCTTCGAGCTGAACGAGGTGACGCGGACTTACTTCCAACGGATGGCGGGAGTCGAATCGGGCCAGACGGCTGCGGACATGAGAGCGGTCGCGAAGAATCCGCCGAACACGGTCGCAATCGCGCGGCTCTCGACGGATGCGCTTTTCAATGCGGAAATGCGCACAACCTGCGTTGCGACGCGGCTCGACGCGGGTCACGCGAACAACGCCTTGCCGCAAACTGCGCGCGCCATCGTGAACTGTCGCATCCTGCCGGGTCACACAAGCGAGGAAGTGCGGCGAAACCTGATCCAGATTCTCGCCGATCCGAAGATTACGGTGCGATACGTGAGCGATGCGGGCGACATTTCAGACACCGCACCCAACGAGCCGGCCGCCGCGCCTCCGACGCTGCGGCCGGACGTCATGCAGGCGCTCGACAAAATCACGCATGAGATGTGGCCCGGCACTCCCGTGATCCCCGCAATGGCGACCGGCGCCTCGGACGGCGTCTTCACGAATGCCGCGGGCATGCCCACATACGGCGTCTCGGGCGTCGCGATTGCCTTCGACGACGTGCGGGCGCATGGGCGCGATGAGCGCGTGCGCGTCCAGTCGTTTTATGACGGGGTTGACTTCTACCATCGCCTCCTCCGAGAGCTCACGTCGCCGCAATGAGCGTCGAGTGAGAGAGAATTCCCGATGAACCTGATGCGGCGCGTGTTTCTAATGGCCGCGCAGAGTTCGTGGCTGCGCGAGCAAGCGCCTCGCTTCGGATTTGTGCGTCGCGCGGCCGGGCGCTTCATGCCCGGTGAAGATGTGGACGCCGCGCTCGCGGCCGCGCGACGCCTTGCGGACAGCGGCATCTCAACGCTGCTCACGCACCTGGGCGAGAACGTCAACGACCGCAACGAAGCCGAAGCCGTCACCGGCCAGTATCTCGACTTGATCGACCGCGTCCGCAGCGCAGGCCTCCCGGCCGAGATTTCCGTGAAGCTGACCCAAATCGGCCTCGATTTCGACACCGAGTTTTGTTTCGTGAATCTCGCGAAACTGATCGAGCGTTCTGCCAGCACCGCCCCAGCCAAAACGCTGTGGATCGACATGGAGCAGAGCCCGTACATCGACATCACGCTCGAGCTCCATCGCCGCGCGCGAAAAGCGTATCGAAACGTCGGCGTCTGCGTGCAGGCGTACCTCTATCGCACGGAAAAAGACGTTGAGTCGCTCGTATCGATGGGCGCAGCCGTTCGCCTCGTGAAGGGCGCGTATAGCGAACCTGCTGAAATCGCTTACTCTAAAAAGTCCGATGTGGACGAGAGCTATCTTCGGCTGGCGCAGGCGCTGTTGAGTTCGGAAGCGCATCGCGCGGGAGTGCGCGCCGTGATGGCGACGCATGATCGAAAGCTGATCGGCCATATCACCGATTGGTCGGCGGCGCAACAGATCGCGAAGAGCGGGCTCGAGTTCGCCATGCTCTACGGCATCCAGCGCGGGGAACAATTGCGGCTCGCGCGGGAGGGCTACCGGAGCGGAGTGCTGATTTCCTACGGCTCGTACTGGTTTCCGTGGTTCATGCGCCGGCTCGCGGAGCGGCCGGCGAACGTGTTCTTCCTCGCTCGAAATCTCTTCTCCAACTAATTGACTCTCTCTTACTGGCGAGAAACCTTAAGGCAGGGTTGGCAACTGTGAGCTGATGCGGAAGCCGCTCGTCCCCAGTCTCATCATCTGTGCGGCAAGATCCAGAATGCGAACGGCCGCGACCTGCGCGTTCAGACCTCGCGAGTGGATGTTCGAGATGAGATTTCGATTGGCATCGGTATGAGCCATGCGAGGCCGGTAAGCCATGTAAGCTGACAGGCTCTCCGCCGTGGCAAGGCCCGGCCGCTCGCCAATCAGAAGGATCGCGACCTTTGGATTAAGCAGTTCACCTATCTCATTCAGTGTGCCGACCCGGCAGTACCGAATCGCGAACGTTTGACCGGCGGTCCACCCGCGTGCCCGTGCGCCATCCAGAATCAGCTGCAGCAGCCCGGGAACCTGCATCGACACGGCTGGAACCGAGAGGCCATCACCGATGGCGATTTGAATATCGTTGTCTCGCGAACAGCGCTTCAATAGCTCCCGCCGGGATGTCTCGCTAAAACGACGCCCCCGATCCGGCTGCAAAAGGAATTCATCCTTGGAACCCGCCTGCGTGCAAACCTCGAAAAGCTCCCATTGCTTCGCGAAAGTCGCGCCAAGAGCACTTTTCAGACCAAATTCCGCGCGGACGGCATCTCGCGCGGCAGCGTGGGCTTCACGAAGATCGAGTTGAGTGCCCGTACGATAAGCGGCTCCGGCGCGTCCAACTAAAATGCGTGCCGGCGTGCGCGCGCGAATTTTCCGCAAAGCCTCGGGGAGATCGGAAGCAAGAGGCGCATCTGAGTTCGCAGCCATTTAGACGATCTCGTCCAATGAAGATTCCAGCCGTTGCAATAGCTGGCGCCGTGCCGGTGCATTCAGGACCGCTGGTTCGTCATCGCGGTAGATTCCCGTCGATTGGAGCCAACTCAGAAACTCGGGGGCGGGACGCAATTTGAAGATTCTTCTGGCGGCCAATGCATCGTGGTAGCTGGTGGATTGGTAATTCAGCATCACATCATCCGCGCAGGGAACACCCATGAAGTAATTGCAGCCGGCCGCCGCCAGTAGCAAAAGGAGATTGTCGGCTGAATTCTGGTCGGCCGCCGCGTGGTTCGTGTAGCAGACATCGCAGCCCATGGGCAGTCCGAGGAGCTTGCCCATGAAGTGATCTTCCAGGCCGGCGCGAATGATCTGGCGCTCATCGTAAAGATACTCCGGACCAATGAAGCCAACGACGCTGTTCACCAGGAACGGCTCGAACGCCCGCGCAACGCCGTACGCGCGCGCCTCCAGGGTCAATTGATCGATGCCATGATGAGCTTCCGCCGAAAGAGCGCTTCCTTGACCGGTTTCGAAATACATCACGTTGGCGCCCCGCCAGGGGACATCGCGCTGGCGATGATGTTCGAGAACCCGTTCCCGGCCCTCTCGCAGCATCGTCAGAGTGACGCCGAAACTGCGGTTTGCCGCTTCCGTGCCGGCAATGGACTGAAAGAGAAGATCGATCGGCGCTCTACGGTCCAATGCGGCGAGTTGCGCGGTGATGTGCGCGAGGCAGCACGATTGCGTCGGCACATCGTAAACGCCGATGAGGCGCGCCAGCGCACGCAGAATCGAACTGACTGCGTCAACCGAATCCGATGCCGGGTTCACTCCGATCACTGCGTCGCCGCAGCCGTACAGAAGGCCTTCGAACGCGGCGAGCAGAATTCCGCCAACGTCGTCGACAGGATGATTGGGCTGGATGCGGATTCCCAGCACTCCGCGCTCGCCCATCGTATTCCGGCATCGCGTTACGTTCCTGATCTTCGCCGTCGCGAGCACCAGGTCTTTGTTGCTCATGATCTTGGCGGCCGCCGCAGCAATTTCGGGGATGACAGCCCATTGAAGCTGCTTCAGTTCGTCCTCAGTGGTGGAATCCTCGAGAATATATTCGCGGAACTCGCCGACCGTCATGCTCTTGATCCGCTGGAATCCTTCTTGGTCGAAAGTATTGAGAATCAGGCGGCTGACTTCATCCTCGGAAGGATCGATGAGAGGCTGCTGGACAATTTCCGCGAGGGAGAGGTCTGCGAGCTGGCGCTTCGCGGCCACGCGTTCGCGCTCCGATCGCGCGGCCAGGCCAGCCAATTGATCGCCGGATTTCTCTTCGTTGGCTTTGGCCAACAAATCGCGCAGATCGTGGAAGACAAAACGCTCGGGCATGAACCCGCCAAGAGCCAGTTAGATGCTAGGGGAAAAATAGCATCAATTCCGTGAGGGCAAAAGCCTGCGCATCACAGCGTGTGCAGGTATGCGACCAGATCATCGAGTTGCTGTTCGTTGATCGGATCGCCTAGCGCGGGCATCATCCCGCGTCCGCTCACGATCGTCTGTTCGACGAAACGGTCGTTGGTGGGCAGCCCGCTCGGGAGAAACTGCTTCTTGTAGAGCCCCTTGAGGCTCGGCCCCTTGCTGCCCGAAGAGGAATACGCGTTGTGGCAGGCGGCGCAGTCGCGCTCGAAAATCCGTCGCCCGCTCGCCTGCTGCGCGTTCAGACCCAGCTCCGCGTCGGTTTTCGGAGCAGGCTCCCCGCACCCCGCAATGAAAGCCAGGAGAGCAGCACTCACGAGGATTGTGGCGCTTCGTCTCAAACGTACATCATACCCGGCGCCGCGAACACGGTACACTTCCGAGCGGTGCTCAACATTTCACCCAAAGATCGCGTGTTCGTTCTCACGGGAGCGGGAATCAGCGCCGAAAGCGGCATTCCCACGTTTCGCGGCGCGGGTGGCCTATGGCGAGATTATCGCTTTGAAGAGGTCGCGTCGCCGCACGCCTGGCAACGCGATCCGCGCCTCGTCTGGGAGTTCTATTCCATGCGACGGCGCGTTGCTTCAGACGCCAAACCCAATCCCGGCCACATCGCACTCGCCGAACTCGAGCGCGCCTTGCGGGAGCGGCTCTTTCTCTGCACGCAAAACGTCGACAACCTCCACGAGCAAGCCGGCTCGAGCCGCGTAGTCCACATGCACGGCGAGCTTTTCAAGAGCCGCTGCGACACGTGCCGCCGCCCGCCCTTCGACGACGCCGGCGCCTACGAGCCGCCGTCAGAGATTCCTCGGTGCGCATGCGGCGGCCGGATTCGCCCGCACATCTGCTGGTTCGGTGAAGTGCCCTATCACGTGGATGAGATTTTCCGGGCACTTGACGCGTGTACTTTGTTCCTCGCTGTGGGAACTTCAGGCGTCGTCGAGCCGGCGTCCAGTTTCGTGGGCCATGTGCAGGGCCGCGCGCGGACAATCTACGTTGGCCCGGAAGAGCCCGCCAACGGGTCTGCCTTTACGGAATGTTACGTGGGAAAAGCCGGCGAAGTGCTGCCCGGTTTTTTTCGCTGCGAATCAAGTTAGCGGCGAAAGGCGTCTTCGGGAAGAAACTTCAGCGCACATGGCGGTGCAGCTTGAGGTCTTCGGCTTCATATACAACGCCCATCCGGCCGCCTCCGAGCCTCGCGACAACGCGGTAATGGGACACAAGCTGGCCGACGAGGAGATCGGGGTCGGGCATGGTGCGGGAATCTTGAGGGGCTCAAAGAGGGGTGTCAACGCGGATGCTGCGCCGGTTACGGTTTGGGAAGTTCGGGTTCTGGGCTAGCGCGTGCGGTCGTCCCGTTCGACTTTGCCGTCGCGGAGGCGGATCACGCGGTGGGCGCGCGCGGCGATATCGGCCTCATGCGTGACGAGGATGATCGTATTGCCGGTTTCGTGCAGCCGGGCGAACAGCCCCATGATTTCTTCGCCGGTGGCGGAATCCAAATTCCCGGTGGGCTCGTCCGCGAGCAGGATCGAAGGACCGTTGACGAGCGCCCGCGCGATCGCCACGCGCTGGCGCTGGCCTCCGGAAAGCTCGTTGGGCTTGTGCATCATGCGGTCGGCGAGATCCACCTGCGCGAGCGCCTTCTTCGCGCGCCCGATGCGCTCTTCGGCCGGAGTCCCGTTGTAGATCATGGGCAGCTCGACGTTGTGCAGCGCCGTCGCGCGCGCGAGCAGGTTGAACGTCTGGAAGACGAATCCGATCTCGCGGTTGCGGATGGCGGCGAGCTCGTCGTCGTCGAGTTGGCTGACGAGACGCCCGGCGAGCCAGTAGTTTCCCTTCGTGGGCGTATCGAGACAGCCGATCAGGTTCATCAGCGTCGATTTGCCAGAGCCGGAGGGACCCATGATGGCGACGTACTCGCCCTTGCGGATTTCGATATTCACGCCGCGCAGGGCGTGCAGCTGCTCGGTCCCCATCTCATAGGTTTTCCAGAGGTCCTCGGTCTCAATGACGATGCCGGCGTCGACGAGATCCTGGCGGTAGCTCTGCGCGTCAGCTTGTTCGACGGCCATGTGCATTGGGCTCCCCGTCTTAGCTGCTGGAGGACGAGCCCTCGGCCTTCGGCGCCGAATTGTCGATCTTGATGGCCGTCCCCGGCTTCAGACTGCGAAGCGCTTTGAAGCTGCCCGTCACGATCATGTCGCCTTCTTGCAGCCCGCCGGTGATCTCGATGTCGGTCACGCCGGTGATTCCCGTCTGCACAGGAACAAACTGGGCTTTGCCGCCGCGGATGACGAACGCTCCCTGAATGTCCGTATTCTGACCGCCCCCGTTTTCGCTCTTGGATGCCGCCAGCGTCACGCTGCCGCCATTGCCGTTCTTGGCCTCTTCGAGCTCTTTCTGAGACCGCTCGGCAAGCGCCTGAATCGGCATCGTCAGGACGTTCCCCTTATGAGCCGTTTGGATCTTGGCGGTCGCCGAAAGCCCCGGGCGCAACGAATCCGGGGGATTGTCGAGAGTGATGACAACCTTGAAATCTCGCGCCTCCTGCGTGTTCGCGGTTATCTCCGTCATCGAGGCTTCACCGGAGGTGCGGAGGATGGCGAGCTCGCCGACCTCGGTGACGTGGCCCTTGAAGATCTTCTCCGGAATGGCGTCGATCGCCACGTCGGCCGACTGCCCGTTCTTCACGCTCACGATGTCCGTCTCGTCCACCTTCACTTCGGCGGTGACGACGCTCATGTCCGATATTGTCAATATGGAGCTGCCCGCGGTTCCCTGAATGCCCGGCACCACGTTCTCGCCGACACGCACGGCGATGTAGCTGATGATGCCGTCAATCGGAGCGGTGTAAGTGGTCTTGCGCAACACGTCCTGCGTGTGCCTCAGCACGGCGCGGCCCTGCTCGAGATTCGAGCGCGCCTGCTCTCGGGAAGCGCGCGCCTGGTCCACTTGGGCTTGGGCGGACGTGAATGCTGCGACCGCGCTGTCATACGTGGCCTTGTCAGCATCGTATTCCTGCTTCGCAATGAGTTGCTCTTTATAGAGCTGCTGGCCGCGCTGCCAATCGAGCTGCGCCTTACTGAGGTCCGACTGGCGTTGGGACAGCGTGGCCACCGCAGAATCGAAACTGGCCCCCGCGGCTTTCATCCCGGACTCCGCCGCCTCGATGCTCGCCACCTGGGCCTGGACGTCGGCGCCCGGCTGGATATTCTCCAGGTGGAGGAGGACGTCGCCCTTCTTGACGTGGTCGCCTTCCTTTACAACGATGTCCGTGATTTTGCCTATGCCTTCGCCCAAGACGTTCGTATAGTTCTTGGGCCGAATCTCACCCGAGGCCGTCACAATGGACGTCAGATCCTGCCGCACCACGCGGCCCGTCTGCACGGTGATAACACCCTGATTCTGCTGGTAGATGCTGTACCAGGCCACGCCCCCAATGACGAGGGCGGCTCCCGCTCCGATCACGACCTTCTGCCACGTCTTCATCGCACCAACCTTGGATTTGATGATCCTAGGACTGACACTGTACCCGTCACCTGATATACGCTTAGACGGGACAGAATGTTTCTCGGCTTAGAAGCAGAGTTTGACTACTAAAGACGGGCGAGCAGGTCCCTCTTCTCTCTTTGGAACCCACAAACCCACCCCGAAGCCGTAGAAACGAGGATCAGAAGCATGTATTGTAATTCGATTCCGTCCAGGAGGAAAAGGAAATAGTTCCAAGACGCGCCTGTCTGCGGGCGCGTGAACGTGAACCTAGGGAGCGAGGCAACCCCTTGGACCTTATGCGATTCCAACCGGGTAAGGACAGCCAGGCGGGGCAGGCGGGGGAAAGTTTTGTTGACCTGTACGTTAGGACAGGTTACGATTTCTAGCCAAATCGGATAAAGGTGCCTTATGGCTCGGTTTGTTAAGACGTTCCCACAGATCCTCCTGATGGGAGGGCTCCTCCTATCGCCGATTGCGTACACGAGAGCCGCGCAGCAAGACCAGCAGCCGGACCAACAGCAGGACCAACAAGATCAATCCAAGAAAGCCGGGAAGGCGGCGAAGCATAAGAACGACAGCCAGCTCAAGAAAGAGCTCGATTCCCAATATAAGAGGTGGCTGGATGAGGACGTGGTTTATATCATCTCGCCCGAGGAGCGCCACGCCTTCCTTCAGCTTGCAACCAACGAGGAGCGGGAGCAGTTCATTGAGGCGTTCTGGCAGCGGCGCAATCCGGATCCCGATTCCGCCGAAAACAGCTTCAAAGAAGAGCATTACCGCCGAATTGCCTACGCAAACGAGCACTTCGCCTCGGGAATACCCGGATGGAAGACGGATCGGGGCAAGATCTACATTATGTGGGGACCTCCCGACGAAATTGACGCGCATCCGACGGGCGGCAACTGGGACCGGCCGATGGATCAGGGAGGCGGGTCGACTACAACGTATCCCTACGAAGACTGGCGCTATCGCTATCTCGAGGGAACTGGCTTGGGCGAAAACGTCGAACTGGAGTTCGTAGATCCCACCAGCACGGGTGAATATCACCTGACCATGGATCCCAGCGAAAAGGACGCCCTGCTGATGGTTCCCGGCGCCGGCCTCACGATGGCGGAGTCGATGGGGATGGCGGACAAGTCCAGCCGCTTCTCGAATACCGATGGAACCCACATGGCGGAAAATGAACCGGGCAGCGGAACGCCGGGGGCAAACCAGAACGAGTTCTCGCGGCTAGAACTCTACGCAAGCATCATGAAGCCGCCGCCGGTGAAATTCAAAGACCTTGAGGCGGTGGTCACGTCGCGCCTAGTGCGCGATCAGGTGAAGTTCGACTACCACTACGATTTTCTGCGCATCACTTCGGATACGGTGCTCGTGCCGATCACCGTACAGATTCCCGTGCGCCAGTTGGCCTTTCAGGAAAAGGACGGCGTGGATACCGCCAACATGAACTTGTTTGCGCGGGTTACGAGCCTGAGTGGCCGCATTGTGCAGACCTTCGAAGAGACGCTCCGAACTGACTTCCCCGCTTCGCTGCTGCAATCTTCGATCGGCACTTCGAGAATCTATCAGAAGGCCGTGCCGCTCAGCCCGGGACTCTACCGGCTGGACATCGTGATCAAGGACGTAAACAGCGGAAATGTAGGCGTTGTGAACACGCGGCTTGCCGTGCCTCGATTTGAGGACGATCAGCTCAGCACGAGCTCCCTCATACTCGCGGACGATATTCAGCGCGTTTCGATCAAGGACATCGGTCTGGGCCAATTCGTTCTTGGCGATATGAAGGTTCGGCCCAAGCTCGACCAGGCATTTACGCCCGACGATCGCATGGGAGTCTTTCTTCAGGTGTACAACCTGAAGGTGGACGACAAGACGCACAAGGCGGACGCATCCGTGGAGTACCGCGTGTTGAAGGAGCAGGGCACCGAGCCGCTGCTGAAGTTCAATCTCCCGTCCGACAAAGTCCCCGACCACGGCGAGGAGATGACGCTGGCGAATACGATCACGCTCGGTTCGCTTGCTCCCGGAAAATACAAGCTCCAAGTCGCTGTTACGGATAATCTCGCGAAGCAAACAATTACACCGACCACGGACTTTACCGTCAAGCCCTTGCCTGCGAGCGCGAAACAGGGGAGGTGAAGCGTTGTTGAGTCTTCGAGCGATTCGCTGTCTGAGTCTGGCGGGTCTGGTGTGCGTTTCCGCCCTGTCGCTTGCGGCGGCGCCGCAGGCAGGGAAGATTGCCGGCGTCGTCGTGGACCCGGCCGGCACGCCGCAGATGGGCGCAACCGTTGTCATCTCTGCCGAAGAGCTCCTCAGCGCATCGCCGATTCAACTGCTCACGAATGATCACGGGCGCTTTTCGACCGTCGCGCTTCCTGCCGGCCTGTACTCAATCAAGGTAACGCTGGCGGGATTCTTACCCGCGATGGAGCAGCACATTCAGGTCGACGGCGAGCATGCGACCCTGCTTCAAATCGTTCTCGGTTCTGTTTTCTCCTCGTTCGAAAAGCTGCGCCGCCCATCCGACCAGCAGGTCGCGGCGGATGATTGGACGTGGGTCCTGCGGACCGCGACCGCGAATCGCTCGGTCTTGCGCTGGCAGGACGTTCCGATCGATACCACACAGAACCCGGCCGAAGATGCGCAGACGCAGCCGCTTCACGCTCGTCTCGACCTGACTTCCGGTGCGGATCACCCCGGTTCGGTTTCCGACCTTGCCGACTCCCCGGCGACGGACTTCGTCTACGGCATCGGAGTCGGCGCAAAAGGGCAGGTTCTGATGGCCGGGCAGTTCAGCTACGAAGATGCTTCCTCGGCCGCCGGCTTGGCTGCCGAATGGTTGCCGTCGGGTGAGGCGGGCGTTGGGCCCGCGACGACCCTCCTCGTGCGTGAGTCGCGCCTTGGCCCGGCGGGTCCGATCTTCCGCGGATTGCGGATGTCGCATGACGACCAGTTCAGCCTAGGCGATCTGGTGAGCATCCGCTACGGCGCCGAATACATGATGGCCGGCTTCAACGGCACCACATCCGCGCTCCGCCCGCGCGGCGAGGTGGCCGTGCAGGTGGGGCCGGGGTGGGAAACTTCCCTCACGGTTGCCGCACGCCCGTGGCAGAACGGCGCCGCGCCGGGCAACCTCGAATCGGCGCTTCAGACTCTTGACGCCTTGCCGACCCTGTTGGTCCGCAACGGCCGGCCCGTGTTTGAGAACGGTTTACACGAGGAAATTGCCGTCAATCACTCTCTCAATCGGCGAGCCGACATGAGCGCCGCGGTTTTCCACGACGTCTCGACCCACACGGCCGTCATGGGGCGCGGCGGCGTTGGCAGCGCCGACTTCTTGCAGGATTATTTCTCGGAGGCCTTTGCCTACGACGGCGGCTCTTCGAGCTCGACCGGCGCCCGCGTGGCTTACCGCCAGAAAATCGCCGACAACTTGAGCGCGACCCTTGTCTACTCCTATGCAGGCGCGCTGGCGCCGACCGATGACCCTTCGGCCGCGACGTTGCGCGATCAGCTCGCGACGCGGTACCGTCACAGCATTGCCGCGCGGGCCACGACTACCATCCCGCGCCTTGGCACCAAGCTGACAGCGGGCTACAAATGGCTCAGTGGGCCGGTCGTTTCACAGCAGGATCCGTACGGTGAGTCGCTGTACCACCTCGATCCGTATCTCAGCATGGAGGTTCGGCAGCCTCTCCCCAACGTTTTCATGTGCCGCGTCGAGGTCGAGGCCGACATGGGGAATCTGCTCGCACAGGGCTACGTCCCAATTGCGACCGGTGACGGGTCGGTCGTCTTGGTCCCGTCTTACCGCTTCTTCCGAGGCGGCTTGAGCCTCCAGTTCTGATCTTTTTCGCCCCTACTGGAATCGGGAACAAGCCTTCCACAAATGGAATCGATGTACGGTTCATATGGATTCACCTCTGTAATTGACGGATAAATCTATAGTTAGAAGAGCTATGGCCGCTGGCCCGCTGGAAGCTTACGTGCTAGCATAGAGCAGCAAAGCGTGGAAAGTGCCACGAGAGCCTTTTGATGAACGACCAGCTGCGAACACGGCTTGGGGCTGTAATTCTAGCCCTCCTCACGCTGGCGGCGATCATTTTCGCAGGCCTGAACTTCCAGCAGCGTTCGCGGTTTGTCCTCCCGGACGACGGCGTCACCTGGATGGACACGGCCGACGGCGTCGTGGCCTGGCACGTGGCCGCCGGCTCACCCGCCGAGAGGTCCGGAATCAAGCAGGGCGATACGGTGCAGACGGTGCGCGGGGTCGCGATTCACCGCGCCACCGACGTGACGCGCGTTCTCTGGCACGCGGGCCCGTGGATGGAGCTGCGCTACGGCATCCTGCGAGACGGCGCGTCGTTCGAACTGCCGCTGATCACCATTCCGCAGGACAATCCCTCCTCCATCGAGAATTACCTCCGGATCACGGCCTTACTGTATCTCTTTATCGGGCTGTTCATCTTCGTTCGCCGGTGGAACGCGCCTCGCGCGGTGCACTTCTACGTCTTCTGCCTCGCCTCCTTCATCCTTTACAGCTTTCACTACAGCGGCAAGCTGAATTCGTTCGACTGGACGATCTACTGGGGCAACGTTGTCGCGCTT
>Ga0187872_10001999_pt1 | contig 19070 bp, 12 predicted proteins | sample June2016WEW_16_4_FD_132973 | JGI IMG/M metagenome (GOLD analysis project Ga0187872, IMG submission 132973) | Peatland microbial communities from SPRUCE experiment site at the Marcell Experimental Forest, Minnesota, USA - June2016WEW_16_40 | ecosystem: Environmental > Terrestrial > Soil >...
CCGGCTGCAGCACCCAGCGCAGGACCGGCACAGAATGGACTCCCTGCTGCCGCGCCGGCTAGCGCGGCAGCCACCGCACCGGCTAGCGCAAGCACCGGGGCCGTTCATTCCGGGACCGTCACGGCGCAGAGCCCACAGGCTGGACATCGCGTGGTGCAGGGCGACGTGGTGCATGTGACACTGGGACATTCCGCGCCGCCTGCTGCAGCGCCAGCCCCGCAGCCTGCCGCGGTTCCGGCGGCGACGCAGTGAATGTGGCCCGATGGATGGGCGCCCTAATCCCACATCTCAGCATCGAGATGTGGGGCACCCGGCAAACAGTAGTAACCTACTAACGCCGTGTGCCGCAGATCGTGGAAGCATCATTGGTTTGTTACAGGAGCTACACAATGAAGATGATCCGTCTTCCGTTACTTATTCTCTGCATGGGCGCGCTGCTGCTCCCGACCCTCGCGGCACAGAGTACACCTGCGCCAACTCCAACCGTCGCTGATGCGCTCTCCGGGGGCACGCATTCAAATACTTGGATCGACACCACCACCGGCCACCGCGTTGTGCGGCTGACCCCGGAGCCGTACTCGAACGATCTGTACTTCACCGCTAACGCCTTTACCTCGGACGGGCTGATGATCTACGGCGTCCTACATCAAACCGGCGGAAAGTTTGATGGGGGCAGCACCCTCTACGCACTCAACCTGTCCACGCTCCAATCCCGGCAACTGGTCGCTCAAAACACCAATAGCGTCGTAGTGGCGCGCAAGTCGGCAATGGTGTACTTTACCAAGCCGCTCGATACAAGGCTGTACTCGGTCAATGCGGACACCGGCGTCATCGCCAAGATCGGCAACCTGCCGCCGCGCGCGGACATCCAAAGCCTGAATGCCGATGAGACGCTTCTGGTCGGCACATCCACCGATGTCGAGCCGCCCGTACACCAGATCGACGCCAGCAAGCTCAAACCCACGCAGGTCAGGGCACCTTGGATGGAGTTGCGTTTGGCAGACCAGGTGCCGATGACGCTCTTCACAGTCAACGTCCAGACAGGGAAGGTCAACCCCATCCTGCACAGCACCGATTGGTTGAGTCATCCGCAGTTCAGCCCCACCGACCCAACACTCATGCTGTACTGCCACGAGGGACCGTGGCAGAAGGTGGACCGCATCTGGACCATCCGCGCCGATGGCTCCGACAACAAGCTCATCCACCAGCGCACCGTGAACGACGAGATCGCCGGGCATGAGGTTTGGGACGCGGACGGCGTGACCATCTGGTACGACCTCCAGATTCCGCGCGGGCAGAACTTCTACCTGGCCAGCTACAACACCGTGACCAAAGCGCGGCGCTGGTTCTCGATCAACCGCGATGACTGGTCCATCCACATGATCCCCAGCACAAACGATATGTTCATTGCGGGCGACGGCGCGGACGAGGACCGAATCTCGCGCAGCAAGAACGCGCGCTGGATCGAACTATATCTCCCGGTGCTCACTCCTCCTACGCCGGGGATCGACCAGACCGGACTGGTGCAATCGGGCAAACTGGTAGCAGAGCATATCTTCGACATGGCCAAGGATAACTACCTGAATGAGCCGAATATACGCTTTACGCCCGACCAGAAGTGGGTCCTCTTCACCGGCAACTTCACCGGGCCAAGCTACATCTACGCCGTCGAAGTAGCGAAGGCCACGGACGTAGCCCCTCCAACTACCACCCCGGCCCCGGCAGGCGGGCAGTAGTCTGAAGGAAGACGGGTGCTTCAACTTTGCGAAGATGACGACGATGCCGTCGCGAAGATGGGGCACCCGGCAAACAGTAGTAACCTACTAACGCCGTGTGCCGCAGATCGTAGAAGCATCATTGGTTTGTTACAGGAGCTACACAATGAAGATGATCCGTCTTCCGTTACTTATTCTCTGCATGGGCGCGCTGCTGCTCCCGACCCTTGCGGCGCAGAACACGCCTGCGCCAACTCCAACCGTCGCTGATGCGCTCTCCGGGGGCGCGCAATCAAACAACTGGGTTGACTCCGCCACCGGCCACCGCGTCTTTCAGGTGACGCCGGAGAAAGAATCGGAGGGCCTCTACTTCACTCAAAACGACTTTACCCCGGATGGCAAGGAGATGGTGTATTCGGTCCTGGAGAGTGTCCATACAGGCCGGTACAGCATGAATGTGGTCAACTTGACCACGCTCCAGTCCCGGCAACTGGTAGCCCCTCCCGTCGATGTTTTTGTGGTGAGCAGGAAGTCGCCCAACGTCTACTTTACCCGACCGAAAGAAACCGGCTTGTATGTCGTTGGCGTTGACACCGGAGAGGTACAGAAGATCGGCGATCTTCCCGAGCGGTCCGTCATAACAACGCTGAATGCGGACGAGACGTTGCTGGCGGGCACATCCACCGATGTCGTGCCGCCCCTGCATCCCTACGACAAGACCCTCGACCCATCCAAAAATAGAGCAACATTGATAGACGAGCGCCTGGCCGACCAGGTGCCGATGACGCTCTTCACAGTCAACGTCCAGACAGGGAAGGTCAACCCCATCCTGCACAGCACCGACTGGTTGAACCATCCGCAGTTCTCGCCCACCGACCCAACGCTGCTGATGTACTGCCACGAGGGACCATGGCATAAGGTGGACCGCATCTGGACCATCCGCGCCGATGGCTCCGGCAACAAACTCATCCACCAGCGCACCGTGAACGGCGAGATCGCCGGGCATGAGTTTTGGGACGCGGATGGCATCACCATCTGGTACGACCTCCAGATTCCGCGCGGGCAGAACTTCTACCTGGCCAGCTACAACACCACGAACGGAGCGCGGCGCTGGTACAGCCTCGATCGGGATATGTATTCACTCCACTACGCCGTAACGCCATCCCATCTCTTTATGGCCGGCGATGGCGCGGGCGAAAACAGTATCGCGCGCAGCAAAAACGCGCGCTGGATCGAGCTGTTTGTTCCGGTTCTGTCTGTGGTTCCTACGGAGATTGACCAGACCAAGCTGGTGCAGTCGGGCGTTCTCACGGCAACTCATCTGGTCAGTCTGTCCATGCAGGATTACAAGCTGCTGGAGCCAAACGTGCGCTTCAGCCCCGATCACAAGCTGGTCCTCTTCAACGGCGATATGTTTGGGCCAAGCCACGTCTACGCCGTCGAAGTGGCGAAGGCCACGGACGTAGCCCCTTCAACCACCACCCCGGCCCCAGCAGCCGGGCAGTAGTCTGAAGGAAGACGGGTGCTTCAACTTTGCGAAGATGACGACGCTGCCGTCGCGAAGATGGGGCGCCCGGCAAAGACGGTCGCGCGGAGCGCGATACCCCACCCTGTCGCGATGAAACCGCGCCGAGGATGGGGCACCCGCTGCTCCCTCCCAAAGACAAAAACCCCACCCATGCGCTCAACCACCCCAGCGAGCAAGAGCTGCTCGCCGGGGACCCCGGTATAACGCGCATGAATGGGGCACCCGGCGGTCGAGTGCTTCCGCACTCGATACCCCACCCTGCAACGATGAAGCCGCGCCGAGGATGGGGCACCCGCAGCCGTCGCGAGGAGGGGGCACCCGACTTCGATGGATTGGGCACCCGGTTTGGGGACTAGGCGAAGAGGGCGAACATGGGGGAGTCGAGGGGGATGGACTGGGTGGGGCCACCAATGCGGCCGGAGGCGGAGTCGCGGCGGAAGATGGCGATGGAGGCGGAGTCCTGATTGCCGCAGAGGAGCCAGCGTTGGGAGGGGTCGAGGGTGAAGTGGCGCGGGGTCTTGCCGCCGCAGGAGATGCGCTGGACGAGGGTGAGGGCGCCGTCGGCGGGGGCGATGCGGAAGACGACGAGCGAGTCCTCGCCACGGTTGCTGGCGTAGAGGAAGTTGCCATCGAGCGAAATGGCGACCTCGGCGGCGGTGTTTTTGGCGACGGGGAAGCTGGGGGCGATGGTCTTGACGGGCGCGCCGGTGTTGACGAGCAGGCCCTGGGGCGCGGTGCGCGAGCTGGTGGTGGTCCAGAGGAAGCGGTCGATGGTGGAGTCGAGCTCGTTGATGGAGTAGAGCCAGCGGCCATTGGGATGGAAGGCGATGTGGCGCGGGCCGGAGCCGGGGCGGTCGTTGGAGAAGAGAGCGGGCGGGCCGAGGCGGGCGGTGGCCGGGTCGATGAGGAAGACGGAGATCTGGTCGGAGCCGAGGTCGTTGACCAGCAGGAAGCGGTTGTCGGGCGAGAGGTGGACGGAGTGGGGATGGGGGATGTCCTGGCGGGCTGAATTGGGGCCTCGCTTGCCGAATTTTGGGTTCTTGTAGTCGATGCTGGCGACAGGATTGCTGAGCGCGCCGGAGGGCAGGACGCGGTAGCTGGCGATGGAGGAGCCGTAGTAGTTGGCGACGAAGGCGGCTTCGCCGGTGGCGTCGAGCGAGATGTAGCAGGGGCCGGCGCCGGCGGAGGGCACCTGGTTGATGGGACTGAGCGCGCCCGTTGCGGAATCGGCGATAAGAAAGCTGGTGATGGAGGCGGAGGCGTCGTTGACGGCATTGACGGCGTAGAGGCGGCGACGGCCTACGGTGTTGGGCGAGAGGGCGAGGTAGGACGGACGCAGAGTTTCGGCGGCCAGGACTGGCTGCGTGAGAAGGCCGGAGGCAGGGTCAAAGCGGGAGAGATAGATTCCCCTGGCGACTCCCTTTGCGGTGTCGGTGCCGAAGTAGACGAAAACGGGCTGTACAGGTAGGGGTTTCCTGCGGAAGGGCGTGAGGAAGGATTGGGCTGCCGCGAGACGCGGAGCGGCTGCGAGAGCGGGGAGAGTGAGAAGAAATCGGCGACGGGAGAACATTGGCGGTGACTCCGAGGGCCAGTTCAGCGGAACGGATTTATGCGGCGGGTTCGCCGGGGAGGCGTATGCCAAGCTCCTTCTCGGGCTGCTCGTTCTGGTGGATGATGGGGAGGCTGGGAAGCCGGGTGGTTCCCCCGGCCTCGCGGACGACGGCATTGGCGAGGTCGAGAACCTCGTCGACGGTGAGGGTGTAGATCTCGCGGCCGTTGTCGTAGCCGGACTCGATGGCCTGCTTGAGGTAGCGGCCGGCGATCTGGGCGGCGAGCGCGTCGGTGATGACGTTGCCGGTGCGGCGCTTCTGCTCGACCCAGGCGAGGTTGGGCAGGGCGATCCAGACGGGCTTGCCGTTGACGGCGAAGCGGATGTCTGTGGCGTCGGCGTGGCGCGTGGCGATGGCGACGATGGTTCCCTTCCAGACGCAGTGCAGCGGCTCGCCGGTCCAGCGATCAGTGACGGTGAAATCTTCGTACATGAGAATAGCTTAGTGGACGCGAGTGGGCAGGGGCAAGGATTGGTTGGTAAGCGCGCGATTGCAGGAGGGCGGACGCACGGTCGTAATTCCCGTTCATCACATAAGCACGATGAATGGGGGCACCCGGAGTATAGTTTTTTGAGGCTGTGCAAGGTTGGAGTTTCAGACACCAAACAGGAGTGCAAAAAATGAAAGTCTTATCCGTGATTCGCGCCGCGCTGGCGGCCGCGCTGATGGCGGCAACAATGCAGGCGCAGGTGAAACAGCATCCGATCCCACGCATTGTGCAGAAGGATGGGCGGTACGCGCTGATGGTGGACGATGCACCGTACCTGGTGCTGGCGGCGCAGACACGGAACTCCAGCGCGTGGCCGTCGCGGCTGCCGCTGTTGTGGCCGGCGCTGGAGTATGACCACGTGAACACGGTAGAGGTCCCGGTGTACTGGAACCAGGTGGAGGCGCAGCCGGGAAAGTACGACTTCACGGTGGTGGACATGATTCTGGCGGAGGCGCGCAAGCACCAGGTACATGTGATTCCGCTGTGGTTTGCCACGTGGAAGAACGGAAGCCAGCACTTCATGCCGGACTGGATGAAGCTGGACACTGCGCGCTATGCGCACGACGTGAACAAGAACGGGGAGACGGTGGATTCGCCGTCGCCATTTGCCATCGCGTCGCTGGAGGCGGACAAGGCTGCGTTTGCGGCGTTGATGCGGCACCTGAAGGAGGTGGACGCGCAGCGCACGGTGATCATGGTGCAGGTGGAGAACGAGCCGGGAAGCTATGGCACGGTGAGGGACTTCTCGCCTGCGGCGCAGAAGTTCTTCGATGCGCCGGTGCCGCTGGAGGTGCTGCGCGCGATGCATGTGACGCCGGCCACGCCCAATGCGACGTGGCAGCAGGCGTTTGGCGCGGATGCGGACGAGTACTTCAACGCATGGGCTGTGGCGAAGTACGTTGGGCAGGTGGCGGCGGCGGGGAAGGCTGTCTATCCACTGCCGATGTACGCCAACGCGGCGCTGCGCAATCCGCTGACGCCGGGCCCGCCGAGCGGCTACGAGAGTGGCGGGCCGACGGACAACGTGCTGCCAATCTGGAAGGCGGCTGCGCCGTCGCTGGACCTGCTGGCGCCGGACAACTACCAGACCGACCCGGCGGCGTACTTAAAGGACCTGGAGCTGTACCATCGCGCGGACAATGCGCTGTTTCTGCCCGAGACGGGACATCCGGAGAATGCGAGGTTCTTCTTCAAGGTGCTGGGGCTGGGTGGCATCGGATTCTCGCCGTCGGGAGGGAACACGGAGGCCGAGTTCGCGCCGACGGACCGATCCAAGGCGCGGTTTGACGCGCTGGAGCCATGGGCGCAGAACTACCGGCTGATTGGGCCGATGCAGCGCGAGGTTGCGCGGCTGAACTTCGAAGGCAAGCTGCAGGCCGTGGCCGAAGAGAAGGGCAAGGTGAGCGAGACTCTGCCGTTTGGGACGTGGAATGCGCTGGTGGGGTATGGGGCGACGGGACGCGGGCCGGCGGTGGGAAATCCCACGCCGACGGGGCGGGCGATGGTGGCGCAACTGAGCGAGAACCAGTTCCTGATTACCGGATTCTACTGCCGCATCGACTTCCGGCCGGCGGGGACGGAGGAGCAACGGAGGTCGCAGACGATTGCGATTGGGAACGGGCAGAACCCGTCGGCGCTGATCGACGGCAAGTGGGTGCACCGGCAGTTTGTGCGCGTGGAGGAGGGAACATACGAGAACGGCGTCTTCAAGTTCCAGAGGATGTGGAACGGAGACGAGACGGACTGGGGACTGAAGTTCGGGGGGGACCCGGTGGTGCTGCGGGTTACGCTGGCGACGTACTAGAGCGGGCTCGATATTCCCTCGGGGGCTAAAGCCCCCATTCTGTATCGGCGCGAATGGCGGGACTAAAGTCCCGCCCTATCAAAGACTGGACTTGTTACGGACGGGCTGAAGCCCGTCCCCTTCAAAGCTGGGTTTTCATCAGTTGCCTGACGGGATGATTTGGAAGTTGTCGAACTGGATGAGGGAGTAGTTGGGCGCGCCGAGGCCGACCATTCCCTTTGCGTAGGTGGCGTCGGTGACTGCGTTGATTGGCTTGCCGTAGATCGTTACGGGCTTGCCGTCAATCTGCGGAACGATTGAGCTGCCGTTGAATGCGAGCGAGATGCGGTGCCATTGTTTGACGCCGAGTGGTGAGACGGAGCCGGCGGCGAGGATGGTGTCGCTCTGCCTGGTGCGCTTGTCCTGGTCGGTGGAGGTGCGGCGCAGTGACCAGGCGCCAGTGTCGGCGACGCGGAGGACGTAGGAGTTGGGGATGTCGGCGCCGCTCATGCCGGTGAGTCGGCCGATGAGATCGGCGGAGCCGGGCTGCTGGAAGAGAACATCGGTGGAGACGGTGTAGTTGGTCCAGTCGAGGTTGCCGAGGATGGTGAAGGGGCGGCCGTCGGTCCGCTTCCACGCGATGGGCTCGCGTGGGACGAGCTGGCTGAGGCAGATGCCGCTGCGGCCTCCGTCGCAGGGCGCGGTCTCGAAGGCGCCGTACATGTCGGAGAAGTACTTTGCGAGGTGGCCCGGTGCGTAGGACTTGAAGTCGTCGGCGTAGGGAAGGTTGAAGGGCGCGGAGGCGGGCGGGACGGCGGTGCCCTTGGACTGGCCGATGGTGGTGGTGACGGTGACCATGCGGCCGGGTTGCAGATCGAGGGAGAATTTGCCGTTGACGGCGACGATGTCTGACTGATGTACGAACCACTGCGCGGGATCGCTGGAGGTGAGATCGGTGGTCCAGAGATGGAGCTTGCGCCGAGGGAAGCCGGCGACGGTGAAGTGGACAGTCTCGGGAGACTTGGCCTGGACGGTCTCGATGATGAGGCTGAAATTCTTGCGATCTGGTGAGCGCAGTGTGACGTAGCTGCCATGCGCGCCGGTGGTATCTGAGGAGAAGAAGCCGCAGGCAGAGTCGAGGTACTGCCAGCCGGGCTGCGTGAACTGCGCGGTGTGCGCCATGACCCAGACGGATGGCGTGACTACGTAGTGGCCGGACCAGGGCTGGTTGGATTTGATGAGGCCGATGTCGTCGTAGGGAAGGTTGTCGTACATGGCGCTGATGATGGGCCAGAAGACGGTGGCGGTGACGCGGCCGGCGACGTAGTTGCGATTGATGTTGCGCGCCATCTCGTTGTATCCCGGCTTCTGGTCGAAGTGGCCCTCGCTGTCCCAGAGCGGCTTATTGAGCGCGAGCGCGTCGGGGGTGGGATAGCCTCCCCAGCCGGGGCCGTGCACGCCGACGATGTCGATGGCGTCGTTGACGGCGGGGTCCTTGGTCATCTCGGTGGCGATGTTCCAGAGCTTGTTGCGCTCCCAGTCGTCGGAGGCGATGACTTTGATGGAGCCGAGGCCGTTGGCGCGCAGACCGGCGCGGAGTTGCTTGTACCACTGGACGTTGTAGCCGTGCTCGTTGCGTCCGCCGAGGTAGTCGATGGTCAGATGATGGTCGGACTGGGCGTGCTGGAGCCACTTAATGATGTAGTCGATCATGTCCTGCGACCAGTAGTTTCCGTTGCCGACCCAGGCGGGCGCGCCCCAGGCGAGGGCGGCGAATTTAATGTTGGGGTTGCGCGCCTTGGCCTGCTCCATGAGCCACCACTCGTAGCCGCGGTTGTAGTTCTGGTCACTGGCGGTGTGGCTGTGGCTGGACTCGGCCCCGTCGGTGGAGTCCATGTCGGCCCCGATCTCGACCTTGAAGATCTGAATGTTGGCGCCGTAGTTGGGCTTGAAGAGGTAGTCGAGAATCTGGCTGCGCTGCGGCTCGGGATAGTCGATCAACAGGCGCGAGTTGCCGCCGCCGCCGCTGATGGCGCCGACGCCGTCGAAGATACGGCCGGGGCTGGCGGCGTCGATGACAATGGACTGGGCGGGCGCGGCGGTGGGGATGCTTTGCGCTGGGGCGATGAGGCTGGCGAGGAAGAGGCAAATGAGCGCGGAGTAGGAGAGGACGAGAAACCGGGGGGCTGAAGGCATGGAGGAATTGTATTCGTTGCGGCGCGGTGTGAGGTATTGGGTCAACGCCGGCGTGTAAGAATAGTGCGGAAGTTCTGTTGCAGGCAGACCAACGGGAACGAGAGGTCATAAGCGATGCGTCGTGTTGCGCTGATCTACAACCCAATGAGCGGCCAACATCCGGGACAGCGGGCCAAGCTGGTGGCGGATGTGGCGGCAGCGCTGGTGGGCGCGGGGATCGAGGTGCGGGCGATTGCGACCGAATCGCCGGAGAGCGCCGGAAGACAGGCGCAGGAGGCGGTGCGTGATGGCTGCGACACGGTGCTGGCGTGCGGCGGCGATGGCACGGTGCACGAGGTGCTGCAGCGGCTGGTGGGAGGCGAGGCGGCGTTGGGCGTGGTGCCGATGGGGACGGCCAATGCGCTGGCGGCGGACCTGGGGCTGCCGTCGTCGCCGGTGAAGGCGGTCAAGATGCTGCTGGGGGCGACGCCGGTGCGGGTATCGGTGGGGCATCTGTTCTATCGCAGCGTGGAGGGCGGCGCGCGCTCGCGCTACTTTATTGTGGCGGCGGGAGTGGGCGCGGACGCTTTCTTCTTCTCGCGGCTGGACTCGCGGCTGAAGCAGCGGTTCGGCTATGTGGTGTACCTGGTGGAGGCGCTGCGCCTGTGGGCGACGTACAAGTTTCCCATGTTTACCGCATCGTTCACGGAGAGCGGACGCGAGATGCCGCGCGAGGTGGAGGCGTCGCAACTGCTGGCGGTGCGCATCAGCGACTTTGGCGGGCTGGTCGGAAACCTCGCGCCGGGCGCGGCCATCAGCAATGGAAAGCTGCGGGTGATTGCATTCAAGACATTCAGCCGGGTGCGGTATCTGCGATTTTTGATTGCCGTGATGTTCGGGCGGCACAGCTACGCGCACACGATTGAGCTGGTGAAGTGCATCTCGGTGGAGTGCCGCAACCGGGAGGGCTCGGCGGAGCAACTGTTTGTGGAGGCGGACGGCGAGCTGCTGGGCACACTGCCGGTGCGGATTGAAGTGGAGCCGCAGGCGCTGAACCTGCTGATTCCGGCGAAGACGCTGGGGCGGATCACGGACCTGTGAGGAGGACACGCGGCGACTTTCTGGCTCGCCGAGCCACGCGCGTCAGGGGTGTTGCGGGTCGCGTATAATTTCGAACTCATGCCGGGAGAGAGCGTACGACCGCGTTGCCAGGCATTCGCGGCCGCGCATCTGCGGGCGATGTGAACCATGAACGACGAGATCAATTCCTAAGGAGCAGAGAGTGACTATGCGCGACGCTGCCGCTGAAAATCGTTTGAACCGACGGGACTTCCTACAGGGTGTGGGGATGGTGGGGCTGGCTGCCGCGCTGCCGCAGGTTGTGGCGGAGGCGCAGGCTGCCGCGGCGCAGTTTGCCGACGTGAAGGGCGCGGACCTGAAGACGCCGAGCGGCAAGCCGCTGCGGGGTCTGTATCCGATCATGGAGACGCCGTTCACGCCGGAGGACAAACTGAACACGGACGCGCTGGCGGCGGAGGTGAAGTGGCTGAACAAAGGGCGCGTGGCCGGGATGATATGGCCGGCGTGGGCGAGCAGCTGGGCGACGATGTCGGACGCGGAACGGATTGAGGGCACGGAGGCGATTCTGGCGGCGGGCAAGGGCGGCAAGTCGGCCATTGTGATCGAGGTGCAGAACAATGCGTGGGACACGCCGACCGCCGTGCGCTACGCCAAGCACGCGGCGGCGCATGGCGCGGACGCCATCGGCGCGATCCCGCTGAACAACGGCTGGAACCGCAGCGACCAGGACATCCTCGACTACTACAAGGCCATCGCCGCGGCCACCGACCTTCCGCTGATTGTGCAGTCGCGAGGCACAGTGAGCGTGGACCTGATGGTGCAGCTATTTCAGCAGATCCCGACGATGAAGGCGACCAAGGACGAGGTCGGCAATATTATGGAGCGCGCGCCGCAACTGATCGAGCGCACCGGGAACAAGCTGGCGGTGTGGTCGGCCGGCGGGGGGACCGGCGACCAACTGCTGGAAAAGATGCAGCTGGGCATTGTGGGGCTGTGTCCGACGCCGCAGTACGCCGAGCTGCTGCAGCAGGTGATGGAACTGGAATGGGCGGGCAAGAAGAGCGCGGCCTTCGACATGTACGCGCGCGTGCAGACGTTTGCGGCGATCCCAGGCGCAACCGGGTACATGATGGTGGCGCGCGGCGTCTTTCCGGAGGGGACGAAGTCGCGGCCGCAGCCCATGGAGCAGGAAGCGCAGCGTGCCGGAGCACCAGCGGGAGGCGATCTCGGGGGTGCGGGCGGCAGGGCCGGCGGCGGAGCCAGACCCGGCGGCGGAGCAGGCGCGGGCGGAGGCGGCGGCAGAGGCGGCGCACCTCCGACAGACAAGCAGAAAGAATATATCCGCTACGCGATCGATACCTATTTGAAGCCGTTCTTCCGGAACTGAAGCTGCGGTTCAGATGCGGGGCAACCAGCGGTGGACGCGATGGCAGTAGGCTTCGTAGTCGGGGCCGAAGGTGCGGCGGAGGGTGGGTTCCTCGTAAAAGAGCACGAAGAGGCAGGCGGCGAGCAGGAAGATGCAGCCGTAGGCGAGCAGGAAGAGCGAGCGGTAGAAGAGAACTGCCCCGGCCAGGGCGAGCGCGCCGCCGATGTACATGGGGTTGCGCACGAAGCGGTAGGGACCGCGAACGACCAGGCGGCGCGGCGGGTCGAAGGGCGCGGGCGTTCCTTTGCCGATCCACGCGAAGGTGACGATGCACCACACTGCGATGGCCGCGCCGATGCTGGCGATGACGATTCCGGCGATCTGCGGAGCTTGCATCGCCGAGGGGCGGACGATGCCCGACCAGAGCAGGACGCGCGAGGGTAGATAGACGAGCAGGAACGCGACGAAGAGCGTGGCGTAGGTGATGGCTCGGAAGGTGACAAACATTGGTGCCCCCTTTGCTTGATGCGGAGTGTAGCGCGGTGTGGGGCGCGGGTCAATCGGTGCGCTTCGCGGGGGATTTTGCAGAGGCGGTCGCGCGTGCGCGATGAGACTGCGATGAATGGGGCGCCCGGTGATTTCAACCGGGAGAACCCCCCGGCTTTGCCGGGTGGCAGTAGCAGGTTGACATTTCCGGGAGTATGCCTTTCTTTGTTTCAAACTTCGAATTACGGCAGTCCACCCCCCCCCGGCACCACCTCACCTTGCAACGTTTGTGGACTGTTCTTTTATGGCGGTTGCCGCGTTCTTTCGGTTGCGGTTCTATTCCCTCATGCGCCGATGATCTTGAACGCAACGGCATGTTCACCGGGCTGCTTTTCCGGAAGCTGGACCGTGAGCGCGGTCTCATCCTGTGTGAACTTCATCTTGCCCGCGCCCAGCAGTTCGACGTTCTGAATTTTGCCGACGCCTTGCTTCGCGGTGGTTGCCAGCGACGGGATCACCGCTTGCGTGCCTGGCCAGCCCATCACAAACGCGTACAGCGTCTTGCCCTTGACGGTGTAACGAACGTCCTCCGCGGTCAGGTCCTGCCGTGTGTTCTCGTTGAACTGCGCGCCGGCGGGCGGCTTGAACTCCGCGCCGGGCCCCGCGCCGAAGATCTTCCACGGCCGGGTTGCGTAGATCCCTTCGCTGTTCACCGCCATCCATGCGGTGATGCTGTCCAGAATGGCCAGCTCCTTGTCGTCGGGCATGCCGCTGTTGGGCAACGGGAAGTTCAGCAGCAGATTGCCGTTGCGGCTGACGATGTCCACCAGCATGTCAATCACGCGCTTGGGGGTCTTATATCGGGCGCGGGTATCGTAGTGCCAGTTGCCGATGCATGTGTCCGTCTGCCACGCGCGCGGCCAGATGCCGTCCACCACGCCGCGCTCCACGTCGAGCAGGCACATGCCGTTCTCCGCGTCGGGCCGGCTCTTGCTGGTGTAGATCGCCTCCACCTTGCCGCCGTGATGGCTGGCGCTGGTGTTGTACAGGTGGGCGACGATGGCCAGGCCGTCATCGCCGAATGGAATGCCGCCGTCGGTATACAGCAGGTCCGGATCGTACTGCGAGACCACGTCCAGCATGCGGTTGAAGTAGTTGATGCGCCACGAATCGGGGCCTTCGCGGCTCATGGCGATCGCTCCCTTGGCCGGCGCGTTGACCACCTTGTCGACGAACTCCTTCGGCATCTGGCTGTAGTCGTGGTAGAGGTCGGCGAACTGCGGATCGATGCCATCGTAGGGCACGCCCGCCAGCGGGCCGGTCTTGTCGCTGCCGTGCGCCGGGCCAAACCAGCAGAAGCTGTTCGACAGGTGCTCGCTGACGCCGAAGCGCAACCCGTGCTGCCTCGCCGCCTTCCCGAAGCTGCCCAGGATGTCCTTCTTGGGGCCGCTGTTGGCTGCGTTCCAGCGCGGCTGATACTTCGAGTTCCACATGTCGAAGTTGTCGTGATGGCAACCCATGGCGACGTAGTACTTCGCCCCGGCCTTTTGATACAGGCCCATCAGATAGTCCGCGTCGAACTTGTCGGCCTTCCAAGATTTGATGACGTCCACAAATCCCGTCTTCGAAGGATGGCCGTAGTGCTCCAGGTGGTGCTGGTACTGCGGCTCTCCCTGGATGTACATCCGCCGCGCATACCAGTCGCCGTACTCGGCCGCGGATTGCGGCCCCCAGTGGTTCCACATGCCGAACTTGGCGTCGGCAAACCACTCCGGCATGTGATACGCATTGAGCGATTCGCGGCTTCCCTGAAACGGGCCGCGCGCGATCGCCAGAACGGGCGCGACGGGAGCCATCGACGCAGCCTGCGCGCGGGCGCGCGATGGCCACAGAGGCGCGCTGACTCCGGCAGCGGCGGCAAGCGCGGACGTTTCCAGAAATTTGCGGCGAGTGAATGTACGTTTCATGGCGTGTCTCTCCAGTCCGTGGAATTAACTCAGCTTGAGTCCGGTGATCTTCAGCGCGTAGACAAAATCGCAGGGCTTCTCCGTTGGGAAAGTCACCTTCAATCCTTCCCCATCCTGCGTAAATTTGAGCGGCCCGGCGTGGCCGAGCAACTCGACCTTCTTGACGAACCCCTGCACCGGCGCACCCTTGGCCAGCGAGGTGATTGTGACCGGCGCGTCGCCCGGCCAGTTCATCACCGTCGCATACAGCGTGTTGCCGTGGGTGGTGAAGCGGATGTCTGCGGGCGTATATCCGTTGCGCGAGATGCCGCCGCCGCTCACTCCGGTTCCGCCCAGGTTTTGCCCATTGATGCGTCCGGCAACATCACCCTTCGCGCGGATCGCGACCATCGCCGCCGCCGCCGCGTCGGCCACAGGGCCTTCCCCATATTTTGTCCACGGGCGAGTCGAGTAGATCGCCTCCCCATTCACTCCGAGCCACTTACCGATGGCCAGCAGCACGTCCTGCTGCTCCTGCGGAATGGTGCCATCGGCGCGTGGCGAGATGTTCAGCAGCAGATTGCCGTTCTTGCTCGAGTTCTCCACGATCTTCCACACGAACTGGTCGGGCTTGTACGGTTTCTGCTCGGTAACGTAGCCAAACTTGTCGGTGATGGGATCGTCGGGCTGCCAGATCCAGTCGACCAGTTCCATCGGCGCGCGCCCTTCGCGTTCGTAGTCCATGATCTGGCCGGTGACCCATGCGGCCTGTTTGGCGCTGATACCCACCTGATGGCCCCACTGCCGGGCGCGGTTGAAGTAGTAGGCAGAGACCTGCGTCTTCAGCGGGTCGGTGCTGTGGTCGGTGTTCATGTCGAACCACAGCATGTCGGGCTGGTACTTGTCGATCGTCTCGATCCTCTTCGCAACCCAGTCATGCATGAACTTGATGCGCGCGGCGTTGCTCTTGTCCGCGACGTTGTAGAAGGCGGCCCACTTCGGGTCGTACTGATCGCTGCCGGCGAGCGCGGGGATAAAGACGAAGTGGAAGAAGGAGTGGTCGGAGATTCCGGTCTTGAGTCCCACCTTTCGCACCGCTTTGATCAGATCGCCGTCCAGGTCGCGGTGCGGCCCATAGTTCACGGCGTTGTATGGATTGATGGCGCTGTCCCAGTTGGAGAATCCATCGTGATGCTCACCCGGCGCCAGCACGTACTTCGCCCCGGCGCTCTTGAAGAGCTGCGCCCACGCGTCCGGGTCCCACTTGGCCGCGGTATACATGGGCAGAAAGTCCTTGTAGCCGAACTTGGTGGGCGGCCCGTAGTGCTCGGTGTGCCACTGCATCACGTCCTTGTTGCCGCCATACATGTACCGGACGTACCACTCGCTCGCATGCGCGGGCACCGAGTAGATGCCCCAGTGCATCATGATGCCGAACTTGGCGTCGCGGAACCACTCGGGGTCCTTGTAGTTCTGCTGGATGGATTCCCATGTGGGCTGGAAGGGGCCGACCGGCAGGGCGGGCAGGTTGGCCAGCGCGGCTGCAACCAGCTCCGGAGAATCGTGGCCGGACCATTGCGCCGCAGGGTCGTTGGAAGCTGGAGAAGCGGCAGCGGGTTTGGCGGGCACACCTTCCGGGGCGACCGCTCCGGGCTCTTCCACCTGCGGCGGCGCGTTCTGGGCCAGCAGCGCCGCGGCGTGTGCCCGCGTAAGACCGGCCGCAACTGCCGAAGCAGCCGTCATCTTTGTAAAATCCCGCCGCGTGAATGTGCGTTTCATCTTCATAACCTCATGGTTCGGATCAGGCTGACGCCGACAATCTTACATGGATTGCGTTGACTGCGACCAAACTTCGCGGCGGAGACTTTCGCCATGCCTCACCCGTATTCTCAATAACGTAGGCCGGCTGTGCCTCTCAGTTTGCCACGCACTTCTCTCATCGGATAGACTTGCCCGCCATGAAGCCAAAAGCCCTTCTGCCCCTCGTTGCCTTCGCCCTTCTCGCCTCCACTCTTCCGCTCTGGTCGGCGGATGCGAAGTTCACGCCGCCCACGTCGCCGCGCGTGACCTACAACTTCAACTCCGACTGGAGGTTCATCCGCCAGGACGTTCCCGGGGCCGAGGTCCCGTCGTTCGACGACTCGCAGTGGGAGAGCGTCAGCACGCCGCACACATTCAACGATGTCGATTCGTTCCGCGTCATCATTGACCACAGCGGAGGCGATCGCGGCACATACAAGGGCATCAGTTGGTACCGCAAGCACTTCAAGCTGCCCGCCGCGGCCGCGGGGTCGAAGGTCTTCATCGAGTTCGAGGGAATGCGCCAGGCCGGCGACATCTATTTAAATGGCCTGCCTGTCGGTCTATACGAGAACGGAGTCACCGGATACGGCGTGGACATCACCTCCGGCGTTCACTTCGGCGACCAGGAGAACGTACTCGCGGTGCGCGTGGACAACACCACAAGCTACAAGGAACGCGCCACCAACACGAGCTATCGATGGAACGCCAACGACTTCAACCCCGACTTCGGCGGCATCAACCGCCGCGTATGGCTGCACCTCACCGGCACAATCTACCAGACGCTGCCGCTCTACTACGGACTGGGCACGACGGGAACATACATCTACTGCACCGACTACAACATTGCCGGACATAGCTGCGATGTCACCGTGGAATCGCAGGTGCACAATGCCACGGCCGACCGCAGGGTCCCCAGCACGAACGTCACCCTGTCGGCCACGGTGGTGGATAAGGACGGCGTGGTGCGGGCCACGTTCACGGGCACGCCAGTGGATATGCTGGCCGGCGCGAAGACCGTGCTGACCGCCACGGGCCCGTTGACCGGCGCGCGCTTCTGGAGCCCCGACGACCCGGTTCTCTACGACGTCTACACCATGCTGACCGTCGACGGGAAGGTCGTCGACGTCACCAAGATCACCACCGGCTTCCGCAAGGCGGAGTTCAAGGGCGGAGTAGGCACGGGCGGCGTATATATCAACGACATGTTCGTCTACCTGAAGGGATTCTCCGAGCGCTCGGCCGACGAATGGGCCGGCGTGGGCGTGGGCTATCCGGAGTGGATGCACGACTTTACCGCGCAGATGATCCGCGACGACCACGCCAACTACATGCGCTGGATGCACGTCACGCCGCAGAAGGAGGACGTGGAATCCTTCGACCGCTTCGGCATCGTTGAAGTGGCGCCGGCCGCCGACAAGGAAGAGGACGCGCAGGGCCAGCAGTGGGAGCAGCGCGTGGCGGTGATGCGCGACAGCATCATCTACCTGCGCAACAACCCCAGCATTCTTTTCTGGGAGGCGGGCAACACCGGAGTGACCGGGCCGCAGATGGAGCAGATGGTGGCGCTGCGCAAGGAATACGATCCCAACGGCGGCCGCACCATGGGATGCCGCTCCCTGACGCAACCGGGCGCGGTGGCTGTCGCGGAGTGGTGGGGCACCATGCTGGGCGGGCCTTATAACGACAGTGCGCGCGACCGGATGCCCATCGTCGAGACCGAGGACTTCCGCGACGAGAGCTCGCGCCGCATCTGGGACGACTTTTCCCCACCCTACTACGGATTCAAGAAGGGGCCGAACGACACCTGGAACTATAACTCCGAGACCTTCGCCGTCGCGCAGGTCAAGCGATACTGGAATTACTATTCCAATCGCATCTCCAACACCGATCCGGCGCACGCCAAGTACGCCGCCTACGCATCCATCTACTTCACCGATGAGAACGCCGACGGCCGCCAGGACTCCAGCGAAGTGTCGCGCGTCAGCGGCAAGGTGGACGCCGTGCGCCTGCCCAAGGAAGCATACTTCGCCGAGCAGGTGATGCAGAACGAAAAGCCCGACATCCACATCATCGGGCACTGGACGTATCCGGCCACGCATCCCGACGGCTCCAAGACGGTGAAGACGATGTACGTCGTCGCCAACAACGTGGACAGCGTCGAACTGTTCGTCAACGGCGTCTCCAAAGGCAAGCTGACCCAGCCCGATAACGGCTACCTGTATGCCTTCCCCAACATCGCCTTCGAGCCGGGAACGATCAAGGCCGTCGGATACATGGGCACGGCTGCGGTAGCAACCCACGAACTGACCACCGCCGGCCCGCCCGCGGCGATCAAGCTCACCCTGCACACGGCTCCCGGAGGCGTGCGCGCCGACGGCGAAGACATCGCCCTGATCGACGTTGAAGTGGTGGACGCCAAGGGCCAGCGCTGCCCAACCGACGACGCCCGCGTCGACTTCAACTGGAGTTCGGTGGGCCGGACCGTTTCGGCCACCGGCCCCGCCGTCTGGCGCGGGGGCTATAACAGCGGAAAGATCAACTCCACCAACAACCTCTATCTCAACACCGAGGCCGGGATCAACCGCGTGGCCATGCGTTCCACCCTGATTCCGGGAACCATCAAGCTGACGGCCACGCGCGCAGGCTTGCAGCCCGCAACGGTCACCTTCGACACCAAACCGGTCACGATTACGGATGGGCTGTCGCAGGAGGAGCAGGTAACGCTGTCGCCGGCCGCGGCGAAGTAATTCAGGCTGTCCTGCGAACCGCCGAACCGTGTGCAGCTTCCGTTGTTCTATAGGAACAACGGCACGGTCCGTTCGGCTTCGCCGCTCATCTAACGGAGAAGTGCTCTATCGCCGCGTCCGCTCACCAGTTGACCTTACTTCAATGGCGAACTCTAATCCGGCTGTCAGAGGTCGCCCTGGACCCGGACTCGCGTGAAATGCCTCTGCGGCCTGTTCCGCGGAGGCGCTTTCGCGTAAACTTACCCTGTAGGAGAGTTGGCAGAGCCCGGTTGAATGCACCTGACTCGAAATCAGACATAGTCGCAAGGCTATCGGGGGTTCGAATCCCTCACTCTCCGCCA
>Ga0187872_10002008_pt1 | contig 18987 bp, 15 predicted proteins | sample June2016WEW_16_4_FD_132973 | JGI IMG/M metagenome (GOLD analysis project Ga0187872, IMG submission 132973) | Peatland microbial communities from SPRUCE experiment site at the Marcell Experimental Forest, Minnesota, USA - June2016WEW_16_40 | ecosystem: Environmental > Terrestrial > Soil >...
CCCCCGGCTCCGCCTGGCGGCTGCGCGCCCACACCGTCCGCATCCTCGGCTTCGGCCCCAGCTTCGACGTCGCCGGATACGAGCAGAACGGCCACCTGCTGGTCGACTTCGGCATCGACTCGCCCTGGGTCCCCAATCCCCCGCTCGCCACTCCCTCGCGGCAATCCCCCGAAGACGAGGCCCTCGACGAGACCTCGCAGATCCACATCCAGCAGAACGTCGAAAAGCTCCTCGCCTTCACCCTCCTGGTGGAGAAGAACTGCGGCATCAGCAGCCGCCTCCTCTGGACCGAGTCCGGCAAGCCCCTCGCCGAAAAACTCATCGCCCGCCTGCAGCGGGTCCATTAATTTCTTCGCGGAAAGCGGCTCCCTTCGTGCTACCGTACGACCTATGACCCCCGGCACCGCCAGTCTCTGCAAATCCATCTTTCGCGGCGCATCCTACTTCGTTGCCGCCTGGGGCGCGCTCTTCATCCGCAGATGGCTCAAACGCCACCGCGAACGCGTCGCGCAGAGCTGGCCCCTCGTCGATGGCGTCATCCTGGGCGGCAAGGTAGAACGAATCCGCAAGACCTCCTACTTCCGCGCCATCTTGCAATACACCTACTTCGTCCGCGAGTACCGCACCGGAGAGTACTTCCACGAGTTCTCCTCCGAGGCCGATGCCGACGCATTCGTCCGCCTCATGAAAGACAAGCGGGTCCACATCCGCTACAAGCGCTCCAACCCCGGCAAAACGGTCCTCGAACAGAGCGTCGTCGAGCAACACGTGATGCTCGCCCCGCGCACCGACTGAGTCGCCTTCGCCCCCGGCCGGCGGCCATTGCGGGATACCATAGAGAGATGAATACGAAACTGTTGTTTGCCGATGCTGTCGGCTTTTCGACGCCGATGCTGGCGCTCTTCGCGGTGGACCTGGCAGCGGGCAAGAATGCGGAGCCGCGTCCCCTGCTGCTCACCTCGTCGGGCAGTCTGGCCGATGCGGCTGGGCGCGTGCTTGGGCCGGGCGAGTTCAAGGCCGGCCTGGGCGAGACCGCACTGCTCCACGCCACCGATGGCCTGAGGTCCGCCGGCCTGCAAGCCGAGCGGCTTCTGCTCGTTGGCCTGGGCAAGGCGAAGGACCTCTCGCTCGACAGGCTGCGCAAGGGCGCCGGGACAGCCGTGCGCGCGGCCAAATCACGCTCCGTACGCGATCTGGCGATTGCCTTCCCGGAGGCGGCCGCGGACCTGAATGTGCCGCTGGCGGAACTCTCCGCCAAGCTGACGGCGCGTGCGCTGGTGGAGGGCGGGGAGCTAGCGGAAGTGGACTGGGACACATATCGCAGTGACCGCAAAGATAGCTTTGTCAATGAATTGACACTTGTTTCTAAAGTCGCGGATGAGAGAATGGAGCAGGAGGCAAAGGCGGGCTTCGCCGAGGGATTGATCGTTGCCGCCGCGCAGAACTTTGCCCGCTCGCTGGTCAACGAGCCGGGCAATGTCCTCACCCCCACCGAACTGGGAGCGCGCGCCAAGGCGATGTGCGTCGAAGCCGGCCTCGCCTGCGAGGTCCACTCCTCCGAGAAGATTCGCGAGTTGAAGATGGATGCATTCTGGGCCGTCGCCAAGGGCTCGGCCGAGCCTCCAGCCCTCATCGTCATGACCTACGAGCCTGCGGCAGGCGTCGCCGAGGGCGCGCCGGTGCTTGGCCTCGTCGGCAAGGGCATCACCTTCGACACCGGCGGCATCTCCATCAAGCCCGCCGACGGCATGGAGAAGATGAAGTACGACATGGCCGGCGCCGCCGCGATGATTGGCGCAATGCACGCCATTGCGCGCCTGAAGCCCGCGGTCAAGGTCGTCGCGGTGGTCTGCGCGGCGGAGAACATGCCGGACGGCCGCGCCGTAAAGCCGGGCGATGTAGTGACCGCGATGAGTGGAACTACCATCGAAATCGTAAACACCGACGCGGAGGGCCGCCTGGTGCTGGCCGACGGCCTGCACTACGCCAAGACGCTGGGCGCGACCCACCTGATCGACGCGGCCACGCTCACCGGCGCCTGCGTCGTCGCGCTGGGAATGCTCAACGCCGGCCTCTTCTCCAACGACGAGGCTGCCTGCGCGAAGTTCGTCAACGCCCTCGCCGTCTCCGGCGAGAACTTCTGGCGCCTTCCCTGCACCGACGACTATCGCGAGCGCATCGCCAGCGAGATCGCCGACATGATGAATACGGGCAAGAACCGCTGGGGCGGCGCAATCTCCGCCGCAATGTTCCTCAAGGAGTTCGCCGGCGAGACTCCGTGGGTGCATCTGGACATCGCCGGATGCGCCTGGAACGAGGAGAAGAAGCCGTGGATCGCCTACGGGCCGTCGGGAGTGGCTGTGCGGTCCATCCTGGAATGGGTGCGAAGCTATTCCGCGGAATGACCTGCGGCCTTCGCGCCTCCGTGGTCTAGACTATGGACTCCGGCTGGGCCGGACCGACGTGCCTGGCAGAGTTTGAGAGGCGGCTTGACGATGTTCGGACAGTTGGGGTTGTCTCATGGCTTCGGTCCTACGGGAGTGACGGGACTGCTGCGGCTGCACCTTGTCTCCGAGTCGCTGATTGCTCTGGCCTGTTTTCCGATCTCGATCGCGCTGCTGCGGATTGTGCGCTCGCGCCGCGGCTTTCGCTTCAACGGCGTTTTGTTCTTCCTTGCCGCTTCCATGATGGCGTGTGGCTTGACCTATGGCGTGGAGTTGCTAACGCAGTGGCGTCCGGCACTCTGGGTAAGCATCGCCATCGAAGCTTCCGCGGCGGCGTCCCTGATCGTCGTCCTGGTGGTGCTGCTGCGGATCACCCCGAACATCCTCGCGGTCCCCCGCAAACTTGCCGACAGCCGCTTCCGCGAGCTGATCGAGGATGCGCCGGACGCCATTCTGCAGGTCGATGAACGGGGCACCATCGTCATTGCAAACCGCACCGCCGAGCGCATGTTTGGATATACCCGCGAGGAGCTGCTTGGCAGCAATGTCGACCTGCTCGTCCCGCAGGCATACCGCGCCCTGCATGCGAAACAGCGGGACCTGTTTGTCCTCGCCCGGGTTCCCCGTCCCATGGCACAGCGCGTTGAAAACCTGTCTGTCCGGCGCAAGGATGGGAGTGAGTTCCCCGCGGAGATCGGTCTCAGCCCGGTACAGACCGAGGCCGGCCTGTTTGTCACCGCGGTGGTCCGCAATGTCACAGAACGCAAGCGGCTGGAGCGCGAGTTGGAGCAGGAGCGCGAACTGCGCGGTCAGCGCATCGAGGTGCTGGCCCGGCTGGCCGCGGACCTGGCCCATGAGATCAAGAACCCGCTGGCGATCATTCACGCGCGCGCCAGCGACCTCTCCGAGATGGCGGTTGAGGGGATGGCGCTGCCGGCCTCGGTCGTGGCGCAGAACTGCGACAGCATTGTAAAGACCACCGAGCGCGCCATCCGCGTGATTCGTGGAGTGCAGGCGCTGGCCCACGAGGGATCGCACGATCCCATGCAGAAGACCGACGTGCGCGGGCTCATCGATCAGGCAGTGGAGTTGTCAAAGACGCGCTACGCTACGCATGGAATCGAGCTGCAAACGGTGGTTCCGGACGGTCTCCCCATGGTGGTGTGCCGCGAGGTGCAGATCGAGCAGGTCCTGGTCAACCTGCTGAATAACGCCTTCGACGCCATCGACGGCGATGCGCGCAGCCGGCCCTGGGTGCAGGTGCGCGTCTCGATGCAGCCGGCGTCCGATGCAGACGGCGGCGTGGAGGCGGTTTGCATCGATGTGCTCGATGGAGGCCCGGGCGTATCGCCGGAGAACCGCGCGCGCCTGATGGAGACCTTCTTCACCACCAAGCCCAGGGGCGCCGGGATTGGCATCGGACTGAGCGTCTCGCAAACCATCGCCCAGGACCACGGCGGAACTCTGGTTCTGATGGATGCCGAGGGCCCCACCTGCTTCCGCCTGACCCTGCCCGTGCTGCCTCCTCATCAAAAGGAGGGCGCCTCCGCATGAGGACCGATGAGGCCAGCATTCTGGTGGTGGACGACGAGCTGGAGCTGCTGGAGATATTCTCGGCCTGGCTCGGGCACAGCGGGTTCCGCGTCTTCACAGCCCCCAATGGAGCGGAGGCGTTGAAGGTCCTCCAGGCGCGGAAGGTGGACGTGCTGCTCTCCGACATTCGCATGCCCATCATGAACGGCGTGGACCTGGTGCGGAATCTCAACCAGATGGAGACGCCGCCGCCCAAAATCATCTTCGTCACCGGTTATGGAAATTTCTCGCGCCGCGAGATCTTCGGCCTGGGAGTCGAGGCCTTGCTGGACAAGCCGTTGAGCAGGCCCATCCTGCTCGATGCGCTGGACCGCTGCCTGATGGACTCCGCAGATAAATGGTTGACTCCCTCGCCGCAGCCGATCACGCAGCGAATTGTGCTGGAGTTGGAGGGCCTGAAGGAGGCGGCGACAGCTTCCACCTTCACTCTGGGACGCGGCGGCTGCTGCGTGGCCTGCGATCTTCCCCTGAAGGAAGAATCGCCGGTCGATCTCTCCGTCCGCCTCGCCCGGGAGGGATTGGGCCTCGAAGCGCAGGGCACGGTGGCCTGGGTTGACACCGAGCAGAAAAAAGCCGGGGTAGCCTTCGACTATCTCCAGCCCGAGTGCCGCCCGTGGGTCCTGGCCCGGATCAACTCCGAAAATCCCCGCAGCTTCATCCCCCAGTGCTGATTACATCACCGGCGGGGCCTCGATTCCCAGCAACCCAAGCGCGCGCACCATCTCGCGGCGCGCCACCGCCGCCGTCGCCATCAGCAGCGCGCGGCGCGTGGCGTCCGTCTCGCTCAGAATGTGGTAGCGGTGGTAGAAGTTGTTGAACTGCTGCGCCAACTGAAACGCATAGCGCGCAAGATGTGCAGGCTCCGCCGTGGCGATCGCCTGTTCGATCGCTGCCGTCAGCCGCGCGGCCAGCAGCCACGTCTCCCACAGGCTGGTTCCCTCTTCGCTGGCCAGCCCGGACAGGTCCAGCCCAGCGACCGCGCGCAGCGCCTCCTCTTCGGTCGTCCCGGCCTTGCGGAAGATGTTTGCCGCGCGCACGATGGCGTACTGGACGTACGGCCCGGTCTCGCCCTCGAAGCTGAGCGCGTCCTTGAAGTCGAACGCGATCACCGTATTGCGCGTGAAGCGCAGCATGAAGTAGCGCAGCGCGCCGACGGCGATCTGCGTTGCAATCCGCGCGCGCTCCGCTCCGTCGATCTCGGGATGCCGCGTGTCCACCTCGGCCTGCGCCGCCGCGGTCAGCTTGTCCAGCAGGTCGTCCGCCTTCACTCCGTAGCCCTTGCGTCCGCTCACCTCGACGAACGGCCGCGCCTTGTCCTCCTCCGACAGCGTGTAGCCAAGCTCTTCGGCGCAGCGCGGCGTCATCGCCACCATCTCGTAGCTGAAGTGCGTGTAGTGGTCCGCCGCGTCGGTGAAACCCATCCCGCGCAGCGCAGCAACCACGTTGTTCTGCGGATCGTTCTGCCGCGAGTCGATCACGTTGTAGATCGCGTCGGCGCGTCCAAAGGCCGGCGCGGCCGCATCGCTCGCCGCAGCCGTCGAGATCCAGCAGGTGTGCGTGGGATACTCATGAAACCGCGCGTAGCCAAAGTCCTTCCCCGGAAGCAACCCAAACTTCCACAGATGATAGGCAATGTCCTTGCCAACGTAAGTCACCGTCCCGTTGGAGCGCACAATCACCTTCGCGTCTTCATCCGGGCCGCGGGCGCTATCGGGGCCAGTCGTTGCTTCCCACGTCTCAGAATCGAAGAGCCTGTCCTGAGCGAAGCCGAAGGATGGGGCACCCGCTTCATCTCCCGCGCGCCGCATCACCAGGCAGCCCTTGTTCTTTCCCTCGGTCTCCAGGTAGAGCACGCCGCGCTCCAGCATCAGCGTGCGCGCCGCGTCCCAGAAGTGCAGGCTGAGAATCTCGCTCTCCCTCGGCAGAAAGTCGTACTCAATCCCCAGCCGCTGCATCGTCTCCAGATGCCGCCGCAGCACGGCGGTGGAGACCAGCTCCGCAATCGCCGCCGTCTCGTTTCCGCCGGCCTCCAGCGCGTGCAGCGTGTCCAGCCGAATCTGCTTGCGCCGCGCAAGTTCGCTGGGCGCGGGCGGCGTTGCGTCATCAACTCCCGTCCCGCCGTACCACTGGCTCACCCGCGCGTATAGGTCCCAGCAGTAGAAATCAATGCGCTCTCCCGCCGCGCTCAGATCCGCCAGCAGCGCGCGCGTGCTCTCCAGCGTCTTCCCTTCCAGATGCACCAGACCCACCACCACATCGGCAACCTGCACGCCCGTGTTGTCGATGTAGTTCTGCACCCCAACAATTGACCCACGCCCTCTCAGCAGCCGGACGAAGGTGTCGCCCAGGACCGCATTGCGCAGGTGCCCGATGTGCGCTGCCTTATTGGGATTGATGCTGCTGTGCTCGACCAGCCGAAATCCATCGCCGCCAATCTCCGCGTGCTGGTCGCGCGCAATCGCGCGGACCGCCGCCGCGCGGTCGAGCCGGATGTTCAGGTAGCCCGCGCCCGCAACCTCCACCGATGCCACGCCCGCCAGCGCCATGGGATCGCTGGCAATCAGCGCATTCAGCTCCGCCGCCAGCTCTGTCGCAATCAGTCGCGGCGCCTTGCGCAGCCGCTTGGCCAGCTCGAACGCCACTGGCAACGCCAGATCGCCCAGAGCGATCGTTGGCGGCTGTTCCACCGCAAGTTGCGCCGCGCCAATCTGCGCGGGCGTGGTCCCGTACCTGGCGAGCAGAATGGCCTGGATGCGTGCCTGAAGCGTGAGCTGAATTGTGCGAACCATGCGTGTGATTTGTCCGGACCTAGAAAGTTGCGCGTAGTCTTCAGTGTAACCGTCGCCTGGCGTGGCGGCTGCGATGTGTCTAGCGCCTGAAGGAAAACTTCTTGTGCCCGAAGTAGCTGTAGCACGCAATAATCAAGGAGTTAACGATGCCCGCCAGGAACGGTGCGGAGGGGCGCGTAAGCGCGAGGTGCAGGAAGACATTGGTGGCCGTGGGCAGAATGACGAGTCCCATGGGAAAGGTGATGCTGTAGACCGCGAAGCAGCGCAGCCACTCCTTAAGGTAGTTGCCGTGGGTGCGAAAGACGAAGTGTTTATAGCAGAGGAACGCGATGGTAATGCCGATGGGCGTGGAAACGACGAACGCGATGTCCGCAATCAGCGGCTTGCCGCGGTGGGGAAGCATGTGGCCAAACAGAAGAACGAACGCGGAGTAGATCGCCAGCGAACTCACCGTGTTCGACACGCCGACCATCAGGAAGCGAATCACCTCGCCGGCGGGCAGAGCGCGACGGATGGCTGCGAACGGGCCGTGAGCCCTAGGGTCGGGCGGCGCGCCCTCCGGCAGCAGCGTGTCGGTTGGTTGGGGAGCTGGAGACATGCAACTCTGATTGTATCTTCGCCCGCCGTCTGATCGGAGCTTTCCTTCAGCCGCGCGGACCGCCGCCAGTGCGATTGGCCCCCTGGGAAAGCGCCAAGCCGGCGTTGAACAATCGTTCTGGCCTTCCTGCTAGTTCTCCGTAGGCCGTTCGGCGTGGTCGATGACGAGGACCTCGCTGGGAATCTTCTGCGGCTCCAGCATCAGCCCAAGCTGCTCCTGAATCGCGGTAAAGAGTCCCGGCGGCGCATTGGGGTTGTCCACCGGCGGAGGCACATGGATGCCCATGCCGGCGAACTGGGTCTCGTCGGGAGTCCATTTCAAGATGAAGTCAAACTTGCCCGCTAGCCCGGTCTTGTCGACAACCGGCTTGTCCAATACAACAAACCCCATCCATCTTGCAAAATGCTGGAGCGAGTCGCCCCGGAAGGTGCATATACCGAGGCGTTCGCAACCAGATCCTTGCTGGTCGTTCAGATCTGCTGCTTTCAGCTTTGGGCCACCCTTTGCAACGACCAGGGAATAGACAGAGAGTTCCCTCTGTTCCCTATGTGATGTGAGGTTGAAGCGATCCGCCAGAAGTTTCTGCAGCATGGTCTTCCACTGTCTGCTGTCCTCCAGGGGACCTTCTCCGTCGGCCACCGCGTCTACATCGAACTCATCGGTAACGACCCATTCCGGCCCTCCTGTTACCTGCTGACGATCAAGCCCATAAGCCATCTGGATGAGGTCTCTCAACGACGTGTATCGCGTGGAAAACCGACGTCCTTCTTCCCTGTCGTTCATGCGATTCGGATCGGGATCTTTGACCGGCTTGATCGTAGCCGCTTCAAACTCCGGCGATGTACTCGCCGTTGTCGATGCCGCTGCTGCAGGCGAGGCCGCCCCCGTCGATTGCGCCGGACTGGATGGCAATTGCGCCGGACTGGGTGTCGTTTGTGCCGAACTGGAGGTTGAGACGAGGACCAGGAGCAGAAGAGCGATGGTGCATTTCATGGGGGAGATCTCCTGCCTCGTGAGTACGGAACTTGACTCCATTCGGTTCCGGTCGATTTGAAATAATTGGCGCTAGGATTCGTGCCGCGAGATGGAGCGCGCACTGCGTCGCAACTATTTAGCATGGAGGGTGGAACGCAGAGGCCAGGCAGCTTTGGCCACGGCGAATGGAGCGGAAAACGTTGGCAACATCATTGGCAGAGGTCGAATCGCAGGTTGCCGGGCGGCAGGCTAAGCGCAACGCGCAGGCTGGACGCGGCCGGCAACGGCGCGAGCGCGCCTTTCCCCTGCTGCTGGCCGGCGCGCTGACCCTCTTCGCCGTCGCCATCAATGGCTACCATCCCTGCGCCGAGGACGGCGGCCTGTACATGGCAGGGGTCAAGCGCCTGCTCGACCCCGCGCTCTACCCGCACAGCACGGCCTTCGTGCTGGAACCGATGCGCCACTCCCTCTTCGCCACCACCGTCGCCGCCGCAGTGCGGCTGACCCACCTCAGCCTTCCAGTCGTTCTGCTCGCGCTGCATCTGGCCAGCATCTGGCTGACGCTCTTCGCCGCGTGGATGCTCGCCGCGCGCTGCTGGACCAGCCGCACCGCGCGCGCCGGGGCCGTAGTTCTGCTGGCCTGCTGGCTGGCGCTGCCAATTGCCGGGACCGCGCTGCTCTTCATGGACCCCTACGCCACCGCGCGCAGCCTCTCCACTCCCGCAATGGTCCTGGCGCTGGCCGGCGCGCTCGACATGACAGCGCGCGGCAGTCCGTTCAATCCGCAAAAAAGACAGCGCGGCCTTCTCCTCTGCGCCGCCAGCCTTGCCGTCGCGGCTGCAATGCATCCCCTGATGGCCGCCTACGCCCTGGGAGCAACGCTGATGCTGCTCGCCGCGCGCTCGCCGAATCGCACCCTGCGGCGCTGCGCAACGGCAGCCCTCGCAGCATCAGCTCTGGCTCTGGCGGCCTGCCTGCAAGCCGTCGCAAGGCCGGAGAGCGCGGACACCATCCGCGTCGCGCTCACGCGCACCTACTGGTTTCCCGCCCAGTGGCGCTGGTACGAGTTGGCAGGCCTGGCCGCGCCCCTCGCCATTCTGTCGTTCTACGCGTGGAGCAAGTTGGCTAAGACAACAAGCACCCACTCCCTCCAACCAATTGACGCAAGCCGCGCGCTGCCGTGCATGGCAATCGCCGTGGGCGCAACCTCCTGCCTCATCGCCCTTCTCTTCGCCCGCGTCGCGGCCCCAACCCACTTGATTGCGCGCCTGCAGCCTCTGCGCGCCTTCCAGATCGTCTACCTCGTTCTCACTCTCACGCTCGGCGCAACTCTTGGCGAACGCCTCCTGCGCCGCCGCGCCTGGCGTTGGGCCGCCGCAATGCTGCTCATCGGCGGCATCAGCTTCTCCGCCGGGCGCACCGCCTTCCCCAACTCGAACCACCTGGAGCTTCCCGGAATCGCGCCGCGCAACCCGTGGGCCCAGGCCTTCCTCTGGCTCCGCGACAACACCCCGAAGGACGCGCTCTTCGCCCTCGACGCGGACTACATCAACGCCCCCGGCGAAGACGCGCAGTGCTTTCGCGCCATCGCCCAGCGCAGCGCGCTCCCCGACTACTCCAAGGACGGAGGCGAGGCGTCCATCGCGCCCACCCTCACCGCCGAGTGGGTACTCGGCCAGGCGGCGCAGCAAGCCCTCAGCGCCCCCTCAACCACCGATGAGCGGCGTGTGGCCGCGCTCCAGCCGCTGGGCGTAACCTGGCTCGTACTCCAGGCGGGCGCAACCACCCGCTTCGACTGTCCCTACGCCAACTCCGCCGTCAAGCTCTGCCATCTGCCTTGAGCAGGGTGTGGTTGATTTGCAACGGTTTCACCGAATAGCTGTCGGAGTTTTGTCGTGTTTACGACAAAACAGTCGCATTCCGTTGTCTTTCCAACAATTTTTCGGACGATTGTCGTGTTTGCAACATCCCCAGCCGCACCCTTCACCGGCTATCTGTGCCAATTACAAAACCTTCATCCACTTACAGACTCTTTACAGCTTTGGCATGATGATTGCATATATCCGGGTAGCTGCTGCAAATCATAGATCTTTCCACTCAGGTTTCGGATTCAGACTCAAGCTCGGTTCCTCGTCGAGTCTGACTGGCCCCTGACCGACCCCTGCATCGACTTCGATGCGGATGAAAGAGAGCCTGCCATTCTTATTCCGACAAATTCACGACGCCCTCTTCGCCACGTTGCCGTCCTGGCCATCCTCGCAACTTTCACCGCCGCGTCCTATGCCGCCGGAGACGTCTCAAGCTCCGCCGCGCCGGCGGATACGCAGGTTGCACAGGCAACCACGCCTGCTCCGCCTCCGGCTGTTACACCCGCGCCTGCCCCAGCGGCCGCGCCAGCTCCGGCGCCAGCTGCTGTCTGGAGCGTCGGCCCGGTGGACCTCAGCGGATACATCGACGGATACATCAGCTACAACGCCAACCGGCCCAGCCTTGCAGCCAACGATCAGCTCAACCAGTACTACAACTTCGACGACAAGACCGATCAGTTCAATCTGGAAGCCGCCAAGCTCACCCTCAACCACGATCCCGATCCGGTTGGCGCACACGTCGATCTGCTCTTCGGACGCACCAACACCCTCATCCACGCCAACAGCGCGGACGAGTCCTCCAACTACAACTACATCGAGCAGGCCTACCTCAGCGTGAAGCCGCCCAAGGCCAAAGGCTTCGAGCTCGATCTCGGCCAGTTCACCACCTCCGCCGGACAGGAGGTCATCGAGACGATGAGCAACTGGAGCTACTCGCACGGTCTGCTCTTCAGCTATGCGATTCCCTATTACCACTTCGGCCTGCGCACCTCACTGCCCGCAACCAAAACCTGGACCGTGGGCGCGCAGTTGGTCAACGGCTGGAACGACGTCTCCAGCAACAATGGCGGAGTCACCGTCGGCCTCACCAGCTCCCTGGTCAAGCCCAAGTACACCTGGAACACCAACTACTACGTCGGCCCCTCCAGCACCGACTCGCAGGACACCTATCGCAACCTCATCGACACCACTCTTCTGCTCACCCCCAACGCGAAGTTCAACTGGTACGTCAACTACGACTACGGCCAGAACCATACCGACTTCAAGGCAGCCATCAAGGGTGTGTCTGCGGCGGTTCCAGAGTTGTCGCAGCACTGGCAGGGCGTCGCCACCTCGGCGCGCGGTCAGATCACAGCCAACGCAGCTCTGGTTGGCCGCTACGAGTACTTCTACGATCAAGGCGCTGCCACCGGGACCCATCAGACCCTCAACGAGTTCACCGGTACCTATGAATACAAGTGGCCGGTTGGTCTCCTGCTGCGCGCGGAGTTCCGGCGCGACTGGTCCGACCACACCGTCTTCCCCAAGGGCACCCTGGAGTCCGTAAAGGCGCAGTCCACCGCAACCATCGGCCTCATCGCCTTCTTCGGCCCCAAACGCTAGTTTCCCTTCCACTCTCCCGTCTTCCCGGCGGGCGATTGGAAGGAAGGATTGCACCGCTCGCGGTTGCTTCCGGCATTGAGGCAACCATCTGAAGAGGCTTCAAGGCAATTTGTTTTGAAGCCTCTGCTTCTTCAACCAGCGAGTTCGATCTTCGGGCCTATTCAAGTTCGTCTTCGGCTTTTAAACTGCGCTTCACCTCACCCCAGTCCCAGAACTGCCGTTTGGAATCAGGATTGCACGTCTGGCCCGCAACAGCAGTACCAACTTCTTCAACCCGGCGGCTTCCGCTGGAGATATTGACCCACTTAGGAGAGCACATGGCAAATGAATCCACAGGCGAGATGAAAAAAACTCTGGGACTTACCGGGCTCACCAGCAACGCGATGGCGTTGATCGCTCCGGGCGCATTTCTTTGGCTGACCTTTGCCATCCAGGCCGCCACCGGGACCACCGGTCCGGCCATGTGGGCTGGCATCGTGGCCGCGCTGCTGCTCTGCCTGGCCACCGCGGTCTGTTACGCCGAGATGGCCAAGCTCTATCCCGGCACGGGCAGCTCCTACTACTTTGCCGAGCAGTCCTTCCTCAACCACGACAAGGCATGGAAGTACGCACGCATCTCCAAGTTTATTGTCGGCTGGGCCTCACATCTCTACTACTGGATCTATCCCGGCGTCATGGTTGGAGTCATGGGCATCTTTACCGGCTTCATCGTCGGCACCCTCTATCCCAGCTTCATGAGCGCCTCCAACCCGGGGATCTTCTTCATGATGGCGGGCGCCATCTTCTATGCCTTCGCCATCGCGTACATCGCGCATCGCGGCGTCAACAGCTCGACGGCCGTCAACCTGGCCATCAATGGCATTCAGGTCTTCGCGCTGCTGGTCTTCGCCGTTCTCGCGCTACAGTATCGCGCCAGCCACCCGGCCGGATCGGTCGCCTTCCAGTTCGACGCCACCAGCGGCGAGGCATACACCTACCAGTTTGCCACCACTCCGGTCGTCACCAACGGAGTCTCGGTAGACACCATCGTGCGCGACTCCAGCGGCGTGCCCGTGCCCAAGAAGGACGCCGCCGGCAATATCCTGCGCTATCACATCGACTACAACTACGCGGACTCCACCGGCGCCTTCCAGTCCCACCCCAGCGCGGCCTCGGTCATCAGCCCGCACCACTTCAGTTGGATGTTCATTCAGGCCACGGTCGCCATTCTCATCCTGGTCGGCTTCGAGTCCGTCACAGCCATGGGTGGCGAGGCCAAGAACGCCAAGCGCGACATCCCCATCGCCGTCATCACGTCGCTACTGGTGCAGGGGGCGGTCTTCTACTGCTTCGAGTACTTCGCCGCAAACTACTTCCTCAGTAGCGGTTATCCAATGTCCACGGCCAGCGCCTCGTCGGCGCCCATCGGAGACATGATGGTCGTGGTCGGCGACGCGCTCTTCGGCCAGGGCCATGGCCGCACCTTCATGCTCTGCGAGGCCTTCACCGTCTTCCTCGCCCTCATCGGCACCACGCTCTCCTGCATCAACACAGGAGCGCGCGTCACCTACGCGATGGGCAAAGACAAGGAAGTGGGCGGCAACTTCGGCGGCCTCCACACCACCAACCTCACACCTCACCGCGCCATCTGGACGCTGGCGACGATCTCCGCCGTCATCGGCTGCATCGCCGTTGTGTGCGCCTTCGGCGACGGTGGAGCGCCCTCGGCATCGGCCATCGCATCCATCCCGCCGGGCTTCTGGTCCAGCGTCGGCTACACCACGCACGAGAAGATGGCCGCGCTGCCCAACTCCCTGCTCACGGTCACGCTTGCCTCCAACTTCGGCACCTTCCTGCTCTACTGCCTCAGTTGCGTCACCTGCATGGTCGCCTACGCGAACCACCCCAAGTACAACGTGCTCCGCCACGGCATCATTCCTGTCTTCGGCATACTGGCCAACCTGGCATGCATGGCCTTCTATCTCATCGGGCCCTTCATGGGCTACGGCACCAAGATGGAGCCTCTGCTGGCCTTCGGCATCGCCATTGTCTGGGCCATCTACGGAGGGTTCCACTTCCTCAGCATCGGCAAGGCCCACGGTAAGCCGACCCTGCTGGAACAGCGTCCAGCGGCATAAACTCAGAGCGTCCGGCGAAGCGTACGCAGCCTCGCCGGACGCCCGAATTTTTCCCTTCCCCGTACACCCCACCGACCGAACGGCCGGTCTCCTATGCTCGATCTCGAATTCGCTGAACTCTCCGATTCCGGCCTGACGCGCGACCACAACGAGGACTATCTCGGCCACGTTCTTCCCGTCTCGCCCGCGCAGGTCCAGTCGCAGGGATGGCTCTTCGCACTGGCCGACGGAGTCGGCGGACAGGAGCGCGGCGAAGTCGCATCCCGCCTCGCGGTCGAGACCGTCCAGGCCGGCTTCCGCAAGATTCCCAAGGGCATCATGCACGTCTCGCTTCTTCCCCGCCTGGTGCAGGAGGCCAACCACGCGGTCTTCGACCAGGGAAATGCCGCTCCACACCACTCCGACGCGCGCTACTCCGATCCCGGCGGAGCCATCCTTCCCGGCGGATCGCAGATGGCCACCACCCTGGTCCTCTGCGCCCTGCGCTTCGACTCCGCCGTCGTCTCCCACGTCGGCGACTCGCGCTGCTATCTCGCTCGCAACGGCAATCTCACCGCCCTCACCCACGACCACACCATGGTCGACGAGCAGGTCCGTCTCGGCCTCATCTCCCGTGCCGAGGCCTCCGTCGGCGCCAATCGCCACATCCTCACCCGAGCCCTGGGCAGCGAGCTCTTCGTCGCCGCCGACACCATCACCGTCAACATCATGCCCGGCGACATCCTTCTGCTCTGCTCGGACGGCCTGCACGGCTACGTCTCCGAAGCCGAGATCCAGCAGATCGTCGCCTCCGCGCCCTCGCTCGATCAGGCCGCCGCCGCGCTGGTCGCCGCAGCCAACGCCGCCGGAGGGTACGATAATGTCAGCGTCCAGTTGGTTCGTGTACGCTCAGTAGAGCGCATGGGTCTATACCGTGGACGCCCGTACCGGCTGCTATAGAGCGGAACCAGAGTAGGTCTATCCGAGGCGAAAAAGCCCCGCGCGGTTTTCTCTCAAAGAAAACCGCATCGTATACTCTTCCCAAAGCTACAGTAACTCTGGTTCCGCTTTACATGTTCGCTCCCAACCTCACCATTCACGCCGGCGACCAGCTCGACCACTACCGCCTCGAAGAGTTGGTGGCCACTAGCGGCATGTCCACCGTCTTCCGCGCCACAGACACCCGCACCGGCACGCAGGTCGCAATAAAAATCCCCCACCCCGAGGTCGAGTGCGACCCCGCCCTCTTCGACCGCTTCCAACGCGAGGCCGACATCGGCACGCGCCTGCACCATCCCGCCGTCATGAAGGTCTTCCCCAACCCCGGCCGCTCCCAGGTCTACATGGTCATGGAGTGGGTCCCCGGATGCCTTCTCCGCCAGGTCATCCAGCAGCAGCCCAAGCTCCCCATCGACCGCGCCGTGAAGCTGACCATCGGCATCTGCCGTGCCCTGGAGTACATTCACGCCAACGGCGTCGTCCACCGCGACATGAAGCCGGAGAACATCATGGTCGACACCCACGACAACATCCGCCTGATCGACTTTGGGATCGCGGCCAATGCCGGCGCAAGGAGGCTCACCTTCGGCAACTTCTCCATGGGCCTGGGCACGCCGGACTACGTCTCGCCGGAGCAGGTCCGCGGCAAGCGCGGAGACGCGCGCAGCGACCTCTACTCCCTGGGTGTCATGCTCTACGAGATGCTCACCGGCACGGTTCCCTTCACCGGACCCAACCCCTTCGCCGTCATGAACGACCGCCTGCTCAACCACCCTCCGCCGCCCAGCAAGCTCGAGCCCACCATCACCCCGCAGCTTCAGGAGATTCTCTACCGCGCCATGGAGCGCGATCCCAGGAACCGCTACGTCAGCGCCCGCGAGTTCGCCCACGACCTGGAACACCAGGACGAGGTGGGAGTCGCCAACCGCGAAGAGGCCGCCACCTGGAAGCGCAAGGAGTCGCCACCCGCGCACCGCAATCTTCTGGTCGCCACCCTCATCGTCATACCCCTGCTCATCCTCATCCTCCTCCTCCTCGTCGCCCGCCACCACTAGGGCTGAGGCCGTTTCGGGGCTCTATCGCGGCACAAACTCGTCGGCGTGAATCACGAACTCGGGATAAGCGCCCGCGGGTGCCCCATGTCTCGCCTCTGAGACACGGGCTTCCAGGAGCACCCAGGTTTATGATGAATCACTCAGGTGTGCGCCACCCGCAGTAAGGACCTCACGGGGCCAGAATTTGTCGATCCTCATATTTACCGTCGGGCGTGAAATAGATAAGTTCTTCACCTCCGCCGGACAAGGAATACACCCACTGCTCGCCCCCGCGTCCATAATCGTTGATTTTGTCAGGCGTTCCTCGTTCGCAACGTATGACTTCGCGATCGGATTTACCACCCAGTTGCCCGCAGGTAACTGGAACAGTAGTGAGTTGCCCCAGTATGGGATTGGTAACAGTCTCACTGCCTTCCATTGCAGACAATACCACAAAGAACTCACCGGTGGTAGATGAAAGCTTAAGGAGGGCAAGGGTTTTATTGCGACTGTTCCATGTCTTAGAGGCAGTTACGAGCATTGGTGTACCACGAGCAAGATATAACTTCTTGGCTGGCGGGAATTCGAGGTCGGCTAGGGTAGAGGTTATAGGGTACAGCACGGTGCTGTCGAGGGAGTAGAGGGTCTTCCCCATAAGGGCTTGAACCTTACTCTGAAAGCCGGTTTGCTCCGCTGGAGACAACGCATCGGGCGGGAGAAGAGCTGAGTTCACGAAGTGCTGCAAAACATCGAACTCCCCAATATGACCGTCAGGGCACCTTACGACAATATTGACCCGAGGGGCCTGTGAGGACGTAGGCACCTGCTCGCCGAGAGCGTTTGTTGTGGTAGGAACTGGCTCGTAAATGGCGGTAATCGAAACCACGTCTACAATGGTGTGCAAGCAGTTGATCGTGGAGAGATTCAGATACGCCTTATGTCCAACATATAGCTGCTGCAGATCGGAAACTGTGGGAGCAGTAATAGTTGGATTGACATTGCGCCACTGGGCGAGGACGCTGGCGGACAAGGTGAGCAGGAGAGTGAGTGTGAGTGCGAGGGAAATGGTAAAGCGGAGCATGGTGATCCCTTTCCGTGTACGCTGGTCTAAAGTATACCGCTATCTTCATTCTGCACAGTCAGCAGGGAATCGGGAAATTTTTCACTCAAGAAGCCCTAGATCGCAGTAACTCGGCGATGGTGTACAGGTCCAGCGTAGGCCAGCGTCAATCCAGATGGCGATACTTTTTGGGCAGAATCCGCGATTGCCCAAAAATTGGGCGGGAAACGGGGGTTAATGGTCATAGGGATATTTATTTGACACCAACAAAACCCGAACGGCCCTGCGTGACTATCTTTGGCGGATATAATGGGGCATGGCACCTTCCGCAAGCGACAAATTGATTTTGGTTAGGGTAAAGGTCGAACGGGCCAAAAAGCATCTCATCGATCTCGAAAAGGGTATCATCCCCTACCGGGGCAAGTCGATATGGATAGGAATCGGCGAGCCTAATTCGCAGACTGGACAGCCATCTGGCGGTAGAATACGACTTCCTGTTATTCCCTTTGATTCCCTTGCCGCAGCGGGAGATGTGATCCAAAACCTTAGGAGTGCCTTGGATCACTTGGCCTATCAGCTTTTCACGGTGGGCAGCCCAGGACAAGTCCCCAATAGACGGCTCTGTTTTCCGATCTCCGATAGTGCCAAGCGTTATGAAGCCGAAAAGGCTCTAAAAGTAGAGGGTATGAGGGAAGACGCGAAGAAATTCATTGATAGTCTCAAGCCTTACCAAGGCGGAAACGAGCCGCTGTGGACTCTCCATGAGTTCAACAACATTGACAAGCATAAATTCCTGCTCAGCCAAGGCCCCGTTGTCCTTTGCGAGGCAGCCTGGATGGGAACAGAGGCTGCCTATCCCTATTACATATTGCAGTCGGGCGATCCAAACTTCGCCGGAATCTTTGGAGTGGAAACGAATGATGAACTGGACCCAACCAGCGAGGAAGCTATCTGTAAGGCAGCATTTTCGCGGGTCAATGCGATGCTTCCAACACTCTCAGAACTCTGTGAATATGTCGAGATTTTGCTCCCGAAGTTTTTGCCCAATCTTGAGTGACATATTGATATACCACCCTGGGGGTGGCCAAGGTCTGATCTGAACAGAGTCACAAAATCGGGCGCCCCAGGTCTCGATTCTGAGACCTGGGTTTCGGCGGCAGCAATCCCCTCCCACTCCCGAAGATTTTTCCCCCGAATTTCCCCGTAAAATCGTGTGTCAAGCCCCTCGACCCACGAAAATCGCCTCAACCAACAGAAAACAAAAGAGAAATCACTTCCCAGCAAGTGGCATAGTAGTTATGCCCCACGGCGTATAATTAAAGCAGTAGTAAACAAACAGACCCGGCCAACCAGCCGGGCCTTCGCATTTAACGCACCACCAAAACCGTTCCGATCAACGCCTTATCAGAAAGCCAAACAGAATGAAGATTTTACAAACTCAACCCGAAAAACCCCAGTTTTCCGCCCATAACCCAAACGTTTAGAGGATTTTACCCGTAACCTGCTCGCAATGAATATTTTACAAGCCAAACCCGAAAATCCGCCAGTTTTTCATCCCTAACCCGAATGTTTAGAGGATTTTACCCGTAACGTATCTGCAATGAATATTTTGCCGTCCAGCACACCGCGCAGCCGCATGATTCCAAACCGCTTGCGTCTAAAATATCCATTATGAATATTATACCCATAACCACAACAGAACGATCCGCTTACAAGCCAATTCCATCGCAAGGGGGGGTGGCAGGGGGGGAGAACAAAACAGCGATCAAACGGCGAACAATCGGCAATTCCCGTCCGAATCAGCCTGAGCCAGCTCTATCTCGGCACAAACTCGTCGGCATGAATGACGAACTCGGGATAAGCGCCCGCGCCCAGCTCGCGAACGTCCATTCCTTGCCAGTGTCCATCGTCGTCCACGCGATAGGTCGA
>Ga0187872_10002012_pt1 | contig 18974 bp, 15 predicted proteins | sample June2016WEW_16_4_FD_132973 | JGI IMG/M metagenome (GOLD analysis project Ga0187872, IMG submission 132973) | Peatland microbial communities from SPRUCE experiment site at the Marcell Experimental Forest, Minnesota, USA - June2016WEW_16_40 | ecosystem: Environmental > Terrestrial > Soil >...
ACTGCTGCTCGTCTTTTCCACGCATGCTTTCTTCTTATCAGGTTGTGCTGTGGAAACAAGAGAGTTTCGGGGTACTCCGTCCGCTTCAAATCTTCAAATCGAGTTTTTCCGCAACCTGCTAGTACCTTCAGTGCAGTGCTGTTGCGCCCCGAGTATAGAGCCAAACACCGGGTCTCCGTTGCTCCACCCAAAACTGTTAGAATTACTCCACCCGCTCCACCCAGAAGAGCCATTAGGAAAAAGCCAGTTGTTATGGAAGAGCAAAGCGGCGCTGAAGTCCAATCCGCTTCCTTTTTTTGATACAAGGGGTATAGATACTGCGACATCTAAAGTGGACAGGTCTACCCCTCTAACCATTGTTACCCCCGGCTGTATGCCGTCAAAATCATAGTTTCCGTTACCTCCACCGGACACCAAGGGTTGTACACCGTTAGAAACAACGGTTTGACCCGTACTAGACATTTGGGTTTGAGCCGTTTGAGCATAACCCAGTGTAGACAGCAGTAGTACCATCGGCAAGAGAAGTTTCTTGAAAACCTTGACCAAGCTCATTTCTTCCTCTCTTCCTCTAAAATTGTTGCAGGAAATCCCTGCTGCCCTACAACAGAATTCAAGATCGTACTGAGCTGTTGCGGGGTTGGAGTGGGAATGGACGCCGAATTCGCCTGGTATACGTAGGACTGAATGTGTTGGACGGCTGCCCCGTTTCGAGTTTCTTGGCCGACATAGGTAAGGACAACGTTCGGACCCGCCGCTAGGGACCCCAGCGCCGGAAAGAACCAAACCGCATCCGTCGCGCAGTTGTGAGAGGCGAACAGGTCGGATGCACCACTCTCGGCAATCCATTGCCCCTGGGCCACGCCCGTGGACGCGTCGCGAATCTCGGTTCGTGTTCCGCTGGGAAGCAGGAGGCTCATCCGGCTTTCGCCTCTGCCGGACGCGAGCAGCGCGGCTGTGCCCGTCTCGGGAGTTGCCCCGCCAGACCACATTACACTGCCGGTCAGCGTTACATCTCTGGTGGCCTGCCCACCGGTCAAAGCGGCGATTGACCGGGATGCGAAAGACACTGCCTGAGGATTGCTTTGCGGTTGATTCTGAGTGAATGCTACAGATGCCAGGAGCAGGATTAGGGGCACACCGAATGCGAAGCGAGCCATTGGCCCACCTCCGTTTGAGTTTTCGGTTGGCCCCCTCGAATCAACCGTGGGCGCAACCGTATAGAAGCTACCTGGCAGTGTCAAGTTAAAAGAGAAGAAAAAGATATAGCTCACACTGATGCGTGACGAATCTCACTTAGGATCGATGGTTCGTGCGATGTTATCCGATCTCTTCATGCGTGCGAATATGTGACGCCCACGAGTTCCGCCAGCGCCAGCCAGTGCCGTGGATGCGGGCAGTAGCCTTCGCGAATCCGACCCGCGTACCAGCGCGATACTCCAATCCGCTTTGCAATGGCCGTCGCTGAGGCTTTCGCAAGTGCTGGCTGAATTTTCTCCGAAAACGCCTGTTCGGTGAGCCATGTCGGTTGCTTCGCGGGATTCCAAGCAGCCCGCGCCTGCGCGTGCTTGCGATGCGTTGCCGCTTCTTTGGCAATCGCTTCCGGCGTATGCCCGGCGATGCGCCCAACTTGCGCGACTTCCACGAGACGCCGAGTCGCAATCTGGAGATCGCACTTTTTGCAGTGTGCTGAATCGCCTTCAAGCTCTTTGCCACATCCACGGCAAACCCTCTCAGGTTTCGGAACCTTGACCAGTGGAACATCACTGCCCTTTACTTTGCGCTTGTTCAGCTGTGTGAGGCGAGTCGCTATCCGTCGCCGAGCAACGGTTGAAGGGGTTCTGGAAATTGATGCCCAAAACGCTTGTGCAACGTATTCTGCGATCGGAGCCACGAGCTTGCTCCATGTGTGCGAGGTTTGAGCAAGTTTGATTGCCAAAGCTGAAACCAACCGGCAGTTCCCATTGCGGTCTTCCCAGAAGTCCGATTTGCGAAGAGGCTCGCTCTGAAGCCAATTAAGAACGAACGCGTCCACCTTGGGCCGACAGACCTCCATTAGGTCGCAAGCGAGGGAGTCCCTGTTGGGTGTATCCACGTGGAGCACGCCGATACCTGGATCAAGGCCCATTGCAGCGGCTGAAAGGCGCGACTCGCTTTCCAAAAGTGCGTATAGCAGATTCAGTAGGGCGTTCGGCGGATTAGAGGCCAGACGCGGGCTGTGGGTCAGGGGCGAGATGCGAGAGCCGAAGCGTTTCCAATGTTCTGGTATGCTGCGCCCGTCCTTGCGCGGCCAGCAAATCGGTACGTTACTCCAGGACTGCCAGTAGCAGCGCGCAGCTTGTGCTTCGATGAGTCGCACTACATCTATGCTCTCCGCGCTCGATAGCTCGACTCTGAATTGAGCAATCGCGTCTGCGGTCGCAGAATCGTGCAGCATATCCCGGACAAGTAGCTCCTGCCCGACAAGTTTCTGAGAGATGAGGTCTTTGGAAATCTTGAGCGCTGTCCCGTTGCCGAGTGCGAGCGCTTGCGCTCTGCGGAGCTTGGCATCCGATGGAGAGACAGGACCAGTGACAGCGAGCACCTTGCCTCTGCGGTCAAGCATTACGAACGCCGCGCCCTGATCTGCAAGCCAGCGAAGGGCCTCAAGCGTGACGAACCCGTCGCTCCCGATCATGACTAACCTCTTTAGACCATGATTGACGCGGGGCAAGCGGATGGTCCGGCGCTCGTCTGCGATTCCATCGTGCAAGAGCAAATGACCGGCATTAACTTGGACGCGTATGCCGTAGCCGTTCAATACGAGGACGCCAGATTTGCGGATGGCGTGCGAGTGCGGTAGGGTGTGCGAAGCTGCCATTGGAGTCATTCCTCCTGTGGTGGTCAGGGCTTGTCGACTGCTGGTAACAGTCGGCAGGCCCACTTTTGTTTTGTACCAAAAACTCAGTTATTCATGTCCAACGTTCTCACGGCCAACTTGCTGGAGCCAGCCACTCAGGAATAATCGCGCCACATCTTCGACAGGCGTGGTCGTGGGAATGGCCCTTGTAGCCGCAAGAACACTCCACGTAGAACTCACACCGGAGGATGTGATGGGCACGTCTCATCATGGCTCGATCCTCAGCACAGATGTCACGGGAGCGACGCAGGCTAACCAACCCGCGTGCTGCCAATGAATCAGCCATGAAATTGATTTGCGCGCTTCGGCGTTTGGGAAACATTCGTTCCTTGAGAACCTTGAGAATGAGCGGGGCCAGATAAGGCATGAACTCGTGTTCGCCAGGATAACCATCACGAAAAGCGCCGATTACATCGTCTCCAGTTTGCACCTTAGAAAGTGGAGGCCAGAGTTGGTCCCACACATTGTCAAGAAGTAATCGGTAATCGTCTGCTCGCCCGCGAACAGCAGAGGCGTCAACCTTGGGTTTCGGCCCTCGACGACCTTTTTGTGAAACCTTGTCAAGCGATTTGTTTGATCTCTCTGGGGCTTTTTTCGGCTTTGCCATTTGTGCGGAAGGTTCCCCCAAGTTACACCCTAAATTATACGTAAAGTTCCCCCGGAAGACGAGGGGGAATTATGCGTAATGTCGATTTGCAATGTGGATGTAGGTTTAACGTGATAAAGCAGTTATTGCAACAACCAATGGCATAATACCAGCAACGCAGGGCGAAATTTTATGCGAAATAGTAGCGATATTACGCACAATCAACGACGCGCCGAGGCCCAGCGGCCCCGGAAAACGAGCAAGCCGCGTTCGATTCCTATCTCGCAGCTTTCAGAACGCAGTTACACCGCTCGTGACCGCGCCTTGCACGTTCTCGCGGCCATGCGCCACGATCCAAACCTTTCGCTAACTCACGCCGCCAAGCTGCAAGGCGTCAAACGCGAAACGGTTAAGAAATATTTTCCGTCCGCGCTGAAACAAACTAGCGGAAAATTCCAGGCCACGAATAGCGACCGCTATACAGCAACTCTCTACGTTCCCGATGCTCAAGGCAATGCCGTTGCGGTAAAGACCCGTTCGTCAAAGGAACGTGAACAGCTCGGGCAGTACCTTCGCGACCTGGGCCGCTATTTGCGCGGCACACGCGGCGCACTTGCACCGTGGCACGGAAAGAAGATCGCAGGCGTGGAACTCGTCACTGCTGGTCGAACGATTGCCGTAATCGAACCCGCGCTGTCCGAGTTTTCCCTCTATCGGACATTCAACGGCGGTGCTAACTGAGTGACCTGTTTCCAATCCGCACAGCGCGGCGGAAGTCCCAGAGGGAAGATCGCCTTGGGAACGATGCCTTTTGCCTTTTCTGCGGCTATGCGTGCCTGGAATCGCTCACGCGCGTAACACGGCAATGGCTCGAAGCGAAAGGAATTCCGAGAAGTCGTCTAGATCGTCTCCTTGAGGAACATCACATATTTGGGGAAGCACATGACCCCAACCTAATCGTGACGCTCTGCCTGAATTGCCATAGGGAGATTACGGAGGGACTGAATAGTGAAGGGGTCAGTATGCGGCCTGAGACAAATCTACTCAAGCTCATAGCTCTGATGCTCAGGGGTTCGGCTGTGCTCTTTGACTCCCTAGCGACCTCATATCGCAGGTGGGCGACTTTGCTGGAAAACCTATCCGCGCGGGATGTAACAAGACCTAATCGTACAAATGGGAGGTAAAGGAAAAATGATCGACGCTAAACCGCAAGACATTTATGTTCGAGCGCACACGGTTTCACTTGAAAAGAAACAGCGCGAGAATTCGCGCCAGAATAACGAGCCCAAATGGCTTGACTATGCGCTCATTTTCGATTGCGAATCACGCATCACGGCAGATCAGACTTTGACATTTGGGTTTTGGCGCTTTTGCGAATTGCGAAATGGAGTTTATGTGCCCCTCGAAGAAGGAATCTTTCACGATGACGTGCTCGGCGCAAAGGAGATGGGTGTGCTTCGCAAATACAAGACAGCCACAAAGCCCGAAACCGCTGACGATGGCAGCGACCACCTGCACCTTTACCCCCGTTCACAATTCATTATGGAAACGTTAGGGATGGCGATTCAGGCCAAGGCGCTGATCGTCGGTTTCAACTTGCCGTTCGATTTAAGCCGTATAGCCGTGGATTGGAACACGGCAGAAAATGGCGGATGGACGCTCATCATGAGGCAATGGCGCAACCCGAAAACCGGTAAGGTAGAACCTAATGAATCTTTCCCTCGTGTGGTCATCAAGGCACTCAACAGCAAAACATCTATTATCGGTTCGACACGCCCTCCAATGTCTCTTCGCAGATCAAAAGACAAACGGGCGAAACTCTGGCCACGGGGTCGATTCCTGGACGTGCGCACTCTGCTTTGGGCGCTCCGCAACAAGTCCTTCTCGCTCAAATCGGCGTGCAAAGAATTCGGGATTCCCGGCAAGCTGGATCACAAACCAAGCGGGGGGGGTGGATTTGGACGAGATTGAGTATTGCCGACAGGATGTACGAGCCACTGTTGGTCTATTGAATGCGGCGAAACAGGAATTCGACCTGCACCCCATCGCACCCGGCCCCGACCGAATGTTTAGCCCCGCAAGCGTGGCCAAGGCTTACCTTGAAACCCTCACCATCTTGTATCCAAGTACGAAGGTGAAAGTTGCGGAAATCGCGTACGGGATTTTCATGCAGAGTTATTTTGGCGGGCGCGCGGAATGCCGAATTCGCAATTGGGAAGTACCCGTCTGTCCCGTTGATTTCATGTCCCAATATCCCACAGTGAATGAGCTGCTTGGCAATTGGGAAGTTCTCACGGCGGAGAACGTCACGTTCCGAGATGCAACGGACGAAGTACGGAAACTTCTTTCTCGCGTCACGCGGGAACGGTGTTTTGATCGCAAGCTTTGGTCGAAATTCCGATTCTTCGCACGCGTCCGTCCCGACAATGACATTTTGCCCGTGCGGACCTTTTACAATGGCACAACTCAAAATGTTGGAATCAATTACCTCACGAGCAAGAAAGCGCTCTGGTTCGCAGGCCCGGACATCATTGCATCGATTCTCTTGACCGGAAAAGTTCCGCACATCGAAAAAGCAATTCGAGTGGTTGCGCACGGCAAACAAGCAGGATTGGGTTCCACATCCCTGCGCGGCATAGTGCGGGTTGACGCGAAAAAGCACAGCTTCTTTAAGCACGTCATTGAACAGCGCGCGGCGCACGAATCGAATCCGGCGCTTTATTACTGGCTGAAAATCCTCGCCAATAGCGGCTCATACGGCCTGTTCGTGGAGCTTAATCCGAACGATGCCGACGCGGCGGAATTGCAGGTTTATTCGGGAGACGATTCGTTTCCGACGCACTCTGACATGGTAGAGGAACCCGGAAAGTGGTTTGCCCCGCACATTGCTTCCCTGATCACTTCCGGCGGTCGCCTGCTTCTGGCCATGCTCGAAAAGTGCATCACGGACGCCGGTGGCACGTACTTATTTTGTGACACGGACAGCGCGGCCATCGTTTCCACGGAAACGCGGCAACAAATAGCAATGCCGGATGGTGCGCAGCCGATCACGGCGCTTTCATGGGCTGAAGTTAAGCAAATTACCGACAGATTCCAGTCGCTCAATCCCTACGCCATTGACGGCTCGATTTTGAAAATTCACAAGTTAAATTGGGACAAAAACAAACAGCGTCGCCAATTGTACGGACATAGCATTGCGGCAAAAAGGTACGCACTCTACACGAAAACGAAAAACGATATTGAAATTGTTGAACCTAAAGCACATGGACTCGGCTACTTCTACCCGCCGAAAGATTCCCCGGAAGGATGGAGCCACGAAACGCCATTATGGATTTTCGAGGCTTGGGACTGGATCATGCGCGGTGTTCTCGGCCTAAAACGCACGAAACCCAAGTGGTTCGATCTTCCCGTGATGATGAAACTCACGCTCAGCACTCCTCATCACGCATTGCGCAATCTTGCCAAAGGCCCGCTCACGCGGCCCAATAATTTCATGATGATTCCGCAAGTGTGCCGATTTGGATGTCCGCAAAATGTTGACCCCGATAAATTCACGCTCATCTCGCGGTTTTCATCCGAGCGCGAGGAATGGATGCGCGCAAAGTGCGTCAATATCCACGATCCCGAATCGCCCGTTTATGAACTCACGGACGATTACGACGGTCGCCGCGCGCTCGCAAAGAACTTCTTCATGCTCCTGGACACGTACCAAAATCACCCTGAAGCCAAAAGTCTTGGCCCGGATGGAAAGGCGTGCGAATTCGGCACACGCGGATTATTACAGCGCGCGCACGTGGTTGCAAATTGGCCGCCAATTTACATCGGAAAAGAATCCGACCGTCACTGGGAAGAAGGCGAAGACCCGAGTTTGCTGGACTTCAAAGCCATCGAATACAAGCGCAAAGGCAATGCAATTGCGACCGATGAACAATTAGCGCGGATCGCGAAAGTTCCCAAGCGCGAATTCATGCGCAGAGGAATCAATCAGCACACGCTGGAGAAAATCTGCAGGAAAGAGGCTGTGCGAGCGTCCAGACTGGCCAAAGTTGTGAAAGTGCTTCAACAATGGGAATCGGAGCAAGAGAATAGCAGCACATGCTTTACGTTGGCTGGAAAAGCAAAGTAAGATGAGTGCGCCGCTGCGCCGGGCCGGGGCTTGTGCTGATGGACTGGTTTACTTCGACAGGAAATTTTGCCAGCATTGCTGGACTGGTCGTGACTGCGTTTGCGCTCTACTACGCTAGGTCTGCGCGTGAAGCTGCGCGGGAAGCAAGAAAGGCGGTGCGTAAAGCAAACGCAAGTGAGGCTCTCGATAGGATAGGCGATACGGCAAACTTGTTGCAGGCGTGTGTGGAAAACGACCTTCAGCACGAGGCTGTTGTGAGAGCCAGAGACTTGGTATCAGATGTCAGTCGTTACAAACTCCGGTACGACCGTTTTCTAGACACAAACAGTAAGACACGGCTTGATGAAGCACGGGGGCAGATCAGCGTCATTTCGCGTTCTCTCGCCACACGAGGAGTACCGGCCACGCCTGCGGAAAAGAACCGTCTTCTCAGAATCTGCCATGAAGAAGTGGTGACGGTGCTCAATGAGGAGTCAGCTAGAATTGTTGCTGCCATCGAGAAGGAAGATGAATAATGCCAAACTACGATTCGGTAATAGACAAGCTGGTTGAAAAGAGCGAAGCAGGCGCGCTGCCGTGGAAGCCCACTTTCAACGAGAACACGTTTCTAGTTGCGCTCGAAGGCGAGGTCACCTTTGAGGTCACTAGGCTCGAAGACGGCGGCTTTGAGTTCACGATGAAAGACAAGGACGGGAAGAAAATCATCGACATAAACTGTCACAATGTTCCACACTATGCCGAAGCTTATGTTGAAGACGACAGGTACTACGACAAAATTAAACGTTTGTTTGAAGTCGCACGAGTGATAGGGCTAGAAGTAGATAAGAAACTGAACATCGCTGAATCGCTGCTCGACAAATTGTGAGGGTACGTAGTTTGGGTGATTGCTGCCGGAAAGAGGGAAAAAACTCTAATTGCCATCGAAACGGCTAAGAAGAGCGTTCGATAGGAGCGTACCGGATGCCAGATATTTCTCTGACTGACTTCGTTGATTTTGCGATCACCACACCACCCTCTCAACTAACGAAGGTGCGTCAGCTTTGCAGCCGTGGTTTCTATGATCCACGCTTTGATTTCTGGAAACCACTCCGCGAGGGGATGCAGGAATTTCACGCGAAGAACAAGAGGCTTGATGACGTTCTTGTTGGACTAAAGGACGCCAAGAAAATGACGCGATACCCATCAGCGGTCAAAGCGTACACCAAGTTTGTTTCCAAACAAACAGGAATGTCGTGGTTCAAGCCTCCATCAGCTCTCTGGAGCTATGGTGTGGACTAAACGTTCGTGTCAATCCCGAGTTGGGACTGCATCTTGGCGGAAAAAAACATGTTATCAAGCTTTATTTCAAAGACGAGAAACCTACCAAGCAGCGCCTCAAAGTGGTGTTTGAATTGATGAGAATCGGTCTGCGTTTGGACGACACGGTTGTGCCAGCAGTGATTGATGTTTCTAATGGAAAACTGATCGTACCAAAGCCTCTAGCGGAAGACCTGTTACCTCTCCTCGAAGCACAGGCGCTCGCATTCATGCATATCTGGAAAGCAATCACATTGAAAAACCCCGTCGCGTGCTAGATCGTGCCCGCGCCCCGCAAACGGAAAGCAGTTCTACTGTTTTTTTTAGCCGTGCGGAAAACCATCCGGCAAACACACGGCCCGGTTCCCCCGCACCAGCTCCAGGCCCGCTAACCACGCGGGTGCGCGCCACATCCACTAGCTTGGCGCGCCCTCCCGCACCAGCAAAAACGTTCGGGTTCTTTGGAAAACGGATCGCGCGCGGACCGTTCCGAACCGATTCGCGCAAACACGCGCGCAAATACCAACCTGGGAAACACCAGAACGCGCTTCCCGCACCGCGCCGTCACCCAAGCGCACGTTGCACACCCGCGAAAAACCCAGCCCGCGCACGCGCGCGCCCCGGCCTCGGGGGTGTAGCAAAATCCCCTCAGGTCATAGTACCCCCGGCTTTCATTGACTTGAACGTTCCACCCACGTAAGATTTGCCCCTAATGATCGGGCAGACCATCGCGCACTACCGCAGCGGCCTGAAAATGTTGGCGCGTTTATGGTCCGATGATTTGGTCGTCACCAACCCGCTGAACAAGTTCGTACATTCGATTTCTGCGCTCTCAGAGGAAAAGCATTGTTCACGCCGAATCCCAATCTGAGCGATGACCTGAATCGCAACATTATCCTGTCGGAAATCGAGGGTGGGGTGTTCCTTGACCGGTTACAACCGCACTGTGTGCTGCTGATCCAGACTCAGCACCGCTGCTACACGGCAGTGATGCTGGGAGGAAGCCAAGCGTTAATTTCAGGTCATCCTCAATATTGCCCTACACCGACTTTGGTTGCCATCGCAGGATCAACTTGGGGCGGTTCCATGCTGAAGCGGCATTTTGTCGGTCGTGGTATGCACTTGGAGTTTTGTCATCCGGAATATTCCACGCCAATTGTCACGTCTCGCGTGCAGGAAATCCGGGAGTGTGCAGAGTGTGCACTCGTCGTGGATCAAGCAGCGTAGCACATGGTCGCACACAAGGCGGTTCATTCATCGACCAAACCATGATCGACCAAACCATGATCGGCCAAACCACCTCGCACTACCGCCGCGCAACTCAGGTTTGCGGCTCGGAGACCAAGCGCGGCTGGGCCGGTGGAACCGCACTGTTCGGCGCAGCTTCGGACTGCGGCGTCTGGCCGTTCTGGACTGAGCCCCTGTCGCCCAGGCTCGCGCCGCGGTTGAGATTGAAGCGGCTGTCGTCATAGTTCGAGTTGTAGTTCGAGCTTGACGTGCTCAAGTAGCTTGCCGGCGAGTCGTAGTTATACGACGAACTCGGCGACGAATCCGGACGGTATGGCGGCGGATTGTCGTACCAGTCGTAGCTGTAATCCGGGTAGGTGTAAGCCAACGGGGCATACCAGTAAGGGTCGTACCACCAAGGATCCCAGCCGAGCCCCCAGTAGCCGCCCCAGTACGGCCATCCGATGCCGAAGCCCCAACCCCAGCCCCAGCCTCCCCAGCCCCAACCCCAGCCACCGCCCCAACCGTAGCCAGGCCAACCGCCTCTCCAACCATTACCAATCCGACCGAAGTCCGCTCTGGAGGCTCCGGCGGCGAAACCGGACGCGCCTGTTGACGGGCCAAAGGAGTGCCAACCGCCCTCGGAACTTCCGGCGTTACGAGCGGAGAGGCTTGAGTTCCCCAGACCTACGGAGTTACGTCCTTCACTGGAACGCGCGGAGCTACCGGAGTTGCCAAACGAATGCCACTGACCGTCGTTGATTGCGGGACGAACATTCGACGAATGATTTCCGAACGAGCCGGAATTGCGGCCACCTTCAGACCCGCCGTATGCACGGCTGCCCATTCCGTAATGACCCGCCGCTGATCCACCACGAACGCCGCTGCCTTGGTGGTAACTTCCTCCGCCAAAAGACCGCGCGCCGCCATAAGATCCGCCGCTACCATGGAAGCCTCCTCCGCTTCCGCCGCCATGAAAACCGCCGCCACCGCCGCCGCCGTGCTGAGCGAATGCTAGATTTGGCGTGAGAGCGAGACCGATGAAAGCAGCAAATGCGATGAGGGATCTACAAAGACTGAATCTGCGCATAATATACCTCCCTTTAATATGGGAGTGCAGTTTCAAGCGAGGAGCCTGTACACAAAGGACGTCGCTGCTAGCTAATTAGATTCTACCCCCATGCAAGGGGTTGCACCCAAAGGTTCAGCTGGTGCGGTTCGCCACCGCCAGCCACCGATATCCTTGCAGGCGTGGTAGATACCGTCTTCCCCTCGCTCCTCCTCGGCAGGCCACAACTAGGGCGAAAAACTGGCCAACCATGCCTCCCGTACTGCTCGCTGGACTATTGTAGACGAAAGCTCTGACCTCAGACTAATTTCTGGACCATGAACGGACGAACCTTCCTGCAGGGTGCCGCAGCCGGGGAAATGAATCGGCAAATTGTTGGCTTGGTGCGTCAGAGTCGTCGGGATCACGCCGACCTTTCTCTCGAACTATCTCCCGATTAAGATAATTGCCATGCAAAACGCAACGCCGGCGGCTATTGCGGTGCTGGTGCTGGAGCTCATACCGGCAGCAGCGTTTGGATTTGCCAGGGAGCGGGTTGGGCAGGCATGCGCCCGTTGGCCGTCAACTATACGAACCGCCTTACCGGCACTCTGCGCGCTACCTTACGTTCTGATTTCCTGCTCGTATCAGATGTTTTCATGGAAATGGTGTGCTCTGTATGCGGCGCTGCCGGTGGCGATCGCGTGGCTGCTGGGATGGGCCGCAATCGCCGATCCCGATCAACGCGGCAATTGGCGAGACGCGATCGTTCTCCTAACGCTGGGACTGGCCGTTGATTTGCGCTGGTTCGAGCGGGCGTGGCCGAGCGGGCTGACGGGCTGGGGGAAAGTGCTCCTCGTCGATGCTACGTTGTATGGATTCCTCGCGATCCGCCGGCTCCGCGGGACCGGCTTTGACTTTCACTTCCGCTGGAGCGATTGGAAAACTGGGCTGCGGGAACTGGCTTTTTTTGCGCCGCTGGTTCTCGCGCTGGGGATGGCGCTGGGCTTTCTCCATCCGCATGGCAGCGCGCTGCGGTGGTTCTGGATGGTTCCGAAATGGATTTATATCTTCGTTTTCATTGCGGTTCCGGAGGAACTTTACTTTCGCGCGTTGGTGCAGAACCTGCTGGAACGGCGGGTGGGACGGCGAGCGGCGCTGGCCATAACGGCAGTGTTGTTTGGGCTCTCCCATTTCAACAAACGATCGGCGCAATTCAACTGGCGCTATGTCTTGCTGGCAAGCATCGCCGGGATCTTCTACGGTCGGGCATGGCGCAAGCGGCGGCGAGTGGCATCCTCGGCGATCACCCACGCCAGCGTGGACGCCATCTGGTCGTTCTGGTTTTAGCGACATCTAAGGATCCGGCGCTTCCGGAATCTTTGCCGCGGATATGAAAATATAGACATGGGCAAAATGGCAATTGAGTCGAAAATTTCCCCCGCGGAAACGGCCGGGATTCCCCCGGCCCTCAAGGTTCGCAGCCTTGCGGTTCCGGCCGCCTGCCGCCGGTACTTCGTTTGGGCCCAGATCATCGTCGCCTTTATGTTTCTGGAGTTGGCGATTTGGGCGCCGAGTCTGGCGATCAGGAACCGCTGGGGCGCCATCGCCATAATCACGATTCTGGTTCTCGTGCTCATCGACCGGCCGTCGCTGGAGCGCCTCGGCCTCGCATTGCCAAAGCCGTTCGGCGCCAGCGTGGTGCTGGGGATCGGTTTAGCAACGGTTGTTTTCATGGTGATTCTGGTGAGCTGGACGGGCGGCGAAATTCCCGCCAATTCGACTTGGCCGAGTTTCCGGTTGGCATGGGGGTATGTGATCTGGGCCATGGTTCAGGAATTCATGCTGCAATCGTTTTTCTTCAATCGCTTTGAAGAGCTGCATGGAAGCTCGGCTGCGGTTTGGATGGCGTCCACGCTCTTTGCCGCCGCGCACCTGCCCAGTCCCATCCTCACTACCGCTACGCTCATCGGCGCCCTTTTTTTCTGCGAAATGTTCCGCCGCTATCGCAGCATTTATCCCCTTGCCATCATCCATGCGATGCTGGGATTGACCATTGCCATTCTCACGCCTGACAGCCTGCTGCATCACATGCGGGTGGGGATTGGATATCTGCGATACCAGTGAGTGTGCGGCGCGTTTAGGGGAGACGTCACAAAACTCTACAGTTCAGGGTGGGTGAGAGCGGTATGATCCGAGTCAGGCAGCAGCGAATATCTGCGCCACGCTATGAGGAGTTTCAGTCTTCGCTTTATGGTGGTCAAGGGCAGGCTGCGCCCGGAGTTCGTCTTTCAGTTCCTCTTCTTGTTTCAGGTTGTCGTGTTTCACCCGCATCTGCTGCGAGGGCAGGCGGTTGCGCCAGCGGCTGGAGGTCGAACCATTCACGGTGTAGTGAAGTCGGGGAATATGCCGATTCCCGGCGCTGGAGTTTCCGCGGCAAATATATCCACGAAGGAACAAGTTAGTACCTCGACGGATGTGGACGGCAGTTACTGGTTGCGGATTCCCACCGATGGGCACTATGCCATGCGGGTGCAGATGGCGGCGTTTGCCGGGAGCGCGCAGGAAGTGGTGCTGGACGCTACCCATCAGGACGTGCAAGCGAATTTCGAATTGGTGCTGCTGTCGCGGGCGCGTGAGGCCCGCAACGATAACGATAAAGACCAGCAGCGCGCGAATGCCAGCGCCCGTGGTTTTCAGAGTCTTTCCGTGTTTCAGAGTGAAGCGGGGCAGGATGTGGCGGGTGCTTCCATTAGCGAGGTAGCGCCTTCCGGCATGCCGGTTCCGGGGATTGCTCCGGGCATGGCATCGAACGGCGCGACGGAATCTGTGGCGGTTTCCGGCAACACTTCCAATTCGTTCAATGCCATGAGCGCTGACGAACTTCAGCAGCGCTTCAACGACGCCCGCCAACAGGGTGGAGGATTCGGTGGTGGCGGCGGATTTGGTGGTCCGGGCGGTGGTCGCGGAGGCGGAGGATTCGGTGGCGGCGGAGGTTTTGGCCGGCGCGGTTTTGACATCAATCGCCCGCACGGATCGCTATATTACGGCGTCGGCGATTCAGCTCTGAATGCGTCGCCGTTTGCGCTCACCGGTCAGCCGACGGAAAAACCGGCATATTTGCAGAATAGTTTCGGCGGTTCCGTGGGCGGACCGCTGAACATTCCTCATATCTATCACGGCGGGAGCAAGACCTTTTATTTCATCAACTACAACGGCAGACGTGCGGACAATCCTTTCGATCAGTTTTCTACGGTGCCGACGCTGCTGGAGCGAGAAGGAAACTTTTCCGGGATCGACTACACTTCGGGACTCGAAAAAGGACAACAGGTTGAACTTTTTAATCCCACGAACAACACCCCTTACACCTACCCGATTCCGATCAACCCTGCGGCGCAAGGATTGTTGAACTATATTCCGTTGCCGAACTTGCCGGGCAATTATCAGAACTTCCACTACGTGACTTCCGCCAACAGCGACAGCGACGATCTGAATGTACGTTTGAACCACAGCTTCGGCGCAGCGCCCGCGGGCGGACGCCGGGGCGGAGGCCGGAACGCTCCGCGCAACAACCTGACGTTTGGCTTCCACTACCACGAATCGAGCGCCACGCTGACGAATCCGTTCCCGAGCGTTGGCGGCAACACAACGGTCCGCAGCTTTGACGTTCCGGTGTCTTACGCGCGCAGCATCGGAAAGCTGACGAACATTGTTCGCGCCGACTTCAACCGCAGCCGGACGCGCACCGAGAATCTGTACGCTTTCAGCAACGACATTACGGGTGGGCTGGGAATCACGGGAGTTTCCGAAAATCCGTTCGACTGGGGCTTGCCGAATCTGTCCTTTACAAACTTCGCCAGTCTTCAGGACACGACTCCGCACCTCACGCGAAACCAGACCTACACCTTCTCCGACAATGTGGTCTGGAATCGCGGCAAGCACACCTGGCGCTGGGGCGGGGATTTCCGGCGCGTGCAGGTGAATACGGAGACTGACAGCAATCCACGCGGCTCGTTTATTTTCACCGGCCTCAATACCTCGCAACTCGACAGCAAAGGGAATCCCGTGGCCGGTACGGGATACGACTTTGCCGACTTTCTGCTCGGATTACCGCAGCAGACTTCGGAGCAGTTCGGGCAGAACAATCACTTCCACGGCAACTTCTGGGATTTGTATGCGCAAGATGAGTGGAAAATGCGCGCGAACCTGACGCTCAATCTCGGAGTCCGCTACGAGTACGTTTCGCCGCTGACGGAAGTGAACAATCTAGTTGCGAACCTCGACCTTTCTCCCGGGGTGCTGAATCCGGCGCTGGGCGTGGCGGCAGTGACGCCGATTCAGCCGGGGCAAGCCGGGCCATACAGCGGCAGCCTGCCAGCCAGCCTGGTGCGTCCGGACCGCAAAGACTTTGCGCCGCGGATCGGCTTTGCGTGGAAGCCGTTTTCCAAAACGGTGGTGCGCGGCGGATATGGCATCAACTACAACACGGGTGCGTATCAGAGCATCGCGCAGCAACTTGCCTTTCAGCCGCCGTTCGCCACCGCGGCAACCAACGTTCAGCGCGCTCCTGGAGAGCTGACGCTGCAAAGTGGATTTCCCCAGCCCGCCCCCGGCACCATCACCAATAATTATGCGGTGAATCCGAATTACCGGCTGGGCTATGTGCAGATTCGCAACCTGGACATTCAACAGCAGATTCGCCCTACCTTGCTGCTGAATATCGACTACACCGGAACCAAGGGAACGGATCTCGATATTCTGGAAGCGCCGAACCGAATCGCGACTGGGATTCGCATTCCCGGGGTTGACGCCTTCACCTACGAAAGCTCAGTGGCGGATTCGGAGGCCAACGCGGCATCGGTGCGACTACGGAAGCGGTTGGCCAGCGGATTCGCGATCGGCGGCACTTACACGTTTTCCAAATCGCTGGATGACGCGTCTTCTATCGGTGCCGGAGCTACCTCCGGGGCGAACACCCCTGGACTGGGCGCGGGCGGCACCGGCGCTGGAGGCGGCGGTTCGTCGGGAGGAGGCGCGGCCAATGTGGCGCAGAATCCTTTCGATCTGCCTGCGGAACGCGGGCTTTCCAGCTTCAACCAGACCCACAAGTTCACTGCGGATTACTTGTGGGAGCTGCCTTTTGGCCACGACAAGCGCTGGCTCACCGGAAATGGTCCGCTGCGCGCCGTTCTTGGCGACTGGCAATGGAGCGGCGATTGGACGATCGCATCCGGCCTGCCATTTACACCGCGACTGCTGGGCAACATCGCTGACGTGAACGGGGGAACCAACGGTACGCTGCGGCCGAACTTAGTTCCGGGGCAATCGGTGAGCCTGACGAATCCCTCGATTGCGGAGTGGTTCAATACCGCTGCATTCGTTGCGCCGCCCACGGGTACCTATGGCAATGCGCGCCGCAACAGCATCATCGGCCCGGGCAGCAAAGTGTTTGACATGGCATTCACAAAAATCTTCCCCCTGAGGGAAGCGCGCGTGCTGGAATTCCGGGCGCAGGCCACCAACATTTTCAATTTAGTGAATTATTCTTCGATTGATACAAACGTGACCTCGCCCACCTTTGGCCGGGTTACGGCGGCTGGGACCATGCGACAGTTCACGATTACGTCACGCTTTCGTTTCTGAGGAGGTCGCTGCTGCGCAAGATGCTCCGGAACAAGACACTCTCGAAGAGGACCGCCATGACTCTCACTCCAACCCGATTTGCCGATAAAGCTGTAGCGGTGCTGCTGTTGCTGGTGCTCTTGTGTGCTGCTTTGCCTTCGCAGCAGCAATCGGACTATGTGTTTCACGCGGAATCGGATCTCGTGCTGGTGAATGTGACGGTGAGGGACAAGAGCGGAAAATTTGTGCCGGGAATGAAACCGGAAGATTTCACGGTTTTCGAGGACAACAAACCGCAGAAAATTGTTTCTTTTGATGTGGAGAACGTCGATGCCGTGCCAGCGTCGGATGTGGCGCAGGCAAAGCCGCTGCCGGAGCCGGCGCCCGGGCAGGCGAGTCCGGCGGCAGCCGCGGCAGATGCGGTGGCCCAGTTCGCCCAGCTCAAAGACCGACGTCTGATTGTTTTGTTCTTCGATCTCTCCGCCATGGAACCGGATGAAATCGATCGCGCGGTTACATCCGCCGAACGCTATGTCGATACCCAAATGGCGCCCGCGGACCTGGTGTCGATTGTTTCGCTGGGCAGTTCGCTGCTCGTGAATCAGGACTTTACTGCGGATCACGCGCTGCTGAAAAAGCAGTTGGACGCATTCGGTTCTGGTAGCGGCCAAGGTTTCGAGGAGGGCACCACCGGTACGACCGAGGGGACGCCCGACACGGGTCAGCCATTTACCGCCGACGATACGGAATACAACATCTTCAACACCGACCGGCGGCTGGAGGCGTTGCGCTCGGTGGCGGAAAAACTGGCGCACGTGCAGCAGAAGAAATCACTGATTTATTTTTCCAGCGGCATGGACCGCACCGGCATCGAGAATCAGTCGGAACTGCGCACAGCAGTAAACGCGGCGGTGCGTTCCAATATGGCGATTTACACCATGGACATGCGCGGCCTGCAGGCGCTGGTGCCGGGTGGGGAGGCGCAGAACGCCAGCCTGCGCGGCGTTTCAGCGTATTCAGGACAGTCGACACTCAATGCCTTGAATTCCAATTTTACGACGCAGGAAACACTGGTAACACTCGCCAGCGATACCGGCGGACGCGCTTTTCTCGACTCCAACGACTTCAGCAAGATTTTCAAGGGAGTGCAGCAGGACACATCTACTTATTATCTGCTCGGCTATCACAGCACGAATGCCGCGCGGGACGGACGTTACCGGCGCATCGTCGTGAAGAGTAATCTTCCGGGAGTGAAGATCGACTACCGTCGCGGTTACTACGCGCCCGCCGATTATCAGCATTCCACCAAGGATGACAAGGAGCGTCAGCTCGAAGAGGAACTTGCGTCTGAGTTGCCGGCCACGGATTTCCCGCTGTATCTGGGCGTCGCCTACTTCCGACTCGAGGGCAACAAGTTTTTCGTTCCCATCTCGCTGGTAGTGCCGGGATCGCAGATTCCATTCGTCCGCAGCAGCGACCGCGACAAGGCAACTCTCGATGTGATTGGGATGGTGCTCGATAACGAACACCACCCTTTGAACAGAATTCGCGACACCGTGAAACTCGCGGTGAGCACATCGGCCGAGGTGCAAAAGAAGAATGTGCAGTATGACACCGGCATGAGCCTGCTAAGCGGCAAGTATCACCTGAAATTTGTCGTGCGCGAGAATCAGACCGGCCGCATGGGATCGTTCGAAACCGACATCGAGGTGCCGGAGTTGAAGGCATTGCCGCTGAAGATAAGTTCAGTGGTGCTGGCCAGCCAGATTCAAACGGTAAAAGTAAAGCCGAGTGCGGACCTGAACCCGCTGGTGCACGACGGTTCCGAGATCATCCCGAACGTCACGCATGTTTTCTCGGCCACGCAGCACCTGCTTCTTTACTATGAGGTGTACGATCCGGCGCGGCCGCCGGTCGCCGATTCTGCCAGAGGCGCGGATTCTAGAAAAGACAAAGACACCAAGCCCAGCATCCGACTTTTGTCCAACGTCGCTTTCTTCCAGGGTAAAGCCAAAGCCTACGAAAGCTCTTTGGTGGAGTTGACGGAATTGAATGCGCGAGACCGAAAGGCTGCCGTCTTTCAATTAGACGTGCCATTGACATCACTCAAACCGGGTTTTTATACCTGCCAGGTAAATGTGATCGATGACGCCGGTGGGCACTTCCTGTTTCC
>Ga0187872_10002017_pt1 | contig 18933 bp, 13 predicted proteins | sample June2016WEW_16_4_FD_132973 | JGI IMG/M metagenome (GOLD analysis project Ga0187872, IMG submission 132973) | Peatland microbial communities from SPRUCE experiment site at the Marcell Experimental Forest, Minnesota, USA - June2016WEW_16_40 | ecosystem: Environmental > Terrestrial > Soil >...
ATTTTTTTAACCCTTTTTCAAACAAAATTCAAAAAAAATTTTTAATAATTCCGTTTTTATTTTTTCCATCTCCTTTTTCTTTCACCAAAAAAAAAAAAAAAAGAAAATGATTATATATATATTAATTATTTTTTTTTATTATTTATACACAATGCCTCAACCACAAAATGCATTAGATAATTGATAAGAAAAATTAGATAAATTCTCATAACCACATATTTGAGAATAAGAAGCATCGTACGTCAATTCAGGAGATGAAAATTCCAAAAAATAAGATAAAGAAAAAGTAGAATTTGTCAAACATCCCGTGTTTATAATCGGCGCTTGAACACATGCTACAACAGTGCTTGCCTGATCCAACATTATTTCGTAATTTGAATTTGTGGAGGAATAAATCATAACATCGCCGAGTCCCAAATACACTTGACAGCCCGGTATCATAATACTTTGTTCTTGAGCACAAACAATAAACTTGGAACAGTAGTACGCCCTTTCTTGCAACAATGACAAGTTTTCCAGCAAAAGACCAGTCGATATCGGTGATGGCGGGATTGGAAGATATCTAAAATTCGCAAAATTCAATAGCCGAGTCAATATCGTCAGTCTCTGTTGGGCAATGTGACAGCAGGCGAGTTGTTGGAAAGACGATTGATTTGTTTGCAGAGTGTAAAATGGAGGGACGGTGCAATTCAATATAGAAGTTTGATTTTGAACAAGAGCAGCGAACGAAGACTGATCGGCTGAAGTTGTAAATAAAGATGATAGAATAGAAGTGATTGTTATTAAAATATTATTCAATTGAACATAATAACTTGAAATCGCCTGCCAATCTTCTATTGCAGTTGCTGTGTAAAATTCGGCGTTACTCGGAGTTAAATCATTATTACATATTTCAACCACTGTTTGTCCGTCACAGTCGAAGATGAATAACCCTATTAATATTAATATTACTATTTTTGTCATTTATTAATTTTTGTTTCTATAAATACTTTAATAAGCAAAAATACAATATTATTTGATTATTTTATTTTTATTTTTTTATTAAACTGGAGAAAAAAAAAATGAATTATTTTATCGGAGGTGGTGTAATTGTTTGTGCTTACATCTGTTATAAATTGTTTGTGAAAAAATCATCGGTGTACAAAGTGTCAACAATCATTGATTATTTATCCCGTGAATATTCAAATCCTGCCGTATTTGTATCTATGAAAAAATATAAAAGTGATATTGAATCGTACCTTGTCATTTTAGGATATTTCAAAGATGAGATGGAAAACATTAGAATGGATGATGAATATAAGATGAATAAACTCACTTCTATCGTCTTAACTCATGGAACAAATCTCGTAAACTTGTTCGAGTCGATTAAAAATGAATCGGAGAGTTTGAAGATTGAAATGAAAGCTTTGATCGTTGTTTTAAAAGATAACCAAAAATCCCAAGAAAAAATAAAAGAATTCAAAGCAATTGTCGACTCAGAAATGACACCATGGTTAGATGTTGTTAATTATGCAATCAATGAAATTTCATTAATGACAAGAGAAAATCCAAATAATTTTGACAAACAAAAATTTTACTATTTTTTGGAAAATTTAAATTCTCAATATTATAAACAACAAGGATTAAGGATGAAATTTTCTATTAGTTAAAAAGAAACAAATATATACGATTAACAAGTAAAACAAAATTAATATATACATTTTAAAAGTTTAATATAAAATTTGCATTATAACAAGAACAATATGGATATCTTGCCTCATATTGCATTTGCAGTTAATATTTGGATGGCATATGAATTGTTTTTTCAACAAACAAAAAAACTTAAACTTCACTTGTGGATAAAATGCTTGTGGAGTACGAAGACAATGGCGCCAAACAACAACTGACTATCGTAACCGACTTTAATCGATTTCTTGAAAAATTAATTGCCATTCAAAAAGATAACGCGAGTGATGAAGAGAAACTCGTTAAAATTATTGCTCTTTTGAATCCAGAAGGATTGGCACTTAAAAACAAAGTAAAGGAGATGTGCGATTCTGATGTTGCTGACATACCTGACTTAAAAAAAATTGTCAAGCGTTTTAAATGATCAAGATTACAAAAAAATTGAAAATTTATGGGATTCAGATATAAATTGTTGGGTTGGCGAAATTTTTATTAATATCACGGGATTAGAACTTATGGTTACAAAAAAGTTGAAAATTAAAGATCATTTTCCAACTACCGTCTATGCATTAAAAGAAATATAAATTCCACCATTATAATAATTTTTTGAAACTTTAATATAAAATTTGCATTTTAACTTTTATTTTTTTAATTTTTTTTATTCTGAACATGCTTGTGGTTCACCGCCAGTTTCTATCACATCTGTCATCACTTCAATTTCACCAAATATATATTTTGGTGGTATCATTTTCGATTTATCAACAAACTCGGTTGATTTAAGTTTTTTGGTGACATAAACAAGGAAACAAATCTGTCTTGGTAAAACTTCTTTTCCATCCACTCTCTTATATCCAATGCCAACTCCGACAACACCTTCCTTTGTAAAAACATCATCGCGGATTGAATTTAATAGTATCTTATACATAAGCATTGTTTTTCCTTCATCTGCACGTTCTCCCATTTTTTTTTTGTTTTTTTTAAAAAAAAAGAAATAATTAACATTAATAAATTTTTGAAACTTTAATTATAAAATTTGCATTTTAACTTTTAAAATAAAAACATAAAATAAATAAAATAAATAAAATAAAAATAAAAAACAAAAATGAATGAATGGGGTGCAATTACAGTGATTGCTATTGGTTATATTTATTTGGCTGCACGTAAAAAAGAAGAAACAATTAATTTAAGATTGTCGAATCTCGTTGAAAAAATATCTGTCAATTGCCTAAACCATGAAACAATAAACATATTGACGAATCTTAAACTAAATTTCAATTCATTCATTGTTCGCTTAAATTTTTTGTTGGAAAATCTTAGACAGATTGAAAAAGATGATTGCAATGAATATGAGAAATGTGGCAGACTTCTTAATCTTGTGAATTTTAGAGCCGAATGTATTAAAATGGATGTACAAGAGAAATGGGGAAATGAACAATTTTTATTTGACATTAGAAAACGTTTAAAATACACTTTAAATGCAGAAAATGAGCCAGAATTAAGAATTTTATTTTACTGTGATCTTGAACATTGGGCTTGGCAAGTTGTTAACATTATAGATAAGTTAAGAGAATTGACAAAAATTGAAAACAAATTTAATCGCCATCAATTTTCAAAACTCGTCGATGATTTATCTGCAATTTCACAACCATTGTTGCAAAAAGAATTAAAAAACAAGAGTAATAATTATTTTTGTAAGTTATAACTTGTGATCAAAAAAAAATTGAATATATAAATTTTGAAAATTAAAAAGAAAATTTGCATTTTGATTTTTTATCTTGGGGAGTGATAATTTAAAAAAAAAGTATTTAAAAAAGAAAGAGAGAGATAGATATGGATTGGTCAGAATTTATCGAATTTAATTATAATAATTTAATGGCAAATATAGCATGTTTTGAAAATATGAAAAAAGGAGCATTGCGTAGACAAATTCAAATTTTAATTGAAAATAACACAAGAAAACAAATGATGGTCGAAGCCCAAAAACCAAATAAAGAAAAAAGTATAAATGAAGAAACAGAAAAAATACATAACTGCACAGTGCAATTAAATATAAAAAAGAATGAATTAACAAATCAATTTCAAATAATAAGTAACCAACAGACTAATAATAAAAGTAAGAATAAGAATAAAAATGAAGGAAAAGCAATAAATGTTAACATAGAAAGTAACCCAGATTTGTGGAATTTTATAAAAAGTAACCCAGAGATATCGTATTTATTTAGAGAAATAGACGAGGCGGAAAAAAACAAAAAAGAGTACACTGATCAATTGCATAAATTGAATAAGACAATAAGCAACTTTAAAAAAAATATAAGTGACTTAAAATTAAGTGCGAGTAACTTGGAGCAAGGAATTGATGACGGTTTAGTAACAAGAACGCTGACAAAGATATATGGATTGCAACAAGACAATGTAATTAGAAATCAAGAATCGTTTGTCGAAAATATTGCGAATAAAAAGATATTGAGAAATTCACAAAAAGAAGCGAAAGAGATAGAGATGGAAAACGAAAGAATATTGTACGATATAGATGCTGCCGATGAAGATGAAGAAGACGACATGCAATTAAACAATAATAATAATAATATGGATAAATATAAAAAGTATTTTATCGATTACAACAGCAATATTGATAATTTAAAAATATCGTCATCGACATCATCAACAATCACACAATTTAACAATACCCCTTCATCTTCTTTATTTTCGGAATACAACTAATCTTCTCTCTCTACCACCACCGCAATTAATGTTTTTTATTACGTTGTCTATTTAAATTTATTAAATATCTATAAGCTTGTGCAATTATAAATTTTCTTTTTTTAACAACTGTGTCTGTAAATGATATTATTGGAATTCTTTCACTTTGTAATAATTTTAAATTACTATTTAAAACACTTTGTGTATTATTATTGTTATTGTTATTATTCATTTTTTCCCCTCCCTTCCTGTTCAAGTTGAGATATTTAAATCAATAAAAATAAAATACATACATAGATAAATAAAATAAACAAAGGCGAAAAAGAAAAAAAAGGAATGAGACCAAAAATAACTCCAACTATAAATTTAAGTAAAAGAACATGCACAGTAAAAGGAACCGTCATACCAAAAAACTACACACACAATGATGATATAAATGTGGGGATTGGAAAGGTGAGAGAAATAAATACAAAGGCCGAGTTTGAAAAATTAATCGGTGAATTTTCAAGAAAGGAATTGATGTCGATGAACTTGGAAGGAATAGCAATCAAAAACGATCATTACCCATGGGATAATTACAATTTAAAGAATCAAGATTATTACATAGGAAAAGTGATAAAGCAAAACAATAATTTCCCACAACTTGACATCACAGGCCAAATATATCCGCAATCAGGGGTAAATAAAACAAGAGATAGACAAAAGAAAGACGTGTGTGAAAAACTAAAAAACGGAAAGTACTGTGATTTTTCTTCGGGACATGTTGCTTCGTACGAGTTTGATCCTGTGAAAAATACGTTAAAAGTGACAAAAGAATTGTTTGAGGTATCTTTGACAGAAGAAGGCGCAAGAGAAGGAAGTTATTTGACCGACATTGATTTTGGACAGAATGACTTGGATGACAACACAATTCAAAATATCGAAAAATCACAATGCAATAATTTTAAAACCGCAAGCACATCAACGACGGTCAAGTTAGGAAAAGATTCTTCTGAGTTATTAGATTATTTATTTCCTAAAAATGATTTTAATAGTAACAATGAAGATGTAAAAGTAAATAGATTAATTAAAAATAATAATAGTGATAATAATAATAGTGTGAGGATAGGATCAAAAAATCTACTGTATACTTATTCATTTAAAAATAAAACAAAAAATCACTTGGAAATTAAAATGGCATCTGCTCCACCAACCCAAGCAACCGTAAATGACGATACTGGTGTAATGACAATCGCCAAAGAAAAGTACTATGGTTTAATCACTGAAAACGAAAAGTACAAGGCGTCACATGAAAAATATATTGCCCTTGAAGAGGAAAACCGACAAAAGAATATCGATGAATTTAACAATAATCTTCAATTTACTTTGGATGCTACAGCAAAATCATTGATGGGAGATAAAAAGTTTGAAGAGTTACCTGAAGCAATCCAACAACAAATTACAAGGTACGAACAAATCTCAACTAGTTACGCCGAAGACTACAAAAAGGCATTAGAAACACCAGATGGAAAGATTGACTCTAGTAAAGTGTTAGACACATTACAATCGACAATGGCAAATAACAAGGAAATCGTCCAATGCTTTAGTAAGAAATTGAATCAATTGACAAAAAGCAACATTTCTTTACAAAATCAATTAGCAAAGTTTAATTCCACCACTGCCACTGTCCCCCCTTCTTCTCAACCACAAACTAATGCTGCCGTCCCCCCTACTACTACTACTACTACTACTACCACTGCCCCTACAACTCAAAACAAACCACAAACAAACAGTACTATCTTAAATAGTGCTTCCGTTCAGAAAGAAGAGAATAAAAAGAGTGTGCCAACTGTGCTAGCCCCAAGATTGTACAGCACAACAAGAAGACAGGCTGCCGATCCAAATACTGTCAGTACATCTTCCCAAAAGGTAATCGCACAAACTCAAGTGATAGACACAGGCGCAGGAGTTGGTAGACCTCAATCCGAAACAGCCGCAGCAGCACCCGCAACCCAAACTGCACCCGCACCACCAACAAAAGAACAGATTAATGGCGCTATTTCACAACAAACAATTTTGAATTCTTCTTACAAAAGACAAAAAGTGGAATTTAACAAAACATTTGACGACGAAGAGGAAGATGAAGACAATGACGATGGTGCCGCAAATTTTTCATTTACATCTAATCCATTCGAACAATTGATGAACAAATCAAACAATGTTTTATATAATAAAGGTGCTCAATAATCGATAGTTGTTAAATTATAAATCAAATCAAATCAAAAAACAAAATTTTTTATTAATTAATAAAAAAAGTAATAATCATCCTTTGGAGTCAAAGTTTTATCATCAGAGAACATGTGATAAACTCTATATTTACGTGCAGTGCTTTTAATAAGATTCAATAAATCATCAGTGGGATAAGCAGCAGAGACTGACAGGATATCTGTTGGTTTACATACATTGTTGTTGTTCACGTTTTTAATACACACATGAGGCGGGAAGATGAGAGTGAAAAAGTAATAAGGAACGATCTGTATGTGTTGGTTGTACAATTGAATTTGAAAATCATGGATACGTTCAAAGACATTATCCGACAATCCTGAAAATTTGCCTCTAGTATTCTTGAAGAGTGTAGCAGAGTAACATTCGCCAAACGTCACATTCCCCCATTCTGGAAATTTCACAATCACCAACACCGCATCCTTGTACAAAAACCCTTCCTCGCTTTGAGATAAAAGACATTCATTTATTCCCGAAGACTTGTAACCATCGACTGAAATGTTATAAGTGTACACCAATTCCTTTATACGGCCCGACAATGCATCGACAAGGAAAGTTCCGAAGGGATCGAGTTCCAGAAACCCCTTTTTCCCATGAGAGTAAACTATATCGAGCGATGATACGCGATGAGGTTTGTTTATTATATCCTTGTCTTTTGCTATATCGTACGTGCAAAGAATAGCCAATTGCGCACCGAGTGAATGACCAACAACCCGCACTTCGTTGACGTTTGAAAAATAGATGGAAAGAGCAGCATAGTTTCGATGGCACATGTCAGTGACTGAATCGCCTTCTTGGTAATTTTGAAACACTGGGTCATCTTCGATAAAATCTAGAGAAGGTTTGTGGACGCGAGAGTAACGGACAGAACCGTCGACGGATACATGCATGTACTCCATCTCAACGTAATAATCTGCAGTGTACAGCGAAGACATGGCTAACTCGAATCTCATCAGACTTCTATCTGCTATCTGCGTCCATTCAAACACTACAACTGTAAAATTTGCCTTGTGAGCAATGTAAACTAAACTGTCTGTTGCTGGGTCGTTTTGCAAGAATCTATACCTTTCTTCTACCGCGCCGTCTTGCAATCCATGAACGATGATCATAATGTTTTTGTCAAAGATGGGGATAGTACTGTTACTGATACAAAACTTTTTCCAACTGACTGTCACGTTATTATCTGCACTGACATTGACGGATGAAATGTACATTCCAATATCTAAATGTCTTGGATATATATTTTCGCATTCTTCACTTTTTTTACTTATTATTATCACAAGTGCAATTACCATTATTATTATTATTATTATTATCTTTATCATTTTAGACATTTTAATTGAACAGAGCAAAAGGGCAATCCAAATATATATATATATATTTAAAAAAAAAGAATTAAAACAAAAAAGAAAGGATACATTTATTTAATAATTAATTAACCATTAAACACAAAAAAATATTACATTACAATGGCAGATGTTGTAGAAATTTCATCTGATCCAGTTGGTGGGTCAACAGCCCATACTGAATACAAAAATGCTATCGATCAAACCGCTTTAAGTAACTATTTTAATCCAATGAAAACTGACAAACAATCGATTGCAAAGATCACTACCGTCAAAGAATTGCAAACTGAGGCTGCCAAACAGTTTTGGGGCAATTTCAGCAACTATGTAAACAATAACATCAAGGATTTTTCTGGTCAAATTGCTGATTCAATGTACGAGTTTATCGTCAGCAGAGCCGAAGAGATTCTTCAAATCGTAGAGAGAGTCCCCGTCTCGGAAACAGATGGGTACGTTATTTTATCACGTCTCACCTACGATTCTAACACTGCTCCTCCAACCGTCGACAAGGCACTCGGTCCAATTTCGGGCTTCTATTCTGAGGCTGAGGCATTCACAATCAAACTTTATAAATTGGGCGCTACTTTCGATCTCGTCACTGCTGGCACTGGCGACGTCCAATCCTTCCGTGAGTTGGAAATGCGTCTTCGTCACATCTCTTACGCCTTTGTTCGTTTGATGATTCTTGTCATCTCCCGAGCAATGCTTAACTGTCGACTCGGTTATCCCTTACCAAGTGACAACACAACCAAGACGTACCCTCCAAGAAATATGCGTGAACTGTTTACTCAATGGCGCGAACGGTATCTTCCAGCCAACAAGGGTGATCAAGAGTGGATCACAATGCTTTCCGACACTAATCAACGAATGCTTGCGAAGAAAAAGAAGGGTCGCGTCATCATCACATTGGAACAAGTGAAAAAACATTTGATGATGCACAAGACGAACTTTGTCACCAACATATCAGGAAAACGTGCGTTGGAAAACCGAGACAAGGTGCGTGATGACATTTACGATCTCATGAGTGGATTTCGTTATCTCACCGTTCCAGAAACAATGCATGAACGTCCAATCACAAGCAGCGTTAAAGGTTACTACGATCAAAACACTCCTCATTACAAACGCTTATTTGTTACCGGCAGTCATGCATCTCACACCAGCGAAGCGAGAAATTTTATTGACAAAGGCGAATGGAGAGCCTGTGACCGCACCATTGAATTTCGAGATGAGTTAACTGACGGTCCAAGTCAACACGCATTGATTGGATCGTTGAAGGCTGCTATTGAGTACGTTCAAGTCCCCAGTGATCAACCAGATGAATACGAAAAGGACCCTATCAATTGGCCCAAAACAAAACCTTGGGGCGAACTCAATTTGTTTTTGTTGCAGCCATTTTTCAGTAAGAATTTCGGCCGAACAGTTCTCAACGACATTATGCAAACTGAATACAGTCAAGATAACATCATCAGCGGTTTACCTTATTTGGTCAAGAGAGAAGACATCGATGCTGACAAATTGGCTCCTGCTCTTTATTACGGTGAAACTTCTGCATCTCTCCTCACGCCTCGCTGTCTCAAATTTGCATGTGACGACGTCGAGGCTAGTTTAACAAAGGGTATGACTGTCGTTGAAACGTTGCAATTAAACCAATTGATAGATTCGAAATTTGGATTTGATATTGAAGATATGACCCATGATGACAAAGCAAAGTTATTAAGAAAGGTCGCGTCTAATTTGTTTAGAACATTTGGGAAAAATCACGTCGTTGTTGAATTATTGAATGGTGTAGCAAAGAAAGATATGATAGATACTTTGGAAGAGATTCTTAAATTTTTATTTAATCCAAACCATTCTGCAGCAGTTGGTGGGAGTGATTATAAAAATACTAAAGTAGGTGGAGGAGGTGGAGGAGGTGGTGGTGGAGGAGGTGGAGGTGGTGGTAGTGGTAGTGGAGGTGGTGGTGGTGGAGGTCTTATACAAATCATATCAAGAAACGACGACGAAATAATCAACGAAATCAGAAAAACGTTATCTGATATTCAGAAAAATCCTAACGATTTAAAAGTTCTAGACTTGACAAAATTGAATAATAATATTGCTGATATTAAAGATAAAAAAAATCAGAAACAAATTGATATTGAGATTTTTGAAAATAATTTATTAGAAGCAAATAAAACCCCATTATCAAATTTTTTGGTTACGTACACAACCATCAAAAAGAATGTGCCAGATGTAGCTCCCTCTTCAAATATTTCTTCTGCATCATCTTCCATTCCACCTTCTAGCACACCTTCTAACACACCCGTAAATGCGGCAGTGACAAGTGGAATAGATGAAAGTGTTATTCAAACTTTAATCAGGTTAATCGCAGTAAAACAAAAAGAAGATGATTACGATGTGATTTATAAAGATTTTGCAAAATTTATGATGAACTGCAACAAAACAGAAAAAGATAGAATATTATATTATCATGGCGCATATCCATTTTTTGGTATGTTAGATAATAATGGTGACTTAAGAACATTAACATTAACGCCATTTAGAAAAAGATGGGATGATGCTGGGAAAAGGACATTGCCAATTAGAACAATAGCAGAGAGATTATTTTTATTTCAAAAGTATAGTTTAAGAACATATTCAAATGCATTAATGAGCAATTGCGATGTTCCTTTGCATGTGAGTTTGAGACGACCATTCGAGACTCGTCAAACTGCTAGTGGTATGATGGGAAGTGACGAACAGTTTGTGAAGTTACTTGAAACTCAGGGAGGGGTTAAATTATCACCAGAGGGACCAAAACTCACGGAAACCAACATGACTGATCCAGTGTACAAACAAGTGCACATGGATTTCCATCAAAGGCTAGGCGCTGCAATCCCCGAGCCAACGAATGTGTGTGACATGCCAGATATAATGGGAATAAGTGATGCATTTGGAAAGGGGAGAGAACATCTGATTCGTCATCCCAAGATCGGCTGGACTGGTAACCCCGAAGATTATGAAAAGCAATTCCAAGTGATGAGAGATTTAATTAAAAAGGGAGGGTTTGCGCTGAAAGAGTACAGTATAATGAGTTTTGTATCAGGGTTTGTATATTCATTCTTACCCGAAAACGAGTTAGAGACAATATGTGGATTCTATCCAAAGGAAGAGTACACGCAGTTCATAGACATTGATGCGAACAAACATCCAAAACTGATATCACCGGGAAGTCTGATGTGGAATGCATTTTTAATGTTTGCGAAAGTGCTTAAGTACGAAGACGCAGGGAAGTATAGAGATGACATTACATTTTGGGAAGCAAACAAAATCAGATTGTACAATAAAACCACACAATTGACTTCTGTGAAGAAATCAGCAGGAAAAGGTCGATTTATTTATACTGTATCTAATCATATGGATGGTGATGAAGGTGCTGATATTAGAAATATAATGAATGGTGTATGTGCTCCAAGAATTACACTTTATAAATATTAAAGCATAAAAAAATTTTTTTTCTTTCTTTTTAAAAAATTTACAATAAAAACACTAGAAAGCAAATTAATTAATGAAAAATCAAAATTTTATAATTAAATAAACAATGGGGAAAAAAAAAGTTATTTAAATTGATTTGACAGGTGAAAAAAAAAATTAAATAATAAATGATATATCTTTGTTTGTTGAACTTTTCATTTTATAAAATTTGAAATAAACTGATTAGAAAAGAGAAAGATAAAAAAAATGTCAGTAACTTTAAGAAGTCCACAAACACCACAGCAACATAATCTTGATAATTATGCTAATATACTTGGAAATATCTTTCAAAAAACGTACGCAAGATATATCAACAACAAGGAAGAAGTGACAGACGTTGATATTGTCGGTAATGGAGTGAATATTTTCTGGACGGATTTGACACAATTAATGATCCAAAACCCAACTTTTTTACCCGAAGTTATCGATCAATTCCTTGTGACGTTGGACCAACCGCTCAGTCGTTTATTTTTTTGGCGAACAGTGAGGAATGCAAGAGATCGCCATAAACTATTTGTTAGAATTCATCTAGACGAGTACGTTGCAAATCCCGGTGTGAGGAAAACCACTTCACGCATTCACGGTATATGGCAAGAGATCAGCACCACCGAAGTAAAGAATGCCGGAAGAGATATTACTATGGATTGGTATTTTCTCAACGCTGCTGGTGCGAAAGGATTGAAAGAATTGGCGTTGAAGATTTTGCAAGTGAACAGCGACATCAACTCGGCTGTGATGCAACATGTCGCAACTCAAATCATGAGGTCTGAATTGTTTTTCAAAGAAAGGAATCAAATGCCTTGGAGAGTCTCAGGCACCGACACAGTTGACAAAGCCATGTTAGAACGCATTGCTAGGGTAGGTGGCAGTAACAAACGACTAACAGGATTTTACGAGAGTTACGAAAGAGCCAATGAAGCGTTGTCTCATCGAAATGGGCCCGGTGCGAGAGAATTGATTGCTTCGAACAGCACACTCTTCACCATCATCCATCAAAATCCCAAGATGATAACTTACGCAGCCAAGGGCGAAAAGGGAGTGAACGATAGATACTCGTACAAGATCGAATCCACTTTCCAAGGGTTGAAGTTGAATGCGTTTCCACAAACACAAAAGAACTTACACAACGCGTTCGATAAGAGTAATTATGTCCACGAACGAACATTTGGCGCTAAATTTATTTTTCCCGATTATTCTAGAGATTTGCAACATCCCGAGGATTATCGCTCTTGGATGCGCCGTGTCGATGTCGTCGGAAGTGACAACAACGATTGGAACGGATTCACTGTCCCCGAAGTTCTTGCAAAGACTGAATTTTTCTACAACGACGAAGAAAGAGACAGAGACGATTACGGCAAGTTGGATGAAACTGTGCTGAGACAGTACATTGAGATGTACAGAAAACCGCAACAAGAAAAGGACAGCATCTGGGAACAACGAAAATTGGAGAAAAACACATTCAATCTTCGTCAAACAAATCCTTTTTTAGTTTGGTGTGAAGGAGGACGTCATGAAATCGCTGGAGTTTTTGGTGACATTTCCCAATTGCAAGTCGACGAAAATCAATGGGATGTAATGTTCAAGATATTCGCCCACAGGATTTTTCACGAAGGTCATTTTTCAGACCAAGAGATTGACGATTTTAGAGGATCGTTTGAGAAGCGTGATACCAAAGAAGAATACGATCCATTGAAAGTATTTGTGGACCACCTAGGCGATAAAAAGTATGTAAGACTTGGTTCAAGAATCAACGAATTAACGGTAACCGAATTTCAAAAAGTTGTTAATAATGTGAAAGCCCCCGAAAAAGATGGAAATTACAAAGGAACAACTAATTTTGAATATAGAAACAGCCAAGCAAAAGACATCGAAGACCCTTTAGTGGCATTTGCAGCGTTGGTATTTTTGTCATCGATCTTTTCTCTCCAAACATTCCAAAAGATGTGGGATAACAACATACTTTTCCCTATCTGCCCCATGATGGCACGTCCTTTAGAACGACACACTACCGAACATTTATTGTACACTAACGGATTGGCACTTGGAGAAGTTGAATGGGATGGGATCAAGTCGAGTAACATGTACGACCCCGTGTACAAACAATTCCATGCAAGTTTCAAGACCGACTTCTCAGCCACAGTAATTAACTATGAGAACATTTACTTGGACGACGCCGTGAAGATCACAGGGACGTTAGGAGGCAAAAACTCTGGCATATTTGATATGAGAAAAACAACATCGAAGCATGAAGCGAATGTGTACAAAAGAATAGCCGAAAATGAAAGTTGGCTACCATTCATCGGTTGTTACAAAGATTGCGTTGGAAAGGCGTTTGAAGATAAACAAAGTATTACAGTTTCTTTGACTGGCGTTCATGACCCCGCGGTGTGGATGCAAGAATTGCCAGCATCATCACCATCGTTTCAAACCAACTATCAACGCCGTCAATTTGTGGGACAAGATACATTGTACTTCAAGAATATATTTAAACCAAAACCCCACAATGTCACACAAAACACAAGTCTTGTAGAATTACTCCACTTCAAAAACGAATCTTTGTACTGCAACGAAACCACAATTCGTCACTTCAATCCAAAATACAACGCTTGGATTATCAGACCCGGTTGTCACGAATTGGGGTTACAACTACCAAATGTTAGAAGAGTTGATTCAGGTTTAGTTACGCTAGATATCATCCAATCCAGAAATAATTACTATCGTGAAAACAAAATAGCAAGATATGCATAATAACAACACTTTAATAAAGTCTTACCAAAAAAAAAATAAATTTTTTATTTTAAAAAACGAAGAATATATATATTTATAAAACAATAGACGTCTTCAAAATTAAAAATATAATATAACATATAAAATAAAAACATCAACAAAATAAAAAAAAAGGGGGAGATAAGGATAAAAAAAGAATGAGCGGAGAAAAGGTAAGCACAGATAAAGATATAGCAGTTCAAACGCAAAAAAGTTTAGGTATTCCAACAAGAAATTTACAACCGGGAATATTAATGAACAATTTTGATAAAATTAAATTAGCACAAATATATGAATTGACAAATGCCAAGTACGTTTTTGTATCTCCATCGATTCCCGGCATTGGAGGAAGTGAAGTTCAAAGAGTCACAAGAAGATTAACACAAATTTTCACTGACGGAACGACAAACATGGAGCAAAAAATGGAGATATTGAATAGAGAAGTGTTGGAAATGTTTTCGTACGCCGCAAAGAATCTAGAACCGTACTTTACTATGACCGCCGAACCGTACAACAAATGGCTTGCAAGTTATTACCCCGAGATGGCTGAGGCGATTCCCGACGAGCATGTTCACAAGGCTATCTCCCGCATCCATTCATTCACCAAACAAACTTTTGGAGGAACCGATATGTTCTTTGACGAATCGATCAATTGCACAAAGGACGATTTCACCACTGCAGAAGGTCAAGAGATGATTGCCATGCGTTTATTTATGTTGTTTGCGTCGTTTGAAATGCGTCGTCGTTTAGTCATCTTCGAGGCTCTTCGAAATAATGTAAATTTGTTAGGAATTCCCAAGGACAATGTGCCCATCTTCAACGTCGCTCATCGGCCCGGTGATCTCATTGCTAACATGCGAGGGTTATTTTGGGCGACTCAGAAGACAACAAGTGGATTCAAGACCATCGAAGCCAACTTGCATAGAATGTTACAAGAAGTTGGCGGGCTGAGTGCAATCGTAACTTCAACTACATTAAAGAAAATAGTCAATTCATTCGATCCTCTCTTACGAAATGCCGTTGAAGGGACAATCGAAACAAGTGTAGCGGCAGTGACTGAAACAGGAAATTCAAAGAACGCTGGACGAATTGGAAGGTACCCCGCAATCACAAGTCCAACAGGAAGCGAGAAACACGATCCCTTGTACGATAATTTAATGCGATCTGCAGTTTTGACGTGTGAGTACGCCACCCAATACATGAATTGGTTCAAGACGATGCCTGTCGAGAAGTTTAACAAGCAGTTGATGAATATCGAAATTCCATCGTACGAATCAAAACTACAACTATGGCAACAAATCCCACAGTCTGACTTTATTGAACATATGTTTGAATTTATGACAAAAACAGGAGATGTGAATGAAGAATTGATTAAAAAGATGATTGACGATGCATCGAAAGATAACACAGGTAAAAGTAAGTTCACTAAAATCGACTGCAACAAGTACCCACAATCACTCAGCACATTCATTCGAAAGAAGCACGACTTGGAAATTTATTACGATGACTTAAAAAATAATAATCCGTCGGTGCTGACAAAGTCAATATCGAAAATGTCTAAACTCGAAGAAAAGGAACAAAAAATATTGGAAATATTCGATCCTATCTCATCGAATGAAGCATCCAATTTTTTGAAAGCATTGTCGAAAAACAAACACAGAAAAGCATCATTTTACACTTGTTGCAAAGTGTTAGGAGAATTGGAAAATTACCCAATCGATATGTTTGAAGCAGGATATAAAACGTTCATTAATGCATTTAAATCCAGATGCTCTAAGAGCGATTTGGATGAGTTTGACAAACAGTTGCAAGGAGCCGACACTTTTGGTGATGTCAAACCTACATCAAAAAATGAGCAGAAATTTATTAGAAAGATTAGGTCTATAATTCCATTAAATGACGAACAATTGAAAAGATGTCTTATGGTCAGCAATTTTATGAAACTCGAATTACGTGCAGAAGGGCAAAAAGGAGAAGTAGCCAAAAAAGAAGAGGACGACGTTCTTGTGACAAAAGATAATTTATTTCATTTGTGCAACGAAGGCGGAAAGATGAACATCCAATTTCATTCTAGCGAACTTCAAGCAAAAATTGAATACGTCATATACCGCGAGATGAATTTTTCTCTCGAGTTAGTCCTTGCTATATTTTACGCTTTGATTCCATTGAACAAGAACGTTTTGAAAAACTTATGTGAAAAGGATGTATTTATTCCAATTGGAGGAGCAGTTGTGAGACAAAGAGGAGATATGAACGAGCACATGATTGGACTTGCAAACCAGAAGATCGGTGTTGTAAATATGCAGGATTCTGAGAACTTTAGAATATTTGCAGTTATTCACAAAGACGTCCACATTCAATCGACAGTGAGTATGTTAGTGGCGCTGTTTCACAAGGCAGCAATTGCGTACCAACCATTTGTGGCTGGTGTAGAATATATAGGAGGTGCTGGGCATGGATTCATAAACGATGGACTGTTGCCAAAGGTGAATAGTGACGATGTTGATCCAATGAACACAACAGCATTCACAGCAAGAATGAAGAAATTTTTAAACACAAAAGAACTTGGAAACAATTGTTTGATACCAATCAGTGCATCACCTAGATTCCTAGCAAGTCGTGAAAAGCCCGATGCGTTTGAGATGAGAGGAAGACCCAGAGCAGTTGATTTTTTTAATTTATCCAACCCCGAAAGTCCAGTTTTCAGTGCGAATGAAGTGCATGTGCCAGAGATTTCAGGACTTGAGTTTTTCTGGTATTGCATCACTCCATCACTGACCGAAAGACAAAAGACTATTATTGATATTGACCATGACAAGGTGCTTCCCGATTACATGAAGACAACGTTTGCCGACACTCTTATTATGTACCAAACATCATTTGCATTCATGGCATGTCATATGAATCAACGGTATATGAGCGAAGAGGGGCTTAGAAACAACAGCAATATGAATGATAACGAATATGGTTATTTGGAAACTATATCGAAAACATTGTTGGGACCGTACTACGAAGGATCAAAGGATGTTCAATGCGGTGCAACACCATTTCCAGTAGAAATATTAAATCCTCAAGTGGACATGCGTGATTGATTCTTGCGTAATAATAATAATAATAATAAAAGAAATGAAAAGTTAATTAATAAATTTGCATTTTGTTATTTATTTAGATAAATCAAATGTTAATTAATAAATTTGCATTTTGATTATAATTTAAGATCAAAGTTAATAGAAAGAAGAAGAGGCAGGAGCAGAACGATTTTCATTAGTTGAAGAGCAATGATTAAAAGAATAATCATTGTTAGAATTTGCATTGAACGATTCAATATAACTGATGTATTGAGAATAATCGACAGATAATCCACCAATGAAGACTTGACGATTGCCGCAGTCGGTGAGGTAAACATAACTTCTAGATTTTTGCAAGTCAGGGCCGTTTGAGAATTTTCTAGTTAAAGTATCAAACAACAATGTGCATTTTGTTGCAGAAAAGGGATTACCAGCCAATAATATAAAGTCACCGACGACAACCGCACCAGTTGGTTGGAAATTGTTGGGGATGTCACCGTCATCGACAAAGGCAAGACCGACGGGAGAGAGTTCTTGGTAACAGAAAAAATGAGAGACGTTTTTGCCTAATATGAAAATGGTGTCATCTTTCAAAAGACAAGCCGTAACCAAACTTATCGGTTGTTTCAATACTTCAAGAAGTAAAGTAAACGTCTCGGTGGCGGGATCAAAGATTTCACAAGAAGATGTTACTGGACTATTCTTTGTGCAACCACCAATGATAACGATTTTACCATTTTTCATCACAACACCACCACAGGCTATTCTACCGGCATTCATTTTACAATTCAAAAGACGGAATTCGTTAGAGGTAGCCGACAAGATTTCACAAGAATCGAGATATTCATCTTCATCATTTTTTCCACCGCAAACAAAAATGTCACCGTTTGACATCTTTACTTGAACATGCCATTTTCTAGCAACTTTCATATCTGGCCCTTTCATTGGTGGTCTAGTGCAAGAGGGATAAATAATTTCAGTGCTGTTTGTAATGCCTTTTGCTCCTCTGTTGTTACTAAAAATTTCACCGCCAGAGATAAGAATCTTTATAATTTCTTTCTTTTCCATTTGGTTTTGGGGTTGGGGTTCGTTTTCGATTCCATTTTCCATTTTAAAATCACTTTCAACTTTATCTTTTACGTTTTCATTTTGAACTTCGATTTTACTTTCAACAACTTCCATTTCATCTTTATCTTCGTCATCATTGTTGTTATTATCAGATTCAACTTTAATAACAAAAGTTCCATAAACATTTCCACTTCTTGTTTTTCTTTCAATTTCCATTCTGTTCTTCAATTTTACTTTTGTATTTTACTTTTGTATTTCAATTTTACTTTTACGTTTCTATTTCACTTTTACTTTTAACACTTTGTCGTTTTGGTGATAAAAAAATAAAAAAAAAAATTACAAAGTCGAAATGATGTGTTGTCAATTTTTTTTTATTTTTTTTGATGTGCTGGCAAAAAATAAATAAAATGATGTGCTGTCACTTCTAAATTTAGAAATTCGAGGAAATTTCCAAGTAGAGAAAAAGCCCACAACAAAAAAAGTGGATCAATTTTTTACTATTTGTTTTCGACCTTTTGCCACGTGGAAGGTGTACATCTAATTAA
>Ga0187872_10002024_pt1 | contig 18902 bp, 13 predicted proteins | sample June2016WEW_16_4_FD_132973 | JGI IMG/M metagenome (GOLD analysis project Ga0187872, IMG submission 132973) | Peatland microbial communities from SPRUCE experiment site at the Marcell Experimental Forest, Minnesota, USA - June2016WEW_16_40 | ecosystem: Environmental > Terrestrial > Soil >...
GAATTGCTTTTCAGGCAGGCTCGGGGTAACTAAGAATCATCCATGCCAGAATCCCAGCACAAGGGAGGAAAGAGTTTCCGGGGCATACCGGTCTCGACCGGAGTATGCCGCGGGAAGATTCTCGTGCTGGACCGGCCTCGCCCCGGCATCGCCCGCCGCCAAATGGCGGACAAAGACCTGGCCGAAGAGGTCAATCGCTTGGAGAAGGCGCTGGTCCAGACGCGGCAACAGATTCTGGAGGTCCAGCGCCGGGTCAGCCAGGGCATGGGCGCCAACGAAGGCAGCATCTTCGACGCGCATCTGCTGGTGCTCGAAGACCGCACCCTGCTCGATGAGGTCGTGCGGGTGATCCAGGAGCAAAAGGTCAACGCCGAACACGCCTTCCACACGGTCGCCGAACGTTACGCCGCCACCCTCTCCGCCATTGAAGACGAATATCTGCGCGAGCGCGCCGCCGACATGCGGGACGTGACCACCCGCGTGTTGAACAATCTGCTGGGCCTCGAGGAGGGGGCCGATCTTCGCCACCTCAAGGAGCCGTGCATTGTCGTCAGCCACGATTTGACCCCGTCCAACACGGCGCAACTGGACAAGCGCAACGTGCTCGGGTTCGCGACGGACGTGGGCAGCAAGACCTCCCATACCGCCATCATGGCGCGGTCGCTGCGCATCCCGGCCATCGTAGGTTTGAAAGACGCCAGCGGGCAACTGGCGACCGGCCAGTACGCGCTGCTGGACGGCCACAACGGCGTCCTGGTGGTCAATCCCACCGACCAGACGCTCTTCGAGTACGGCCAGCTTATCCTGCGGCAAGCGACGTTGCAGCAGCGCCTGCGTGACCTGCTGCTCGAACCGGCTGTCACGCTGGACGGGCACCGGGTGCTGCTCAACGCCAACATCGAGCAGGCCGCCGATGCCGAACAAGTCAAGGCCAACGGCGCGGAAGGCGTGGGCCTGTTCCGCACGGAGTATCTGTTCCTGAACCGCGAGCGGCTGCCGGGCGAAGAACAGCAATACCAGGCCTACCGCGAGGCCGCCGCCGCTCTCAAGCCGCTGCCGGTCGTCATCCGCACGCTCGATTTGGGCGGCGACAAGTTCCTCGCGCACATGCAGATGCCGACCGAGCTTAACCCGTTCCTCGGCTGGCGCGCGATTCGCATCTCCTTGCAGGAGCGGGACATCTTCCGGGCGCAACTCCGCGCCATCCTGCGCGCCAGCGCCGAAGGCAACCTCAGGATGATGTACCCCATGATCTCGGGCCTGGACGAACTGAAACAGGCCAATGCGCTGCTGGAACAATACAAGGCCGAACTGCGCCAGGAGAACATTCCCTTCGACGAGCACCTCGAAGTCGGCGCGATGATCGAAACCCCCTCCGCCGCCATCGTGGCGGACTCGCTGGCGAAGCACGTGCGGTTCTTCAGCATCGGCACCAATGATCTGATCCAGTACTCCCTGGCCGTGGACCGCCTGAACGAAAAGATCGCCCACCTCTACGAGCCGACGCATCCGGCCATCGTGCGGCTGATCAAAACCACCGTCGATGCCGCGCACAAGCACAAGGTCCGGGTCAGCGTCTGCGGCGAGATGGCCGGCGACCCCGTGTTGGCGCCCTTGCTTCTGGGCCTGGGCGTGGATGAACTGAGCGCGGCGCCGTCGCTGGTGCCGTCGCTGAAATTCCTCATCCGTCGCCTGAAGCTGAGCGAGGCGCAAGAGCTTGCCGCTTTTGCGCTGGACTGCGAATCCGCGGCGGAAATCCTGGCGCGCTGCCAGGAGCTCGCCCGGGAGATCGCCCCAAGCTTGTTTGACAACAAGTAAGTTACCTGGGTTGCATGGTCTGATATGATGGAAACATGAAGGTCATTATACTAGCGGCGGGTTACGCCACCCGTCTTTATCCCCTCACGCTCACGCAGCCCAAGCCGCTGCTGCCGGTCGCCGGCAAGCCGATGATCGATTATGTCCTCGACAACCTCACGCCTATCGGCGGCATCGACCGTGTTTACGTCGTCACCAATGCCAAGTTCGCCGGGCACTTTCAGCAATGGTCGATGGACTACCGCGCCAACAAGGCCAAACTCAACTTCACCATCGTCAATGACCTCTCCACCGACGATACCAATAAGCTGGGCGCCATCGGCGACATCCATTTCGTCCTTAAGACCCAAAACATCACGGACGACATCATCATCGTCGCGGGGGACAACCTGTTCAGCGAGAAGCTCTCGGACTTTGGCCGGTTTTGCCGCGAGAAAAACGCCCCGGTGCTGGCGGTGTATGACGTTGGCGATCTGGAGCAGATCAAGAAATACAACGCCATCACCCTGGACGGCGACGGGCGCATCACCTTCTTCGAGGAAAAGCCGAAGAACCCGACCAGCACCCTGACCGGCATCGCGCTCTATTTCTATCCCAAATCCACGCTGCCGCTCATCCGGCAATACATCGCCGAGGGCAACAATCCCGATCAACCGGGCCGGCTCATTCAGTGGTTCTACCCGCGCCTGCCCGTCTATACCTGGAAAGTCCCCGGCCTCTGGTACGACATCGGGTCGAAGGAGACGCTCGAAGAGGCGAACCGTATCTTTGGCAATGGCCACGATTAAGCCTTTTGCGGCGTTGCGTCCCGAACCGGAACTGGCGCCGAGAATATGCGAGCTGCCTTACGACGTGATGTCCTCCGCAGAGGCGCGCCAAATCGCCGCGGGCAATCCGCTGAGCTTTCTCCATGTGAGCAAGCCGGAAATCGATTTGCCACCCGCCACGGACATCTACGCGCCGGAGGTCTATGCCAAAGGCCGCGAGAACTTCCAGCGGCTCATCGCCCGGGGCGCGCTCCGGCCAGACCCGCAACCCTGTTTCTACCTCTACCGCCAGATCATGGGCGCGCACCGCCAGACCGGGCTGGTGGCCGCCGCCAGTTGCGAGGAGTACCTCCAGGGCATTATCCGCAAGCACGAACTGACCCGGCCCGAGAAGGAAGACGACCGCGTGCGGCACATCGAGGCGCTGGACTCCCAGACCGGCCCGGTCTTCCTTGTCTATCGCGCCAACCGGGTGGTGGACGAATTCGTCGCCCGGAAGACTGCCGAGCCGCCGAACCTCGACTTCGCCGCCAACGACGGCGTGCGCCACACCGCCTGGGTGATCGCCGACGCCGCCAGCATTCGTTTCATTGAAGCCGAGTTTCGCCGGATTCCGCGCCTTTACATTGCCGACGGCCACCATCGCAGCGCGGCGGCGGCCCGGGTCTTTCAAAAGCGCAAGGGCGCTGGCGAGAGCGCCTCTTTCCTCAGCGTCATCTTCCCGCATAACCAAACGCAGATCCTGCCGTACAACCGCATCCTGAAGGACCTGAACGGCCTGTCGCCCAGGCAGTTGCTGGAGAAGCTCGGGAGCGTTTTCGACCTGAGCCGCCCCGGCGCCGCCACCCCGACGCGCAAGCACGAGCTGGGCCTCTACCTCCGCGGCCAGTGGCACACGCTGCAGTTTCACCCGCACCTCACGGCGGCGACGGATGCGATGGAAACGCTCGATGTCACGCTTCTGCAAAAGCGCGTGCTCGAGCCCCTTTTCGGCATCGCCGACCCGCGCATCAGCCAGCGCATCAGCTTCGTCGGCGGCATCCGCGGCGCGGCGGAGCTGGAGAAGCTGGCAGACCGCGGCGAGTACGCCTGCGCCTTCTCGCTGTTCCCGACCAGCATCGAAGACCTGATGAGCATCGCCGACGCCGGCGGCATCCTGCCGCCCAAGAGCACCTGGTTCGAACCCAAGCTCCGCGACGCCCTGTTCTGCCACATGATCGGCCCGTGCCAATAAACCGGCTAAAACGCAGCCTGCGCGCCACCTTCACGGGCTTGGCGGTCAATGCCGTTTTGACGGGCGCCAAGTTCGCCGCCGGCCTCGCCGGCCATTCCCATGCGCTCGTCGCCGATGCCGTCGAGTCGCTCGCCGACATTGTCAGTTCCATGGTCGTCTGGCGCGCGTTGGTCGTGGCCGCCGCGCCGGCCGACGAGGATCATCCCTACGGCCACGGCAAAGCGGAACCGCTTGCGGCCGCAGTCGTTTCCACGATGCTGTTGCTGGCCGCCGGCTGGATTGTGCTGGGAGCCGTGCGTTCCGTCGCGCAGCCGCATCCCGCGCCGGCCCCCTTCACCCTGCTCGTGCTGGGGGCGGTCGTTGCCATCAAAGAAACCCTCTTCCGGTTCGTGCGGCGGGAAGCGGCCTCGGTCCAAAGCTCCGCCGTGCGCACCGACGCCTGGCACCATCGCAGCGATGCGATTACCTCGCTGGCCGCGGCCATCGGGATCAGTGTCGCCCTCATCGGCGGCAAAGGTTACGAGGCCGCCGACGATGTCGCGGCGATTGTCGCCGCCGGCGTCATCGCCTGGAACGGCTGGCGGCTCCTGCGCCCGGCGCTTGACGAATTGATGGACACCGCCCCCAACCCCGAGGTCGTCGGCCAAATCCGCTGGATTGCCGAGGCCGCGCCCGGCGTTGCCCGCGTCGAGAAATGCATGGTCCGCAAGATGGGCTATAACTACTACGTGGATATGCACGTCGAGGTGGACCCGCAGATGACCGTGCAACGCTCCCACGAGATCGCCCACGACGTGAAGAACAAGATTCGCTGCCAGATTCCCGCCGTCCGCGACGTGCTGGTTCACATCGAACCTGCCCGCACCGAATACCGATAGGCCGGAGCGCCGGTTTCCAAACCGGCTTAACATGGACTCGCACCAGCAAAGGACACGAATGATAAGTGCGGGCGGCATAAGCCGGTTTGGAAACCGGCGCTCCGGCCTCGCAGGCATGAAATATCCAGGCTAGATTTGCGCTTGTGGATTACCGGCAACAGTTCGAGGAAATGCTCGCCGCCCCGGCGCCGATCCTCGCCCTCGCCCCAATGCAAGGTGTCACCGACCTGCGCTTGCTGAGGCTGATGGCCGCCTACGGCGGGGCGGATATCTACTTCACCGAGTATTTCCGGGTTTACGCCACTTCCAGGCTGGACAAGCATGTTCTTAAATCCATCACGGAGAACCCCACCGGCCGCCCCGTCGTCGCGCAGATGATCGGCAACGACATTCCCGCGCTCGTGCGCACCGCGCGCGAGCTGCAAGAATATCCGGTGGCCGCGGTGGACCTGAACCTCGGCTGCCCCGCGCCGGTCGTGTATCGCAAGGGCGCGGGCGGCGGCCTGCTGCGCGAACCAAAACGCGTGGATGCCATTCTCGGCGCGCTGCGCGACGCCGTGAAAACCCGGTTCACCGTCAAGACCCGCCTCGGCTTCGACTCGGCGGAAGTCTTCTCTGAGCTGCTGCCCATCTTCGCGAGACACTCGCTTGACTTGCTTACCGTGCATGGCCGCACGGTGAAGGAGATGTATCGCAGCGAGGTGCATTACGAATTCATCGCGCGCGCCGTCGCCGGGCTGCCCTGCCCCGTGCTGGCCAACGGCAACGTCTATTCCGCCCAAAAGGCCACCGAGGTTCTGCAAAGCACCGGGGCGCGCGGACTGATGATTGGCCGCGGCGCAATCCGCAACCCGTGGCTGTTCCGGCAAATCCGGCAGCATCAGCGCGGCGAACCCCTCTTCCTCCCGCGCGGCGTGGATGTGCTGGCTTACGTGCGCGCGCTTTACGAAGCGGTCTGTTCGCCCGCCGCGCGCGAATCAGCGCAGGTGCAGAAGATGAAGAAATACCTAAACTATCTTGGTGTGGGCGTCGAGCCGACCGGACAATTCCTGCATCAGGTTCGCCGCGTCACGACCACCGCCGCCCTGTTCCGCATCTGCGGAGAGTTCCTCGACCACGACCGCCCCATGCCCCTCGAACCGTTTCCGCTTCCGCTCAGCGACACCGATGTAATGGCCGGCGAGCAGCATTGACGAAATCCGAGAGCCTATTCAACACCCCTTCACTGCCCCCTCCCAGTGCCTCTACGTATTATTGTGAGGTCCAGGCACTTGATTACCCCCTGGGCATCTCCACCCCATAATGATACTGAATTTCTGGCAGATTCTCCTTGACAAGGGGCCTGCCGGTTTGTCCCAGTACGCACACGTACGGTACACTTGGGGTGGGTACGTACTCGGTATCACAGGCGAGATGCGGCAGGTAATCAGGGCCTGGTGAGCAAAAAAACAGGCGCAGCGACCAACTGCGCCTGCGGTGAAAAAGCTGCGACCTCGCGCGGGATTCAGGCTTTCCGGAGCCGGCGCCACACAGCAAAGACCAGCAAGCCCGGCCCGGCAACCAGCGTCAAAGTACCAGGCTCGGGCACTTCTACAACACTCACGTTATCCAGGCCGATATATTCTTGGTAATTGCTCGCATCCCCGTCGAGCGAGATGCTGGTGTTCGCAGACGTGGCGGTGAAATCAAACGTGAACGTTTGCCACTGATTGCGGTTTACCGGAAGGCTGCTGGTAAAGGTCTCAGAAGCACTGCCTGCAGTGACCTGCACTCCGACCGCTGTCGTGTCGTAATGTGAGTCGCTGCCAAGATCAAAGGAAAGCTGATACACAGCGTCGATCGTAGTCGAAATGGTCTGTGACTGCACCACGCCGCCATAAGGGATATTGTCGTGATCACCAGTGAGATCGAGAAAATAACTGCCATCGGAAGCGGTCAGGCCATAAGGATTCGTTGGCCCGTCCCAAGCCAAGCCACCGTTTTCGACAGTCCACCCCGTTATGTCGGTGGCGCCCACTCCGAGCAACATGGAACCCTGCTCAGTTGGGACGAAGTTACCTTGTTCAAAACTCCCGTTTATTAGCAGGTTAGCGTGGGAGGACAATCCAACGCCAAGCAGGGCTGCCGCCAATATGAAACTGCGCTTGATGAAAGCCATAATAAAAGCCTTATTTCAACATTGCGCCATTCTTTTACGCCACTGGGGCGACTCTTGTCAACACGAATCGCACATTTTTTTCACTTTTTTTGGGGGGGGGGAAATCGGGAAATCGCTCGCTTTGCCCGGACACTTTGGGGCCTCCCCGCACTCGGCCTCAGCGTGCGCCATCTGCCGGCTTCCCCGCCTTCCGATGCACGGGCCGTTTCCCGGCTTGTGCTGGCAGCCGGGCGGGCGCAGAACTGGGGCGGCGGAGAACACACCCATGTTCGCCGCCGGAAACCGGCCCAGAGCGGCTCCCGCCCGTCGAGCCACCTGCCAGATGCCTTTTTCTCCCAGGCTGACGATGCCCCGCTTGACTCCCGTCACTTCGGGAAATAGGCTTTTCCATGAATCGGGATAACCGTCAATTCTTCCTGAACCGCGCCGCTGCGGAAAAACAAACCTCTGTCTGGTTATTCGCCGCGCTGCTGCTCATGGCGTTCTGCACCCTGGCCCAAAACTCCCGCCCCCCGATCAAATTCGTGGACCGCCTCATGCTCCAGCAATCCTCGACGCGTCCAGCCTCGATGGCCGTTGATCACATCGTGCTCCATTTCTGCTCCGATGTCATCGCCCACCCGGATCACCCTTACGACATTGATCGTCAGATCGAAATCTTTCGCCAGGCTCCCGCCAGCGCCAATTATCTCATCGCCCGCGACGGCACCGTCTATCGCCTCGTGCCCGAAGACCGCGTCGCCTGGCACGCCGGCACCGGCCATCTGCCGTGGGACGCCGCGCTCAAATCCATGAACCAGCAAGCCATTGGCATCGAGATGTTCGCCATCGGCTCGCCCGCCGACATGAAGCTCTTTGGCATGAGCCAGGCCCAATACGACTCCTTCAAAAGCCTGCATCCTGACTGGGTCGGCTTCTCCGAGGCGCAGTACACCACCTTGAAACAACTCATTGACGACATCCGCGTCCGCCATCCCGCCATCGTGCACGACCGCTTCCACATCATCGGCCACGAAGAATGGGCCGGACGCGCCCGCCGCACCGACCCCGGCCAACTCTTCGATTGGACGCGGATCGGACTGACGCGTGAGCGGCCCGCGCCACGCCCTTAAACGCATCCCGCATAATCACCTGTGATGTCCGGCCAGTTCCTGCAGGCCGTCCCGGTTACAGCGTAGGCGCCCCGCACTTCTGGAGCCTTTCCCCCCTGCGGGGGACCCCAGTAACTTCCCTTTCTCTTCCCCTCACCCATACCGATACGGGTGCGCCATCGCAAAGGTGTTCGGCAGGTGCCGCACTTCCCGCACCGCGCCGTCCTGCAAGAGCACTTCCACAATGTCGAAGCGAAGCTTGACGGGCGGGTTGTCCAGCAGGCGCAAGTAATCGAGCGCGGCCCGGGTGAGCCGCCGCCGTCTCTCCGCGTTCACCGCCGCGGCGGGACGCACCCATTCCTCGGACGAGCGGGTCTTGACTTCGACGAACACAAGGCAGTCCTGGTCGCGGAAGATCAGGTCGATCTCGCCTCGCGGCGAACGGAAGTTGGCCGTGAGGAACTTCAAGCCCTGGCGCTGGAGGTGCTTTTTGGCGGCGCGCTCGCCAAGTTTGCCGCGTCGCAAATGCTCAGGCTCCGCCTTGCCAGTGAAACGGGCCTTAAGTTTTGCCAAGAAGTTCATCTACTCACGGATTAAGCGGTTATAGTATTGTGACCGGCGCAATGGTTCATCCACCCAGTTTGCTTCATTTCTTAGGATGTGCGATGCGTAAAAGATAAGGTAATTGCCTCAGCCGTGGAGCGCCAAAGATTATGATGATCGCGCCACAGATTGAAAAGTTGATTACATTTGGCTCAGGGATACTAACTAACAAGTTGTCCATCACAAAATTAGAAGTATCCCCGTTGAATGAAGGGACAAAGTCAACCTCATTGATTCCCAAATACTCAAAGGTAATCAGCAAAGGTCTCGTCACACTCAAAGTATAGGTGTTGTCGTAAAGTAAAGTACTATCGGCGAACCCCTTCACTTCCAGTTGCATTCCGTCATTAAAAGCCGCAGTCAAGTAAGCAGAAGTTAGATCGAACAACTGACTACTAGTTATTGACACAGGAACTCCATAGCCGTTAACGGCGACTTCCGTGCCCGATATAAGCCCATAATTAAGACCAGTAATACCATATATTTGCTCGAACTGAACCGCATTTAAATACCAGAAATCTGATGACCATTGAAGGCCCGCGTAGTTGGGCGGGATGTAGCCACTGCCAGACAGATCGTCGAAAGTTATCAGTTCAGATTGCGCAAACGTTATGTTAATGAATGCAAACGAAGCAAAAATGCCTTTGAGGAGATGGTTCATAGTTTTAGTGCGATATCAAACCACGTAAGACCAGCACGCAGACCCTTTCATGCACGAAGATTATGCACTTCGGCACCCCTCAGTCAACCACCAAAAGTTGCCTTGGCTCGCCGTTAAAGGTCGGTTCTCAAGACCAGCAGCTTGTAAATCAGGGCAGCCAAAACAGCCATGCAATAAATTGTGTTTGTGGTGGGGTTAACCGATGCTTTTCGTCTCGCCGTGGCGGAGGTGGAGCAGCTTGGGGGCCGGCTCCACCACGATTTAATGCGCGCTGAAAGATTCATCCGGGGCCGGCCAAGGATTTCTTTGATTGCGGCCCTGGCTCCTTCTATAACTGCCGCGTGCCGAAGACAACTGAAATTGGCGTCCCATGACCTCCGCCCCGGTATCCCGAGACTGCCCGGTGTGCGGCGGCCAAGACGCGGAGGCTTATCTGCAAAAGGGCGCGCTCCGGCTCGTGCGCTGCCGCCTTTGCTCGATGATCTATGCCAATCCCGCGCCGGCGGAATTCGCTTCTGGGCAGTATTACGACCGGGCGGGGGCGGATTACTATCTTTCCCCGGCCAAGCTGGAGGGTGATTACGCGGCGGTGCGGTTCGAGCGCGAATTGCGGCTGTTCCGAAAGCACTGCCGGGGCGGGGCCGTGTTGGATGTCGGGTGCTCGTCCGGCGCGTTTCTGTTTCAGTTGAACCAGCGTTTCCCGGGCGGCTACCAGATTCTTGGGACTGACGTGAGCGGTCCGCCCTTGGACTATGCCGAGGGACGCGGCGTTGCGGTCGTGCGCGGCAACTTCCTCGAACAGGAGTTCGGCCAGAAGAGGTTCGACGCGGTGACGTTCTGGGCGGTCATGGAGCACTTGCTCGAACCGCAGCTCTTTCTCGCGAAGGCCTGGTCGGTCCTCAAGCCCGACGGGCTTTGCTTCGTGCTGGTTCCGAACATGAAGTCGCTGGCCGCGCGGGCGCTCGGCGCGCGCTACCGGTACCTCTACCCGCAGCACCTGAATTACTTCACCAAGGCAACCTTGACGAGGCTGGTGGAGAGCCGCTTCTCGGTCATCGAGTTCAGCTCCACCCACTTCAACCCGATTGTGATCTGGCAGGACTGGCGGGGCGGCGGCAAAGACATCTCCAACCGCGAGCGCGCCGAACTGTTGCAGCGCACCACATCGTACAAACAGAATCCCTTGCTCAAACCAGTGAAGGCTCTTTACCAGCTTGCCGAAAAGACGCTGGGTGCTTTGATTCTGGCGGACAACCTGGTGGTGGCGCTGCGGAAGCAATAGTCGCCTCTCGAATGCCTTCTATCAGTCACCAACTGAACCGGGACAAAGTATTGCGCAATTCACCTGTCAAGGCTCGGTGGTGGGTCATTTTTCTGCTCTTCACGGGCACCTTCATTAACGCCATTGACCGGGCCAGCCTCTCGACTGCGGCCCCCAATATCATGGCCGAGCTGGGCCTGGACGCCGGAATGATGGGCCTCGCTCTGTCCGCTTTCTTCTGGTCGTACATCATAATGAACATTCCGGCCGACGGGCTCGCCGACCAATACGGCGCCAAGCGGGCGCTGGGCTGGGCGGCGGGCTTGTGGTCCCTATGTTCGGCCCTCACCGGCGCGGCCACTCAGTGTTTGCACGTCGTCCTCGCCCGCATCGGGGTGGGCGTCGGCGAAGCCGCCAGCTTTCCGGTCAACGCCCGGATCGTGACCAACCGCTTTCCGCCCGAAGAGCGCGGGACGGCGGTTGGCTTTTACACCTCCGGCCTGCGCCTCGGCTTTGCCCTGACGCCGATCCTCATGGCTGGTCTGATTTCCACCTGGAGCTGGCGCTTCGCGTTTTACGTGACCGGCATCGCCAGTTTGCTCTGGGTGGTTCTTTGGTGTTTCACCTACCAGGAGACAAAAACGGAGCGGGCGGCGGCCGGAGCCGTTCCTAAGATTCCCTGGAAGGAACTTTTGGCAAACCGCACTGTGCTGGGGTTGGTGTTGTGCAAGTTCTTCCAGGACTACTTATTCTATGTCTTTGTAACCTGGCTGCCGGCTTACCTCATCCTGGACCGCGGCTTCACCCTTATGAAAATGGGCTGGTATGCTTCGTTGCCGTGGATGGCGGGAGCCCTGGCCCAGCCGCTCATGGGCTGGCTCTCCGATCAGCTCATCCGTCGCGGGATCAGTATCACCGTTTCCCGGAAGACCACGATCATCGCCATGCAGCTCCTCGCCGCTTCGGTGGTGCTGGCGGGATATACGCCCGACGCGATGACCGCCGTATGGCTGTTGACCCTGTCGGTGGCGTGCGAATCAGCGTCCACCTCCGTGCTCTGGGCAACCTGCACGGACGTGGCTCCTCCCTCCGCCGCTGGCTCGCTCGCCGGCCTCATGAATACCGCTGGGGGCTTGGCGGGTGTGTTGGCGCCGCTGGTAACGGGCTTCCTGCTAAAGCTCACCGGCAGCTTCCAGCAGGCCCTGCTGATTGCCAGTTGCATGGTCGTTCTGGCGGCCTGCTCGATGTGGTTCATAGTCGGCGACCTGAAGCCTATCCCCATCCGGCAAAAGCGCATAACCAACGACCCGGAAACGTCCGGCGGCTGAGTGTCAATATTCCAGACACCGTCACGCGCCAGGGGTGGGAGTTCCGGCTGGGGTTTGTCACTAACGAAAGGGCATGGCAACTGCTGCATTAACGAACCGGTCGTTGTGTTGGAGGGGGCATGATTTGTACGGGGGCGGTTGGTTTGGTGATGCACGGGCCGTAACGCACGAATTGGTGACCGTTGTTGGCAATGAAAAGAACTCTCAATCAGTGGATGCGAGCCAGCATGCCGCAGTGCCGGGCGTGGGCAGCGGGCACTTGCCCGCGCGTCATGGGCCGGGGCGCTGCGTTCAGACTGGGGCGGCGGCGCGAACTGGCAGGGATGGGAACATGAAGGACGACCCCGCCAACCGCCCGCCCCGCGTCCTGATCGTCGATGACAACGCGGCCATCCACAACGATTTCCGCAAGACGCTGGGGGGCCAGCCCGTGGCGGGGACGCAGCTCGATGACCTGGAGAAATCGCTCTTTGGCGGCACCGCCACGCCGGCGGCGCGGGCGGTCTTCCGCATCGACTCGGCTTTCCAGGGTCAGGAGGCGCTGGCGATGGTGCAACGGGCGCTGGAGGAGAACGACCCTTACACGCTGGCGTTCGTGGACATCCGGATGCCGCCCGGCTGGGATGGGGTGGAGACGCTTGAACGGCTGTGGCAGTGCTCGCCGGAACTGCAGGCGGTCATTTGCACCGCCTATTCCGATTATTCCTGGGACGACATGGCGCGCCGGCTGGGTCAGGCCGACAGCCTGTTGATCCTCAAGAAGCCGTTTGATACGGCTGAAGTGCTGCAAGTGGCGCACGCATTGACGCGGAAATGGGCGCTTGCCCGCCAGGCCAGGCTGCGGATGGAAGACCTGGACCGGATGGTGCGCGAACGGACGCAGAAACTGCAGCAGGAGATCGAAGAACGCGCGCGCGCTCAGGAAGCCCAGTTGAAGCTGGAAGCGCAGTTGCGCCAGGCGCAGAAGCTGGAAGCGGTCGGGTGCCTGGCCGCCGGCATCGCGCACGAGTTCAACAACCTGCTGACGGTGATCCAGGGCCATACGGATTTGCTGAGCGGCAAACCTCTGGGGACGCCGTCTGCCGCCGAATCCATCGCGCGTATCGCCCAAGCCAGCCAGCGCGCGGCGTCCCTGACACGCCGGCTGTTGGCGTTCAGCCACAAACAGCCCGTGCAACTCAAACCAATCGAACTTTCGGCTGCGGTTCAGGGCCTGACCAAAATGCTCGGCCAGCTCGTCGGCGAGCCTTACCAACTGCGCCTGGAGTGCGCGACGGACCTGCCGGCCATCCGCGCGGACGAGGGGAATGTGGAACAGATTCTCATCAACCTGACGCTCAACGCCCGGGACGCCATGCCGGGCGGCGGAACCATCCAGGTTGCGACCAGTCTCGCGGTGATCGACGAGGCGGCCGCACGCGAGAATCTCGAAGCCCGCCCAGGCAAGTTCGTCTGCCTGACGGTCTCGGACACCGGTTGCGGGATGAGCCCGGAGGTTCTTGGCCGTATCTTCGACCCGTTCTACACCACCAAAGACGTGGGCAAAGGCACCGGCCTGGGGCTTTCCATGGTCCATGGCATCGTGCAGCAACATGCGGGCTGGATCGAAGTCGCGAGCGAGGCCGGCAAGGGCTCGACGTTCAAGGTGTTCCTGCCGGTCTGGGAGGGAACGTCCGGGGCGCCGACCGCCGAAGCTGCCAGCAGTCCTCCGCTCCATCGTGCGTCCGGTGAGGGGGTGCTGATTGTCGAAGACGAGGGGATCGTGCGGGAAGCGGCCCGCCTGGCGCTGGAGCGCGGCGGCTACCGCGTATTCGAAGCCGGGGATGGACCGGAAGCCTTGGCGGTCTGGGAACGGTGTCCGGTCCGCATTGATCTGCTGGTCACCGACATGGTCATGCCGCATGGCGTCAGCGGCGGCGCGCTGGCCAGAGTGCTGCAAACGAGGGATCCCCACCTGCGTGCCCTCTACATCAGCGGCTACAGTTCGGAAGCCGTCAGGGAAGACCTGCACTTGACCCACGGCGCCAACTTCCTGCGCAAGCCCTACGACCCGCCGACGCTGCTCAAGGCCGTCAGACTGTGCCTGGACCGCGGCGCACAGTCGCAAACCCACTCCCGTTGCCCGGCTGAAACTGACGAGGCGGTGCCCTCCAGCCAACGGCAGCCCCATGCGAATGTCCCCACAGTCACGAAGGCTTAACTATGCTTAAACCCGTTCAAAACACCCGCGAGTCTTCCGGCCAGGCCGCCAGGCGCCGGGAGGCGGGCAGTCGGCTTCTCCCGACGCTGGGCCGGGGCTTGAATGAAGCCGCCACCGTGCGGCGCGTGGCGGAAGTCATTCTGGAGGCCGCCGATGCGCTGCTGGGATGGGATGCCGCGTCTCTGGATCTGTATTCGCCGGAGTTGGATACCACCGATTGCATTCTGGCGATGGACCTTGTCGAGGGCCGGCGAGCCGAGGTCACGCCCGTGCGGCCTGGCGCAGCCCCTTCCCCCAGGATGCGCCAGGTCATCGGCGAAGGCGCCCAATTGATCTTGCGGGAGGGCACGCCCCAATTCGCGCCCGACTCTACGCCTTTTGGGGACACGAGCCGTCCCTCCGCTTCGCTGCTGTTCGTTCCGGTCATGGGCCGGAACCGGGTGCTGGGAGTGCTGACTATCCAAAGTTACATTCCCCAGGCTTATACCCGGCAGGATTTGGATGTCTTGCTGGGGCTGGCGGATCACTGCGCCGGAGCGGTCGGGCGCATCCGGACGCAAGACGCGTTACGGCAGGAACAGACCTTGATGTTCGCCCTGATGGAGAACCTCCCGGCTCGTGTGTACTTCAAGGACGCCGCCAGCCGTTTTCTCCGCGTCAGTCCGGCCCTGGCCAAATTGTTTGGCTTCAGCGACCCGGCGCAGCTCGTCGGCAAATCCGATGCGGATTTCTTCTCTGCGGAACACGCGCGCCAGGCCTTGGCTGACGAGCAGGACATCATCCGCACCGGCCAGCCGTTGCTGGGCATCGAAGAAAAGGAAACCTGGCCCGACGGCGCCGAGAGTTGGGTGTTGACCTCCAAATCGCCCCTGCGGGACGGCGCGGGCCGCATCATCGGCACCTGCGGCATCTCCAGCGACATTACCGAGCGCAAACGGGCCGAACTCTCCGCCCTGGCCATGTCGAAGCTCGGCCAGAGCCTGATCTTGGCGACCACCCAGAACGAAGCCGCCCGGCTTCTCTTACAAGTCGCCGATGAACTTTTCGGCTGGGACGCCTGCGCCTTCTATTTGTATTCGCCGGAAACGGATTTGGCTCAACCGGTGCTCTACATGGACATCATCGATGGCCGGCGAGTCGAGGTCCCGCCGCCAACCCTGCCTGGCAAACCCAGCCCGGTTGATTGTCGCGTCATTGAGAAAGGGGCCGAGTTGATTTTGAAAGAGGCCTCCTCGCCCGCCATGGACCCAATGGGGACTTCTTTTGGCGACACCTCGCGCCCCTCCGCGGCCATCATGCGGGTTCCCCTTCGGCTCAGGACCGAGAAGGTGACCGGGATCGTCGCCATCCATAGTTACACTCCGCAGGCCTATACCCAGAAGGACCTCAAGACCCTGCAAACCCTGGCGGATTGTTGCGGCATGGCCCTCGAGCGCATTTGGGCCGACGAGGCCCTGCGCGACAGCGAACAGCGGTTTCGCGATTTGTTCGAAGGCTCGCCGGACGCGGTCTTTGTTGAGGACCTCAACGGGACGGTGCTGGACATCAATCCGGCGGCCGGCCGGCTGCACGGCGCGACCCGCAACGATTTGATCGGCAAGCACGTCCTCGACCTGATCCCGCCCGAACGGCGGGAAGAGGCAGCGGGCGATTTCAGAGCACTGGTGGAAGGCCGGCTGGCGCAAATCGAGGGGGCCAGTTACACACAAGATGGCCGGATGGTGCCAGTGGAGGTGCGGGCCAGCCGCGTCAATTACGCCGGCCAGTCAGCGGTGCTGCTGCACGTGCGCGACATCACCTCCCGCAAACAGACAGAGGCGGAATTGGCCAGGATGCACCAGCAATTGCTGGAGGTCTCCCGCCAAGCCGGCATGGCCGAGGTGGCCACCAACGTCCTGCACAACGTCGGCAATGTCCTCAACAGCGTCAATGTCTCCAGCTCCCTGATTTCCGACAAAGTGCGGGCCTCGAAGGCGGGGAACCTGGCGAAAGCCGTCGCCTTGCTGCAGGCGCATGAAAACGATCTGGCCGCCTTTCTGGCCGATGACCCCAAGGGCCGGCAGTTGCCCGGTTACCTCAGGAGCCTGGCCGATCACCTGGACGCCGAACAGCATGAAACGCTTAAGGAACTCAAGTCGCTGGCGGCCAACATCGACCACATCAAGGAGATCATCACCATGCAACAAAGCTACGCCCGGGTGGTGGGCGTGGTCGAGTCCCTCCCGGTGGTCGATCTCGTCGAAGATGCCTTGCGTCTCAATGCCGGCGCGATGGAGCGCCACCAGGTCAAGATCGTCCGCGAGTATTTTAAGGTCCCGCCCATCCTGGTGGACAAGCACAAGGTGCTGCAAATCCTGGTCAACCTCATCCGCAACGCCAAATACGCCCTGGATGACCGGGGACACACCGACAAGCGGTTGGTCCTGCAGGTCGGCCTGAATGGGAATGACCTGGTGAAAATCTCAGTGATTGACAACGGCATCGGCATTCCACCGGAAAACCTGACGCGGATATTTGAGCACGGGTTCACCACCCGGAGGGAAGGTCACGGTTTCGGGCTGCATAACGGCGCTCTGGCCGCCAAAGAACTGGGCGGAAAACTGACGGCTCATAGCGACGGCCCGGGCAAGGGCGCGACCTTCACCCTCGAACTGCCGCCACGGCCCCGGGAAAAGGGCCATAGCACTGAGTTGCGTTCCAAACGGGGGTAGTCACTTGCCGGGTGTGGTGATTACGACCTCGCGCTGCCGCGCGTCCGGGTCGTAGCGATTCTCCCCTGTAACCTTGCCAACCCTTCCGCCGATAATCTGCCATCCACCGAAGACCGCAGCGCGGACCGTTTGCAGGGTGAGGTCTTTCGGTTGGTCGGCCAGGATGCAGATACCGTGCAAGTTGCACTATCGAGGCTGCTTCGTCTTGCATTTTGCAAACGCAACCCAGGTCTGGCGGAGTCGGGGCTTTTGACCCGGCCCGGCTTTTTCCGCTCCCGGCTCAATCGAAAGTGCGAGGCAAATGGTTGCCGATAGGGCGTTTGCGAATTTCTCGAAGGCGACTTCACCGAACTCGATTCAGTGGCCCCCCATCGCGGAGCACCTCTGGCACACCACACGCTAAAGATGTTGCCGGGACAGCAATTTGCGCCAAAAACGGAATAGGTAAGAAAAGAACGGGTTATGCGTCATATAGCGACATATTTTATGCAACGCGGGCGCGCGGGTGCCCTCGGTTTGGCCATCGCAATGGGGACAGGTCTTTTCCTGGCTGACAGGGTCGCCTCTCCACTCCAAGCGGCTCCCGTGGGAGCCGACGCGGTGGTGCTGGTCAATTCCCAGAGCGCCAATTACCTGGACTTCCAGCAGTTCATTCAGCCTTACCTGGACAATTTTGGCTTTCCCTACACGGTGCTGGACATCTCAACCAATGCGCCCGGCCCAAGCATCAGCAATTACGCCGTGATCATTATCGGCCACAACCAGTTGGACATCAGTCAGACCTATCTGAACAACACGGTTCAGGCCAACATCTCCCTGGCGGTCTCCAACGGAACCGGGCTGGTCAACTTCGACAACAATCTCGCGGTCGGCAGCACACCGCGCTACCAGTTTGTGCAGGACATTTTCGGTTTCAGCTATGGGTCCGGCGCGGCGGGAACAAGTGTGAGCCTGCCGGCCACTGAACCATCCTCGCAGATGCATTATATCACGGCGCTGCATCCGGCCAATGACTCGGTTGGGCTTCGGGGCAGCCTGAGTGTGGCCGGCATCACGGTCCCGGCGGGAGCGACGGTGTTGGCCACGACGGGGGGCGGCCCGTTAGTCGCGGTCAAGCAATACGGTCAAGGCCGCGCGGTGCAATGGGGCGGTTATGGTTGGATGGTTTCGACGGTGCTGGGTCCGGTGGATGGACTGGACGACGTGGTGTGGCGCGGGGTGGTGTGGGCGGCGCGCAAGCCGTTCGTGATGCGGGGGTTGCCCAATTTACTGGTGCTGCGGATGGACGACGCGTCGGGGCCGTTCTGGTGGGTGCATGTGGCCAACCAGATGGGATTCAAACCGTGGATTGGCATTTTCCTCAACAGCATTGATGACACGGAGGCAGCGGATCTGTCGAGCCTGGTGACCGGCGGCAACGCGACGACCTCCATCCATTCCTTCGATTGCTGCAGCAGCTTTTTCTATTTCAATCACTCCAGCGAAACAGCCTATTCGGACAGTGTGATGGCAAACAATTACGCGGTGGGCACGCAGTGGCATAGCAGTCACAACGTTCCCATCTCCAAGGTAGTCTGCACTCACTATTCGGAAATGGGGCTCAACGCCTTCGCCGGCTTGAAGGCTTGGGGCGTGGAGTATTTCCCGATTGAGGTTGTGCCGGGAACAGTCGAGTATGCCTCGCCGGGTGCCCCGTGGTTAATCGGCGGACCGTACCGGCTCTACGAAAGCCCGCAGCCCGGGCAAATCAACTGGCCGCTGTGGTATGCGGACTTTCTCAGTGTGCCCGGCCACCCCGAGTTTAACGGGCAGTTTTTCAACTGCTACGTCGAGGTGCGGGATGAATCTTCGTGCAACGAATGGTGCCCGGCTAACAACGACGTGGCCGGCAGCATTACCCGGGGCACCCAGCAGGCCAAGCGCGAGATGGACAGCATGGTGATGGGCCAGCTCTACACCCATGAATGGTATCTTATCCCCATCCCGCAATCGTCGAATCAGACACCGATCACCAGCGCCAACTGGAGCGCAATCCTGCAAGGCATTACCAACAATCTGGGAGCTTACAGCCCCAACTGCGTCACGATGGACTACGCCTGCCAGTATGTGCGGGCCACGCGCACTTCTCAACTCCTGAGCAGCGGCTACGATCCGGCGTCGGGGCAAGTGACCGTTACCCTGTCCGGGACAGC
>Ga0187872_10002035_pt1 | contig 18838 bp, 18 predicted proteins | sample June2016WEW_16_4_FD_132973 | JGI IMG/M metagenome (GOLD analysis project Ga0187872, IMG submission 132973) | Peatland microbial communities from SPRUCE experiment site at the Marcell Experimental Forest, Minnesota, USA - June2016WEW_16_40 | ecosystem: Environmental > Terrestrial > Soil >...
CAAAACGGGCTCAATTTTCCCGCCGCGATTTTACAACCGCCATTCTTTGATCCTCTTGCCCCGGCTGCAGCCAACTATGGCGCCATCGGCACCGTAATCGGACACGAAATCAGCCATACCTTCGATACGGAAGGCAGCGCGTTCGACTCGAAAGGTCGTGTGCGGAACTGGTGGTCTGCCGCCGATCTCACGCATTTCGAGGCTGCCACCGCACAACTCGCCGCGCAGTATGACACCTATAAGCCTTTTCCTGACCTCGCAGTAAACGGCAGGCAGACACTAGGGGAGAACATCGCCGACGTCGCCGGCATCTCCGCTGCCTATGACGGTTACAAGGCTTCTCTCTCGGGCAAGACTGCGCCCACGCAGGATGGTTTCTCCGGCGATCAACAATTCTTCATCGCTTTCGGCCAGAATTGGGGATCGAAGACTCGGGAAGCTGCGCTACGCCAGGAGGTGATGACGGACCCGCATGCCCCCGCGCAATACCGGACAGCCGAGGTGCGCAATATAGATGCGTGGTACGCCGCTTTCAATGTGCAAGCGGGAGAGAAACTTTACCTCACTCCGCCCGACCGCGTGCGCATCTGGTAAGGAATGAGAAAGTTTTTCCGCATTGCGGGATAACTCATTCGTGCGAAGGTCTATTCGACCGGCATCCCGTCGGGTGTGAAAACCGGGAACCCGTCCCACGGCCGGGACATGCTCAACTGCTGGACGGCAGCAGCGCGGTTGTATTCGAACAGAAAGAGTCCGTAGTTGTAGTGCAAGACCCGGTCCCCCGGATTTTTTCGGATCGCCCACTCATACTGCGCGGCGGTTTCACCCGGGCTCTCGCTGGGATTCTCCGCCTTCAGCATCAACCGCAAGACCTGATCGGAATGATTCACTTGATTGGTGAAAGGCGGTTTCTGCAAGCGTTGCAGCATCTCCGTCACGATGCGGGAACGATCATGACCGGTGAACGCCAATAGCTGCTCGCACTCCGCCTCAGTGGGAACGGATTCCGTCACGGGATGCCCGGCCTCGGCAGGCAGTTTGCTCGCGATCTGAAGGAACATCGCACGAGCCAGCAGGTAATTGCCGAGAGGAGCCATATGCACGTGCTCATAAACCAGGTCGCTGCCGATGATGCCGTTGGAACTCGCCTTGAAAAAAATCGCCTCCGCGTCCACCAGTTCTGCGCCTGCAGATGATGACGCCACCGAGCGATTGATGTCATTGATCTTGCTGTCGGCGCGGAAACGAAGCGTGTCCAGATCGCGCGCGCGAAGAAAATGCTGCTTGGCGCCTGCGTAATCTCCCTGCAGCCACAGGTTCTGCGCAATGCGAAATTCTAATTCAGCGAATTGATCATCAATCTTCGCGGCTGCGAGGTAAGCTTTCAGCGCTTCGTCATACGATCGGGCGCTTTCAAGGTCTGCTCCCTGTTGCACCAGCGCCGTCCAGGAACGCAAGTCGTCCGGTCCCAAATCCTCGCGGTGCAGAGATGAGAATGGACCACAGTCTTTCAGATTGGTGGCGACCGTACTGACAATGACTCTTGCGCCCGACCGGCGAGCGACTTCGACAGTGTCGCGCAGGTTCTTCTCAAAGTTCTCATACGAATGCTTCATGAGCGGCGAGTTCTCGCGCACCTGTTTGTCGAGAAACATTTCCATCCCGCCCCATTCCTTCTTCTGCGTTCCGACCTTGGTGAGAACCTGGCCAATGCGGGTGGAGCGGACAAAGATGCTGCTGCGGATCACCGGAAGGCTCATGCCGGAAGACGTCAGCGCAGTCCCGGGTCCATACGGTCCAACGACTTCATTGTTGCCCGAGTAAATGATGAATACGTCTGGACGCTGTTTCGCCAGTCCCTCCGCGACCGGCAACAGCACGTGAGAGTTAATGGCAACGCTGCCGGTATTCACCACTTCGAACTTCATCAACGGGTAGCGTTCTCGCAGCATTACTTCCAGATACCGGCTGAAAGCGTAAGCCGGATCGGGATCGCCCATGGCCGCCGATTCCCCAAGCACAAAGATTCTGAAAGTTCCTGGCGGCTTCTCCGCCGGAATTGAATACGCTTGGGGTGTCTTGATCATGCCCGGCGGGAAGAACGGCGCGGGGAAAAACAGGTTGTAGCAAGCCGCGGGCTGACCCTTCACCGTGCAGGGCACAGTAAGGTCAGTGGGGAATCCGACGCCGAACAGCCGCAACGCTCCCTCGATCACGCCCAGCAACAAGACAGGCACGAGCACAGCCGAGGCGATCTGCGGCCAATAGCGCTTGCCGCCACTCCGACCTTCGTTCTTTGTGGGTGCTGCTTCTATGGCTGCGGGCATCTTAAAGGTTCTCTATGGCGGCTTACGCGATACAGGGCTGGACCAGATCTGATTCCGTGGGCCTAACCACAGCTTCAGCTCCTTTCATCATCCAGCCCTGCCGGTCCCCGTGCATGCAGTTTCCGCGTGGACGCGGAAACCGTCATGCCATGGAAAAACGAAGTGCAGCGCAGATCTTCGTCGCAACTGGGCTCACTTCACTCGGATCCCCTTATGCTTCAATGATGCAGAAGCGGCCACCGTGCCGTCCCCATTGTGAGCCACGGAATGGCACATCAGGGTGCACGTATTCGTGCTCCGGTTGTATGCGATGGGAGCAGCGCCGTTCGGTCCCACCACGTTGCCATCAAAATTCACCAACCGCTGTCCACTAACCGTTGGGGAGGTGGCTCCCATGCCGTGGGCCGTGTGGCACACCGAACAGCTGAACCCGTACTGAACGGAATGCAGATTGTGCTGCGTAAAGCTGGTGTTCGCAAAAATCTGCGTGAGATCGTGGCACTTCGCGCACATCGAAAACGGTCCGGCGACGCTGGTATCGGGATTGGGAAAAAGATTCGTCACCGGCCCGCCGGGAATTGCCGCCTGGCTGAATTGATAATTGCGCTCGAGAATGTGCGAGTTAATCGAGCCATGCGGACCGTTCGGTCCCGCGCCGCCGAACTCCCGATTGTCGTCGCTGTTATGGCAATCGGTGCAGAAGATCTGGGTGCCGACCAGCCGCGCCGAAGCCAGTCCCTTTTCGTCCAGCATATTCACCAGCAGACTGGGCTGGGGCAGCGGGCTCGAGCGAGCATGCGTCACGGGATGGCTCGAGGTGGCCGTCGACGCGAGTTCCGGGATGATATTCAGAGAGTCCGGAGCGGAAACCACCCGAATGGGAGCGTAGCCGTAGATCAGCAGCCGCTGCTTGCCGATGCTGGTCCCGTGACAGCGCAGACAGGTTTCATATTGATTGACTGCGGGAATGATGGGAGTTATGCCATCGAGCGCGCTGACGCCGGTCGCGCCCACCTGTGGCGGACGAATGGCGGGAGGCGCGGAAAACTGCAATTCCGGATTGGAGGCGTGCGCGCTGTGACAATCCACGCAGGTGGCGTGCCGGTTGTTGTTGAGCAGCGGCACCTCGGCGGCATCGTGGAAATTATTTCCCGAAGGCAGAGGATGACTCACCTTCGCGACCTCGGCCATGATGTTGGAAATCGCCGGCGACAAATACGTTCCCCCACCGTGGCAGGTCATGCAACTTTGCGTAACCGGATCATAAGCGGGAGCCGTGGGCGTCGCCGGCCGCAGCAGACGCGCCGGAGCGACTGAATCATGCGACATATGGCAGGAGGTGCATGCATTCACTCCCACGGTCGCGTACGAACCGGCGTGCGCGTCGGGTGAAACCTGATTGGTAGCTGTCTGATGGATGCTATTCGTGAAGCCTGCCAGCGGATTAACCTGTCCCTGCACCACTCGCGTCGGATCGTGACACGCGAGACACATCTGTGCGCTGGAACTGTCGCGCACCAGAAACTCCTGCGCAATTTTATCCTTGTTCTGCACGTGCGGATCGTGGCAACTCGTGCATTCGATGTTGCCCTTGAACAGCTTTACGGCACCGGTCGGGTCAGCGGTCTTGCCTTGGGTGGCCAACGACGCAACCAGGTTCGAGGCATCTTTCATCGGCATCACCAGGCTGAACGGATGAGAACCCGTCAGAGTAGTGCCGAAAGAATCGGCGCTGTTCATCGATCCGATTACGGGCAACTGTCCATAGGCCGCGGATTGTCCCACGCCCACGGTGCCGTCATGGCAACTCAAGCACAAGCTGCTGCCGACCCCCAGCGTCGGCTGGGTATTCCCCATGTTCGGATCGGTCGTGCTGCTGTAAGGCACGTAAGACTTCTGCGATAGCTTCTGGTTCCACAGGGGTGTGTTGCCGCCCAGTCCGCTGTGCGGAGCGTGACAAAAGGTGCAGGCCAAACTTCCTTGCGAATAGACGGACGCACCACTCGGCAAGCTCAAATTGTGCATGCCCAGCACGTCCCCGTTAGGGGGCTGCACCTGGGCAAAACTCTGCGCCACGATGAGCAGGCACGTCAGCGTCAGGAGTGGCTTCATGGTTGCTTCCTCCCGTCCGCCGCTTGCGTGACCCCAAAATAGTGAAACACCTGCACGCGCCGGTTAAACGAATCCACCACGTAGATGCGGTCGTGATTGTCGATATCGAGTCCAGTGGGCAGTTGAAACTCTTCCGCGCCGGTTCCCTTCCCTCCGAAGTAATACAGTAGTTGCCCTTGTTCGTCGAAGACCTGCACCACGCTCCATTGTCCGTCGACGACGTACAGATGCGATTCGGAATCGAACCCAATTCCTTTCGGCCGAAACATCCATCCCGTGCCGTCCCCAGCTTTTCCGATGGCGTAGCGGAACGAGCCCGACCGGTCAAAGACTTGCACGCGGAAATTCATGGCATCGACCACCGCCAGATCATTCCCATGCAAGCGCAACTCCGTGGGATAGTTGAACTCGCCGTCGCCGGTTCCCGTCTTTCCGATCGTCTGCAGTACACTCCCCTGCATGTCCATCATGAAAATCTTGTTGCGCAACGTGTCGGTTACATAGATACGTTGCGCCGCGGAATCCACGGCAATGCCTGTGGGACGCTTGAAATATCCTTCGCCGCCTTTCAGGCTTCCGATCGCGCGACGATATTTGCCATTCGCGTCAAAGACAAAAATCTTGCCCGATTGCGAATCGGTCACATAGATATTGTCCTGGGCGTCGACGGCCACGCACTGCGGCGTGAGCATGGGATCTTTCCTCGAGTCGCGCCGCGAGAGGAATTTATATTTCTGCTGCTCGAAATCGAAGATATGCACGCCCGCCGCCGCCACGTCGGTCACAATGATGCGCCCACGCGAATCGGTGACCACGCTGTAGGGACTCGCCAGGTAATGAAAGTCGGGCGCGCCCGCGATTACGTCGACCACGCGGGTCCAAAAGCCGCGCTTGGGTTTGACTTCGCGCTCCAGGCTGAAACTTCGTTCGAACGCGAGCTTGCGTCCTCCGTCCATCAGCAAATCGGGGGCGGATAGCTGGACCGTCATCTTCGGTCGCTTCGCAGCCGCCACCGGCGCCGCCAAAAGCGCGAGAAAGATCGTCAGACCGGCCACAGTGAGCCCGCTCCGAAAAACCGGCCTGCTCCGTTCCTCTAGAAGAAGTCGAACCATCTGGATACTCCGACAAAATACGCCGTCGTGTTCGCCGGCGCTCCCACAGCGCTGATCCCCTGCGTGAAACGCGTATACCCCGCCTGCAGTCCGATCCTGCGCAAATGGTACAGCAACTGGGCGTTGTAGATTTCCGTGTTGTTGTGCGAGATTGTCTGTCCCAGAGTATTGCTGATCGCGCGGTTGTAGCTGCCTGCGATGACCAGCCGCCGCATGGGTGTCACGGAGAGCCCTCCGCCGTAGCTCGACCCTCCAAAGGTGATGAAATCGGTCACCCCCGGAGTCGCGGAAATCGGTACGAAGCCGCCCGCACCCAGCAGCGAAATTCCCGTCGACTGCGTGTAATTGCCGGTGACGGTAAACTTCCGCGAACTGAGCGACGTCGAATAGCCCTCGCCGCTGCTGCTCGTTCCCTGATAGTCCGTCAAGCCGCTGTGAGCTCCGTTGAAGGCCGCCGTCCACTGCAGCCCGGCCGGCAAACGCCTGTGCACGTTCGCGCTGTAGCTGTAGTAAGAAGTCGTATAGGTAACCAGCAACGATTGCACATTCTGCGCGTAAGTGAATACGCCGGACGTCTGGAAGCCCTTGATGTTGTGAAAAAAGTTCACGTTGCCCACAAATCCCACTGCGTTCGTTCCCTGCCCGTTGCTGCTATCGATCACCGAAGCAGAGAAGGTAAACATGTTCAGCAGCCGCTTGCCGTAATTCACCGTGCCGCTTAAATAAGTGCCGGTATAGCTCTTGCCAAAATACTCCTGGTCGTAATAGGTGGCCTGCGAGGCTACCGAGAGGTCATTGGTGAACTGATAGGTGGCGCCTCCGCCGATGGTCGAGGAGTGCGCTCCCGATCCCAGGCTGAGTCCGGGCTCTGCGATCCCAGTGCCGACCAGGTTCTGCGCCAGGTATCCGTTCAGGTTGCTGGTGTAATTCTCGAGCACATTGAGAGTGAGTTTCTCCGTCGGGTGAAAGCTGGCACCTGTGTTCACGATATCGTCGGTGTACGTGGAAACATTGGAAACCTGTCCCGCGTTAGAGAAGTAGTTGCTGTCGGCCGTCGACCGGTCATAGTTTGTATAGAACTGGCCCTGAAAAGGCAGATCGTGTTGCACTCCGAACCCCACATCATTGCCGGATGAATCCTGCACCGACTCCGATTGTCCCGCCAGGAATTGAGGAAACTTGGAGTCCAAAGTGTTGCGGTCGTAGAACGCATTCAGGCGAAATCCCTCGATCTGATAGCCCGAGCGCACGTTGAACAGCCGCGTGCTGGAGGTCGTCTGCTCGCTGGTGCCATAGATTGTGCCGCTGCCGTCGCCCTGCGAATATCCGACCGTGACCGTGGGCAGGTTCGGAAGCAGCGCGCTCCAGCTGATTCCGAATCCCTGGCCCGTACCGATGGTGGTGAAGTTGGGCTGTCCGACTAGGCCGAACGTCCCGCTGCTGTTGCGATCGTAGCGGTAGCTGACAGATCCGGGAAAATGGCTTCCCTTGAAGAGGTCGACGGTCGAACTGACCCCGGACGCACCGGTCAGCGATTGATAGTTGGAATTGTCCCGCGATTGGTTGTAGTAAGGCGTTGCGGTGAACGAAATGAAGTTCGGGTTGTAGTAATAACCGGCAATTCTTCCGTCCACTCCAAACGTCAGTCCATGGTCCGAAGAAACTACGTCGCCGTAGTCTCCCGTATATCCGAAGGTGAACAGGCCGCCGACGCTCAGCTTCGTGTTTTCTCCGAGGGAAATTTCAGGGGCTTGAGGTGGCGGCTGATTTTGGGCGCAGACGAGTTGAGCTATCACCAGTACGCCGAGTCCGATGATCCAATTCGTAACCTTCATCCCTCTAATGCCCCTTCTGGCCGGAGGCTCAGGTGCCACCTTCATTACCCTTCTTTAAGGCACAACGGTTGCCAAAGGGACACCCACCTTCTAATTTCTATTTCACTGAAAATAAAGGTTTTACTGGTTGGATTGGAGCGGAATTTTGAGGCAAAACCCCCTCGGGTGCGGCATATCACCCGCCCTCCGAGTTGAAATACACAACAGCCGAACGGCGAACTTTTTTCCCGAGCTTTTAATGAGAAACCCGCCGGTTGACCGGCGGGCTGTAAACAGTTGGACAGATCAGAAATGGCACCGTCATCAATATCAACGCAACCTAGTGGACGCTGGCTACACCACCTCAATCTTTGCCTTCGCCCGTAATTGCTTTGCGAGATTCGACCGCAGTTTCTCGTATTTGCTTTTCTGCAAATCCGTCTTCAGTTCGTTCTTGACCTCCGACAGCGGCTTCTTGCGCGCCGGAGTATGGGCATTTAGCCGGATGATGGTGTACGCGCTCTCAATTTGAATGAGTCCAGTGACTTGCCCCAATTGCATGGCCTGCAATGTCTTGACGACCTGGGGGGGCAACTTGTCGCTGGATACGACCTTGTGGTCGCCCATGTTCACCCGGAAATCGTCCTCGGAGATCTTTTCGGCCAGGAGCCCGAAATCCTGATAAGTCTTCGTCGCTTTGGCCTGGCGCAGCGCGTCCTCAGCCTTCGTGCGCGCTTGCTTTGCCTGCTCGGCGGTGGCCTTGAGCGGCGGCACTACAGAAATGCTTTGGAACGTGAACGTCTCCGGCTGACTGAAGCGAGCCGCATTCTTCTCGTAGTAGGCCTGCAGTTCAGCGGGCGATACCGTCGCCTTAAGTTCCACATCCGTTTTCAGTACCTGCTCGATGAGCAACGAGCGCCGCATCTGCTGGCGCAGTTGTTGCTCGGAACCTCGCATCTCCTGCTGCAAATATTGCTGGTATTGGTCCGGGCTGCTGAACTGTTTTCGAAAATCGGCTTCGGCGCGATTTAGCTTCTCGGCCGGAATGGTCAGCTTGCGGCGCACTGCCTCCTGGTAGACCAACTCCTCAAAGATAATCATTTCCAGGGCGCCCTGACGAATTTCCGCTTCCTGGGCTTCGGGGAAACCATTGTGCTGTTGCGCGTAAGGGAAGATCGTATACATCTCGCGCAGCAGGTCGCGATCGGTAAGCACCGCCCCGTTCACCCGCGCCACCGGCTTGTCGCTTACTGGCAGAGGCGACGTTTGGGCGGAAGGTGTGTTGGCGATCGCGGTCGGCGCGTGCGAAGCCATTTGGGCTGATGCCGCCGTGAGTGCCGTTACCAGGAACGCGCAGATTGGGAGTCGGTATTTCATAATTCCTCGCTCATTAAGTTCGTAAAGTTCGTAAAAAAAGGGGAGAGTATTTCCTCTCCCCTTTTTGCGTTATCAGCCGAGGTCTACTGGAAGACCGTTGTGATGTTGTTGGTGTTGTTGGCTTCGTTCGACTCGCCAAAGTGGCACTGGCGGCAGAACTGCGTCGAGGAAGGCGCATTCGTGTTGGCGACGTTGTTGATGTTCGGATTGTACGGGCCATTCACGAAGAAGAAGGTGGCATAGTACTTGCCGCCGCCATCTTTCGCGATCGGACTAGCCGCGCTCGATGTGTACACCGTCATCACGTGCTGGTTGTGGCAAGTGGTGCACAGCACATAGGGCTTTCCGCCGGCGGTGACTCCGAACGGCTGAGACCATGTGCCAGGCGCCAGGGCCGGGTAACCGTAATTGGCAACGAACTGGGCATACTGAGAGCCCGGGGTCAGTGTAAATTTTGTGCCGTTGAAGGTGAGGCCGGGCATCGTGGTGCTGATGTTGGCCAACTGTCCCACCGGGTGATCGTTAGTGTAATTGCCGGCTCCGCTGCCATCGTTTCCAAGCAGGGTGGGAATCGGTAGGCTGCCGTAGGCAGTATTGCTCAGAAGGTTAATTCTCTGTTCATACGACTGGTTGGCCATCATGTTTCTCGCGGTGACGTTGCCATCGTGGCAGCTCAGGCAGAGGAGGATGCCGCCAACTTCTTGTGAGCCGGTTGTAATAGAACCCGGCAGAACTTCCGAGTACTTGCCGCCGTCGCCGAACGCGACCGTAGCGCCGTAGAGTGGGCTGGCGTCCTGGCCCCACAAAGCATAGCTACCGGCATCAGCTCCGCCTTTATGGCCGGATCCAAACGAGCCGCTGTGCGGTTGGTGGCAGCCCGCACAACCGCGGCCGTTGTTATTGTGCGCGCCGAGGACGTCAATCGGTGACGAATAGTTCTGCGCCATCACCAAGCCCCCGACCGCCAAGACGAACATGACAACCAACATCGCTTTTTTCATAAAATTTCACGACCTCCATGAATAATGTTTTCAGTCTTGTTACTAAACTCCCAGAGGCTTAGGCCGTGGGCTGCATCTTGCGCCTGGACGCTTGTCGCAACCGCCCCTCGCCCCCTATTAGTGCAAGTGGCCGCCCGAACACTGAGGGATAAACCATTTTGGCGCTTTTTCGGTAAGTACCTGATTCCAATATGTTTCTAGGCTTCGGCTTGAGGGATTTTCAAATTGAAAGCCCGGCCCAACTGGGGGAAAAGAACCACCTGCAAGGCCCTTTAGGTCAAATTCCCCACTTGTAAAGAACTAACGCTGAGGTGTTGCAAAACACAGCAGATCTCCAAGGCGAGGGCACGACGATCCAGTCATCTGCTGAGTTTCTGTCTTCTCGCGGATGCGGCTCGCGATTTCCATGCGGAGGGAGGGATCTAGCGCGCAGCCCAGCCAACGCGCGGGAGACCTCAACGTGAGATCCCTACACGCTCCACGTGACCCTCGACAATGCCGTCGTCGTTATTGCCGCGATGACCGTTTTCGCGATAAGCGCTGAGAGCTGAGAGCTTTTCCCTTCAGAAGACCACGCCCACGCCTGCGGTGATCATGTTGCTCTTCCAGTTGTAGAGATTGCTGGGATTGCCGGGGTTCTCGATGAACTTGAAATAGCGGGTTTCGTAAGTGCCCTGGGCATACAGCTTGCCGAAGGTGTAACCCACGCTTCCGCGCAGGGTGTAGCCGTGATCGAAGTTCGGATGGGGCAATGAGATCAGGGTCGACGCCGGCGCCCGATAGCGCGGTGTAAATTCGGGTGCTCCTTGTACATGGACGAAAGCGCGCTTGTCGGGACCGAATTTGTATTTCAGCACAATCGGCGCCTCCACCAGTTCCAGATTGCCGCGAACCAGAATCTGGTTATCCAGCGTGGCGACTGGCAGGTCGATCTTGCGGACCTGGACGTTGACGCCGATGGAGAAATTGCTGCGGACTTGGAAAGCAACACCGCCGAAGGCAGCGAACTCCTTGGCGTGATACGTGTCGTCGGAAGGGACGCGGACTTCGCCTCCGGCAACGATGCTGGGACCACCGTTCTTGACGGACGGTTTTTTCACGGTCACCTCACCGTTAAGGTCGAGGGCAGCACCGGTGACCGGCGCCAGCGTGTCGAATTTGTCGGAGGTCTCGCCCACGTTGATGTCGATCGACCCGCGTTGACAATAGGCTGGGACTGTGACCAATAGAAATAGGAGAAATACACCCGTGCGGACTAGATGCGGCTTGCCTCGCTTCATTAAATACGTTTCCTCCCTTGTGGGAGTGTACACTCCCGCGAACACGAGCGGACAGCCCGCGGCTGTTTCTCGCAATCACGCATTCTGTTGTCTGCTGCTTATGTGTCTGATGCTAATGGTCTGATGCGCAGGATGGGGCAATCGTTTTGTGTATCGCGGTAGGGCTCGGCGCGGCGGACGTGGCGCGGACGCCCTCGTCCGCGATGGTTCGCTCGAACGCTCGCCGGATCCCTTCTTGGCGGGTTCCTACCCGAGGAAACTACGAGCCTTGCTTCTCGAAAACGATCTCGGCCTTCTTGAAGGCCAGCTTTTCCTTGCGGAAAGCGCGCGCCACATCGCCGAGTGGCGTGGGTTGGGAGACGGGGCCGAATTCCCAGAGCGGGCGTTCTCCCTGGGCGTAGGTGTAACCCCCGCCGCCGACCAGAGAATGCTCGGACGCCATTGCATGCTGATCGGCGTGCTGAGGATGGTCGGGAATCTGGAGCATCTGCGTCTCCCCGGAAATCGCGCCAGGCATCTGTCCGAAGGCGGTGGCGGCAACGAGGATGAACAGTACAAAGAGTGTGATTTTCATAATATTTTGTCCAAATCTACAGGGTATTGAAGCAACCGCTATACCAAGCTAAAGGCCTTAGAACTTCTAGGGTTACGAGGGGTAGTTGGGGGATGGCGCAAGACTTTGCACATTTAGGGAAGGCACGGCATAGCGGCTATGGGGCGGAAAGGCGCTCTGGACACAGGAAGTGGCGGAGGCAGGAAGCATCAGGAGTATCCCAGGAGATGCTGACCGGCGGGGGCGCAGACCGATTGCTCCGAGGGGAGTGGGTGCTGGATATGGCTCCGCCGAAGAACATGACGGCGCAGGAGCTGATCCAAAAAGCTGCCGCGGAGGAGACCACGATCAAGGAGGCACGGACGCATTACGTCTTCACCCAAGACGTGCTGGGGCAGACGCTAAGCGGCAAAGCTGTCGACGGGCAGTTTCACGAGATCGCCAGCGTGTCGTATGACGACGAGGGGAAGCGCGCGGAGAGCGTGACGTTTGCCGAGAGTCCACGCTGCGGGGCATTCAGTTGTCGCAGGATGACATGGACGACATCCGTGTATTCATGCCGTGGATGCTCACGACGGAGGAGGCGCCGCAATACAACCTGACCTATGCCGGGCAGCAGCACGTGGACGAACTGGACACCTACGTATTCCACGTCGAGCCCAAGAACGAAGAGAAGGGCAAGCGATATTTTCAGCAGCGGGCCTATGGTCGACACCCATGATTTGCAGATCGTGAAACTGTGCGGCAAGAGCGTGCCGGATGTGGTCCACGTGAAGAAGCATCAGCCGATGGATATTCGCCCCATGTTTGTAAGCTACCGGCAGGTGGTGGATGGGCACTGGTTCCCGGCGTATACGCAAGTGGATGACACGCTGCACTTCCAGACGCAGGCGATCCACATGCGCGAGATCGTGAAGTTCACCGGCTACAAGCGGGCGGGGACGGATCCTGCAGCAAAACCATAAGTGGCCGCGGGTGAGTTCAATTGGCACTTGAACCGAAATTTCAGATGTGTTGTACTGCCTCCTATGGCCGAGGAAAAAAGCCGTAGCAAAGACATCATTCTGTGGATCATTACGGTCGTCCTCATCGCCCTGGCGATCTATTGGTACAAGAGATAGTCTTTCGCGTACGGCAAGGGCCGCGAGGGCTTGGGCTGTTCTATGCCTGAGAGCGGTCGTTGAGATCAGTTCAGGTAATCGTGTCGTGGTTCTTTCGCCCGCTTCCCCGTGCATTCAGAGGCGCTGGAGGTCTTGCGCCATAATCCAGTCAACCTTTTTGAGTGGCATGCGCCGCGAGCAGGAGTTCGGCGGCGACCATGTCTTCCAGGGCGCAGCCTGCGCTCTTAAATACTGTGATTTCTTCCGGACTGCGCCTTCCCTGTTTCTTTCCACTCAGTAACTCGTGCAAATCTGCGGCGACATGATCCCGCGTGATGGCACCTTCTTCCATAGGAATTAGCAGTTCTCCCACTTCGGATGCGGCGGCATACGTATCGACCACGACGCGCGATCGCTGGATCGTATGGGTATCCACTTCGCGCGTTTGCGGCCGGAAGGCTCCCACGAGATTGAGATGGGTTCCGGGACGCAGGTCGCGACCGTCGAAGAGCGGCGCAGAGGCCGAGGTACAAGTACAGAGCACGTCGGATTGGGCGGCGCAGGTGCACGCATCGGCTGCGGTGATGGTCAGCCCGGGTACTTCCTTGGAGACTCTGTGCACAAATTCAGCAGAGCGAGACGGAGTTCGTCCACAGACCAACACGCGCTGAATGTTGCGCACGTGGGGAAGTACGGCAATATGCGCGCGGGCGAGGCGGCCGGTTCCGAAGATGCCGAGCGCAGAGGCATCGGGGCGTGCCAGAAATCTCGTAGCTACGGCGGAGGTTGCGGCGGTGCGCAGGTCCGTCAGGTAGTTGGCCGCAATGGTTAGGCGCGGTTGCGCGGTTTCCGGATCGAGCAGCAGATACGTGGCCTGGATGCGGCCTTCGCGATGAGGAGCACTGTCGTCGAAGGGGTTCTGAGGTTCATCTCCGCTTTGATTTCGAGCCTGCTCTCGAACCAGTACCAGTTTCATTCCGAGAGCGCCGGAGGCAGCGTCATAGCAGGACATGGCGAGGAATATCCCGTGGGCGATCTCTGCCCGGGTGCGCGGCGGGATGGTGATGGAAGGATAGCGATCGCGAAAGGCGGACTCGAGGGTAGCGATGAGTTGAGCGGGATCGAGGAGGCGGCGAACGTCGGCTTCGGTGAGGGAGAGTTCGGGCATTCGTTCGGTTGTAGAGCGGAATTATTTTACAGAAAGGAAGGCCGTAGACTCTCCAGGAGAGAAAAGCCCCACTTCTCGTAAGAACGCGAGAAATGGGGCACCCGTTTTCACTTGCGGCGCTTTTTCACTCCTTCCCTTCATCTCTTCCTTGCCCTAGGGTTTCAGCCGTCCATCCGGTAAGATACTTCGGCTGCGAAAAGAGGCGTTGCCAGCAACGTCTCCGCGACCGGCCGCCTTTTTTTCACGATGAATCGCGAATATCACAAGGCTTATAGCCAGGAACTGCACCGGGACATGGAGGCGCTGGTTTTCGGGCACGCGGGCACGCCGCTGCTCGTCTTTCCTACTTCGATGGGAAAGTTTTTCGAATACGAAGACCGGGGGATGATTGGGGCGCTCGCGCCGAAGATCGAACGCGGCGAACTGCAAGTATTTTGTCCCGATGGCGTGGACAACGAGAGTTGGTACAACAAGGGTGTGCATCCGCGGGTGCGGGTGCTGCGGCACCTGCAGTATGAGCGCTACATTCTGCATGAGTTTCTGCCATTTATCCGGTGGAAGAACCAGGCGCCACAGCTGGCGGTGACAGGATGCAGCTTTGGCGGGTACCATGCGGTGAACTTTTCGCTGAAGCATCCCGACGTGGTGACGCATTGCGTGAGCATGAGCGGGGCGTTCGATATCCACCAGTTCCTGGATGGGTATTATGACAATGATTGCTACTTCAACAATCCTCCGGATTTTATTCCTAGCATGTCGGATGACTGGTTCTTGAGCCGCTACCGGCAAATGAAGATTGTGCTCGGCTCGGCGGATTGGGATATTTGCCTGGATCAGAACTTGAAGTTCTCGGCGATGTTGAACGCGAAGGCGATTCCCCACTGGCTGGACGTTTGGGGCGATAACTCGAAACATGATTGGCCGCTTTGGGTGAGGATGGCGGGGAAATATTTTTAGGGGGCAGGGGCTTCGGGCCAAAGCAAAACAGCAGGTTCCTCACCGGGCTTTCAGCCCGGTGAGGAAAGACAAGTTGGGGACGATGGAGCATTTTGCGATGAAGAAGATTGGAATTCTGTTTGGGATGGAGAATACGTTTCCGCCGGCTCTGGTGGAGAAGATCAACTCGATGAAGGTCGAGGGGGTGGAGGCAGAGTTTGTGAAGGTCGGCGGAATTCGAATGGATGAGCCGAAGAAGTATGCCGTGATCATCGACCGGATTTCGCAGGACATTCAGTTTTATCGCGCGTACCTGAAGAATGCGGTGCTGCACGGGACGATTGTGGTGAACAATCCGTTTTGGTGGACGGCGGACGACAAGTTTTTCAACTACGCGCTGGCGCACAAGATGGGCGCGGCGATTCCGCCGACGATCATTTTGCCGCACAACAAGCATCCGGAAGGCACGACGGATCAGTCGATGCGGAATCTGATTTTTCCGCTGAACTGGCAGGAATTGTTTGACTATGTCGGCTTCCCAGCGTTTTTGAAACCTTATTCCGGGGGCGGGTGGAAGCATGTGTACAAGGTGCATTCGCCGGAGGAATTTTTTCATCACTACAATCAGACCGGCGATTTGTGCATGACGCTGCAGCATGGGGTGGAATTTGAGGAGTATTACCGCTGCTACGTGGTGGGGCAGGAAAAAGTGCACATCATGAAGTACGATCCGCGGGCGCCGCATCATGAGCGTTACGTGAAGGGGAATCCGCCGCCCTCGTCGGATGCGCTTCGTGATCGCATGGAAAAAGATGCGTTGTCGCTGTGCCGGGCGTTGGGATACGACTTGAATACAGTGGAGTTTGCGGTGGAGGGCGGCGTGCCGTATGCGATCGACTTTTTGAATCCGGCGCCGGACGCGGAGATTACGTCCGTGGGGCAGAAGAATTTTGACTGGATTGTGAGTGCAGTTGCAGAGATGGCGGTGAAGATGGCGGTGACCGGGGAGAGCCCGGTGAAGGAATTGCGCTGGGCGGAGTTTTTGGCGGGGCCGAGGACGACGAAGACCCGCAAGGGTGAACCGGGGTGGGTGGCGGAACGGAAACGGGGGAAAACTCCGAAACAGAGCTAGCGACTGCAGCCGAGCTTCGCTCAGGGGACAGCCCCGGGGGCTATCCCCACATAAACCTCAAAGGAAAGGAATCCCAAAGGTCGGAGTTCTGCGATGAGAGGCAAAGCTGCAGCAAATGTGGACGAATATTTGGCGGGTGTTCCGGAACCGGCTGGCAGCACTTTGAAACACGTTCGCGCGGTGATTCGGTCGGTTGTGCCGCCGGAGACTACCGAGGTGATCAGCTACCGGATTCCGATGTTCAAGTACAAAGGAATGCTGGTGGGGTATGCGGCGTTCAAGAACCATTGCAGCTTGTTCCCGACGGGCTCAGGGGTGATCAAAAAGTTCGAGAAGGAACTCAAGGGCTTCGCGACTTCCAAGGGGACCATTCAGTTCCCGTCGGATAAGCCCTTGCCGGATGCGCTGGTGCGGAAGATCGTGAAGGCGCGGGTCAAGGAGAATGAAGAGTGGGACTAAGGGGATCGCGGCCCGGAATGCTTTTCGGACGTTGTTATACTGTTCTGGCCTACTTTTTGCCTGGTGGAGCAGTGGCACTACCGGCAAACAGCAGGTTCCTCGACTTCGCTCGGAATGACAAGAATGGGGTAATTCGCAGCCTGCTCGGAATGACACTTAGATAAATGCAGCCTACTTTCACCATCGGAATTGAAGAGGAGTATCAGACCATTGATCCCGAGACGCGGGATCTGCGGTCGCACATTCATGCCGAAATTCTGGAGAAGGGGAAGATGATTCTTCAGGAGCGGGTGAAGGCCGAAATGCACCAGTCGGTGGTCGAGGTGGGGACGTCAGTCTGCAGCAACATCAAAGATGCAAAGGCCGAGGTCAAGAAGCTGCGGCGCAACATGGTGCGCCTGGCCAAGGAGAATGGATTGCGGCTGGCGTCGGCGGCGACGCATCCGTTTGGAGACTGGCGGGAGCAGGCGATTCATCCCGACGAGCGCTACAAAAATATTGTTGAAGATTTGCAGCTGGTGGCGCGGGCCAATCTGATTTTCGGGCTGCACGTGCACATCGGAATTGAGGATCGCGAGACGGCGATCCACATGATGAATCATGCGCGGTATTTTCTGCCGCACATGCTGGCGCTGTCGACCGATTCTCCGTTCTGGCTGGGGATGAACACCGGGCTAAAGTCGTACCGCTGCAAAGTATTCGATAAATTTCCGCGGACGAATATTCCGGATTATTTTCCGAGCTGGGGCGAGTATGACAACTTCATCAAGCTGCTGATCAAGACCAACTGCATTGATAACGCGAAGAAAATCTGGTGGGACATTCGGCCGCATCCGTTCTTCAACACGATTGAGTTTCGGGTGTGCGATATTCCGATGCGGGCCGATGAGACAATTGCGCTCGCCGCTTTGATTCAGGCTACGGTGGCCAAGCTGTATAAGCTTTATACAGCGAATCAGGGGTTCCGATTATACCGGCGAGCCTTGATCATGGAGAACAAGTGGCGGGCCGCGCGGTACGGACTCGACGGCAAACTGATTGATTTCGGAAAGCAGAAGGAAGTGCCGGCGCGGGATCTGGTGCATGAGTATCTGGAGTTCGTCGACGATGTGGTGGATGAACTGGGCTCGCGCGAGGAACTGAATTACATCCACGAGATTCTGGAAAAAGGTAGCGGGGCAGACCGGCAGTTGCGCGTGTTTCAGGAGACTGGGGATTTGAAAAAAGTCGTTGATTACATTATTGAGGAGACGGAAGCAGGGCTGGAAGAAGAGCCGGTTGCCGTTCGAAAAATCGGATAATGAGCATTCCTGTGGAACAAGTTAAAATCCCCACCCCTTCGGCAAGCTCAGAGCAGGCTCTGTCTCCCAAGACGCGACAGGGATGGGGCACCCTCAGAATTCCTTTTGATGCCGAGTACACACCGGGGGCTCGCAACGCAGTCGACGTTTGTCTGCGCGTGCAGGCTGACGAGCAGGTTTGCGTGATTACCGACGAGGCGACGATCGAGATTGCGGCGTCGATTGTACGTGAACTGGAAAAGCTGGGTGCGCCTTATCATGCCTGGGTGCTGGAGGAGTTGGCGGAGCGTCCGCTGAAGGATCTGCCGCGCGAGATTCTGGACGACCTGGAAACCAGCCAGGTTTCGATTTTTGCGGTGCAAGCGCAGACCAACGAATTGCGCTCGCGGATTCAGATGACCGATGTGGTGAACCGCCGAAAGATTCGCCACGCGCATATGGTGAACATCAACCGGCAGATCATGCTTGAGGGAATGCGGGCAGATTTTGCACGGGTCGACCGGCTCAGCCAGAAAGTTGTCGAGATGGTGCGCAAGGCTTCGCAGATTCGGGCGAAGACGGCGGCGGGGACCGATCTGACGGCGGATTTGAATCCGAATTACAAGTGGTTAAAGACCAGCGGGATTATCAGTCCAGAGAAGTGGGGGAACCTGCCCGGTGGGGAAATATTTACTACGCCGGGCGAAGTGAATGGCACGTTTGTGATCGACGGCGTGGTGGGCGATTATTTGTGCGCGAAGTTTGGCAACTTGCAGGAAAATCCGCTGACCGTGCGGATCAAAGCGAATCGGCTGACCGAGGCGCGTTCGGAGAATCGCGAACTGGAACGGGATTTCTGGAAGTACACCCACACCGACGAGAACAGCGATCGCGTGGGCGAGTTTGCCATTGGCACCAACATCGATTTGAAAGACGTGATTGGGCAGATTCTGCAGGACGAGAAGTATCCCGGGGTGCATATTGCGTTTGGGAATCCCTATGGGGCGCACACGGGGGCGGACTGGGATTCAACTACGCGGATTGATGTGGTGGGGCGGAAGTTTAATATTTGGGTGGACGACGCTCAGATTATGGGCGAGGGGAAGTTTCTGGTGGCAGCTTAGAAATAGCTTCTAGCTCTTGCAGTGGGAATAAGCTGCACGAGTTGGGTGGTGTCGGCGAACAGG
>Ga0187872_10002047_pt1 | contig 18752 bp, 16 predicted proteins | sample June2016WEW_16_4_FD_132973 | JGI IMG/M metagenome (GOLD analysis project Ga0187872, IMG submission 132973) | Peatland microbial communities from SPRUCE experiment site at the Marcell Experimental Forest, Minnesota, USA - June2016WEW_16_40 | ecosystem: Environmental > Terrestrial > Soil >...
CCCACTCTCACTTGCGTGTTCGAGCTGGGACTCGAAGGGTTTTTCAGCCCCATCCCGTCCTGTTCCGAAATTTTCGGGAGGACGCGGCGAAGCCTTGTTTCTCCCCTGCGAAGGGGCGCTCGGGTCGCTGCTTGCGCCGGGCTATTTCAGGCTCGCTCGTCTGGCTCAAGCAAGCATTTCGGCGCAAATTCGGCCCGAACGAAGTGCCGTTCAAGGAGGAATCAACAACGCATTAATTTTACTAGAAACTGAGGCTAATCCACAAGGCGATTCTGCGGCAAGAGCGAAGTATAAGTGACTACTATGCAATAACTTAGGGGCACCGATGGGGAGCCTGGCCCTCTAGAATTTCGTCCAAGGTGAGAGGCGAGAAAGCGCTGCGTTTTGCAATTTTGCGCGAGCCTCTTCGTCAAATGCGCATGGGCATGACGACGTAGCGGTAGCGGCTGGATTCGTCGCCGAGCGGGCGAAGCTGGCCGGCGGACTGGTCGTCTTTCAGCTCGAAACTGATGGGGCCTTCCGCCGCGGCTCCGAGAAAATCGAGCAGGTACTGCGCGTTGAATCCGATGGCGATCGGGTCGCCTTTGAATTCCTTTTCGATGGCTTCTTTCGCTTCGCCATATTCCGGGCTGGACGCGGATATCTCGACGCCTTCCTTGGCGAGCATGAACTTCACGGCGTGCGAGCGCTGGTCGGCGAGCTGCGAGACGCGGCGCAGAGCATCTTGCAATTCGCCGCGCTCAAGGACGACGGTCTTGTTCGCGTCGCGCGGCAGCACGGCCTCGTAGTTTGGGAATTGGCCGGTGAGTTTCCGGCAGGTCAGCAGGCGGCGGCCGAACTGGAAGAAGAGATGGCTTTCGTCCTGCGCGAATTCGACAAGAGCATCATCGCCGGACTCGGCGGCGAGGCGCTGCACCTCGCTCATGGCTTTCTTCGGGACGAGCACGCGCGTCTCGGATGTAAGACCCTCGAGTTTGTGGTCCATCTCGACCATGGCGAGGCGGTGGCCGTCGGTGGCGACCATGGTCACCGACCCAGGCTTCAGGACAAGGAGAGCGCCGTTCAGCGTGTAGCGAGACTCTTCGAGCGAGATGGCGAATGTGGTCTTCGCAATAATGCCTGCGAGCAGCGTCGCGGGGATTTTGACGAGCGCGTGAGGAAAGTTTGGGAGCGCCGGGAAATTGTCCTTGGACATTCCCACAAGTTTGTAGCTTCGCCGGTCACACGTAATCTGGACCCAATGGTTTTCGAGCAGCTTGAATCGAATCTCTTCATCCGGCAGGAGCCGCACAAGATCGAGAAGTTTCTTGGCGGGGATCGTGCCGGCGCCTTCTTTTTTCACCTTGGCTTCGCAGGAAGTGCGGATGCTCAGTTCCAGATCGGTCGCGGTAATCGCCAGCCGGTTCCCCTTTACCTCACACAATAGATTCGACAGGATAGGAATCGTCGTCTTGCGCTCGACCACGCCCTGCGTGAGCTCCAACTCCTCAAGCAAGTCAAACTTCTTTACGCTGAATTCCATCTCGTGCAGTCCTCGTGTCGTGTCCCAACTTGCTGCGGCTACTGTACTTCTTTTTTATCAAATTTAGAAATATAAGAGAACCGTAGTCGCCGCCGCATCTGTGGAACTGCGGAAAACCTTTTCAAGCCGTACCATCCAGTATATTTGTGTCGCCGCACATCTTGTGGAAACCTCGCGCGGCCTGGCGAAAAACTCCTGGCCGGGCAGCCATCCTGGAGGTCTTCCACAGACCATCCACAAGTGAACGGGAGCCCGGCCAGGCTTCTGACCCCTAACCCTAACCGAACGAATCGAGTAGCTTGTTGATCGTCTTGTTCAATTCTTTATCAACCTGACGCAGGCCTTCAATCTTGTTGATGGAGTGCAACACTGTGGTGTGGTGCTTTCCGCCGAACTGCTTGCCGATCTCCGGAAGAGAGGCGGACGTAAGCTGCTTCACGAGAAACATGGCAACCTGCCGCGGAAACGCGATGACCTTCGAGTTGCTGCGCACTTTCAGATCCTGCGCGCGAAGCCCGAAGTGCTCGCCGACGCGCTTCTGAATCTGCTCAATCGTCACTTTCTTCTCCGCCGTCTCGATGACGTTCTTGAGGACTTGCTGGGCGGTCGAAAGGTTGATCTCAATGCCCGTGAGAGAGGCGTAGGCCATCAGGCGAATCAGCGCGCCCTCCAGCTCGCGGATGTTCGATTTGATCGAGCGCGCGATGAACTGGGCGACATCGTCCGGCAACTGGACACGCTCGCTATCCGCCTTCTTCTGAAGAATGGCGATCTTCGTCTCGAGGTCCGGCAGCTGGATGTCGGCGATAAGCCCCCACTCAAAGCGCGAGCGCAGCCGCTCCTCAATCGACGAAATATCCTTGGGAGGGCAGTCCGAGGAGATCACAATCTGTTTCTGCTGGTCGTAGAGCGCGTTGAAGGTGTGAAAGAACTCCTCCTGCGTCCGCTCAGCACGGGCGATGAACTGGATGTCGTCCACCATGAGGACGTCCATATTGCGGAAGCGGTCGCGGAAAGCTGGCATGCGCTCGAAGCGGATTGAGGCGATCACCTCGTTGGTGAATTTCTCCGCGCTGATGTACGTGAGGCGCACGCCGGGATTTCGCCGCTTCAGTTCATGGCCGATGGCCTGCATGAGATGCGTCTTGCCCAGTCCCACACCGCCATAGAGGAAGAGCGGGTTATAGGATTTCGACGGCTGCTCGGCAACGGCCAAAGCCGCCGCGTGCGCAAACTGGTTCGAGGCGCCCACAATGAATGTGTCGAAGGTGTAGCGCGGGTTCAACTGATAATTCGAGGAATCGAAATCGAGCCGCGCCTGCGCGGTCAGCACCGGATTCACCTGGGCAGGTTCCGCTTCGACGCAAACGAACTCGAGCCTCAACTCCGGCCGGCCAATTTCCGTCAAAACGGCCTGGAGAAGCTCGCCATAGGTCTGCTTCAGCCGCTTGCTGAAGAGGCGCGTGGGGACGCGCACGATCAGACGGTCTTCCTCGATCCGTTCCTGCCGCGTGGGACGAAACCAGGTGGCAAAACTATGAGGATTAACGCGTCTCTCTGTGTGCTGGAGGACCTTGTCCCAAAGGTTCATCGAAAACGCAGCCCCTCAGGCAATTTCCACTGATGTGGAAATGCTGTGGAAACCCAACCTCCCGCGCAAGGAGGCACATTCATGGTTTGTTTTGTCAGGCTCGATGCCACAAGACCGCGCCCCATCACCTGTGGCACGTCAATGAGTGCTCGCGCTCCGTTGCGACCGGTTAGATGCGCGAGCGGGGATTCTGCCTAAACGCAACGCGCTGAGCAAGAGAAAACTGAGCGAACTTATCCGCAGCGCTCCACAACGATCCACAGTTTTTCCACAGCACCATTTTACTGTTGATTTCGGTGCGAACTCATGCGCGAGCCCTCAATTCTTGAGGTCTCGCCGCATCCGCGCGCCATCTATCGGAATTCGGATTTCCACAGCGCGGCACCGGACGAGGAGTTGTGGGAAAGTGACTCTATTTGTCCGGGCGAGCGAAATCGAAAACGCCGAGCGGGTCGGCGGCGACAAGAATGCGGTTGTGCTCGATGAGAATCGCGTCCGGTTCGATGCGTACGCCGTCCGCCGTCGCAGTGCGGTAGGCGGCTCGGCGGTTGCCGTCCTTGTCGAATTCGATCAGCTCGTCGCCGATCGCCGCCCAGACTCGCTGCGTTTCCGGATCGACGCCGAGCGCGCCGATGACAGGTTTCGACGATGGCGGCGGGCCGTTCTTTTCAATCGTGATGGTATTCAAAGGGCCGCCTTCCTCGGAGGCCGTGAACCAGGAGGACGGGACCGAGGTTTCGGAGAGCGCAAAGCCGTAGCGATCATATTTCCGGATATCGGGCGCGGCGGCGAACGCGAAGTAGATGTGTCCTGCGGAGCCACCATAGATCCGGCCGCGGTTGAGCGACCGGCCACCGCCTGCGCTTTGGGGCGCATCCGAGAGCTCGCCGAAGCTGCGAACCAGCTTGCCGTCCAGGTTGAAGATGCGCACGAGGCGATCGGACTGAAGGCTGGCGACGGCGAATTCATCGTCCGAAAGCGCCGCGAGCGACATCGGCCCCACAACTCTGACCGTGGCAGCGAGCGACCCATCGGGATCGAAAATCTTCACGGCATTCGCGCCGCGGTCGGCAACGAAGATTCGGCCGGAGGGGTCGAGATCGACGTCTTGTGCGTACGCGATTCTGGCGCCGCGGGAATTCGCGTTGGGAATCTGGCCGATGCGCTTGCCGTCCGATCCATAGATCGCGATGGCATTCGCCGGGGCGGCGAGGACGTAGTAGCGCCCCGCGGAATCGCGCTTCAGCGCAGCCACTCCAGGACCAATTTCGGGGAACATGCGCGCCCGGGCAGAGACCGGCTCGACGTGACCCTGCTCCTGAGGTTCGGCGGGCGAGAGCGTCCGAACAGTGATGGCCGCGAGGATCGCGAGCGAAGCGCCGAGTTGTGTGCGGCGAAGCATGGGCTGGAGGTTATGCTTTGCAATTCACGAGATGCTTCGCGGTGCGGTGCTGTTGCTTGGGATCGGCCCTAGTCCAGGCGGAAATTGAGGCGTTCGATCGAGCGGGCGCGGCCGGTGGCTTCGTCGGCGTCGATAAGGACAGTGTTCATCTGGATGTCGCCTTCGGCGACGACGAACCGCGCAGGCATCGCGTCGAGGAAGCGCTGCAAGACGCCCTGCTTCTCCATGCCGATGACGGAATCGTGCGGGCCGGTCATGCCCACGTCGGTGATGTAGGCGGTCCCACCGGGAAGGACGCGGGAATCGGCGGTGGCGACATGCGTGTGCGTCCCGATCACGGCGGAGACCTTGCCGTCGAGATACCAGCCCATCGCCTGCTTTTCCGAGGTGGCCTCGGCGTGCATGTCGACGACAATCACCTTCACGTCCGGCGAAATTTTTGCGAGCTCGCGGTCGGCCGTGCGGAACGGGTCCTCGAGCGGCGCCATAAACGTGCGGCCCTGTAGATTGAGGACGGCGTAGCCCGCGCCGTTCTTCGCTTGGCCGACGAAAAGTCCCTTGCCCGGCGAACCATTGGGAAAATTCGCCGGCCGCAGCAGGCGCGGCTCGTGCGGGAAGTATTCGACGATCTCCTTGCGGTCCCAGATGTGGTTGCCGCCGCTGATGACCTCGATCCCGTAGGAAAGCAGGTCCTGCGCGATGCGTGGCGTGATGCCGAAGCCGGACGCGGCATTTTCGCCGTTGGCGATACAGAGATCGATTTGCCGCTGCGCGAGGATGTCCGCGAGCCGGTCGTGAACGATCTTGCGGCCGGGCGAGCCGACGATATCGCCGATGAAAAGTATTCTCAATTTGTTTTAGAACGGAGTGGTCCACTTCGCCGTGCGTTGCTAGGCCCTGAACCCCACAAATAAGTGGGAGCCCTGCGCCTGCTTTCAGGCTTCCCCGAGACAGCAAGCCGTCCGAGGCATGCACAAGGGCAGGACGACGCGAGCACCCTGGGATCCAGTGTTGGTTCAAAAGGCTTTCGCAGCGTCACCTGCGTCGCAGGCCGACTCCGCGCCTCCATTGTAACGTGGAACCTCGTTTAACCGGGACCCAAGGTTCGCGCGAAATTTATTGTGCTGGTGTGCCGAGGGATTTGATGTAGGCGATGATCTGCCATCGGCGCTGCTCAGGGATTCCCGCCCAGGGCGGCATGCCCGCAGGCAGATTGCCGTTGCGGAGGAACCAGGCGAGTTCGCCGGGCGTCGCGTTCTGCACGAATGACGAACGCAAGTTGGCAGCGCGGCCAAGTCCACGCGCGTCGTCACCGTGGCATTCAGCACAATGCTGGCGGAACAGTTTCTCGCCGGCGGCAACGGCATCGGGTTGGCCTTCGTACGGGTTTTTCCGGGTGCGCGTTTTGACTGGTGCCTTAGCAATGACCATCAGCACGCCGCGGTCGTCAATTTTCCACTCGCGGGCAGCGCCGGCGGTGGCGGCAACGAGAGCAAGAAGAAGCAGCGTGGGAATCAGCAGGCGTCCCATCAGAACAGGCTCCTTACCTTGCGGCCGAAACCGCCGATTTCGTAGGACATTCCCCAACGCAGCAAAAAGCGGTGGCTGTTGTCATTGAGGCCGAAGCCCGGCGAGACGGACAGCGTGACTCCGTTCGGAAGCTGCCAGGCAGCGATCGGGGCAACGTAGTGCGACGTGCCCGACAACGAGAACGCCTTCACGGTTCCTAACCCGCCGTACATTTCGGCGCCGAGGATGAAATTCTCGCGGCAGAAGTTGCAGGGTCGCGGCGTCGCCGCAAGACGCAGCGGCCGGTCCACGCCCAGGGCATAGCCGAATTCCCACGGCTCGTGGCCCAGGTTCTTTTCACCGATGAAGTTCTCCGAGAAGTTCCAACCCTTGTAGTCGCTCGAGAGGATCAGTTTGGTTTCGATTTCGTGCGTGTGCGACCGATTCGCTTCGGAGTTCGGCTCGGCGGCGTCAAACTGGTTGTCGAAACCCACCACTTCTTTCAGCGTTTTGTCCGCGTCCGTGGTGTTTTCGAATTCGACGTAGAGAACGGGGTTGATCCAGTGCTCATGCATCAGCGGGCGGAAGCGGTTCTCCCAGCGAGTGCCGGTGAAGACCGTGCTGTCGCCGAATGTCGTTTGCGAGTCGATGTAGAACTCGGTGGTCCACCAAGCCGTCACGCCGTATTCCAGTTCCATCCAGGGCGCGATGAAGTCGCCGCCGGCTTTTTGGGTGCCGTAGATCGAATAGACCTCGACTTCTAGGTTGCCGGGCTCCTCCAGGTGGTGCGAATAGGCGACGAAGTACGGAGTTTCCTGCGCCGCCGCACGAGGCGAGTAGCACAGCGCCGCTGCGGCCAGGCCAAGAAGCAAGCTCATCTTGCGAAGCACGGAGAGTGGACCTTTCTAGTTGCAAATGTCTATCAACTAAAGCCGCGAGACTACTGTAGCTGATACCGGGTGTCAAGAAGAAAATTGAAAATGAGTTGCAACTAGAATTGGCGCGGAGAACTCTGGATCTCTTGCTCCGGGCCCGCGACTGAAACAACGAGCCCGGAGCAAAGATTCGGTCGAAAGCTAGAAGTGGAAACCGATCTCACCGGTGACCGTGCGCGGTGTGACGTAGTGCGTGCCGCTAAACGTCGAGAGGAAATTGTAGAGCGTGTATCGATTCGCGAGGTTGATGACCGTGACGCGGGCGCTCCACTTGTAACGGTCACCGTGGAAGAGATTGTCTTCTCCCAATGCGAGATCGAACAGGTTCCGCTGGGAGGTGCGGGGCGGATTGTGGTCATCATTCTCTGTTCCCGGTGCCGGCACCTTTATCAGCGTCGAGCTAAATTCCGATGCCGGGCAGTTGAAAGGTAGAGGCGTTGTGGGCGTTGCATGCACCCCATTGCAGGTGAAACCAGCCTCGAACTCCTGATCGGCAGAAAGGGGCACAAAGCCTACGTTGGCGGCGATCATGCTCACGTTTGGCACACCGCTGATCGTGACTGATCCCGGGCAATCGTTGCTGGCATTGATCCCGTAGCACGGTGTTGCGCCGGCCACGAGCCCACTGTCGTAGCGCCAATTGAAGCTGAGCCACGGCCCGATTTTCCACGGCTGATACTGCATGTGCGTCGTCTCGTTGTATTTTTCATCGTGGTCGATACGGAAGACGCCGCTGGGTGCGGAGGGGGTTGCACCGGCTCCGGCGACTTGCGGCAGGAAGAAACGCGCGGCCACGCTGGACATCACGACGTAGGCCGTAAGGCCATGGAGATTCGTGAGATTCGCCCGCGCCGTGAATCCGGGGATTTTGGCGTTGTGCCACTCGATCGGGAAGGTGATCGGGGTATTACCGAGCACGCTGAAATCGTAACCGTTGTGCGTGTATTTCCAGATGTATTCGCCATCGAACACGACATACTTCCCGAACGCTTGTTGGAGTCCGGCATGGAATTCATTGCGAAAGCCCGGAGCCACGGGAGTCAGTGAACTGGAAGAACAGAGGAGAAGCGGACTTAGGACAGGGGATGCGCATCCGATGCTGGAAAGCACGAGGTTTTCATTGAACGGTGTTTCGAGAGTCCGCGCATAGGAGACGCGAAGGACTGTGTTGCTCGGCTTGATGTTGTAAGCGATGCCCAGCCGAGGTTCTGCTTGCCGACCGGTGCTAAGGCCGTTATACAAGTCTCCACGAATCCCGAGATTGAAGTTCCAGCTCCCCTTGGTGATCGTATCCTGGACGTAGAGAGAGAGTTCTTTCACGTCTGTATGCAGCGGAAAAAGTTGGTGAGTGCTGAACAACCCTCCTCCTCGCGTCAGGTCAAATGGCAGCAAGACCGGGTTAAATAATGGGAATTGAGCCGCGGTCAAAGCCGAATTGCCCGGGGCGTTCAGAGTCGATGCCACATTCGGCACATCGCCGGCAGCCGTGCACTGGGAGGGATCGGTGAAACCCTGAACAGGGATGTACGCGTCGGAAATGGTGTACTCGTTGGGAGCGGTATTGAGTGTTATGCAAGGTGCATTGAGAGTTGGATCGACGATTCCGAGCTTATCGTTCTCGGTGAGGACGGTCTGTTCGTACGTGACACCCGCCTTGACGTTGTGAATCCCCTTCACATAAGAAAGGCTGGCGCGGGCGCCGGCATTCGTGAGAAACCGCAGTTGGGAGACGGTTTCTCTTTGAAGACTTGGTGGACCGAGATCCGCAAATGGATTATCGCTCGGGTAGTAGTTGTACTGGTCGTGCCGCACGAAAGCGCCGACGGTGAGCACGGTGGTGGCGCTGATCAGGCGAGTCCACGTCGGCGCAACGTTGAACGTGCGGATCTGCGAGCGCTGGTCCGCGGGGCCCACGGCCAGGCCGTTGGGGCCAAGCCCCGCATCATTGACCACGACCCCAGACCAGGGAGTGGCATCCTCGGCGTCAAATGAGTTAGGCGTTTGGAACCACGAGCGTGAGAAACCCAGGTTGATGTGAACCGAATCCGCCTGCGTAAGTTGGTAGTCCAGGCGATCGAAGGCATTCTCTTCGTTTCCCTTGTCGTGCATGACGATGAACTCGGGCGGATCGAGGAATCGGCTGGTATTCAGTCCGTTGGCAGAGATGAAATTTCCCCACTTCTCCCCTCCGTAACCGAAGTTGAAACCGCCATTGACGCTGCCAAAAGTGCCATAGTCAGCGGTCACGGCGCCGTGGGGCGTCGTCATTCCCTGGCCCGAGCGCGTCGTCACGTCGATCACGACGCTGGTTTTGTCGCCATACTCGGCGGGTGGCGCGCCGTCGATCACCTCGAGCGACTGGATCGAATCCACAGGAATCTGGTTCGAAAAAACCTTGCTCTGCTGGTCCGTGATTGGCTGGCCATCGACGGAGAACGAATTCTCCGCGTGGTCGCCCAGCCCGTGGAAGAGGCCGTTGGAATCCGCGGCAATACCCGGCGACGCCAGCGTCACCAGCGAACTCACCGACGACGATGCGCTTTCGAGGGGTAGCTCCTCGAATAACTTGCGATCGATATCCGTGTGGGCTGTCGAGTCGTTCTCGATCAGATCGCTTCCACCTTCCACGGTCACTGTGGCGGTCGTCCCGGCGACTTGCAGGCCGATTTTCAATGCCAGAGGAACTGCCGAACGTACATCGACATCCTCTACGTAGTCGGCGAAGCCCTTCGCCTTTACGATCATGTGATACGGATTGAACGGCACGTTCGGAATCGTGAAGCTCCCTGACGTATCGGTCGTCGCGGTGGCTTCAAAACCGCTGACTGGGTTATGGAACGTAATGGTGGCGTTTGGAATCACGGCGCCGGTGGGGTCCGTGACTGTCCCCCCGACGGCGACGGAGTTTCCGCCCATTTGGGCTTGTGACTCAGGCGCCATGCTCCATAGAGCGGCGAACAAAAGCAGAATCCCAAGAAGTACTCTCGCAAGTCTCATGAAATCTCTCCCAATATGGAATGCGGCCACGGCTGATTCCATCGCGGTGGCGAAATGATGTGGAAATCGGCACGGCGCGCCTTTTGGGCGGCGGGTGCTGGGAGAAACCATTCTTGGGGATTACGCGGGAGGTGCGCGGGGAATGCTGAGGGTGCGAACTGGCTCGAGGTCAGGGGTAGACTGTTCGACAAGCGCGAATCTTGCGATCGGGGCGGGCGCTTGAACCGTTGCTTGCACCGCGGGCTGCGGGATCGCGGCGTGGCCGACGTGGCAAACCTGGCAATGCTGCTCGTCGTAAGCGTCCGCATGTGCGTGTGCGACCGCATGAGTGCCCAGCGCACTCACCGTAAGGATGAGCGCGACGGCCAGCAGGCGCAGTGCGATTCGCTTCCGCATCACGAACTCGATCGGACCTCGGTGTCCATTGTAACTAACTCTGATGCTCTCGGAGCAACAATGGTTCTGTACGTTTTGTACGGATGGCACAACACCGCTTGGACCAGCGTGGCCGCCCGCAAGATCTTTCTCTATAATATACCGGGGTATAGTATAGTGCTTCGGCGAGGTTGTCATGGCTCACACCACCAAGGACAAGGAAAAGCTTCTGGTTCGAGTCCGCCGGATCAGGGGGCAGTTGGACGCGATCGAACGCGCGCTTGACTCCGAGGAGGGCTGTGCCGGGGTCCTGCAACTTATGGCTGCTTGCCGAGGGGCGCTGAATGGTCTGATGGCCGAGGTGATGGAAGGGCACGTCCGATTTCATGTCCTCTCCCCCGACAAGGGCAAGACTTCTCCGCAAGCACAAGCCGCTGAGGAATTGATCGACATAGTTCGAGCATATTTGAAGTGATGGTGAAAGTTATTGAGGCTGCCGCGACAAGGACGAAGTCCGATGAACCGAGTTAATGTGAAGGAACCAGAAGTCAAGCTTGTTGGAGCACAGCAAGAAAGCCCCGCACCAAGCCACGCCCACCACGAAGACGATCACGACCAAGGAAACGCGCTGAATTGGTGGGACATCAATCGAGTCTTGTTTGTCGCTGCAGCGGCCGGGGCCGTCTGGATTCTCGGAGGCGCACGGAATCCCTATGTCGCTGCTGTCGGCGTGATTTGCACCCTCATTGGTGGTTTTCCGATTCTCCACGAAGCATACGAGAACATCAGGCAGCACCGCATGACGATGGAACTCTCGATGACCATCGCCATTGTGGCGGCTCTCGCGATTCGAGAGATATTCACCGCGCTCATCATCACGTTGTTTGTGCTGGGGGCGGAGATCCTCGAGGGCCTTACGGTGGGCCGGGGGCGGCGGGCCATTCAGCGCCTGCTCGAATTACTGCCGAATACCGCAACGGTGCGGCGCGCCGACGGCTGGACCGAGGTGGGAATCGAGGAAGTTCACACAAGCGAGATCGTTCTCGTTCGTCCGGGCGCTCGAATCCCAGTGGATGGAACCGTGGCCGGCGGCCATTCATTCGTCGATCAGGCCGCCATTACAGGCGAATCCATGGCCGTTGAAAAGTCGCCCGGCGCAGATGTCTACGCCGGAACGATCAATCAAGCGGGAGCGCTCGAGATTCGAGTCGACCGGGTCGGACGCGATACGACATTCGGCAAGATCATCGACGAAGTGGAGCGTGCGGAACGGTCGCGGGCGCCAATACAGAAGACGGCGGACCGGCTCGCCGGATATCTTGTGTATTTCGCGCTGGGCGCGGCGGCTTTAACTTTTCTGCTGACGCACAATATGCGTTCCACGATTTCCGTTGTCATCGTTGCGGGAGCGTGCGGAATCGCGGCCGGCACGCCGCTCGCAATCCTCGGCGCCATCGGCCGGGCGGCCCGGCAAGGAGCAATCATAAAGGGAGGCCTGCACCTGGAAACTCTCGCTCGAGTCGACACAGTGTTGCTCGATAAGACCGGTACGCTGAGCTACGGCACGCCCGAACTTCTGGACGTTTATCCAGCGTCCGGCGTTTCTTCCGAACGCCTGTTGGAAGCCGCTGCGATCGCCGAGGCGCGGTCGGAACATCCCGTTGCGAGGGCAATCTTCAAGAGGGCAAAGGAACTTGGACTCGCCCGTCGAGAGCCCGATCAGTTCGACTACATCCCCGGCAAAGGTGTGATGGCCGAATCGGACGGAGCAACGATTGTGGTCGGAAACCGGCTGCTTCTCGAGGAACAGGGAGTGGACCTTTCGGCCTGGAGGTCAGATGGATCGACCGGCGAAGTCGGCGTGTCACAGAACGGACGTTTTCTAGGGACATTACGTGTCGGGGACGTGCTGCGGCCGGAAGCGCGCGGTGCAATCACAAAGCTCAAAGCCATGGGCCTGAGAACGATTCTGCTCACCGGTGATGCCACCGCCGTGGCGATACCGGTCGGAGAGCAACTCGGAGTGGACGAGGTCGCCGCTGAATTACTGCCGTCTCAAAAACTCGATCGCGTCAAGAGCCTAGTCGAGCAGGGCCACAGTGTTGTGATGGTCGGGGACGGAATTAACGACGCCCCCGCACTCGCGCAGGCAAGCGTGGGCGTGGCCATGGGCTCCGGTACGGACGTGGCGCGCGAGAGCGCTAATATCGTTCTGATCGGGAACGACCTGTCCAAATTCGTCGAGACGCTGCAAATCGCCCGGCGGTGCCGCGGCATCATCCTTCAGAATTTCGTGGGCACGCTTGTCGTTGACAGTGTTGGCGTTGGATTGGCTGCCTTCGGATTCCTCAACCCTCTGCTGGCTGCTTTCATCCATGTTTCTTCGGAAATGACATTCATCCTGAACTCGGCAAGATTGTTGCCGCGCAGCACCGCATGACAAAGATATGGCCGCACTTCGGGTGGGTTGCGTCTGTGGGTGGCGGCTAAAGCACGGGGTTGCAGGACGGCACCATCCCGCCCGGCAGGTTAGTTGGATGCTTCGAGCGCCTTTTCGACCAGCGCGACGCACTTCTCGACGCGTTTGCGCAGAGGGCCGTCGATTTCCTGCTGGCGTTGGCGCAGCTCAAAGATTTCGTCGGCGATATTGAGCGCCGCGAGCACAGCAACCTTCACTGAGTCGACGATGCGCGTCGCCTGCGCGACCTCCCGCATCTTGCCGTCCACGTACGCGGCGAGCTCCTTGAGGTGCTCTTCGTTCTGCCCTTCCGCGTTGACGTTGTAGATCTGGTCGTAGATTTCAATTTTCACTTTCGCGCTCCCGCCTCTTGATTGGCTGAACTGCCGCCATTGTCGGCCAACCCGCCTTGCAGCGCAATGGCCTGCCTTTGCCACAGAGGCACCGAGACACAGAGGAAACACCGTCATTCCGAGGCCCGAACCTGGCCGAGGAATCTCGCGTTGCCTCGGCCTCAGCCGGTCCGCAGAGTCGCTCCCAACTTTGTTTCTAGCGCGGCCACGATGCGGGAGGAAAAATCGGCGATCTGCGCGTCGGTGAGGGTCGCGTCCGCGCTCTGGAACGTCACGCGGATCATCAGCGAAAATTTCCCGGCCGGAACTTGCCCGCCGCGAAACAGATCGAGCGCCTCGATATTTTGCAGTTCGGCGATGTCGAGCGCGCGAATCGCTTCGGCGATTTGTGCGAACGTCACGCCGTCCGCCAGCACCAGAGAGAAATCCCTTTCGACCGCCGGGAAGCGTGGAATCGGAATGAATTTCTGATCGGCGCGCGCCGTTTCGATGCCCTCGAGCAGCGAATCGAGCCGCAGCTCCGCGACGAAAACTTCCTGGCGTATCTTGAGTTGGTCGGCGATGCGCCGAGCGAGCTGGCCGGCCACCCCGAGCGCGCGCCCTTCGCCTGCTTGCCCAATCGAAAGCTGGGTCGCGTGCCCGCCCGCAAGCCATTTGGGCCCGCCCGAGCGCCATGCGAATCCGCCGACAAGTTCGCCGATGCGGTCCAGGTCACCCTTCAAATCTCCGAAGCTGAATTCGCGCGCGTCTTCATGAATCGTCATCTCGCGCGCGAGGCCGGTGGCGCCGAGCGTGAGCACCGGCGTCTCGGCCGGCTCGCCGTCGCGCAACTCATAGGTCTTGCCGATTTCAAATAGCCGCAGATTGCGCTGGTGGTGATTCAGATTCCATTCGAGCGCGCCGATCATGCCGACGATTCCCGTCGAGCGCATCACAGACGCGTCTTCCGCGAGCGGGTTGCCGATCACAGCGGGCGCGATGCCTTCCGGGCGGAACAGCTCGTCCCGGCGCGCATCGACGAGCGGAATTGCCACGATTTCTTGATAGCCTAGCGCGATCACGCGTTCGCGCACGCGATCGAGCGCCTGAGCGTGCGGCAGGCGGTGCGCCGGCTGCTTCGCCGGAGGCAGCCGTGGCGGGAATTTGTGGTAGCCGTAGTGCCGCGCGACTTCTTCGATCAGGTCGATCCCGCGCGCCACATCGCGCCGCCACGGCGGCTGGCGGCACTCCCACATCGCGAGGAGCGAGCCTTCGCTGCCGCGCTGGGCGTCCTTGCGCACCGGGTGAAAACCGAGAGCGCCCAGGATTCCTTCGATATCGCGGTCGGGAACGTCCGCCCCCATCACACGCAGAAGCTCTTTTCGCGATAGTTCGATCGCGAGCGGCTCTTCGCGCCGCGCGTAGACATCCACGACGCCGGAGAGAATCTCGCCGCCGGCAAGCTGCTGAATCAGCTCGGCGGCGCGGCGCGAGGCCTTCTCCGCCATCTCCGGATCGGCGCCGCGCTCGAAGCGGTACGACGCCTCCGTGCGCAGGCCCAGCGCCTTCGACGTGCGCCGGACCGAGATCGGATCGAACCACGCGGACTCGAGCAGGATATTGCGGCTGCTGAATCCGATTTCGCTATCGGCGCCGCCCATCACTCCCGCAATCGCAACGGCGCGCGACGCGTCCGCGATCACGCACATCTCCTTCGTAAGCGTGCGCTCCGCGCCGTCGAGCGTGCGGATTTTTTCGCCCGGGCGCGCGCGGCGCACGACGATGCGGCGCTCCGCGAGCTTGTCGAGATCGAACGCGTGCAGCGGCTGGCCCAGCTCGAACATCACGTAGTTCGTGAGGTCCACCACGTTGTTGATCGAGTTCTGGCCGATCGCTTCGAGGCGTAGGCGCAGCCATTCCGGCGATGGCTGCACTTTCACGCCGCGGAGGATTCGCGCCGTGTAGCGCCCGCAAAGCTCGGGAGATTCGATTTCGACGCGAGTCGCGTCCGCCGCTTTTTCGCTCGATTCCTTGAGCTTCGGTTGAAGCAGCTTCACAGGCAACCGGTAGATCGCCGCCACTTCGCGCGCGAGGCCGTAGTGGCCCAGGCAGTCGGGACGGTTCGCCGTGATTTCCGCGTCGAGCACTGGCCCCGCCGCCGATTCCTCGACCGAATCGATCGCGATCCCCGCAAGCGAGAGCCGCGCGCGCAGATCGGCGGGCGGCGCCGTCACGTCGACGAATTCCTTCAGCCAGTTGTAGATGACCTTCATCGCGATTCCAACTGCCCGTAATAGATGTGCGTCACGTAGTCGAACCGGATGCGGCCGCCCTCTTGGTGCGCCTCGAAAAGCTGCTTCAATGCAGCCAGCATCGGCTCGTGTTTCGGATGGCCCTTTGTCGGCGCGTAGGACGAACTCAGCAGCCGCCCGCGCAGACCCTCGAAGTCGAACACTTGTTCGTTCGCGAACGATTTTGTCCCGAACGCGCCTGAACCGAAGAAGCCGACCATCCGCTCGTTCTGCGGATAGGTCGCCGACACTTTTTCGTAGTCCGTGCCGAACGCACGCAGCAATTCTTCGTATTCGCGCTGGAATGGCGTCGCGTCCTTCATTCGCTCGTTCCAGATCACGGCGACCCAGCCTTTTGGCTTGAGTACGCGCTGGAACTCCGTCCGCGCGGCTTTCTGCTCGAACCAATGAAACGCCTGCCCCGCCACGATGAAGTCCGCGGTGGCATCCGGCAGCGTGGTGGTTTCGGCCGATCCCGCGACGCTACAGAAATGTGGATACTTCTCGAGGAACTGCTCGCCCGCGTCGTGCATCGCCGCATTCGGCTCAACGCCGTACACCAGGTTGCCGTTGTCGAGAAACATCTGCGCCAGGAGGCCCGTGCCTGAGCCAACGTCCACGACGACGGATTCTGGCGCGAGGCCGCACTCGTTGCGAAGCGCGTCCAGAATCGCGGACGGATATCCCGGCCGGTAGCGGACGTAATCGTCCACGCGATTCGAGAAGCGCTGCTTCGGATCGGTCGCGACCATGAAGTCCGCCATGGCTATGGGAACTGGCGCAAGAAGCGCACGTCGTTCTGAAATAGCAGCGGCAGTTCCGTGATGCCGTACTTCATCATCGCGAGTCGGTCGACGCCCATGCCGAACGCGAAGCCCGAAAGCTTTCCGGGGTCGTAGTTCACGAAGCCGTAGACCGCTGGGTCCACCATTCCCGCGCCGAAGAGCTCGATCCAGCCCGAAAATTTGCAGACGCGGCAGCCAGAGCCGCCGCAGACGTGGCAGCTCGCATCCACTTCCGCCGAAGGCTCGGTGAACGGGAAATAGCTCGGGCGGAGGCGCGTCTTGGTCTTCGGGCCGAAGAACTCGCGGACAAAGTATTCGACGGAGCCCTTGAAATCGCAGAACGTGATGTCCGTATCGACGGCTAGGCCCTCGATCTGGTGGAACATGTAGCCGTGTGTCGCGTCGGGATTGTCACGCCGGTAGACTTTTCCGGGCACGACGATGCGCACCGGAGGCGGCTGCTTCTCCATCGTGCGAATTTGCATCGGCGAGGTGTGCGTGCGCAGCAGATGCCCGCCGCGCGCGCCCTCGATGTAGAACGTGTCCATGTTGTCGCGCGCAGGATGGTGCTCGGGGATGTTGAGCGCTTCGAAATTGTAGTAGGGCGTCTCGATCTCCGGCCCTTCGACCACGCTGAATCCGATCGAGAGGAAGATGCGGAGAAGTTCGTCGAACGTCTGCCGGATCAGGTGCCGCGTTCCGATCGCACGCTCGACGCCCGGCAGCGAAAGATCGATTTGATCGCGCGCCGCACCCGCGTGCTCGACCGCCGCTTCTTTCGCTACCGTAAGGGCCTGAATTCTTTCCTCGATGTGAGCCTTTAGAGCATTCAGGCTCTGCCCAACGGCCGGTTTGATGTCCTTGGTTGCGGGCTTCAGCCAATTTTCGCCGATTTCGGAAAGCACTCCCGACTTGCGACCTAACCACCTCACTCGCGTGATGCCGAGATCGATCGAGTCGATGTCCTGAGCTGCATCCTGATCAAAGGCAGTGCGCAGGCCATCGAAGAGGATCGCGACTTTTTCGATAGAGTCGACGCCGAGCTGCGCGAGAGTCTTTTTTGTTGAGTCAGTCGTCATGTCGACGTGATCGTGATGTTCAGTAGCGCGGGTCTAAGACCCGCCCCTACAAGGGGAAATGCCGGCCTCCCGACCGCGTCGGGACAAGTTCCGGCCGCCACTACATAACCGTTGCTGCTGCGAATGACGTCCTACGCCGCGGGCTGCGGCGGCGCTGCCGGCGCGGACTTCATATGCTGCTTTGCCGAGTCGACCAACGCCGTAAAGCCCTCTGCGTCGCGCACGGCCATGTCCGCCAGAATCTTCCGGTCGAGATCAATCCCGCCCGCCTTCAGCCCATGGATCAACTGGCTGTAGGTGGTGCCGTTCGCGCGCGCGGCGGCGCCGATGCGCTGAATCCACAGCGTGCGGTAGTCACGCTTGCGCGTGCGGCGGTCGCGATACGTGTACCGCAGCGAGCGGTTTACCGCCTCTTTCGCCGACCGGAAGAGTTTTCCTTTGGTAAGGAAAAACCCTTTCGCGTGCTTCAACAGCTTCTTGCGCCGGGCGCGGCGCTTCGTCCCGCGTTTCACTCGAGCCATGTTCCTGGTTCTCCTGTTTTGATTTCGAAAAACTCGGTTACGCGGAGAGGGTGCGCAGCCGCGCAGGCCGGCCCCTGAAACGGGACCGGATCACGCAAACAGCGCTTATCTCCGCGGCGTGTTGATTAAGGCTCCCGGCGCTCCCGATGTTACTCGGAGGCGGAAGCAAAGCAAGCCGGAGATTCCGGCTTGTCGGCCGGCAGGCCCGCCGCGGCGGGTTACGCTCTGCCTGGCACGGAAAATACGACAAGCTGTTACTCGATGCCGTAGGGAAGCGCGAGACGCACGTTGTGCACGTCCGCGGGACTTACTTCAACCTTGTTGAGCAGCTTGCGCATGCGCCGCGGCTTCTTCGTGCCAAGCAGGTGGCGCTTGCCCGAATGCCAGCGCATCACTTTTCCCGTCGACGTGATCTTGAAGCGCTTGGCGGCGCCGCGATGCGTCTTCAGTTTCATTTTCTTGTTCTTTTTCACGAATCCCTCTTCTGCAAAAAAAATCTTCAAGCGGTCGGTTGCGCGGTACGCGCCGACGGCGCGGCAGTTGCGCCCTTCTTCGGTGCAAGCAGCGCGAGCAGGATGTTCGCTTCCATCCGCGGCCCGAATTCGACCAAAGCATAATCCATGATGTCCTTGAGCAGCCGGTCCATCTTGGCGCGGCCCACGTCCTGGTGCGCCATCTCGCGCCCGCGATGGAAGATCATGGCTTTCACTTTGTGGCCTTCGCCGAGGAACCGAATAATCTGGTTCTTGCGAACCTGGTAATCGTGCTCGGCAGTCGCGGGCCGAAACTTCACTTCCTTAATGTGAGAGCTTTTCTGGTGTTTTTTCGCTTCGTGGGCTTTCTTGCTCTGCTCGTAGAGGAATTTTCCGTAGTCGACGAGCTTGCAGACCGGCGGCACCGCACTCGGCGAGATTTCCACAACGTCCAGTCCCGCGTCCCGCGCCGCCTTCATTGC
>Ga0187872_10002050_pt1 | contig 18742 bp, 15 predicted proteins | sample June2016WEW_16_4_FD_132973 | JGI IMG/M metagenome (GOLD analysis project Ga0187872, IMG submission 132973) | Peatland microbial communities from SPRUCE experiment site at the Marcell Experimental Forest, Minnesota, USA - June2016WEW_16_40 | ecosystem: Environmental > Terrestrial > Soil >...
CGCCGTCTGAATCGAGCCCAAAAAATATTGTGATCGTCGGCGGCGGCGCGGCGGGCTTCGCCGCCGCCGAGCGGCTGCGGCGCGAAGGATACGGCGGGAAGGTCGTCATGGTCAGCGACGATCCCGATCCGCCGACTGATCGGCCGAACCTGTCCAAGGATTATCTCGCCGGCAACGCCCCCGAAGAATGGTTGCCACTGGGCACGGAGAATTTCCACGCCGAACAAGACGTCCAATTGCGGCTCGGCGCCCGCGCGACCAGCCTGGACCCCAAGTCTCGAGAAATCACGCTCACCGATGGCGTGAGGCTTTCCTACGACCGCTTATTGCTGGCGACTGGCGCCGAACCCATTCGTCTTCCCATCCCCGGTGCCGATCTGCCGCATGTCCGCACGTTGCGGTCGCTGGCCGACTGTCGGGCGATCATTGAACGCCTCCCAATCTCAAGGCGGGCCGTGGTGCTCGGCGCGAGCTTCATCGGCCTCAAAGTCGCGGCGTCCCTTCGGGCGCGCGGCGTCGACGTTCATGTCGTCGCACCGGAGAAGCGGCCGATGGAACGAGTCCTCGGTCCGCAAATCGGTGAGTTCGTGCGGAGCCTTCATGAGGAGCGGGGCGTCGTGTTTCATCTGGAGGATGTCGTAACGGCCATCGACGAGCGCCACGTGTCTCTGAGAAGCGGGGGTGGACTGGATGCGGATCTCGTGATTTGCGGCGTCGGCGTGCGTCCCCGCCTCGAACTTGCGGAAGCGGCCGGCCTCTCCATCGATCGCGGCGTCATCGTCGACGAGTTTCTGGAGACCAGCGTTCCAGGAATATTCGCGGCGGGCGATATTGCGCGTTGGCCCGATCGTCACAGCGGCAAGGCCATTCGGGTCGAACATTGGAACGTCGCCGAGCGGCAGGGCCAGGCCGCAGCGCTCAATATGCTCGGAGCGCGGGAACCCTTCGCTGCGGTCCCATTCTTCTGGAGCCAGCATTACGACGTTGTCATCAACTATGTCGGCCATGCAGAGGCGTGGGACGAGATTGAAATTGAGGGCGACATCGCAGCGAGGGATTGCCTGCTGCGATACAAAGAGAGGGGCCGCGTCCTCGCCGTCGCGTCGATTTTCCGCGACATCGAAAGCCTACGCGCTGAAATCGCTATGGAGCGTTCGATCGCATAGGCGGATACGAAAGCTCGGCTCCTATCCTCCGCGCACCAGGCTAAGAAATTCCTCTCGCGTTCGAGGGTCGTCGCGCATGACGCCCAGCAGATGGCTTGTCGTGAGCACGGATCCGGTTGTGTTGACGCCGCGCAAAGTCATGCAGCTGTGCTCGGCCTCGATCACCACGCCGACGCCTTGCGGGTGAAGAATGTCCTGGATGGCTTCGGCGATTTCGGTGGTGAGCTTTTCCTGAATTTGCAGCCGGCGCGCAAAACCGTGCACGACGCGCGCCAGCTTGGAGATGCCCACTACGCGGTTCGTCGGCAGATAGCCAACATAGGCGCGGCCAGTCACCGGGAGCATGTGATGTTCACAAAAGCTGACGACGCGAATGTCTTTCAGCACCACCAATTCGTCATAGCCGCCGACTTCCGCGAAGGTGCGTTGCAGATAATCGCGGGGATCGCTCGCATAGCCGGCGAATAGTTCACGGTAGGACCGCGCGACGCGGGCCGGCGTGTCGATCAGTCCTTCGCGTCCCGGATCATCTCCAGCCCACTCAATGAGCGTTCTGACAGCCGCTTCGGCGTCGGCCTGAGTTGGTTTAGCCATTTGAACCTTTCCCAAATCGCCAGCAAGATTCGCCGCCGTCGTGCGATGCTCCCCAGTGAGAAAAGAAAACCACTCTCCGCTGAGGTCTCGCCGGCTCGCGGTTAGGCCGGAGAGAACTGCTCGCTAAAAATTCGGTCGCGGGCGACGCCGGCCGAGAGGCTGAGGGCCTCCGTCGCCTCTATAAGCGCTGGCGGTCCGCAGACGTAAATGTCGGGATGCGGGCTTTCGCCCCGCAGCGCGGCGGCGAGTGCGTCAGCCGGCGTTCCCTCGAAGCCGGTCCAACCTGGCGCGGGCTTCCAGACACAGAGAGTCGCGGCGAGATGCGGCAGGGTCTTCTTCAAGTCCTCGATGGCGTCAAGCGCAAACAACTCTTCTTGCGTATTGACGCCGAAAAACAGACGCGCGTCGCGCGCGTCGCCAAATTCCGCCATTTGCCGCAACATGGACAGCATCGGCGCGACGCCCGTGCCGCCGGCGACGAACCAGCGCGCCGCATGGCTCGCCTCGTCGGCCGTGAAGCTGCCTTGTGGACCTTCGACGAAGATGGAATCGCCAATCTTGGCTTCGTTTTTCAGATAGGCGGAAAAGACGCCCTGTGGATGCAGGCGGATCAGGAATTCGAGCGTTCCATCCCAGTTGGGCGTATTGGCGAGCGAATAGGCGCGGGTGATCGACGTTCCCGGCAATGTCAGCTCCATGAACTGCCCCGGAATGAACTCCGTCGCACGGCCATGGGTGGGATCGTCCTCATATTGCAGCACGAGTCGCACCGCCCCGGCTCCGGCCGGCGAGATTTCCGTGACGCGCGCGCTGCGCTCGGGCATGGGCGAAAAGCCGATGGCGGCCTTGTCGAACGGCGCGGTCAATTCAAGATCGCTGCAGGCCTTGGCGCGACACAGGAGAATGTCGCCGGCGGCGCGGTCGACGTCGGTGAGCGCGGCCTTGTTGTGGGGACCAAGAGCCACCACCCCCGTTTTGCGCGTCACCCGGCAGGTTCCACATCCGCCTTCGCGGCAGACGGCGGGGAGAAAAATATTCGCTTTCGTGGCTGCGTCGAGCAGGGTGTCGGATGGTCGGCGTCAAAAGCGATCGACGCGCCGTCGCGCGTGAGAAGATTAACCTTGAGCATGGAGCTAGGGGTCCCGTGGGGGGTAACGCCACAACCGGGCGCGCTTTGGCGCCCGGTCACGAGAGGTTTTTTGCGTCAGGCGGCGCGGCTGAGCGACGCCTCGATGTCGGCCTTGGCGTCGCCGATCGGCTGGATGCCGAATTTCTCGACGAGCACATTGACCAACGCCGGGGTCAGGAACGCCGGCAGGGTCGGGCCAAGCCGCACGTTGCGCACGCCAAGCGCGAGCAGAGTCAGCAGCACGGCCGCCGCCTTCTGCTCGAACCAGGAGACGATCAGCGAGAGCGGCAGTTCGTTGACGCCGACGCCGAAGGCTTCCGCGAGCTTGCTCGCCACCACTATCGCCGAATAGGCGTCGTTGCACTGACCCATGTCCAGGAGGCGCGGCAGACCGCCGATCGTCCCGAAATCATGACGGTTGAAGCGGTATTTGCCGCAGCCGATGGTCAGCACCACCGTGTCCTGTGGCGCGTGCTCGGCGAAGTCGGTGTAATAATTGCGACCTAGCGCAGCGCCGTCGCAGCCGCCGATCAGGAAAAAGTGGCGGATGGCGCCGGCCTTCACCGCGTCGATCACCTTGTCGGCGACGCCGAGTACCGCGTCACGGCCAAAGCCGATGGTGACCGTCTCTTCCGAAGCGTCCTCCGCGAAGCCCGGCAAGGCCAACGCCGCCTGAACGACCTGCGAAAAATCGCTGTTCTCGATGTGGCGGATGCCCGGCCAACCGACCGGCCCCGCGGTGAACAGGCGCCCACGGTAACGCGGCTGCGGCTCGATCAGGCAGTTGGAGGTCATAACGATCGGGCCGGGAAAGTCGGCGAATTCCTTCTGCTGATCCTGCCAGGCGCCGCCGTAATTGCCGACAAGATGCGGATAGGCTTTCAGCTTGGGATAAGAATGCGCAGGCAGCACTTCGCCATGCGTATAGACGTTGATCCCTTTGTCCTTGGTCGCTCCAGGATGCCGTGCAGGTCCTTGAGGTCGTGGCTGGAGACGAGGATCGCCTTGCCCTTGATCGGCGTCATACGCACGACGGTCGGCGCAGGCGTTCCGAAGTTGCCGGTGTTGGCGGCGTCGAGCGCCTCCATCGCGGTGAAATTGGCGTGACCGAGGGCGACGGCCTCTTCGAGCAGCGGGCCGATTTCCTTGGGCTCGCTGGCGAGAAGATCGAGCGCGTGTTCGACCGCCTCGTAAATGGCGGCGCGCTCTTGGCCGAGCACCTCGGCGTGATGCGCGTAGGCGCAGACGCCCTTGAGGCCATAGAGCACGAGGGAGCGGAGGCCGACGACATCGTCGCCGAGGGTCGCAGCGTCCTTCTTCACCGCCGCTTCGCTCGCTTGAGCCAGAAGCCCATTCATGTCTTTGGCCGGAATGAAAGCGGCCGCTCCTGAAAGGCTCTCGGGCGTTTTGCCAGCAGTTTGAGCGGCCTTTTCATAGAGCGCCGTGGCGCGGTCGCGATGTTGCGCCGCCTGCTGGATCAGTTCGACAAATTTGCCGGCGTTGAAATTGACGTTCGTCAGCGTGGTGAAGAAGGCATAGAGCACGAACCGATCAGCTTCGACGTCGGTCGCGCCGAGGGTGCGGGCGCGACGGAGATATTGGCCGATCCCTTCGCAGACATGCAACAAAACGTCTTGCAGATCGGAGGTTGTGGCGTCCTTGCCGCACATGCCTTTGGGGCCGGCGCAGCCCGCGCCTTCGTCCGACCGATAAGTCTGCTCGCATTGATAACAGAACATGGGCGCGTCCTTCTTTCGCTCGTCATTGTGACCGGCGCTCCGGAGGCGACGCGCTCAAATCAGTAGCTCAAATACCTATTAGCGCCGGCCGAGGTCAAGAAGCCTTCTAAAAAGCTGGTTCGCCGTTTAATCGATGAGGTCGAGAACCGGCGCGACGCTCTTTTTTTCGAGACAGTCGCTGATGGTGAAGCGATCGAGTTCGCGCAAGAAACCCTGTTGCGCGCGGGCCAGCATCCCCTTGAGGCGGCACCGCGGCAAAAACGCGCAGTCGTTCCACCCCTCGCGAAAACAATCGACGAGGGCCTGCTCCTTGCCGAGGCTGCGGACAACGTCGCCGATGCGGATGTCGCGTGGATCGCGCGCCAGTCGAACGCCGCCTTGCGCGCCTCGGATTCCCTCAAGATAGCCCGCGGACGCCAGCTCTTGCAGCACCTTCGCCATATGATGGCGAGAGACGTGGAAATGGTCGGCGATCGCCGCGGCGCTCAAAATCTCCCCATTCCGATCCGCCAGGAGGATCAGCGCGCGCAGCCCAAAATCGGTGAAGCTGGTCAGTTTCATAAAAGCGACACTATCACAGTATTCTGAATTCTGAAATAGGAACGCCGCAGGCTTCAGCAGCGCCTGTTTTCGGGTCGGGGCATCATATGATTGAGATTCGGCTTCAATCGCTCACAGAATCCTAGGATCTAAGTCAGCGCTTGCGCGTCATCGATAGCTTGGTTTGGGCGCCCATCGTTGGCCTCTCGGCGACGCGTCGCCCGGGGCCAAGAAGGAAGGGGGCCATAGGGTCTGGCGCACGCAGCATCATTGTCGTGCGGCGACCACCTGGGCGTTCGTCGTTTGCGTCGCTGTCTGGCTGATGTTTGCCGTCATCGGCATAGCCATTGCGCATGGCGTAGGGTTGAACGCGCCCAAATTCAGGCTGCTTACCGCGACACCCATTCTCACCGACGCGTTGTTCCGCTTGCCGGTCGGTATGTGGACGGACAGATTCGGCGGACGGCTCGTGATGTTCCTGCTGTTGGTGTTTTGCGCGGCGCCCGTGTGGCTTGCGAGCTACGCGGATCAGCTTTGGCAATTCCTGTTGTTAGGATTGACGCTCGGAACAACAGGCATCCCGCGACCGCCGCCGCTCCAAAGCCGAAGGTCATTTCCTGCACATGCCAGACGCTTGCCGCGACCGCCGACAGCGCTTGACCGCGCCCCACAAAAAAAGCGATCTAGATCGGGACAGCGGGACTCGCCGAGAGCGCGGCGACAAGTGAAGAGCGGATGAAAGCCGGCGGAAAGTAGGGCGCCGCCTTCTTGCGGTCGATAGCGAGGGATTGCAGGCATGGCGTTGTTTGGTTCATGCCGTCGCCGCACTGGGACTACGCCCGAGCGCCTAAAATGTCGCGGGCTTGCAACTGGACGGGCTTTACAACTCGCCCGAAGCTTAATCTCAAGAGGCGATGATGGATGAGGTTGCGATTGCGCGGGCCGTGCATGTGCTCGCTGTCGTCTTTTGGGTCGGCGGCGTCGCGTTTGTGACAACCGTCCTGCTGCCAGCGATCCGGCGCTTCAAGACCGCAAAGGAACGGGTCGCCTTTTTTGACATGATCGAGCGGCGATTTGCATGGCAGGCTCGAGCCACGACGCTTTTCGCTGGATTGAGCGGTTTTTACATGGTCAGTCGGCTCGACTTATGGGACCGGTTTTCATCTGTGACCTTTTGGTGGATGCATGCGATGGTGCTCGTATGGCTCATCTTCACCGTGATGCTGTTCCTTGCCGAGCCGCTCGTCTTACATCGAATATTGCGGGCCCGAGCAGAGGTTGATCCCGAGACGACGTTCAGACTGATCGAGAGGTTGCATTGGGTCCTCCTCGCCATGAGCTTCGTCGCTATTTTCGGCGCGGTTGCGGGCAGCCATGGCTTGTCCATCTTTAAATGATCTCTTTAAATCATCGGTCCGACCCGCGTTCATTTCGCGTGCGCGCGCACGCACACGCGCGACACGGGAAATAAAATTGTCGGTGGACACGGAGAGCTCGTTTCGCGAGCAATCTGACAGTTCGCAAATTGGGCTTAGCTTTGAGAGCAGAAGCGACGGGAGTGGCGAATAACCTTAGCCGTGAGGTCTTGCAGCGGCCCAAAGCCATGAACATCATGGGACGTGACCTTTTTGGATAACTCGGCGACGGTCAGTCCGCAATCGACCGACAACGGCGAGGAGAATTTGCCATGGACGAACCACGCTATCGCAAGACGCACATCGCCGGTCATGCGTTGAACCCTGAGACATTGATGCTCGGATACGGTTATGATCCGGCCCTTTCCCAGGGTTCGGTCAAACCGCCGGTGTTTTTGACTTCCACCTTCGCATTCAAAACGGCTGAAGAGGGCCGCGATTTCTTCGATTATCTGTCCGGACGCAGCGCGCCTCCGCCTAACGAACGACCCGGCCTGATTTACTCGCGTTTCAATCACCCCAATCTTGAAATTGTCGAAGATCGCCTCGCAATTTATGAAAAATCCGATGGAGGGTTGGCGTTCTCTTCGGGCATGTCGGCGATTGCCACGACCATCCTCGTATATGTCCGACCCGGCGACACAATACTGCACAGCCGTCCGCTCTATGGCGGCACCGAGATCTTGATCGACCGGATACTCTCGCCTCTTGGCATTCGCGGAATCGGGTTCGAGGATGGGCTCGACAAAACCGGCATCCGCTCCGCCGCCGAACGCGCCATGGCCTATGGCAACATCGGCATGATCTTTATCGAAACGCCGTCGAATCCCATGAACAGTTTGGTCGATATCGCATTGGTGAACCGTATCTCGCAGGAGATCGGGCGCAAGCAAGGTTCTCGACCAATCATTTGCTGCGACAATACCCTTCTTGGGCCGGTGTTTCAGTCGCCGCTCCAACATGGCGCCGACTTGTCACTGTATTCTCTAACCAAATACGTCGGCGGCCATAGTGATCTGATCGGCGGCGCAGTCATTGGCTCCAACGCCCATTTAACGCCAATCCGCGCCATGCGCAGCTCGATCGGCACCCAGCTCGATCCACATTCGTGCTGGATGCTGACGCGCTCTCTCGAGACGCTGACGCTACGCATGGAGCGAGCGGCCGCCAACGCGGCTATCGTCGCGACCTTCCTTGCCAATCATCCCAAGGTGGCGCGTGTCCATTACCCGCCATTGCTGCCGGAGGATCATCCGACGCGTAAGCTGATGGAGCGGCAGTCGGCTTCGGCTGGTTCGACGTTCTCGTTCGAGGTCGATGGACAGCAGGCGGAAGCGTTCATTTTTCTCAATCGACTTCAAATTTTCAAGCTCGCGGTCAGCCTCGGAGGCACAGAATCCTTGGTCTGCCATCCGACAACGACTGTGCATTCCGGGCTCACCGAGGACGCGCGCCGTGAAATCGGAATCACGCCGGCGTTAATCCGCATGTCGATTGGAATTGAACATCCCGATGATCTGATCGCTGATATCGCGCAGGCCTTAACATGAGTCGAGAGATGGCGCCAACAAAACACGAAATCCGCCAGCCTGGCGGTCCTTCCCATCTCGTGCATCTCATGGCGCAATTCCAGTCGGGCGCCGTTTGGCGACGCCGTGTGCGCGCCGAAAACGGTGTTCCTGTATATAATATGCCGCTACGTTGTTTTTAACGCTCCAAATTGATCAGAGGGCGCGCATCCGATCTGCTTCATCCGTAACATAGACATTGACCTCGTTAAGCCCCGCGGCCATCCGTCGAACTTTTTCCAGCGACAACATCGAAAATGCCGTCGAGAGGCCGTCGGCCATCGACGCCGTCTTCGCAACCACGGAAACGCTGGACCACTGGGGGCGTGCGGAGCCGGTTCGGGGATCGAAAAGATGCGTAAACCGTCCCGCTGCGTCGAACACCGTTGCCGCTCCGGCTGAAGTGGCGACCGCCTGGGATGAAATCTCGACGCTACGCTTCACCTCTCGTTTGGCGTTCTCAAGTCCAACTCGCCAGGGCAGCCCATCCGGACGCGTGTCCAGCGCCCGCAACTCGCCCATGTCGACCATCGTGTGACCGACTCCTTCGCGCCGCAACAGATCGCAGACTCGATCGGTGATGTAGCCCTGCGCTATTCCGTTAAAGGTCAGCCCCATGCCGGGCGCGAGGGTCACTCGCGCTTCGTCGAACGCGACGCGTCGCCATCCGACGTGATTGAGCGCCGCCGCGACTTTGGCGGGCGCTGGACCGTCTGGATCAGCATCGGCGCCCTCAAAATGCGCGGCGTACAAATTCCACAACGGCTGCACGGTCGGATCGAATGTTCCATCGGTCAGACGATGCACGACCTCGGTTTCACTCAGCAGGCGCAGCAAGTCGGGCGGCGGATCATCAAGAACGGCGTCGCGATTAAGGCGGCAGAGCGCGCTATCTCGCTGGTAGAGACTAAACACCGTCTCAAGACGCCGCGCCTCGGCGACGCAGGCCGCGATCAATTGTTCCGCGCGTTGGGCGTCGGGGTGATAAAGCTGGATCTCGCAATCGGCGCCGAGCGCGACGCCTCGCCAGAGACGCAATTCCGAAGCGGCAAATCCGCGCCTCGCCGGCACAACGGCGAAGCCAGCGAATGTGGCGGCGATTTTGATGAAGCGGCGGCGTGATGCGATCAAGGCACTCTCCAGAACAAACTATCGATCCCTACGCGAGAACAGCGTAATCGTGAGCAGTAGCGGCCCGGCGATCCACGCCATCAGCGTCGCCAACAATGCCCAAGGAGGGAGCGACACCTGCGCCGAAACGCCGGCCATGCCAGCCAAGCGGCTCACCGAAGGGAAACTCGTCAGATTGAGCAGGCGGTAGGCGTCGGTGGGGTTGAGTAACAACATCGCGCTGACCGCGGCTCTCGACAGCACTCGGCCCTGGTCGGCGACAAGCGCGCCAAGCACGGCCATGTCGTAGAGCAGGACGAAAACCAGCCATATGGCCACGGCGGCCCCCGCTGCGGCGCCGCGATCGCGCACTAGGGCGGACACTAGGTAGCCCAGGGCCAGGAAGGCGCACCCAAGCAACACGGAGGAGCCGATCATCGTGGCGAAGGCCTGGATCGCTTCCGGCGTCGCCTCGGTTGCCGTCAATCCGACCACGATCCCGGCCAGACCGTAACCTAACACCGTCGCGAAGCAGAGGATGGCGGCGTGGCCGAGGAATTTGCCCAACAAAAGCTGCTCCCGGCTCAGCGGATAGGTCAACAGCAACATCATCGTGCCGCGCTCTGTCTCCCCGACGATCGCGTCGAAGCCGAGCAGAAGGGCGATGAGAGGCAACAGGAAGATAGACAGGCTGGCCAGGCTGACCACCGTCACTTCCAGCGAGCCAACGCCAACGGTTCCGGTCGGCGCGCTGCCAAGAAAACTCAGGCTCAAGGCGAGCCCGGCAAGCAGCAGCGTGGTCGCCAGGACCCAGCGGTTGCGCGACGCCTCGCGGATCTCCTTGGCGGCCATCGTCAGAATGGCGTTCATTGCTCAACCTCCGCGCCGAGGAAATGCGCGTAGAGATCGTCGAGGCTGGGCTCATCGATCTCCAAGGCGTCTGCAGGATCAAGGCGCGGTAGGAGCGTCTTCAGCACAGCCAATTTTTCGCCCGGCTCACAAATCCGCGTCGCGCGTCCCTCTTCGATTTCCCGCCACTCGGGACCAAAATCCGGCGTGCCGTGGGCCGCGCAAACCGAGATTCGTACCGGCAGGCGCGCCAGGTTACGCAAGGCGGAAAGGCTGCCATCGGCGATCAGCGCCCCGGCGTTGAGGACAAGCACTCGATCGGCGTTGCCCTGTAGCTCGCTCAAGGCGTGTGATGACAGCAACACGGTGACGCCGCGATTCCGCAACTGCCCAAGAATCTCGTAAAATCTGCGACGCAAGGCGGGATCGAGACCTGTCGTCGGCTCGTCGAGGAAGAGAATGTCGGGCGACCCGATCAGAGCCTGGGCCAGTCCCAGTCTTTGACGCATTCCCTTGGAATAGGCGCCGATACGCCGATCAGCGGCGGCGGCCAATCCGACCCGCTCCAGCAAAGCCATGTTGGCGCCGATCGGCTCGCCCTTCAATCGGGCGAAAAAGTCCAGCGCTTCACGTCCGGTGCTAGCCGGATGGAACGCAACATTTTCAGGCAGGAAACCAAGCCGCCGACGCAGCGTCGGCCCGCTGGAAACTGGGTCTATGCCCAGAACCCGCACCGCGCCGGCGGAGGGGCGCGTCACGCCGAGCATGAGCTTGATCAAAGTGCTCTTGCCGGCGCCATTATGGCCGACCAAGGCGACCGTCTTACCGGCCTCCAGCGCGAACGATACGTCGCGGACGGCGACATGCTCGCCATAGCATTTGGTCACGCCGACAAGCTCGATTGGCAAAGTCATGGCGCCGTCTCCCGGTCCGCTGCGGCGACATGCGGCGGCGCCATAAGCGGCGCGCTGTCAATCACGCCGCCGGGATGAAGGGCTGGAAATTGAGCTTGCGCCCAGCGCAAGGTTGTAACCGCCGGGCTGTTGAGCAGCAGCTTGGCTGCTGGGTTCATCCAGACGACTCGATCAACCAGGTCATTCGGCCGGTAGGCGACATCGGCGATGCCGTCTCCATTGAGATCGAACGCGGGGTTGTCGCTCCAGTAATTGCCCCGTCCCTGATAAGACCAGTCGAGCGCGCGCGTCCCGACATATTTCACCTGATTGCGGTTGTTGATGAAAGCGTTCTCGGTGATGACGTTATGTTCGGAGCCGGCGGTGAAATGGACGCCGATTTCACAACCCTCAAACCAGTTGCGTCGAAACTCATTGAAATTCGCGTTGTAGATGAAGACGCATTTCTCGCCGCCGTGAACGACGGCGTTCTCCTCTATCGTCGAATGATTGGTGTCGTTGAGCAATATCCCCTGGTCACGGTCGCCGTCCGAGCGGTTGCCCCGCACAATCAAATGATCAGAATACATTAGGGCCAAGCCGGCATGGTTGCCGTAAGAGCGGTTGAAGCTGACTTCGCTTTCATTCGTATACATGTAATGGATGGCGAAGCGCACGCCGTGAAGAACATTTCCGCGGAAGACATTCTTGCGGCTGTTGGTGACGAAGATCCCGTCTTGCCCCATGGTGATGTCATTGTCTTCGACGCGCGCGCCTGGCGCATTCCAGACGTACACGCCGTTGCCGGCTTCGCTTGTACGCAGGTCATTCCGTCCACGGATGACGTTGTGCCGGATGATGCTGTTTTCGGCGCCCCACACCATGACGCCGATGAGATTGTCCTCGAGACGCAGGTCCTCGACCGTCGCGCCCTTGGCCGTCCGGCCGAGAAAAACGCCGGCGTCCATTTGCGCCAAATCGATGCCGGAATGCCGGATCGTCAGTTGCGAGAGACGCGCTCCTTGAGCCGTGACCTCGATCACGCGGCCCTTGCCGCCACCATCGATCACGACGCCTGCTTGCCCCGTAAGCGTCAGCGAGCGGGTGATTACGAGTGGTCCATGATAGACGCCGGGCGCCAATTCTACGATGTCGCCTGGCGCCGCCGTGGCAAGGACGCCGGTCAGTGTCTCGACAGTCGCCGACCACTTCGCCGCCGCCGCTCCTTCTTGAGCGGCGGCGACAAAGGCTATGGCAAGAACGCAACCCCGGAACATCTTCCTCATGCGTGGGCTTCGACGATCATCCGGCCCGACATCTCCATGTGCAGAGCATGGCAGAACCACTGGCAATAGTACCAGTTGACCCCGGGGCGATCGGCGGTGAACGTAACCGATGCGGTCGCCTGCGGGCTGATTTCCATGGCGATGCCGTAGCGTGTCAGTGTGAAGCCATGGGTCAGATTTTCGACCTCGTCCATGTTGGTGACGACGATCGTGACTTCATCGCCTTGTTTCACGGTGAAGTTGTCGACGCTGAAGACCGGCGCCATCGCCGTCATATAGACCCGCACTTTTTTCCCTTCACGGATGACCTTCGCGGCGTCTTCCAGAGTGACGCCATCCTTTTTTGCTTGCACGCGAGCGTGTTCCCAAAGCGGATCGTCGCGCTTGTAGATCCTGATTGGGTTGACCTTAGAGCGATGCACGATGCAGGCGTCGTGCGGCTCGGCGACGCTTGAACCGTCATGCATCAGCACCATCTGGTCGCCAGAGATGTCGATCAATTGATCATTATTGGGACAAAGCGGGCCAACGCTGAGGAAACGGTCCTTGGAGAACTTGTTCAGCGACAGCAACCACTTGCCGTCGGCCTCCTTGGTCTCACCCATCGAGGTGTGATTATGCCCTGGCTGATAATGGACATCGAGCTTCTGCACGATGGGACTGATTTTCTCGCCCTTGAACGCCCGGCGCGCCTTGTCGATGTTCCACTTCACCACCTGGCTGTCAATGAACACCGTCGTATAGGCGTTGCCACGGCCGTCGAAGGCGGTGTGTAGCGGCCCCAATCCAAGTTCCGGCTCAGCCACCACCACGTCGCGCGGCTTGATCTTATCATCGAAGAGGTCGTCGAACAGGGTGACGTCAAGCAGGCTGACGGTTGGCGAAAGTTTGCCGTTGATGGCGAGATGCTTTCCATCCGGCGCCATGTTGCAGCCATGCGGGTTGTTGGAAATCGGCACATAGCGCGTGTATGGCGAGCCGTGCCGACCGTCGACAACACGAGCGCCGCCGACTTCCTTGAAGGCGCCGGTTTTGATCGCCTCCTCGATCCGCTTGATGTTGAAGATGACCATCCAGTCCTGCGCGTTGGCGGTCATCTCCGCCGGGGTGACGCCGTTTTCCGAGTTATAACAGGTCGAAAATGCATATTTGCCGGTGTAATCAGCGTCGCAATTGTCAAGATTGCCATCGACCTGGACCTGCCAGGCGATCTTCATCGTATCTCCATCGATGGCGGTGAAGAAGTCCGTGTATTTCTTCGGATCGTCCGGCCGTTTCCCGTCATTCGGAACTGGCACGATGTGCTCGCCATTGGCGAAGACGTAGCCCGTCCGCGGATATTTCTGGGGCCGCAGCCCATGGATGTCGGTGACGTTCGGGATCTCGGTGATCTTGTCGGTCTTCATAATGTCGCAGCGAATGCGCGCCACCCGACAATTCGCCTTGTCGTTGACGAATATGTAACGGCCGTCGTAAGTGCCGTCGGTGAAGGACATATGTGGGTGGTGAAGGTCGCCGTTCTGATAGGCGCCGCCTCGATTCTTCAGGAAGGCCTGAGTCGCAGGCAGCAGTCCCTCGGTCAGGATGCGGCGGCTTTCATTGGTCAGTCCCCAACCGGTCGCGCTACAGCGGTTGAACACCGGGATGCGAGCGAATTCCCGCATCGACGGCAGGCCGAGAATGCGAACCTCGCCGGACTGTCCTCCGCTGAAGAAGGCATAGTATTCGTCAAGATCACCCGGCTTGACTTCCGCTTTGCTGGACGCCGTCGAGGCCGCTTGCGCCGAGCCGACGTCGAGCGCCCCGTGAGCTCCGAGATCGAAACCGGCGACGGCGCCGCCCCCGGCCAGGGCCGCCGTCTTGGCCACGCCGCCCAACAGGTTGCGGCGATTGATTTTTGGGAATTCGACATCAGACATAGCGATCACTCCTCGGTTTTTGGCGGTGTGGTCTCGGGGGAGACCACGGTCGGGGGAACATTGGGCCGGAGGCGGCTAGCCAGAATCGGGCCTTGAGCGGCGATGCGCTCTTTTTTCAAACGCAACTGAATCATGTGCGGACAGAGACGGTCATCCCGGTACAGCACCTGACAATGCAGGCATTGAATGCATTCATTGGGATTGATGTGGCCTTCCGGATGGATGGCGTTGACCGGACATTCGAAGGCGCAACGGCCACAGGGCGAGCCGCACTCCTTGTATCGCCTCAGCCAGTCGAACATCCGCATGCGGCCGGGTATGGCCAGCGCGGCGCCCAGTGGACACAGGTAGCGGCAATAAAACCGATCGATGAGCAACCCCGGCGCCAGCATCAGTAGAGCGAAAGCGATGAAGCCCCACTCGCGCATGAAATGCAGAACGATCGCGGTTTTGAACGGCTCGACCTCCGCCGCTTTTTCGGCAAGCGATAAGTCATGGAGCGACAGGCCGAACAAACCTAAAAACAGCATATACTTGAGCGGCCAGAGTCGTTCATGCAATCCCCAGGGCAGCGTAAATTTCGGCACATTTAGCCGCGTGGCGGCCATGCCGACGAATTCCTGCAAGGCGCCGAACGGGCACAGCCAACCGCAAAAGGCTCCGCGTCCCCAAAACAGCATTCCCACGACAACCGCCGTCCACAGAATGAAGACCAAGGGGTCCATTAGAAAATGGTCCCAGCGGAAGGCGCCGCTCATCAAGGATCCGGTAAAGGCGAAGACATTGACGATTGAAAGCTGGGCGTGAGCGTACCAGCCGAGCCACAACAAGGTGAAGGCGAGAAAGCCTAGTCGTAATCTGAGGAACAGCGTCGGTCGTTTGGTCAACCAAGATTGAAAGAAGAAAATCCCGGTCAGGATGGCGAGCGCGCTGCCGAGGATGGCGATGTCGACGGCTCGCGCACGCCATACCGCCAGCCATATGGCCGCCTCGGATGGGGGCTCGGCGAATGTCACTGGCGCCATGGCTTCCGCCCGCTTTACCAAGTATTTTTCAGGTAGGCGGTATTCGACATCGAAAGTGACGAAGGCTTTTTCCAGCGCTCCCGTCGCGCGCTGGACCAGTAGCTGAATTCTCCAAGGCTGGGCGGGATCAAAATTTTGGCCTTCGGGCAAAATGAACAAACCGATCTCGTCAAAATGAGGAGCGTCTTGCGCCGCCAATTCACCGATCCGGCGATAATCCCGATCATGAAAACGAATCGTGGAATCCGCCTGAATAAGAACGATGCGGTCGAAAATACCGCCCCGAACATAGCCGGAGCCTTTCCACGAATAGCGTCCGACTCCGGCGATCAATACCGCTTGTTGGCTGGCCTTAAGGCGCGCGGCTAGGTTCGCGTATTCGGCGTCGCCCAACAAGCTTCTGCCGATCGCGGGCGCGCTCACCGGGGCGACATAAAGGTCAATGAAGGACCCGTCTTCGCCTTCCGACCCTCGAGGCGGCTCTGGTCGCGCGGCAGCCGCGGCGTTGCCGCTTCGCTCAAACGCGGTGTTGACTTCGTCTACGCGGAGACTGAGCCCCCGAACCGAACCGTCGCCGAGGAGCGTTCGCCAATTTTCGATTGCGCCCGCGTTTGGATCCATTTTTAAGGCGGCTTCGGGCGGTTTTTCGGCTGGCGCGCCGGATAGTCTTTGCGCAACTTTGAGTTGGGACCGCGTGATGCTGTCGCCAATCACCATCATACTAACGGTGGCGCCGCTGACGATGTCGACTGGGGGTTTTTCCCGTAGTCGGCCGATGTCGCGCACGTTCGCGCCGACATAGCCGTCGATAAAGGCGCGCACCTTGGACTCGGCGATGCCGATGAGCACGATCGGCTCATGATGCTCGACGAGTTTGAGGCCAGTTAACGTTCCATCCGGGGTCATGCCAATGAGGATGTTGATGGGCTTACCCGAATAGCCTGTGGCGTCGACCCAATCGCTGTTGAGCCACACGTATCCAATCGCCCGCGAGCCGGCGAAGGCTGTTACGAGCGTCGGCTTGCCCTCCGGCGCTCCGAAACGATCTGCTCCCGGCACAAGCTCCGCGGGTTTCGCCTTCGCGACATGTTCCCCGAGCCGGTCATCAGCCCTCGCCCCCATTGCCAGCACCGCGAAGAAGGCAACCGCAATAAGGTATATTTTATACCTAATTATCCTCACCCCCAACCTCCGCGAGCGCTGCCGGCCGTTCCCGCTGTTACACCAAATGCTCCGAATCAAAAACGCTTATCTCCTGTTCGATGCAAATTTCGGCGTGACCAATAGCCGCAGATATAATACCTATATAATGACGCGCGTGTAACGGAAAGCTTGGGGCGGGAGTGACGATGAATGCGAGAAGCTGGACGCAGGCGAGTTTAATGGCGGCTGCCGCCGAGATTGAACGCCGTGACGTTGATCGTTACCGGGAGGAGGTGCTTCTTGTTGCGCGCCGCGACGACGACATAGCGCGCTGTCTCGAAGGCCTGATCGCGGATAAGACGTTGCATCTCCAGGCAATCCTCGAATGGGCCGTTAATGCCGACGAAGCTCCGGTTCCGGACATGTCGGCGCTGCTGGATTTTCCGATTGATCCACGCCTCGGCGACGAAGATTGGGCCGATCCAGCCTTGCTCAGCCCTTACCTTGTTTTGGCCAAAGCCACGGCCGCGAATATGCGCGTGTTTCGTTTCTATTCATATGTCGCCGCCGAGGCGGCCGACCCTACGGTGAAATCCCTGGCCGAATCATTCGCTCGCGAGGAATTGGCGCGCGCGAACAAATTGCGGGAGGTGCGGCGGCTCGCGTGGCGCCAGGAAGGTCGGCAGCGGGCGCGGTGGCATGATTTGCTGGCGTGGTTCAGCGACGACGCCAAAGCCGCCGATGTCACGGCGGCGATCGAGGCTCGCGCCGCGGCCCAGATCGAAAAATTGGCCGCCGATGCGGCGACCCCTCCCGCGGAGGCGAAAAAGCTTCGCGAGGCTGCGCATATTCTCCGGGTCTCGGCGCGGCCGGCGCCCAATCTCGCTGACGACGTCGCCGAGATCGTCTTCACCCCGCTGACAGCGAGTTCGTCGGTTGATCGCGCCCGCCAGCTCTTCCAACGTCTATTCGATATATCCACCATGGTCGCCAAACACGCGCCAAGCGAAGCCATCATCAGACTCGCTCAAAAAACCGCCGCCACCTTGGTTTTGGCGTTCGAAAAGCTCGGTCCGGCCGGGCCGGAATGACAGTCGAGTTTCCGTCTCCGCGCGCGTCGGCTTGACTGAATGCGGTTGAGGTAGCTGTAGATGGGGTCGTCGCAGAATCTTGCCAAAATCCTACGCTAAAAGTCGATGCGCAATCCTGTCGTCATTCATTTGAATTTGGCAACCGTTTTACGCAACAAGAATTGCCTGATTTTCCACTCCGAGGCCCATCTTTTGCGCAAACGAACGCTTCCGTAATACGCTGATATTATTCTAAATTCCTGCTTAGCGTAGGATTTTTGGAAACCTCTCTCATGCCCCCTTGCGGGCGCGCCGTCGCGTCGCCGAATCGGAGCCGGGATGGGCGTTGTCACCTATCGGGCTGGAGACGCTTCGCGGCCGCTCTCGCGGCGTTCAGACGCTTTTACAGGGCGAGGGAGGACCGCCTCGGATTGGGGACGACGACGAGGATGATGAGATAGAGGTTGCCGAGTGGGACGCGAGCGGGGATCAGGACGCTCTGGCCGAGGAGTTGGCCGCGATCGACACCATCCTGGCAAGCAGCGAACGGGTGCTTGCCGGTAGCGGAAGCCGAGGCGAACGGGATCCACTCGTTTACGACTCCGACTGGGACGAGGACGAGCGGCTCGCCGAATGGAACGCCGCCGTCGAACCGACAGCAGATTTTCCTCCGATCCTCGCTGCTGCAATCGTGCTCGATGCGTGGGAGGCGATCGAGCCATTGCAGCATTGTCAGGTTGACGCTTTTGGTGAGATAGCGGCAAATTAGTCCCAATTATTGACGTTTATTTGAGACAGGATCGGTTCCTGTCTCAAATAAACGTCGATTACCAAACTCAGAATGGGCCCAAGATTGGCGTTGCTGTAACGGCGAGGGTTTCGAGCTGGAGACGGAAATTTCCCATGCAACCGCATGCCGGCAGGCTTCTGCCCCAGAGATCGCCGCAGATTTTAGTGAAGCAATTGATCATGTCGGCCAAGCGGATTTGCGGAGAATCAATCGTGAACCTTGTAGGTCATCTGCCTCAGAAAAACGTCAGTAATCCAACCAATATCTCACCGTAAACGTCAGCTGAGACAAATCAGTCATTCTTATAACCTATTGATTCGACCCGAATCGCTATCTCGTCGATTACGTCATTCCTCGCCAGCTTCCGCGACCACCGCGCCGCGCTCGAAAAGGCTCGACGCGTTATCAAGCACCGTCTTCTTCCAGCCGTAAATCTGGTTGGGGTGAACGCCGTGCCGCTTGGCCAACTCGGGAACCGTCGCATCCTCGCGCAATGCTTCCAGAGC
>Ga0187872_10002052_pt1 | contig 18741 bp, 16 predicted proteins | sample June2016WEW_16_4_FD_132973 | JGI IMG/M metagenome (GOLD analysis project Ga0187872, IMG submission 132973) | Peatland microbial communities from SPRUCE experiment site at the Marcell Experimental Forest, Minnesota, USA - June2016WEW_16_40 | ecosystem: Environmental > Terrestrial > Soil >...
TCGGCCTACCAGGCTGCCAAACGGCAGTTTGGCCTTTCCGACACAGCAGCCTCCGATTCGTTTCAGCGTGTCCTCCACGCTGTAGTTGAAACGCAAAAGGCGGTGTTGGACATACCGTCCACTGTGTCGAGGTCCGCTGTGGTCTAGACAGTTGGTATAAACATGCGTTTGCAGCTCTGAGGAAATAAGCGGCGATGTTCGCTCCACGCCCTGTTAAGAGGGCCGTTGATGTTGAATCGGACTTCGCCCCCGGACCGGTCAGTCACAGAGCAAAACAGAGACCGGTTGCTATATCTTGGTGTCTCGTCCTGCCCAATACGGCTCTCGCAGAACGCGCTTGAGTGTTTTGCCTGCTGTGCTGCGAGGGAACTCGTCCATGATCGCTACCGCTTGGACACGTTGGTGTTTGGCATCCACGCGCTCATTGATCCAGTCGCGCAGCGCTTCCGCAGTGACGGCGTCCGGCTGGTGCAGAATGACCGCGGCCAGTGGTGTCTCACCCCACTTTTCGCTCGGAATGCCAAACACAGCCGCTTCACGAACCGCTGGATGCTGCACGATGATTTCCTCGATGTCCTTCGGAAATACATTCGTGCCGCCGCTGATGATCATGTCCTTCTTTCTGTCCACCAGGTAGAGAAAACCGTCTTCGTCGACGTAGCCCAGATCGCCCGTATGCAACCAGCCGTCTATAATCGCCTGAGCAGTCAAGTCAGGGCGCTTGTAATATCCAGGCATCAGAGCGGGGCCCCGGCCGATAATCTCCCCGATCTCCCCGGGCGCTAGGTCGTTACCCTGCTCGTTTATGATCCGCATTTCAAAAAACGGTTGCGGCGGGCCAACAGAATTTGGCTTGGACGCGTAATCATTCTTGTCGAGAACCGTAATGAATCCCTCGGTCAGTCCGTAGAGTTCATAAAATCTACCTGGCAGGCTCCGATTCAGTTTCTCTTTATGCTCGAGGTGAAGTGGGGCACCGACCGTACAAATCATTTCGAGGGATTTGAGTGCTTCGGAGGAAAAGTACGGCGAGCCCAGAAGAGAGACAATCTGCGACGGAACCATCATGACGTGCGTGACTCTCTCGCGCTCCACCGTTTCCACAAACGTCCGCGCATCGAAGCTCTTGTGCAGGACATAGGTTGCACCCAGATACATTGCCGGCATGAGCGTGAGGAAGGCGCCGTTGAAAACGATGGAGCCGGAGTGGAGCACCACGCTCTCGGGCTTCATGCGGAAGGTCGAAGCAAAGATCGTGCAGTACATGGCGCGTATGTAATGCGTATGTACGATTCCCTTGGGCGTGCCGGTCGTGCCGCTACTGTAGATGATGTTGTACGGATCGCTGTCCACAATTTCGGTCTTGGGAGGCTCGGCCTCACTGGCCCGACGCGTCAGTTCATCGTAGCTTTGAAATCCTGAGGCGCGCGATGACCCGGAAAGGATGAACCGTTCGTCCGGAACGTTTCGTAGTTCACGCTTGATGGCGGCAAGTGGCTCTGCAAAATCGGGACTCGCGATGATCGTCCCCGTATCGGAATCCTGAATGAGTGCGGCTAAGGCTTTTTCACGCAGGAGGGGACTGAGCGGCACGACCACGGCACCGATCTTTGCAACAGCCCAGTAAGTCTCGAGCAAGCTCAGACAATTGGGCAGGATCGTCGCAACTTTGTCCCCTTTCCTTACTTTCAAATGAGAAAGCACATTGGCAAGCCGGTTGACTCGAGCATTGAATGCGCGAAAGCTCAGCCGGCAGTCTTCGAAAACTACAGCTGTGTGGTTCGGACGATAGCGGGCATGGCTGGAAAGAAGCGAGCCGATGTTCATTTCATTGTCTCACTCGATTCTCGGTGCAACGAGTCTGGGGACGACAACGAATCCGTCGGGTTCGAGCCGGCTTCGCAGAAGAAGCGCCAGATTTCCGCGCTGGCATTGGGGCCCTTGGGATCACTGTATTTGCTGGGATTAGGCGAGCCTGACCAGGCGTGGCCAAGGCCCTGGACTAGCCACTTTTCCAGCAACGGGCGGGCATCGGCCTCCACGTAAATATGCTTTCGGTAGGCATAACCGTCCGGCACTTGGCCGCCGATGACTTTCTCCGTCAGGGCAAAACTGCTCTCTGAATGCTCCGCCGCGAGACATGCATTCGTTTTGCGCCACTGAGTGATCGTCTGCTCGGCATTGACGGGACTCACGCGAGTATCTGCAGTGCCATGAAACACAATCGCGGGCAGTCGCCGCTTCTTCTTATGTACGAGGCTACTTTTCATTGCCTCGAAAGCGAGTTGGCCTTGGTGAATCGGATCGGGCCCGCCTCGCTCCATCGCGGCGAGCCCCTCGAAAATACTCGTGGCGGCCTTGAATTCTGCTCCGGCAAACACGGCAATGGCGGCGAAAAGGTCCGGATATGTGGCTCCGAGAATGGAGGCCATCGCGCCACCGGCGGAAACACCTGCAACGTAAACCCGATCCGGATCGACATGGTGCGTGGAGCGAACCTGGTCGACGACCGCTGCAAGAATCGAAGGTTCACCGGCATCACGCGCCTGATGTTTCGGCTTAAACCAGTTCCAGCACTTCATCAGATTGGCTAGGCGCGACTGCTCGGGATATACGACAAGGAACCGGTTTACTTCGGCGACCTCATTCATCCCGGAGATCTCTGCCATATCCTTCGCATCGTGTCTGCAACCATGCAGCATCATCACGAGAGGAGAAGCATTTCCCTTTTCCAGAGTTGCAGGCACCCAAAGCTTGTAATTGCGCGAACCGCCCGCAGCATGGGCAGTCCCGGATATCCATCCTTCTTGTGCCATTTCGGCCGCACTCCCTTCGGCGAATGGATCATCCTCTTTCAATGTCCCGTTGCCGGAACAGAAATTCGATAGGCTAGTTCAGCAATCAGATCTGCAATCCTTGTGGCTGCGCCATCACCCAAAGCGATAGTGTAGTGAGTCGTGCCAGCAAGCTTGTGATCCTCAATATGTGGCACGTACGTTCGAATTTGCGCGGCGAGCGCATCCGAAAAAAGTGGCGGCTGAGCCGTTGTGAAACCTCTCTCTGCCCGTACCAACAGCGTCGGTACACGAATGGATTTCAGCCGTTCCGTGATCGCGTCGCGCTGAAAGGCTGCCCCAAGATCGGCGCGTACTCCGGCCTCAGAGGCTTTTGGCTGAACGGGCGAATCGCCGCCGACTTCATAGTCCAGAAAAGCCTCCACCCAAGAGTTCCATTCCTCAGAGGGGAAATGCGGCTGAGTTCGCCAGAACTCCCGATAAGCCTGGCGCGAAGGATACGTTTGACGCAACTGCGTGATGCGTTGGGCAAGCGCGGCGTTCAATCCTAGTTCGGGTGAAACGCCTGCAGGTGCATCTGGCAGAAAACCTCCGTCGATCAGAACCAGACCGGATACTAGACCCGGTTCCTGCGCCGCGAGCGCGGTCGCCACGAATGCCCCCATCGAATGCCCCACGATCATGCTCGCGCCAAGTCCCATCGCACGCATCGATGCGGCTACATCGCGTGCGTGCTGTTCCATGCCGTACGGTCCTTCGGGTTTGTCGGAATCGCCGCGGCCTCTGAGATCGAGCGCAAACAAAGCGCATCTCCCCGACAACCGCTCAGCGATGCCTATAAAGTTCACGTGGGAGGCGGTTAATCCGTGTAGGGCAACCACCGGCGCGCCGCGGCCGGGCCAGTAGCCAAAGGCGAGTACCACACCATCACCGGACACGCGGCCCCGCGCCGGCCGGGTCACTTTAACGAAACCTTGCACAGGAGTCTTCTCAGGGGTCATGACATTCCTTTTGAACGGATCAATTGCGGTTGGCACTCTACCTCAAGCATGGCCTCCCCAACTAGCTATGTGCCCAGTACCAATCCTCCGTCCACCGAAAGCACCCTACCGGTTATGAAAGACGAGCCATTGGAAGCCAACCAAGCGTAGGCTTTGGCCACCCCTTGAGGGGATCCCATTCGTCTAAGCGGTGGTGCGACACCGTGCTCCGAATGATTTTTTCTGGCATGCTGCGGACCATTTCCGTAGTAATGAAACTGCTTGGCCGTGGCCCGGCCGATCCCCGCCGCGGCGCCGGTAACGACGAGGACCTTACCGCGCAGACCTGTGTCATTCATGCGCCCCCTAAAACTCGAACTTCAGCGCAAACTGGATCACTCTGGGACCCGTGGCGGTTGACACGATCTGCCCAAAGTCGACCGAGGGATATATTATGTTGACGGGGTTGGCGAAATTCACGTTGTTGAACAGATTGAAGAACTCGGCCCGGAACTCTACCCGTTGGCTTTCTCTGACCGGAATGAACTTCATGATGGAGAAGTCCGTGTTGATCTGTTTCGGCCCCCGGATGATGTTCCTTCCTAACTGCCCGAACCCGGGGTCACCGATCGTCGCCGGTTGCACGAAGGCCGTCGGGTCGAAATAGGCGTTCAAGCGGTCAGCGACGTTGCCGCTCTTGATCGCGGATGCCAACGTTCGGCCGGGTGCCAGGTCGGCTCTGGTTGCCTCAAACGCGGAATCCTGGCCGAAGATGGAGAACGGGGTGCCGGATTGCAACGTCACGATTCCCGACAAGCTCCAGGAGTTCAGCAGTTTTTTCCCGAAAGCCGAACCACCGCGATAAACGTCCGGAAGGTTGTATACGTAGCTCGCGACGAAGCGATGCCGCCGGTCGAAATCCGATGAGGCATAGTTGCTCTGCTCGTTGACCATGTTGCCCGGGATCAGCGAAATGTCGCTTACGTCACTCCCCGAGTAGTCGTCGAGAGAGTGCGAGTAAGTGTAGCTGAGCAACATTTGGAGGCCTTTGGAGAGACGCTTGTTGACGGTTACCTGGAGAGAGTTGTAATTGGAATTAGAGTTGCTCTCCATCAGGAAGCTGCCCAATCCGGGGGCCGTCAGATTGCCGAAGCCGGGGAAGAAAGGCCCGCCCTGACTTCCCGCCGTGTACGTTTCAAGGACCGTCCCGGGAGTATCCGCCTGGTTGAACGAGAACAAGCGCGGAAACTTGCGCCCTTCCGAACCGACGTAGCCCACGTCCAGCAACCAGTTGTTGGAGAAGCTCCATTGCACTCCGAGGTTGAAGGATTGCACGTAAGGGATGCTCCAGTCCTTCAGGTCCGGATAGATCCCGGTGGCAGGAACTGGGGTCTCAATGGGACCCAGAGTGTACGATGTCACCGGCAGGATGGCCGGATATCCTCCGAATGGGAAGATTTTGGCATTGCTGAGATTCAGCGGGAAGGCGCTGGGTTGAGGGACCGTCACAAATGGGTCTTCGTTCGGCGTGGCCAGCGCGGTGGCCACCATTTCGTAAGGCATGTTGAACAATTGGCTGTTATACAGCCGCATGTTGGGCCGGTCATAAAAAATGCCGTAACCACCTCGCAGGGCAAGATTACCGGCGTTCGTCAGTTGGTAAGCGAAGCCCAGCCTCGGCCCGAAGTTCTTGTAGTTGGGATTCACCAAGCCGTTGCCGACCTTGGGAATCCCCGGTAAGTTCCCATTACCGGCCTGGACGAAGCCGCCGGTGACGACCGATCCGCAGGTGCTCAACGTAGCTGGGCAATCCGTGCCAAGCCCTGGTATAGCCAGAGGAAAGGTGGTGGCCTTCGACGGGTCGAAGCCGACAAAATGGCCGTCGGTCTCCGTGGTGGGACCGAAGTAGTCCCACCGCAGCCCCAGGTTCAGCGTAAGGCGGGAGGTGACCTTCCAATCGTCCTGGAGAAAGGCCGAAAAATCGTTGGCGCGGTTGTGGAGGCTGTTGGTGCCCGAGCCAATCACGGACAGGCCAGAAAGCCCGGCTAGAAAATCTTCGAAAGGGTTGCCGGTGAAGCCCAGGTAGAAGATTTCGCCGTTGGGAAATACATCGAAATAGGGAGCGTCCACCTCCTGCCGCTTGTATTCGCCACCGAACCTGATGGTGTGCCGGCCCTTCGTCCACGTCATCATATCGCTTGGGCCGTACGTGTGGGTCTGCGCGTAGTTGATGCCAAGCGGAGACGGCCCCAAAGTGAACATGTTCAAGAAGGATAATGTCGGCATTCCGGGGAACAAATTACTCAATGGAGACTCAATTCCTAACTGCGAGGAGGTGATGGGTTGAGATGGTTTGCCGGGGCCGTAAATCGTACTCCAGCCGAACCTGACTTCATTCAGCAAATGACTCGAGAGAACTGAAGATACCCCTACCGAAAGCAGGTCCTGGGTGATGCCTTCCTCGGTCGGCCAGCCGGGCGCCTGCAGCGGGTTGCCATCGCCAAAGGTATCGTAGAGCGCCTGATTGGTGCGGTTGGCGGCATAGAAGAACTTGCCGAAGAAGCGGTTTGCATCATTCAGTCTGATATCCAGATTGGTGTTGAACTGGTCTTCATTGTAGGTCGAGTTGGAGGGAATTGTCTCAAGGACGGGGTTGCCGGGATGCCCCGGTGTGCAACCGACGCCGGTGGTGACGCCGGGGACCGAAGGAATCATATACTGTCCGTTGGGAAGCTTAGTCTGTAGAGCCGCCAAGGCCACAGGATCGACGAATCCACCCAAGCCATAACATACCGAAAGGGCAGCCAGAGACACGTCATCGCGCTGCGACCCCAAATAGGCCGGCAGAAATACCGTGGAGAGCGAGTTGGTCAGTGAGGTGCCATTGATTTCACGGGTGCCCTGATAGGAGATAAAAAACCAGGCGCGATCCTTCACAACCGGACCGCCTAGGACACCTCCAAACTGGTTGCGGTCGTAGGTGGGCCGCGGCGCTCCTTCTTCGTTCAGGAAGAAATTGTTGCCATCGAGGATGGTATTCCGCAGGAACTCGTAGAGATCGCCATGGAAGCTGTTGCTGCCGGACTTCGTGACTGCGGCCACGACGCCACCCGCGTCGCGGCCCGTAGAAGCATCGTACATGCTGGTTTGAACGATGAATTCCTGTAGCGAGTCGATGGAAGGGACGGCCAGATTTGGCGTCGAACCCGTGCCGATGGAGTTCGCATCGACGCCATTGATGACCACATTGTTGGAAACTGCTCGCTGTCCGTTGACGTAGAACGCGGTGTCGCCGCGTCCGAGGTCGGAGGAATTGCTGATCGAAGCGGAAGTGCCGGGCGTGAGCACGAGCAGTTGCTGGAAGTTGCGCGTCGACAGCGGCAAGCTGCGCACCTCATTCTCATCGATGACAGTGCCGCGGACGGAGCTTTCAGTCTGCACAAGCGGCAGTTCGACCGTGACCGAAACCGTGGTCTGCGTGCCGGCCACCTTGAGGGAAACGTCGACGACCGACGTTTCGGTTATCTTGACGGCGATGCCTTCCACTTTGACCGATGCGAATCCGCTGGCGGTCACTTCGAGCCGATAGGCGCCTGGGTCGAGCAGGGCAAACGTGTAACGTCCGTTGCCATCGGTCTCGGTTTCGCGCTGCACGCCAGCGTCACTAGTCAGGGCGACTTTTGCGCTTACCACGACGGCCCCGCTGGGATCCGTCACCACGCCCACGACTTGACCGGTAGTGGCCGTCTGTCCGTTCGCCCCAGTCGTCGTCAAGAGAACTGTCGCGACGATGACCACGAATCCCATGAATCTGCACATCTGCATTGTCGGCCTCCTATGCCTCTGGTAACTAAACTTTTCGGCTCTTGCCTCTGAGCCCGGTCATGTACAGCTGGATCATCTGGTCAATCGCATCTTCGTCAGACATCCCCAGGTGGCGCTTTGCGCCGAAAAGGTCTTCCACTAGAAAGTAGGTGAAAAAATCCAGATAGATCGTTGTCACGGCAAGCGCAGGGTCGACTCCTGCGGGAAATTCGATTTTTGACGTTTGCGCCAGCACCCTCGAATAGGTTCGCAGCCCCCCCGCGATTTCCCGGAAACTGTGAATGAAATGTTTGTGGCGGAACTCGACGACGTCGATGTACATCAACCGCCAGTAGTCGAGGTTCTCCGAAACGATTCGCCCGATCGTGAGAGCCAGCTTCTTCATCGAGCCCGGATCGAGGGACATGAGCAGGGGAATCAATTCCTTCTGCCGAAGATCCTCCATCTTCTTTGCCAATCGCTGCACCAGGTCGATGAAAATGTCTTCTTTGGTGTCGTAATAGATGTAGAGCTTGCCCATCGAAACGCCGGCTTTCTTGGCGATTTCGCGGACGGTGGTACCGTGGAATCCCTTTCGGGTGAAAAGTCGCAGGGCGGCGCGCTCGATTTTCAGCTTGTTCTTCTTGAAGGTGTTGTCCAGCAGCTTAGGCAATTGCTTCCATCCGATTCCGAAGTGTGCTCGGTGTCTGTCTAATCAAAGCGAGCGCTCGCTCTCTTTGGTGGTCAGGGCTTTTACCCCCAGCCAGGGGAGTTTGTCAAGAAGAATTCTCGATGCTTAGTAGAAGATTCTTTGCTTAGCGATCCCCAGCAGAACCACAATCGAAACCGGATCAACCTGTCCGCGGCGCACCAGATCGAAGATGCTCTTGCCTAGAGGGAAGGTGGTGGCAAGCAGCAGGGCAGTAAGCTCCGAGTGAGACCAGTAGCGTTTCGAAAGCTTATAGAGAACTACGGGGATGATGGCATTGAGGGCGATGTCCCAAACGATGCCGCCCAGTGGCGGCCGTGACGCTTGCACGTCGGAGATGGGTTGTTTCCGGATGCGCCGTCACTCGGGACAATCGCCAAGGTGGTCAGGAATGCCCACATCTCAGGGTTGCCGATTTATCGAGCGCAATTGGCTTAGCCAGGCACTTCGTTTGGGCAGAAAGAACTCACCGTGCACTGCTGCACTGGCCTGCGTTGGCGAGTTCGCGGTACCGAGAGCCGATCATGTTCAAGCTGTTTGCAACTTCCTCTACTGTAAGGTAGCGAAGTAGCGCGGATGAACTGATCCGCTGGATAACCTGCGCCAGCCCGCTCATCATCGCGCGCTGAGCGGGTGTCATAGTCCTCTTAACGATTACTCCGCACCCCTCAATAATCAAGAAAGGCCGAGTACAGTATCGACTCTCCCATTGGTCTCTGGGATCGGGGCAAGGAACCGAGCAGAACAACCCCGGCGTGCTCGAGTTCGAAAAGATCGATTGGCAGGGATAGAGAAGACCTCCCGAAAGAATCTCTCGAGAAATCACGTCCGTGCCAAGAGCATGCACCTCATCGTCATCTGGTAGATCCCAAGATGAACCATCGGCAATCTCCGCTAGCGCAGCATAGTCGGCCCGGTCTGCCTGTCGCGGACAAATGGCCAGACGCTGCTCTACCTGGGATAGGAGATTTTCGACGGCGCCGCAATCATCTCCGCCGATGACCAAACCGTGGTTGCCTAATACGAAGATGTCCGTGTCAGCGGAGGCGGACAAAACCTTTTCGATCTCCCGGGCAAGAGGCAGGCCCGAAGGCGCGTACGAAATCCATTGCCAGCGTAAACCATCAAGTTGGTGCTCCAGTTGAACCGGCGCATCTTGCCGTACCGCCCAGGCGAGCGTGTTCACGCAATGTACGTGAAGAACCACACGGTGCGGCAGCACCGCGTGCATGGCTGTCTCGCTTGAAGCACGCGTATACCGTTCAGCAGGATCAACCTCTTGTTTCACGCGCTCCTTAACCTCCGCCAGATCCAAGGGCATCACGATGTCCTCATGCATTGCATCGGCCATCCACTTGCCCGACGCTTTGATCCACAGGACACCTTTAAGCTTCATAGAACTGTTACCGGTGCTCGCCTGTGTAAGTAGCGGATCGCTACCGATTCGTGCGGATAGTTCCCGCAGCTGCGTGAGTTCAGCCCGGTTGGTCGCTGGAGCATTCTTGCTCATACACGCCTCCAATCTTCCTTCTTAGGGCAGCACTCGTAGGGCATGTCGGCAATGGCCTGCAGAGGCTCATGTGGTTGCGACATTTCCGGCAACCGATCTTCCGCTTGGGGAGTGAACAAGCTGAAGCTGAACCATACCTTGCGGATATCGGCCCTCAGGGGTCCAGTACTCCAGAAATTCCTTCAGATAGCATGGCTGCTGCTTCATCTGACCAGTGACAGTGCAGGAGGCGACGAAGCCGAAATCCAATTGCGGCGCTCCAGAAAAGTGGGCGGTTCGTACGTGCATCCTGACGCAAGCCGTTTCTCCTCTCGGCGTGTGGACCACAACAAGATAGGGCCCAGCGATGCGGCTGTGAGGCGGGCCATGACGGGGAACTCCATCTCGACTTCGCGGCGCAGCTTGTGAATCTGCTCACTCACGCTTCGATTGACTTTCTTGAATTCTCGCTCCATCACCCAGAGCGCTGCATTGTAAGCGCCACTGAGCTTCTTCATTTGCCGCGTAAACCGCTCACGGACACGCGGATCGGGGTGGTCCTTGTAGCGTTGCCAGCCCTGGAGCATGGTCTGGCACATGCGATACAGACTCGGTCCATTCCGCTCGAAATCGCGCCAAAACGCCCAATCCAGGAAGCTTTTTGAATCATCGCGGGAGATTGCACCGTGCCGGAAGTTGAATTTGTACTGCCCATGCATATCGGCGAGGTCAACGTCCGCCAGCAGACGACCCTGATCGGCCATTTCCTGGTAAAGCGGCGTGCCAGGAGCCGGCGTGTAGAGCATGAACTGGTGGAAGTCGGTCTGGTAGCCGACCGCCGATTCGATTTCCTCGACGATGTTGTCTGGCGTGTGGTGCTCCAGTCCGATGATCGTCGAGCCCTGCACTCGGATACCGTGTTCGCGAAGCTCCCGCGTGAGCTGCCCAATGTCCGCACCCTGGAGCTTGCGATAGCCGGACCTGGGAGATTCCAAACCCATCCATACCCAGGAAATGCCGAGTTCGACCAGTTCCAGCATGGTGTATTTTCGAATCGCATTGGCGGAAGCAAAGACCGAGAACTCCCAGCTTTTGCCTGCCTGTTTCATGCGCTCGAGCAAGCGCATGGCACGCGCACGGTGAAGGAGGAAGTTCTCGTCCATCACAAAGAAGGAATGTACTTTGAGCTCAGATTCGATCCGACACATCACATCAAACAGCTCATCGCCGGTCTCATAAAAGTTGACAAATTTTCCCTTGCCGCCAAAAAAAGCAGACGTAGTGCAGAAGTTGCACCCCATGGGGCAGCCCACCGACGGGATGATTGTTGCTGCCGTGCCGCCCTTCCGCTGAGGGAGGCGCACTCCCATGATGCGTGTCTGGAGACCTGAAACAATGGCGGGATGGCGGATCGGTGCGTGCTCGTCTTCTCGCAAGTACCGGCGCATCCAGGAGATCCCTTCTCCGCGCACGATGTGGTCGGCGTCGATCATCGCTTCCAGACCGGGAATGGCCGCTATGTGTCCGCCCACTACGATCACCGAACTCGGGGAAAGTTCACGCACCATTCGGCACATCTCCCGGACCTTACGCACGTTCACGATAATCGAAGAGATACCAATGACGTCGTAGTGGTTCGTGGTTAATTCACGAGCAAACCCTTTCCGCGTGGGGAAATCCAGCACCGTGCAGGGTGCCGAAATATTTGCCTGAATCAGCATGATGCCCCAGGAGCGATGGAACATGCGCAGCGAGAAACTGCCTTGCGCGCGGGTGACCTGGTTGTGATAGAGCTCCATGGGATTGATGGACCGGCTGCCAAATTCGTCGTCTTGCGCATAAGGCCCGAAGACCGAACTCAGCAGGATGCGAGCGCGACTTCCCTTTGGGTGAGTTTCCATATAATCCCTGTGTCCAGAGTACCCCCCTCGCCAGAGTTCTTCGCGGTGATCTCGGACACATTACAAAACTATTACATTTGAACAAAACGACGCCTGAGAACAAGGTCGTCCGTGATGGGGAACGCGTCTGGGACTCTGGCTCAGCCAGGTTCACAAGGTGCGCCCGAGAAACGGGGTTGCGTGGAAGGAAAGACGAGGTTCTGGGCGTATCGTCGGTTACACGGAAGATATCGGTGTGCCCCCGGAGCGACATGTTGTTCTAATACAGATCTGCAAATGTTGCGCGTGCGTCACTGCTGCGGCTTTTGCCCCGGCGTTCCTCCCTCGGAGCCTGGCGTTTCGCGCGTCGGTTTTGTCTCGCCGCCCGCCGAACCGCCAACCGCAATGCGAGGCGGCGCGCCGAAACGAGTGAGGAACGGCAAGAACGGCGTCACTTCGAAAGGCACCTTCTCTTGTGCGGAAGACTGCGCGACGGGCTTAGCCTTGAGCAACTCCACGCGGTCATCCCACGGATCAAGCTTGATGCGGGCTCCGATCGATAGCACTGCGATCTGATCGAGTTTGTCAGACTGCAGTTGCGGCGCCGTACTCATCAACTGTTCGAAGGCGCCGACGCGGTTGCCCAAGTGCGGGCTAATCAAGGCGGGCAGATTCTTGGATTGCGCATCGAGCTGCTTCAGAAGGAGTCCGGCATTACCAAACTTGTCTTTGTACGGCGAATTCCTTAGAAGCTCCACGGCCTTCTGGCTGGCGAGATGCAGTTGGTCCGGAGTGTCCTTGAACGAGAAGTGTCCCACGGCCTCGACAGTTGTAACGTTGGTCGTGTCGTCGAATCCCCATCGATCGGTCGAGGGCTTGGTGACGATGATGTCGGCCAATTCCTGAGCCAGAATCGTGGCGAGACTGGCTTCGTCCGGGAGGACATCCAGCAAACCGCGGCTGATAACGATCGTATGGCCGATCGAGAAGGATTCGAATGTGTCCGTGAGCAACACGCGGCATTTCACGTCAGGTTCGATATCCAGGTTGTTGGTGACCTCGATATTGTTGACGACCGTCTCGAGCACCTTATCGACTTCGCCCGGTGGTGCGAGGAGGCCTGTGCGCTGCAAGCGGTTGATCACGTTGACTTCAGCTTCATGCTGCCACTCGTCCGCCGCCTCAACGGGCGAGCGATCCGGTTGAGTAGCAGCCTGGTCCTGAATCACTGTGTTCCCAAGGTTGTAGGCCCAGAAGCACGTCTCCGCTTCGAAGCGCACATGGTTCCCCATGGGGTCAGATTCCTTGCTGAAAACGAAGGACGGCAGCCAGAGTCCGGGCTGCAGGTTGAGCCGCCAGCTATCAAAATGGAGATTGAAGCCGTTGATTCCGGAAAGGGGCGTATAGGCTCCAGTGAAGCGAACGATCGTGTAGCCCTCATCTTCGGCCCAGATGCGGCCTCTGAAGCGCCCCTTGCTCGGTTCCGGCAGCGGCGTAACGTCGAACATCAGGCAACGAACTTCGCCCAGAAACTGCCTCCCTACGTAGTCGAACTGATAGTGCTGGCGGTCGAACCCGCTGGCATCTAAGAAGATCATCCGAAGGAAGTCCTCGGGAGCGTGTGAGGAGGTGGAGAAACCGGAGACATGCGAAAGCGGGTTCGACTCATCCAGCTTGCCCTTGTTGTTCGAGGGCACCAAGTTGTCCACGACGCCCCTCGCGAGGTTGGCCTGACCCAGGAAATAGTGATCCTTGTCCGGCACAGCGCCCAGGTCCTTGTCAGGTTTTATATCCTGAATATAGGTTTCGATGATCGGGTTATAGCGGCGAATGGTTGTAATCTCATCGCCCTCTCGTGCAATGATCCGATCAATGGCCTCGTTGACAGTGGTGACCGGACCGGCCGCGGATGTACCTGGCTGGCGTTGAGTTTGGTCAGCTGTCTGCGTTTGTGCTCCAGCACAATCCGCGAGAGCGGCAGCCAGGAACACGAACAGAATTAAGTTCGCTCGCGTACGCATTCCTTTTCTCATCATCGCGCCAATTCGAAGTTGACGTGAGGACGGCAGCGCTTATCAAACGACATCACATTATTGTATCGCCGTCCGCGGCTAAGTCAGTGGACGTAGTGCCCGTCGGGAGACAAAAGAGCACTAGGGAGTAAATGAATGGGAACGAGATCGAGATGTACTCTTTCCAGGTGGCGACATCCGCCCGTGAGTTCGATCTGCGCTCCACGTTGCAGATTGCTTCGTGACCGACGTGCTTTCCGGGAAGTGGCTAGATCACTTCCGGGTGCGCCGTGATCCGGGCACAATTGCCAAAGTGTTGGGAATGGCGACTATTGCCGACTCACGGCGTATCTGGCTTAAGTATTGGCATGCGCTAATGTTCCTACGGACTATAATCCAGCCCCAAAATGGCGATGACCTCTGGCAATCGCCTTCGGCCTTACGAAATTCTCTCGCTGCTCGGCGCGGGCAGGATGGGCGAAGCCTACCGCCCGACACACGAGGCTCGACCGCATCGTCGCCATCACGGACCTGAAGCTTTTCAGTACATCCCGCCCATGCCGCCGCCATGGCCTGCGCCAACCGCGGCCATTTCCTCGTCTTCCTTGATATCGGCAATCAAGACTTCGGTGGTTAGCATCAGTGCGACGATAGAGGCGGCGTTCTGCAGTGCGAGGCGAGTGACCTTGGCCGGGTCTATCACGCCCGCCTTGATCATGTCTCCGAACTCCCCGGTCTCTGCGTTGAAGCCGAAGTTCTCTTCCCTCGAATCGCGCACACGCCCGACGACGATCGCCCCTTCGTGCCCAGCGTTCTGGGCAATTTGGCGCGTAGGTTCCTCAAGGGCTCGCTTCACGATGTTGACGCCGATGGCTTCGTCATCCGGAAGCTTTAACTTCTCAAGTGCTGGGATACAACGAAGTAGAGCCACACCACCTCCGGGAACGATGCCCTCCTCAACTGCAGCGCGTGTGGCGTGCATGGCATCTTCGACGCGAGCCTTCTTCTCCTTGAGCTCTGTCTCTGTTGCGGCACCAACCTTGATGACCGCTACGCCACCAACCAGCTTGGCCAGGCGCTCCTGGAGCTTTTCCTTGTCGTAGTCCGAGGTGGCGTCCTCGACCTGCGTTCGGAGCTGCTTGATGCGGCCCTCGATCTCGTTGGTTCTGCCTGCGCCTTCGATGATCGTGGTGTTGTCCTTGTCGATGATCACTTTCTTGGCGCGGCCGAGCTCTTCGACCTTCACGTTCTCGAGCTTGATGCCAAGATCTTCCGTGATGGCTTTCCCGCCGGTCAGTATGGCGATGTCTTCGAGCATTTCCTTGCGGCGATCGCCGAAGCCGGGGGCTTTCACGGCGACGCACTGCAACGTTCCCCGGAGCTTGTTCACAACGAGTGTCGCAAGAGCCTCGCCCTCAACGTCTTCCGAGATAATCAACAGAGGTTTGCTCATCTTGGTAGTCTGTTCGAGCAAAGGCAGCAACTCCCTCACGGAGGTGATTTTCTTTTCGTGGACTAGGACGCAGACGTCTTCGAGCACGCACTCCATCCGCTCCGGCGCCGTGACGAAGTAGGGGGAAAGATACCCGCGATCGAACTGCATCCCTTCGACCACTTCGAGCGCCGTCTCCATCGTCTTCGATTCTTCAACAGTTATGACGCCGTCCTTACCTACCTTCTTCATTGCTTCTGCGATGATGGACCCGATTTGTTTGTCGTTGTTGGCGCTGATGGTCCCAACCTGGACGATCATGTCGCCCTTGACGTCTTTGTGGAGTTTCTTGATTTCCTCGACCGCAACTTCCACAGCCTTTTCGATGCCGCGCTTCAGGGCCATCGGGTTTGCACCGGCCGCCAGTGTCTTCACTCCTTCGCGAAAGATGGCCTGTGCCAGCACAGTAGCCGTGGTTGTACCGTCACCGGCAACATCGGAAGTCTTCGAAGCAACCTCCTTCACCATCTGCGCGCCCATGTTTTCGAGCGGGTCCTGCAGCTCGATTTCCTTCGCCACTGTTACCCCATCCTTGGTGATGACCGGCGCGCCAAACTTCTTCTCGATCACTGCATTGCGCCCTTTCGGACCCAGCGTAATTTTAACCGCGTCGGCCAGAATGTTGACGCCGCGCAGAATCGCCTGACGTGAATTCACACCTGTTACAATTTGCTTTGCCATAGGACTTCACCCTCCTGGGTGCATGAGAACCTCTGTCCGGTCCAAAATCTTTGGATCGGAGAAACTACCTCTTGCTCGATGCTGCTTTCGCGACCCCGCTAACCTTCGCCAGGATTTCCTCCTCGCGGAGGATCAGATACTCCTGGTCATCAATCTTGATGTCGTTGCCGGTATATTTGCCAAATAGAATGCGGTCTCCGGGCTTCACGTCGAGCGGAATCCGCCGGCCCTTCTCGTTGACCTTGCCGGCACCCACCGCGATCACTGCACCTTCCTGGGGCTTCTCTTTGGCCGTGTCGGGGATGATGATTCCACCCTTCGCGGTTTCTTTCTCCTCCAACCTCCGCACCAACACCCGGTCATGCAGAGGTGTCACATTTGCTGTCATTTCATTACCTCCGTTTAATTCATCCTAAGAATTAGATATGCCTGTTCTTGCTGAGAATCGACATTAAGGTCGAAACGCTTTCAAATTGTTCTATCGTGCCGTCTCCAGGTCGTCGGCTCACCATGTTTCGCATCATGTTCATTTGACCATCACCTTCAAACAATTACACACTCACGATCGATACCGCGCTGGATTGTTTCGCCAGTTCTTGTAAAAGCGGCACTTTGTCGCCGGCAATTCTCGTGCTTTGGCTGGAGCGCCCGCTTTTCCTCTCCGGCCCTGGAAGACCCTCGACCTGGCAGAGAAACAAGCTTTTCTGAATGTGCCGCGCCTGAGCCGATACAGTTACATAGCGAACCAGCGGGAAACGCTCTGAGCCCACGGAAGCCACTCGCGTGATTTCCAACGAATTAAACTTCTCCAACTTTGGGTTGGCCAGGATGCGCTCGATTGCCCTGCGCAGCATCTTTTGCCTGTCAATGCCGAACACGGTCGCCCTAATTTCCCCGGCCAAGCAGAAGAATGTCCATCCTGTTTTCTCGATCTCTCGATCCAATCCGTACCCATCGAAATCGTTAACGAGACTCCATCCCGGTACGCAGGGCCCGCTTTCGAACTTCAGTTCCTTGGGTAGAAGTGAGTTGTCCTTGATCAGGACTGTCCCCGTTGTGATTTCGTGTGTCATTGCCGACTCCTGGAGCTCTTTCGTAATCCTCGCACCACCGAACTCACGCCTTGAAAGTGATTTGCTTGAGGCAAACTGCATCCAGCCATCGAATCATTCTGCGAGTCAGCTCAGTGGGCACGATGGGCCTGTACGACCACGAGCAACGCCGCAGTGGAAACCCGCCCATGATTTTCGCGACCATTGGATACCTCCGACTTGGTCCGTCCGACCACTGAGGGGGCGGAACCTTCCCCGCCCCGCTCAGAAAGCGGCTTCTCTTAGACTGCTACGGCAGCAGCGATCTTATGGAAGGTGGAGTTGGCAACGTTGAACGTTTCCACCTGGGGTGGTCCTTCAAGCACTGTCGCGAGGGTTCTCGCCACTTCGGAGTAACTTGCGCGGTTATAAGCCTCCGCGCTTTCCGCTCGATCCCACAAACTGATCGCGAACGCTTCCGTTCCAGACGGGGCAACGAATGTGATTTCGTCCTGGAATCCCTTCTGTTTTCGAAGGGTAGGGATGATATCCTTTTCAATCTTTCTGGTAAATTCGGATACGCTGTTGGGTTTTAGATGCATATACACTCGGCGTGCATACATGTGGGTCTCCTTGGTTTTTTTTGTGGCCAAGAGTTGATTCAGATAACTGCCAACTGTTAGGTCAGCTGAAGAAGCCCTCAGTCCTTTAACTATATTGAGTTAATTAACTTGCCTTGTCAACCTAATTCTGCGAATATCTCTGCAAGTTTATTGCTTGCAGTTAATTTCCGCGAGGCACTCTGTGGACGTTTGTCTGGTGATCAAACAGCGACTGGAAGAATTGGGACTTGAGCAGAAAGACCTGGCGGCCGCCGTCGGAGTTACGGACTCATACGTTTCCCAACTGCTGACTCGGAAGAAAATGCCCCCCGCACCCGACCGCACAGACATTTACGTCAAAATGGGGAAATTCTTGAAGCTCCCGGCAGGCAAGCTTGCAGAGTTAGCCGGGCATCAGCGCAGGGAGGAATTGAAGAAAAGGCTGTCTGACTCGCCTGCGCCCCTGTTCAAGGAAGTACGGGAGCTGGTCTTGCGCAAATGTGCTCCCGAAAAAGAAAAGGAGATGCGCTCCATTTTTGAAAGGCAGCCTTTTGGCGAATTGGAGCGCCTCGTCACACAGAAGCTCCTGGACGTCGTCAAGAAAGTCGCCAAAGAAGAATTGGAAAGTGAGACTTGGCTAAAGTTGGTAGCTCAGCTCAATGGCCGAAGCTACGAAGAAATGCGAGTTATCGTCCTCGAATTCCTGGACATGGATGTCTTCAACATTTCCGTTGAGAACTGCATCTCCTTCCTCGATCCGCTGATTGATTCCTGGGATGTCGACCTGACTAACTTTGGGATGGAGATCGTGCTGAATCGAAGACTGGCCCCCGGGTATCTCAAGAAACTCGCGTTTGTGGAAATGGAACCGGATGGACAGTTCGAGGAAGAGCCTGGACTCACAGAATTCCTTCGGGACCCTTCCCTGAGTGGCAATGCTAGCGAGGAAGAAATCGAGTTCCTAAAGAACCTGAGATTCAAAGGCTCTCGGCCTACCGCGCTCTATTATTACCGTGAATTGCAGAATCTCAGAGACCCGCTTAGTTTTCGGGAAGCCTCAGTCGCCCCGTTGCACAAATATAGAGACGCGAACGGCGTTGAAAAACAAATGCAGTTCCACGCCAGGGAAGGCGCAATAAAACGCTGGACAGAAAACAAGGCTAGACGATCCCCCAAGAGACGGAAATCAAAAGTTGCGCCCTAGCGTCTCGCAGCTGACTACCAAATGACGGCCAGATTGTGGCTAGAATTAAGGTCATCCCGTAA
>Ga0187872_10002054_pt1 | contig 18737 bp, 14 predicted proteins | sample June2016WEW_16_4_FD_132973 | JGI IMG/M metagenome (GOLD analysis project Ga0187872, IMG submission 132973) | Peatland microbial communities from SPRUCE experiment site at the Marcell Experimental Forest, Minnesota, USA - June2016WEW_16_40 | ecosystem: Environmental > Terrestrial > Soil >...
CAACCAGTTGCCGAAAGTCATCATTGGTGTAAAGTTCCACGACGGAATCGAGGTCGTCAAATCGCAAGCTCAAGCCGCTGCCGCCTGACCCCGGTCGTCACCAAGATTCAGCGATAGCTCGACAATGCGCAGCAGAAGCGGTTCCGCGCGACCTGTTAAATCCCAAACTATCCTTTTACGAAGCTTACAACCGCCGCCAATAAAACCGATACGCCCGATAAGAACCCTACTAATAATATCACTACGCGCTGTCCGGAACTATCCATACGTTGAATTAGGAAAGCAAGCGGTTTCTGTGTCAGCGGCTTTGTAGTGTACGCAAAAATGCCAAAGGCACAGGAAACGAGAAGCAACGCGAATGGAATAAGCGTCTCCGCCCCCAAAATCTGCATTGTGTTAAAGTATGAAATTGAAAAAATTGTATGGTCCGTCTTTCCGCAAGACAGCACAAATAGACCTCTGGGGATGGAAATAAAATCCAGCAGCGCCACCAAATTGTGTCGCGTAATAGCGACCAGATCTTGAAAAGCTAATTGTCCACCAGTTTCATGCTTCACTTCCACCATAATAGCAAGTGGAAGGTATATTGCATACAAACAATACAACATTGCGAACATCAGCAATGGCGACACAACCATGATTATCAAAGAAGTCTTTGGCTCCGACCGGACAATTAGGTTCAGAAAAAACTGACTTGACGACCACGAGACATAATCAAAGACTATGTTGAACATAAAAATGTAAAGAAGAAAGCTGCTCATATAACCAGGGATCTCAAAAAATTGCGACATTGGTGGAATTGGGCAATGTTTGTCTGTGAGAGCTGAGTAAACGTATGACCACGTAATGGAAGACAGGAACAAAAAAGCAGTCATGCTCGCGCTAAGCACCGCTGTTCGTGTTGCATATTGTAAAGTGAAAGGATTAGGACCAATGATGTGATCCATGAATTTGAGCAGGACAGAAGCGGGGTATTTGTACAAGGCACTCCAATCGCCACCTGCAACGACCACATAAAAGTCTGCTAGCCGGTCTTTCAGCTTTCGATTTCCAGGTTCACCAAGCAAGAAGTCTAACAGCCAGGCGGCTGAAATTACGAACGCTAGAATTAGAATTGTAAGAGGCATTCTTGATCAGCGTTTGTGCGATTGTGCGGGTCGTACCACGGTTACGCACCTGCGGCATTACCCCAAAGCGCCGGAAGTGCCAGGATCGACCTCCCATGCCGGGCTTTCTCCAGGATGACCTTTAGCTGCCGGTGAAGCCGCACCCAAAGCGACGCGTACCTGGGGCCCCTCTGGGGGTTAATTGTTTTACTACGTTGCTATTGGGCCTCGCTTTTGTAGTTACTCGCTTGCGATAGTAACAATGAGTGTTTGCGGGATCTTGGCGCCCGGCATCGCACTCTTGCGGACGTAGAACGTACCGACCTGCGGCGCGAACGCTGGCGCGCCATCTTCGCCGACCTCCTGGTAACGGACAGCGCCCTTGGTTTCCTTTTCAAACGCAAACTTGAGCTTGATATTCATGATAAATCCCACCCGTAGGTAGTTACCTGGTCAAGTTACGGTAGGCCACTCGATGTGAAGCTTGTAAGCTATGGGACCCCATCGCGAGCCATCCTGCAATAGATGAAGAAAGGCTGGTTTTTGGCGTGCTGAGGTTATACTGATCGCGCTTTGAGTTCTTCCCCGAGCGTTCTTGCCGGGGATAATGGCATCCGCACAGCTTAGCTCTGGGAATGAGATGGTCTCGACCGCCCGACCTCTGCCGCCCGACCTCTTGATGGGAGAGATGGGCACATCGCTCTGGATCGCGCCGCATGTCGACGCCGCTTCACTGGCAAAGCTAGGCTTTCGCTTTGGCCGGAGTGGCGTTCATCAGTCGAAGACAATGATGCTGCGGGAGCTCGGGGCGCTACTGCAGGCGGCTCCCGATCCAGGATCGGTAGACATTCCCGACCTGATACTCAACCGGAACGTATTACAGAAACGGACCGGCTCAGGTCGTAGGCTGGCCTTGGAGCGCCTCAACGGCCTCTATGGGCTCTCGTCCGGGGCGCCGATCGGGCGCACGCTCGCACGTTTGTGGCAGAGGGCCGACGGTGGCCGGCCATTGCTCGCGCTACTCTGCGCGCTCGCTCGTGAACCACCGCTTCGCGACACAGCAACAGTGGTTCTAAGTGCTAAAGTGGGTTCGGAAGTCCGGTGGCCAGATTTTTCATCTCAATTCGAGGCACTACATCCCGATCGCTATTCCGCAAAAATGCTCAAATCAATGTCTCAGAACTGCGCTTCTACCTGGACCCAATCGGGACATTTGCAAGGCCGCGTGAAAAAGCGGCGTGTGCGCGCGGTAGCGTCGTCGGTCGCCGCCGCCTACGCGGCGCTGCTTGGCGAACTCGCGGGATTTGGCGGAGCCACGCTCCTTGCTTCTCCCTGGATGCGGACCCTCGACTGCACCGAGACTGAAACTTTGGCCCTCTTGCGCCAAGCTGAAAGCGGGGGTCTGGTTCGCGTCCGCAGTGGCGGCGGCGTTACGGAAATTCGGGCGCGCGATGCGATGGCATCGGCTTTGGGGATCCACGAACTTGGCAACAGTTGACGAGCTCCTGCGACATTTTGAGCGCCAAGTCGCCCTCCCCTGGCGCGACGTGGCGGTGGAGTATCGTGTTTGGATACTCCATTACGATAAGGCCCTAGAGCGTCGCGTTCGCGGTAGGCTGTCAGAGTTCGAAGCTGTCGCTAGACGGCACGCTCATGGCTGGCGCGTCGTGGATCTCGCACCGCTTTGGGCGCACTGGATTGCAGCGCATGAGCTTTTTGTCGGTCTCGTTGATTTACCGGACGAGCTTCCAGGAGTGCTGCCCGATTTTGCCGACCACGTCGCCGCGACAGTGAGGCATGAGCTGTCGGCCTGCGGTCCGTCTGATCTGCTTACAGTCGCAGGCGCGGGTTCACTCCTGGGCCTCTGTCGCGTTTCAAATCTGATTGAGAAAGTAGCGCCGCAGATCCCTGGTCGCCTTCTTCTTCTGTTTCCGGGACGACATGAAGGCGGCGTTTATCGCCTGCTTGATGCCCGGGATGGATGGAACTATCGCGCGACCCCCATCCCCGCCTGACAGCGAGACCGACCGATGAAGAACCGCGATGTCTTCTTTACTGATCCGAGCAAGTACCGCATTGCCAATCAGGGCGTCGCAAAGATCGTCTTTCCACCGGCGAACGACCTCGCCCTTGAAACCTTGCATGGTGAGCTGTCCACCTTTGTCTGCACCGGCGAATACGCACGAGGTCTTCAGACTATTCTGGACGCTTTTCTTCGCGAGCTCGGGCGTGGCAACCAAGTCTGCGCCTGGATCTCGGGGTTCTACGGTTCAGGTAAGTCGCATCTCGCGAACATGCTGTGCGCGCTCTGGACTAACATAGTGTTTAAGGATGGCGCCCGCGCGAGCGGCTTGGTTCCCGAGATCCCGGAAGGAATTGAAGCGGCGCTGCGTGAGCTGCGGGCGACCGCGGCGCGTCATGGCGGTCTGCACGCCGCCGGCGGCACGCTTGGCGGCGGTCCCAGTAGTCCGATACTCGCCACGCTCGGTATTGTACTTCAATCCGTAGGGCTGCCGGTCGACTTCCGCGCGGCTCGGGTTGCCTTTTGGCTGTCGGACGAAGGCATTCTCGCCGGTGTTCGCAAGCGCCTCGGCGATACGTTCGACGCCGATATCCGAAACTTTGTTCTGTCTAGCCGTTTTCATGAAGCGGTGCTCGCTGAGAAACCCAGCATTGCTCGGAATGTGCCCGAACTGCGCGACTATCTGCGCGCCAATTTTCCCCAACCTCCCGAGATCACGGTGACCGATTTAAGTTCGGTGATCCGTCGCGCGCTGTTATTGGGACGAAAGGAATTGCCGCTCACACTCATAGTGCTAGACGAAGCGCAACAATTCATTCGTGATGATCCGGCGCGCGGTCTGGACGTGCAGAACATCGCGGAACGACTATCGTCCGACTTCGATGGGAGGCTTTTGCTTGTATGCACCGGGCAGGCCGCACTAACCGAGATCCCAAACCTGCAAAAGTTGCTCGGCCGGTTTCCCGTCCGCGTCAGCCTCGGCGAGGCCGATATGGATGCGGTCATCCGCAAGACAGTGCTGCGCAAAAAACCTGCAGCCACAAAGCCGCTCCGGGAAATGCTTGACGAGCGCGCAGGCGAAATCAGTCGTCAACTAAAGGGAAGCCGACTGGCGCACAGCCACGACGATGACGATGACGCGGTTTTGGATTGGCCGCTCCTGCCTGCCCGCCGTCGCGTCTGGGAACGAATTTTACGCTCGCTCGATCGCTCAGGCCTTGCCGGTACTCTACGGACACAACTGGGTGTGTCTTTGGAGGCGGCCCAGGCGGTTGCGGACAGACCGCTTGGTTACGCCGTCCCGTCCGACTTTCTCTTCGACCGTTTCTCGGAAGAGGCTTACACGGCTGGTCTCCTGCCGGAGGAAACGCGCGGGCGCATCACAAAGCTCCAGGCAGGCAAGGCAAGCGGAAAACTAAAGGCGCGTGTTTTGATGCTTGTCTACATGCTCGGTTTAATTGAGAGCGACGCCGATCACCACGGGGTGCGGGCGTCCGCGGATACGATTGCCGATCTCCTAGTGGAAGATTTGGCAAATGGTGCCGAAGTTCGGCGTGACGTACCCGAGGCACTTGCTGCGCTCGAGGATGATGGTGCGGTAATTCCACTTAATGGCGTATGGCGTCTGCAGACTAGGGAAAGCGCAGCTTGGGAGACGGCGTACCGCGCCGAGGAACGTGCCCTCGCTGGCCGATCGACTGATATTGTTCGCGAGCGAAATCAGGCGTTGGAAGCTGCGTTGAATGCCGTTCTGTCGGGTGCGGCGGCCGTCACCCAAGGTCGCAGTGCAACTACACGGAAGATCGCTCGTGTTCGTTCCGACGAGAAGGCGCCAACTGACGCTGTCGTGTTGCGCGTGCATAGCGGCTGGGAGGTCGACTTGAAGTCAGTAGAGAAAGAAGTGGAGGCGCAAGCGCTGAACGATCCGACGATCCATCTCATGTTGCCGAGGATTGACGCCGAAAAGCTCGAAGGCGCGTTGAAGCAGCGCATGGCCGCAAAGTATGTCATCAATGAAAAGGGGGCACCACAAACGACTGAAGGGCAGCAGGCGCAGGCCGTTATGGCCTCGCGGGTCAGCGCTGCGGAAAAAACCATCGAAAGTATCGCGCGGGATGCTGCTGAAAAGGCAACAGTGCTCCAGGCGGGTGGTGCCGTAGTTCAAGGAACGCCGGCGGAGGCAGTTAAGACGGCCGCGGCCAACGCGCTCATTCGCCTCTATCCACTTTTCGACGAGGGCGACCATCCTGGATGGGAGCAGGTGGTCATTAAGGCTCGGGCCGGACAACCCGATGCGATCAAAGCTGTCGATCACAACGGTTCACCCGAGACGCACCCCGTGTGCAAGGCGATCTTGGGTGCTCTCGGCGCCGGGCGGAGGGGATCGGAGCTCCGCAGGCAGTTTGCTGATCCGCCGTACGGATGGGCACAGGACGCCGTCGACGGAGCACTTCTGGCTCTGGACGCGGCCGGACAATTGCGCGTCACCGGTGAAGACGGCCAGCAGGCAAGCTTGCGTACGCTGGATCGCCGTAAGATTGGGGTCTGCAGCTTCCGGCCGGAAACGGCGACCGTTTCGTTACCCCAGCGGCTCCTAGTGCGCGGGCTATTGGCAGATTTGAACGTGACTTACGAGAAGGACCACGAGACCGGTGCACTGCCGATATTACTTGAGCGCCTACAACAAGAGGCCGAGGCCGCGGGCGGGGATCCGCCAGCTCCGCCTCCCGCGGCGGTTCCTGGCCTCGCAAACTTACGAACACTTGGAGGCAATGATCTTTTGATCGAACTTGCAACACAGGCGCCGGCTCTCAAAGGAGCTGTGAAAGATTGGCGTGGCGCTATTGCGGCGATCGCCACGCGGCTTCCAAACTTTCGCCTTCTGGAAAAGCTCGTCGCCTTGGGCGCCACTGGACAAGCGGCAGAGCTTGCCGTGATCCATGATGGACGTCATTTGCTTAACGATCCCGACCCGACGCCTCCAGTGCTGCACGAAGCTGCAGGCGAGTTGCGTAAGCGGCTCAACGCGGTTGTTGACGAATATGACAAAGCGTGGACCACAGTAGAGGTGCGGTTGAAAGCTGATGCGACCTGGCAGAAACTCACGCCTGACCAGAAGCACCGGATTAGGCAAGACGCTGGCCTGCTCAAAATCGATGCGCCATCGGTTGCTACGGCCCAGGACATTGTCGAAGCCCTCAAACAGCGCTCACTTGCGGCCTGGCGTGATCTTGGTAAGGCGCTGCCCCAGCGCGTCACTGATGCCTTGGCCGAGGCGGCGGCCTTGTTCGAGCCCAAGACCCGGAGCGTAACACTCCCCGCCGCAGGTGTGCTGCAAGACGAAGCAGCGTTGGATGCGTGGTTGAAGAGTGTACGCGAGACACTTGCCGCCGCGCTGCGCGATGGTCCCGTCATTCCGCAGGCGTGAGAAGGTATAAGCGATGAACCGCACGGACCTTCCTGCGTCGCTTCGCAAAGTACTCGAGAGGGCAGTTCGGGAAGCGCGAATTGCCGCGGAGACCGGCGCGAGTGACGCGATCCGTCGGCTCGCCGTTGCCGCTGCGTCGCCCCCCCGCATCTGGATGACGTGGCAAAGGATCTGCGTGTACTGCTCCGCGCCCACGCGCGAAGTCTCGGCGATACGCGCCACAGTGACGACACACACGACGTAGGGCAACTCACCGAGGAGGTCGCGTACGCACATTGGCATCGCCTGCTCTTCGCCCGCTTCCTGTTAGAGCGACGTCTGCTACGTGAACCGGAAAGCGGCGGTGAGGTATCGCTCGACGACTGCCGAGAGCTCGCCCGGGCCCAGGGCTTACCCGATGCCTGGTCGGCGGCCGAACGGTTTGCGGCCTCAATGCTGCCCGGCGTCTTTCGCCCTGACGACCCAGCGCTCGCGCTCACCTTCGCACCTGAACATGCGGCAGCGCTTCAACGAATTGTCCAGTCAATAGATCCAGCAACCTTCCAGGCCGACGATAGCCTTGGTTGGACCTATCAGTTCTGGCGCGCTGCTGAAAATGACGCGGTTAACCGCGCTGGAGTAAAAATCGGTGCTGAAACGTTGCCGGCAGTGACCCAACGTTTCACTGAGCCCTACATGGTGCGTTTTCTGCTGCACAATACGCTAGGTGCATGGTGGGCGGGCAAGGTGTTAGCCGCCGACGAGAGGCTTGCAAAGACTGGCGCGGACGAGGCCACGCTACGTGCGGCGTGCTCATTGCCGGGGATCGATTGGGAATACCTACGTTTTGTTAAGGAGGAGGGCGCGTGGCGCCCTGCAGCCGGATCATTTCTTGGCTGGCCGCGGCAAGCGAAGGCAATCACAGTCATCGATCCGTGTTGCGGCTCGGGCCATTTTCTGGTCGAGGCTTTGGCAATCCTGATCGCGTTGCGCGTCAGGGAGGAGAAGCTTGCGCTCGCGGCTGCCGCTGCCGCTGTGCTGCAGGACAATCTGTTCGGACTTGAGATCGACGGCCGTTGCGTGCAGCTCGCAAGCTTCGCGATTGCGCTGGTCGCGTGGCGGCACGGTGGCAGCGCCGCCGTGCTACCAAATCCGCATGTCGCTTGGGTTGGTGCGCCACCACCGCTGCCGCGGAAGGACTTCATCGCACTTGCCAACGGTAATGCCGAGCTCGGCCGTGCGCTCGGCGCCCTCCACGATCTATTCGTGCAAGCCCCCCTGCTAGGTTCGCTGCTCCGGCCGACTGGCGGCGACCTCGTCGATCCGCTGCGCGTAGCGCACATTGAGATCCAACTTGATCCGCTGGTGGCGAGGCTCCGCGCCGCGGAGCCTGAGCGAGCTGAAGGTGCGATCGCCGCGCGCGGCATGGCCGATGCTGCCGAACTATTAGCACGGAAATACGTGCTACAGGCGACTAACGTGCCCTATCTCGGCCGCGGCAAGCAGGACGCCCAGCTCGCCAGGCACATCGAGCGACTATTCCCAGATGCCAAAGCCGATCTTGCGACCGCGATGCTGTCACGCATGCTTGACCTCGCGAGTTCTGGTGGCACAGTCGCGGCGGTGACGCCGCAAAACTGGTTATACCAGAACAGTTATAAGAAGTTTCGTGAAACCCTCCTGCGGACGAACGCCTTTGCAATGGTGGTTGGTCTCGGCCCTGGAGCATTTGAGACAATCACCGGCGAGGTCGTGAATACCGCGCTGATCGTGTGGAACGCTGAACAACCAACTGCTTCATCACGTCACGCGGGCATCGAACTGAACAGCGTCGCAGGACCGACAAACAAGGCGAAAGCTCTTGATAGCAACCAAATAACGTTTCTTACGAACGCAACACAGCTCCAACATCCAGATGCGGTTATTTCGCCCATTCCACTCGGCATAGATACCAAGACCAAACTACTGGCAAATTATGCGGTCGGCCTCCAAGGGTTGTCTCCTGCTGACGCGCCACGATTTGGCCGGTTCTTCTGGGAGGGTCATAGATCCGACGATTTCGTATTCTGGCAGAGCACAGTTGACCGGACCGTCACGTATGGTGGTCGAGAACTGATGCTGTGGATGGGGCAAGACCTAAAGGACGCATTTTTCGCGGGTACTGCTTACCTACGTGGACAGGACGCTTGGGGGCGCGGTGGAGTTGCGGTTAAGCAGATCGGTGATCTACCCGCAACGCTTTATACTGGTGAAAAGTTCGATACGAACATTGCCGTGATCTTGCCGCATCAGGCCTCACATCTTCCCGCGATCTGGGCATTCTGCTCGTCGCCTGAATACTCCAAGGCCGTGCGGCGGATAGATAAGAAGCTTAATGTCACTAACGCTACTCTTGTGAAGGTGGGCTTCGACCTTGAACATTGGCGAAAGGTTGCCCGTGAAAATTACCCTGACGGCTTACCAGAACCCTTTTCCAACCATCCGACCCAATGGCTATTTCATGGCCACCCTGCGGGGGCTGACGCGGGCACAGCCTTGCACGTCGCGCTCGCGCGTTTCGCGGCCTATCGCTGGCCAGCAGAGCGGGGTTCTTCGATGCAACTCGCGCCCGCTGCCCGCGACTGGGTCGCGAAGGCTGCAAAATTACCGGTTCCTGACGCGGACGGCCTACTCAGCTTGCCGCCGGTTGCCGGCATGCGCGCGCTTGCCGATCGGCTGCGCAGCTTCCTCGCCGTTGCTTTCGGGAAGGATTGGTCGGACGCGACCGAGCGACGGCTACTCGTGGAAACCGACGAACGCTTCGAGAAGAAACCGCCACGCGACGCTTCTTTGGAGGGATGGCTGCGTGACCGTGCGTTCCGCCAGCATTGCGCACTGTTCTATAACCGACCCTTTCTCTGGCACATCTGGGACGGGCAAAAGGATGGCTTCTCCGCGATTGTCAATTATCATCGCCTGAACCGTGCGGGCCTTGAAAAGCTGACCTTCTCGTTGCTCGGCGACTGGATCGGTCGCATGAAGGCCGCCGCCGACGGTCGCCGCGTTGAAGCCGCGACGATCCTGCAGCAAAGCTTACAAACGATCCTGGAAGGTGAAAAACCTTACGACATTTTTGTGCGCTGGAAGCCGTTTGCCAAGCAGCCGCTCGGCTGGGATCCGGACCTTGACGACGGGGTACGTGTAAACATCCGCCCGTTTGTCGAGGCAGAGGTCCTGCGTGAGGTGCCAAACGTCAAATGGACCAAGGATCGAGGCACCGATGTGAAGAGCGCGCCCTGGCACGATTTGTTCAAGGGCCAGCGGATTAACGACCACCACACAGCGCTTGCCGAGAAACGCAAGGCCCGAGGGCTTAAATGACAACGCCGCTCGACGCCTTGATCACCGCGCTGCGAGAGGCCGGCGAACATGATGTTCGCGTGGAGGCTCCGCCCGAAGCAGTGTTGTGGTGCGATCCCGGCAGGGAATTTCACGGAGCGCTGCCGGACCTCCGCAGCCGTCTGCCCGGATTGCTGACGCTTGGCGAACCTGACTTAGTGACGCGCAGCGGCCCAGCATTGTGGCTGCGCGCTGCTGCCGGCCGCGCCATCGGCAGTGTCGAATGGCCGGCCGCGGAGCCCTCGATCCTTTACCTCCCTGGGGTCGGGCGCGAGACACTGCGCGCCGCCGAGGACTGTCCCGAGCACCTCAAATTGCTTGCCTGGTTCGCGGTCTCGGGTGCGTTTTTTGGACACGTCAACGGCAAGGACTGGACACTGCGCGGCTTTCTGGCTGCGACGCGGGGCGGCCTCGGTCTAGACGTCGCGGAGGATCAGATCACGCGGATGGCACTCGTTTCGGCGGCCGCGAGGCTACTCGTAAGCCCGCTGGCCGACCTTCGTGGCCGACGCATTGACGCGGCTTTCCTGGACGTGTTGCTGGTGCCCGATCTGCCGGCCGACGCGCTTGACTGGCTGGATGGACGGCTTGATGCGAAAAGCGATCCCCCGCGTTTCACCGCCTTCGCCGAACGCGCGCGCCGCGAGCTGAAAATTGACCCGGCCAAGGTCTCGCGGACGGTCGCCGCGCAGCGCCTCGCGACGCGCGAGGGGCAGTGGGCGTTAGTCTGGACACGTTTCGCGGACAACCCAAAGAGCCATTACCCAACTATCGATCTGTTGTCATCGGTGGTTCCGCCCAACGATTTGCTGATCGACCAAAGCACCTACCCACAGGTGAACGAGATCGCGGAAGGCAAGCTCCGCCGAGCGTTGCTAGCGTTGGCAGACGCTCCTGCCGATGTCGCGTGCACGAATGTCCTTCGGCTCGAACGCGAACATGGATCGCGGCGGCAGAGCGTGTGGGCGCAAATGAACCGCGCGCCGCTGGCGATGGCGTTGGAAGACGTTGCTCGCGTCGCGAGCGCCAAGGCACTACCCGCGGACAACGCGACGGCGTTCGCTGAGGCATACGCCCGCGACGGAGCACAGGTGGATGGCGCTGCCATCGGGGCGCTTGCTGCTGCTCCAGCGAAAGACGACCGTACGGCGGTATCAACAGCGCTACGCGTAATTTACCTACCTTGGCTCGAAGCCGGCGCGAGCGCGCTACAGGCGCTTGCTAAACGCGGCGCGCTGCCGCCGACGGCTCCGCCTTCTGCCGATGCCGACGCAGTTGTTTTCGTCGACGGCTTGCGAATGGACCTTGGTCTGAGGCTGGCGGAACTGCTTAGGGATAGGGGTGCGGAAGTTAAATGCCGATGGAGATGGACCGGCTTTCCCACTGTTACCTCGACCTGCAAGCCCTTTGCGAGCCCGGTCGCAAGTCGGTTTCGTGGCGGCGATCAGGTTCCAGACGATTTCTACCCAACGGCCTCCGATGGCAAACCCGCGCAGAAGCCTGTGCTGGAACGCGAGCTGAAAGCCGAAGGCTGGGAGATCGGTGGCAGCTTGCTGCCAGACGTGAAAGCCTGGAGTGAGACCGGCAACTTCGACAGCGACGGCCACGGCCTCGGTGTGCGCCTTGTCGACCAGATTGAACACGGGTTACGGGACATCGCCGACATGATCATCGGGTTGGTGAAAACTGGTCGGCGCGTGCGCATTATCACCGACCACGGGTGGCTTCTAATGCCAGGCAGCCTACCCAAAGCAAAGCTCGACAGCGGATTGACCGACACGAAATGGTCACGCTGCGCGCTCGTGAAGGAAGGCGCGGCGGTTTCGGCGCTTCAATTACCCTGGACCTGGGCCCCCACTGCCGTTGTGGCGACCGCGCCAGGGGTTCATGCATTTCGCGAAGGGCAAGAATACGCCCACGGTGGACTAAGCCCCCAGGAGAGCGTTGTACCGGAGCTACTCGTCGAACCGATGGCCGTCACTCGCCGGGCGGCAATTGTCGAGGTCCAGTGGGTTGGGCTGCGCTTGCGTGTCGTGGTGGATGGCGGCGATGGACTTACGGCCGACCTCCGTTTGGGAGCTGAGGGAGACGGACCAACGGTGCTAGACAAGCCGCGCGAACTGGACGCTGACGGCCGTACGAGCCTTCTTGTTATTGACGACCGCACGACGGGCATGCCGGCGCTGCTGATGATCTTAGATCGTTCGGGCAATCCGCTGGCGATGCAGGCGACGATGGTCGGAGGAGCCTAAGCGATGGAACTCGACGCGCTTGATCGCTTGGTCGCGGAAGCATTCTCGGGACATATCGTCCGCAAGGATCTTGTGCGTCAGTTTCGCGGCCAATTCCCCGTTCCAACTTACGTGGTCGAGTTCATGCTGGGCCGGTACTGCGCGACTGTCGACGAAAAGGAGATCGCCGACGGTCTCGAGATCGTGCGTAAGCAGCTCTCGAGCCGGACAGTTCGTGCCGGAGAGGACGAACTCTTCAAGTCGCGCGCGAAAGAGGGCGGCGCCGTTCGCGTGATCGACATCGTCACCGCACGGCTCGACGCCAAGACTGACAGCTATCTCGCAACCCTCCCAAGCCTACGCCTCAATGACGTCCGAATAGATGGCGCTCTGGTCAGCGACAACGAGCGCATGCTCACTGGCGGGTTCTACGCCGAGATCGATCTCGCCTATGACGCCACGATTGCACAGGAAAAAGGCGGCCGGCCTTTTCAGGTCAACACCATCAGGCCAATCCAGCTCTCGACCCGCGGCATTCTGGACAAGATTGTTGAGGGAAGACGGAAACTGACGACTGCGCAATGGAAGGACTTCCTGATGCGCAGCATCGGGCTCGAGCCCTCGGCGCTAACCCCTCGCCAGAGCGACGTATTCCTGCTGCGTATGCTCCCATTCGTCGAGCGCAATTACAACGTGGTCGAACTCGGACCGCGCGGAACCGGCAAGAGCCATCTCTTCCAACAGGTCTCGCCGTACGCTCATCTCGTGTCCGGCGGGAAGGCCACGGTCGCCCGCATGTTCGTCAACATGGCCAATGGGCAGCGCGGCCTCGTCTGCCAGTATGACGTTGTGTGCTTCGACGAAGTCTCAGGCGTATCCTTTGATCAGAAGGACGGCGTCAACATTATGAAGGGGTACATGGAGGCTGGCGAATTTTCGCGCGGGCGAGAGAGCATTCGCGCCGAAGGTAGCATCGTCCTGCTAGGCAATTTCGACGTTGACGTTGCGCAACAGCAGCGTGTGGGGCACTTGTTCGGGCCTTTGCCACCTGAGATGCGCAACGATACCGCATTCATGGACCGTATCCACGCCTACCTGCCGGGCTGGGATGTTCCGAAAGTTAGCCGAGTGCTCTTCACCGATCACTTCGGTCTAGTGAGTGACGTGCTCGCCGAATGCTTTACGCGCGTTCGTCCGCAATCGCGGATCGGGACACTGCAGGGGCGTGTGCATTTCGGCGGCGCATTGTCGGGCCGCGATCAGAATGCGGTGAACAAGACAATCAGCGGCCTGTTGAAGCTTCTCTACCCGGATCCGGAGGCACCGGTGCCAGACGACGACTTGGAGTGGTGTGTGAGGCTCGCGTTGGAAATGCGTCGTCGGGTCAAGGAGCAGCAGAAGCGGATTGGTTCGGCCGAGTTCCGCAATACACAGTTCAGCTACAGCATGGGGCTCGAGGGTATCGAAAAATTCGTCGCGACACCGGAGCTCCAGAGCGAGGACAGCATTGGGACCGATCCCTTGCCCGCCGGCCAAGTGTGGGCGATCAGCCCGGGCGGGCAAGATGATGCAGCCGGCCTTTACCGGATCGAGGTCACGGAAGGGCCTGGCGCCGGCGTTCGGATCCTAAACCAGTCGCCGCCGGGGCCGTTCCGCGAGAGCGTGAAGATTGCGGAGCAAAATCTTTACGCCAGGGCCAACGAGCTCGTCGGCGACCGCAATCCGCGTGAACACGAATTTGCGGTCCAATTGCGATCGTTCGATGCGGTGAAAAGTGGTGCGGCACTCGGCGTCGGCGTGCTGATTTCCTTCGCTTCCTCCCTGCTCGGCAAGCCGATAAAGGGCGGTCTCGCTGTCGTCGGCGGTATCAATCTCGGTGGGTCGATCGATCAGGTGCACAACCCGATCGACGTCGTCGAACTCGCCCTCGAGAAGGGTGCAACTAGCCTTCTGATGCCTGTCGCGTCCCGTCGCGCGTTGACGGATCTGTCAGACGATGTTGCTACGAAAGTCCAGGTCGTTTTTTACCTCGATGCTGCGGATGCGCTTCGGAAGGCGGTCCACGAGGGCTAGAGGGGATCACCGAGCGCCGAAGTTAGAACGCGGACACAGCCGCAACCCGGGCACCACGCGGCGAGGGTGCGCACGCCATTTCACGGCCACCAGAGCCAGCCAGCGCGCGTGCCAGCTATCTCGCATACGCTCTGGCAACAAGGGTCACGACACGCGCGCGCTGCAAGCCTATCTCGGACACCGCAATATTCAGCACACAGTGCGCTACACCGAGCTGTCGCCAACGCGATTTAAGGATTTCTGGCGTCGCTAGGGTCGGACCCTAATAGTGATTGGCGCATCGTATTCCACTCATCATCGGTCAGAGGAGTGTGCCAGTACGCCCCATATTCCCACGCCTGCATGAACTGGCCGTCGTTCGGGTTTGAAAAGAGTGTAAGTCTAACTGGACGTCCCGTGAGGTCCGGGTCCTTTGGAAAGACAATCAAATCTTCTTTGTGTGTCTGATCGGCGGGCATCCGCAGTGTGGTATCGGCCCGGTTTGCTTACCAGACGCTCACACAGAAGGCTTCGCCATTAGGAAGTCGGTTGTAAGCAACTAATCTATGTCCAATTTCAGCACGCTCGCCTGTAAGCGCCTTCAATAGCGTAGTCTCGTTTTCTCGCGTGAACATTAGGTCGATCACGGTGGACCATCCTGACGGCGCAGGCTTTATCCACGAAATGCTTCGCTTTGGCGGAGCTAGAGCGGTCGAGAGCAAGTCCGTAGCAAATCCCACGCGCAGCACCCGTACAACCCCAGCAGTCGAGGTAACATCTCGAAGCCAACGATGTGTGGCCCGATTATTTAGCGTTATTGGCGTGCCATGTTCCTTTGTGAAGGCGCGGCGGCAAATGTTTGGTGTGTGAAAGCTAAACTTCTCAACACCGCCCATCGCACTTTGTGCCGCATAGACCTCCGCCTTTCTTGACCAAAAGCGCCACACATTTGAACGCGGGCCATCTAGGCTTCCAACAGCTATGCGGACGTCAAAGCGTTTCATTAGCAGCCTAAGCTCACCGCGCTCTTCGTAGTCGCTGACCTTAGCGCGGACGTTGATCGCTTCATGGCGGGGCCGGGAGCGCCCGTTTTTGTGCCGTGGCAGCAGTAGCGGCTATTTCGGCGTCGGAGCGGGCGTTGGAGGCTGCGGGCCCTGATGGAGGTCAGCGTCAGGCAAGTCCATTTTCTGCAAGATGTCGTAGACGAAATTAATTGGCGTCATGCCCGCGATGTCCGCACCTGCAAAGGCAGTCGATTGGACGCCAAGTAGCATCGGACGAGTGCCCCCAAAGCTAACACCTGATCCTCCGAGAGGCACATGAAAAATCGGAGAACCACTATTCCCGGGTATTAAGTTCGCCGCGATCAGCCATACTTTGACAAAGAAGGTTGGCTGCTGCGGCTGGGGTACGCAGCGTGTTTCGATGTCCTCCGCTGGAATGTTTGAAATGTGGCCGAACTTAAACACTGGATAGTTGCGCCTAATGCCTGGAAGCGCAGGCATCAACCCAGCGGACATAACCGGGTCGCCAATGCTTTGCGCCGCCAATTCGGCGTCTGTTGGGAACACTTCAATAGAAAGAGGTACAAGGTCAAAATCCTGGCCCAGGTCCTTTGAAAGTCTCAGAACAGCCGCGTCCACATCATCTTCGGCATGATGGAACCACGCTTGCTTGCCTTGTTCGACAAGTTGAACGGGGACAAAGTCGAAACCAATGTCGCTCGAATTTGGCGTGTATGCCTTCCTATTAAGTCGCATGTACATAATGGTCGGGTTGCTCCCGGGGCATTTTGCCCAACTCGGGTCGACAACATGTCTTGCCGTTACCAGCACAACCCAGGCATGCTTAGGGTCAGACTTGAGGGGGATGGCAATCAAAAAACCCGTGCCGACTGGTTTATTTTTGTCAACCTCGCCTTGGGCGTCTGCGGCGTAAAGAAACACAACTGATTTTTGCACTACGTTAGTGTCGATGTTGATCGTGGCGCTAGTCTGAAAACAAAGGCTCATGGCGACTATCAAAGTCACCGTAGAGACTTGCAGTGCCCGTCGTATTGGTTTTCTCACCATGTACCTGCTGTCAAACTTTTAGGATCAAAACATTAGCGCATGCTAGTGCAATTCAGTACCCAAGTGTCATTTTGACGGAGGCTTGCCGGCTGCACTTAGCTTGGCGTCCAACGCCGCGCGCCTTCTTTTGGCTTCCTCTGGGCGTACATAATAATGGTCGAAAAGCGCATCGAGAATGTCGAGACAATACTCTGCCTCGTGGTCTTCTACATCAATGATCTGCAACGTCGTTTGGTCAGTAATCGGGTGCGCGGAGAAGTTTCCAAAATTCCGAATTGCATCCAGCATGGTGTGAACGCCGGTGGGAAGCGCTTTTCGGGCATCGGTTTCATTCAGCACAGCGTCTATTTGCACGGCTAAATCCTTTTGGGTGTAGCCGGCTTGTCGAAGTATCGCTTGCAAACATCGACGGGAGAGCGCGGCAGACGCTTTGGGACTGTACGGAAGCACGGTTGCTGCTTCGTTGTAGTCTGTCGCGATAGGTTTTGGTACGTCGAGGGAAACGGGACCTCTGCTTGAGCCCTGGGGATAAACTTGAGACCATTCGGCCGGCGGCTTTTCAATGCCAATACTCGGGGCTCTTCCAATAGACAAAATATCTTTGCGGCACTCCGGGCACGTCATCATTCGAACGCGCCATACTGTATTGGCGCCCCCAAGGTGAACCATATTGACAGACCAGCTTTCATTAACTCCCGTAGTGCAATGCGGACATTTCATATGCCGTCCTCAGCAACATAGAAGCACCATCATAGCGCGAAAGCGCGAGCGGATCACCAGGGTTAATTGTGGACCTACGTAGCTTTCCTGAATTGTCGTGCTTGCCTCAGGCGGTACCCTTTTGGCATGAGGCGAAGTCTAACCAAATTTCAAGAACTGCCCGACGACTGCACTTGCAACGGTGAAGGGCTGGCCCCCGTCAGCAGCGTGCCGCGGCTCGGTGGTCTGCCCGAACTGGTCACCTACGAGTGCCCGGCGTGTGGGCACGTCGAAACAGTCGAAAAGCATCCGGACAAGACACAGCAAAAGAGATAAAGGCGTTTTCGGTCCCGATGACCAGCGCGATTGCATCCGCTTTGTGACGGCGGTCACGCTCATATCGAATTTCTTCTGGCGTTCTCATGCCACATCCTTTGCGAATTCGGGAGACATCGCTGCGCGCACCTGATTGGCGGAAAGCGTCTTGTACTTTAGGAGGGCTTGGGCAACGCGCTCGATCTCGTCCCGGTGCGTGCGCACCAGGGCTCGCGCCCGTGCGGTGACATAGAAATAGTAGCATTCCGCCACATTGCCTTGACCATGCAGGTCATCGACGAGCCGAATGGCATTTGAAAGATCGCCGCCGGAGGCGGCAATCCGGATGTTGCGCCGGGGCTCAACTTTGTCGCCGTGGGGCTTGGAAAAATCGACGCCCCAATAGGTATCGTTCAACCGGCTGCGGGGGAAGAATAGATGCTGCGCTTCGGGGCCCGCCAGCGTCTCGATAATCTCGTTTTCCATCCAGTGGTAGACAAGAGGGTTTTCCCGACGATCGCCATTGTTCATGGCCTCAAGGATATCCTTGGGCCGCGTGTTCTCGACATGGCCGCGACTGTCGCCGTCTGGAATGATAGTCACATAGTCGAAGTCCATGCCGAGCATGACAGACGCGACAGCATGGCCGGCCTCATGATGGGCCGTGATCGCGTCCTTGCGCTGTTTCCTAGTCATTACGCTGCATGTGGCATTGACGCTTGGGTCGATCAAGCTTGGCTGGCCTCGGTCGGTTAATTTTCGATTCTGATTTTCGATTTCGTTTTAGCGTTTTTGGCGGGGCTGTTTCCATGTCTTCAAGCTCGACGATTATGCATTCCAGGTTTGCCGACATCGGCATGTCGCTACTCATACGCCTTCCCGGGGAAGGTCCCGACTTGAGGCCTACCCCGTTGCTCGTACAGGTGGCATTTTTGAAAACTGCCACGCGGAGGGTGCTACCTCTGATGAGCCTCGCCATGGGCACCGTGGCTAATGAGCCTCATGCAATCGTGACGCGAGCTGTGCGGCTCCCGCACGATACCTAAAACTTTAATCAAACTGTCTGACAAGTCGCCCACTGCGGCAGGCGTTCGCACACGCAGCCCAATCCTGTTCGCACAAACCGGGCGCTCAATGCTGAAACGTCAATAGCCATCGGCATTATGCGGCGGCTGAAACAGCCGCGTCAGCGCACTTTGAAGCCTCCAGGTTGAACGCGACCAGGTCCAAGTCCGGCACTATCCAAAGGTTGTGGAGGGCGTGGCAGCCCCGGATCGCGTGGCCTGGCGCCAGGCGCCCAATAGGCGCGCGGGTGTCGCGTGAGGTCCGGCGCCGGCGTGGGGATTGGTTGGTCGTCCGGCTGCTCAGTGGCGTCGGGCTTGAAGACCTCGACGGCGGTCTCGGGCTGACGATGCGCCGGACCATTCCGTTTCGGCTCCTCAGCTTGCCGCTTGA